>Ga0207705_10001804_pt1 | contig 16884 bp, 18 predicted proteins | sample KBSC13metaG_FD_184314 | JGI IMG/M metagenome (GOLD analysis project Ga0207705, IMG submission 184314) | Corn rhizosphere microbial communities from Kellogg Biological Station, Michigan, USA - KBS C1-3 metaG (SPAdes) (version 2) | ecosystem: Host-associated > Plants > Roots > Rhizosphere > Soil ...
GTACATAAGCTGCCGGTGCAGGCGCAAATCAGTCGCGCCCAGGGTACGCAGAATAGCAATCCACGCAAAGGTGCCGATGTAGCGCGCCGATAGTGCTAAAATTGTCGCCAGGAGCAGATACCAGCCGTTGAACTGCAAATGCGCCAGCTTGGAAAAGTCGACATGGCGCAAATATGCGACCAAGAAGACGACCAGCAGCACATAAAACGCAGGCGCGATCAGCCGGCTAAGCCAAATACGTAGTTTATGGGTCATGAGCTACATTTTACACGGCCGGGGCACCACTACCGAATGAAAATACTATTCATAACTCGCAAATACCCGCCAAGTACCGGCGGCATGGAAACCGCAGCCTACCGGTTATACACCGCGCTGGCCGCGCATAACGACGTGCGGCTGATCAAATGGGGCGGCAGCAACAAGCTGCTCCCCATCGTGTACTTCGGCCTGTTGGCCCAAGCCTTGTGGTACGGGTTGACGCGCCGGCCGGACGTGATCTACTTGCAGGACGGCATCATGGCGCCGCTCGGCTGGATCGTGAAGGGGGTCTTACGCCGGCCGACCGTCATGACCATACACGGGCTTGAGGTCACCTACCAGAACGCGCTGTACCGGCGCATGGTCATCCCGTACATTGGCCGCGCTACCCGGCTCATCGCCGTCAGCAATGAGACGGCCCGGATAGTAGAGCAACGACTGCCAGGCACACATGCAGAGGTGATTTTTAACGGCCTGGACGACAATTTTTACGACCCGCGGCCCAGGGCCGAGCAACTGGCGGTTATCGCGCGCGAAACCGGCATCCCGCTGGGGAACCTGCAAAAACGCAAGCTGCTCTACACCAACGGCCGCCTGGTGACGCGCAAGGGAGTGTTGTGGTTTATACAACATATAGCTCCCAAGCTGCCGCCCAACACACTTTACCTGGTATCGGGCGACGGCCCGGACCGGGAGCGCATCCAGGCGACCATCGTCCGGTTACACCTGGAAGACCGCGTCAAACTCCTCGGCAGAGTCTCCGATGAGGTGCGGCAGGCGCTGTATAACGCCGCGGACATCTTTGTAATGCCGAATATTCCGGTGGCCGACGACATGGAGGGTTTTGGTCTGGTGGCGCTCGAGGCGGCATCATGCGGCCGGATGGTGCTGGCCGCGAAACTGGAGGGTATCCAGGATGCGATTATTGACGGCAAAAATGGCCGCCTTATCAAGCCCCGGGATGCGGCTGCCTGGACGCGCGCCATAACCAGCGAGCTGAACGCGCGCAGCATAAGCGCGGAGGCGGCGCGCCGTTTTACACTCCAGCAGTACTCCTGGCAGCGCGCCGCATCCGCTTACGAAGCCGTCATGCGGCAAGCAGCGGGTCAGCCGGAAAACAGGTAAGATGCAAGCTGGAGCCCTCTGTCAGGTCTTGATAAGAGGGTAGTCGTACTGCACCATTTGCGGCGCACTCAGGCCGCTTATAAGCAGCCGCCCGGCAGCGGGCATATGTTTCCATTCGTTGTCTTCTTTGACTTTGACATGCTCGCTGCCGATGCGCACCGGATTACCCGCGATAGTGTGGGGCAGGTGAGGCTGCCGGTCGAACAGATCAGCAGGAAGTTCGACCGTCCTGCCGAGCACAAAGGACGCAATGTCGGCCAGTTCACCGGCCGGGTCGGCAATAAAATCCTCGTACCGCTGTACGCGGTAATCGGCGGCGAAGGGTTCGAGCTCGGCGGTCAGCCGGTTGGAAACGTCCCACGCCAGCGCACTGCGGGCCAGCGAGTAGCGTGGCATTTCGCGCTCCTCCCACCAGATTTCAGGGCGTAGCCGCTTGCGCTGCCACGAATAGGCCACGGCCCGCGGATCCCGTACCAGCAGCATGACGCTCAAATCTATTTCGGGCATGGTGGACAAAAACCAGCCGTGCATCGGGTACTTGGTGGAGTCAACGATAACCTCCGCGCCGGAGACCTTGGCAACGGCACGGTAGGCAGCCGCAAAGGCCTCGCGGTACAGCTTGGCGTCCGCCTGTTCGTCAGCACTTAAGCGGTCTTCGCGCCGGATTTTTGGCAACATGGCCAGACGGTTAAAGTGTCTGACTGCCCGTTGGATACGCTCCGCGTCGTAACCGTCCGGGAACGCCTCCTTTATAATTTTTTTCCAGAATGGGCAATCGCGAAACTTGTGGCCGCAGCTGCATAACTCGTTGTCGGTGAGCGCCCGGCCGAACAGATGGCGGAACTCGCCCACGGCGATCACCCCGGGCACGCGGTTCAACAGCAGATCAATAATGGTGCTGCCGCTCCGGCCATAGCCACCAACAAATACAACTTTTTGCTTCTTCTGTCCTTTATCACTCACATCAAACCCCCGAAACATGATAGCTATCTGTTGCTCAGGATATTACTATACAGGAACAGCACTATTTTTGCGCAAGACCAGCTAGTTAGCCCTCGGAGCGGGAGCGGACATTGCACACTGCCCGGCCTGTCGCACAGCCCTTCTGTGTAACTCAAGTTTACCTGTGGCGACCCGCCGTATTACATCCAAAAAGTCTTCAGCTTTTTGCGAGTCATACTCAAGGCCTTCCTTTACCGAGGAATCCGTCACTTCGCCCGCTAGCGCGAACCTGCTCGAAAAAGGATCGACAACAGTAACAATCCCGCGCAAGGCCAGAAAGCCTTCGCGCGCCGGCATAGTCTTCTCCAACTCACCAGGACGGCTATCCGGATTGTGAAATGGTACGTCGACGCAGGGGTGCTCGTTATCATCCCGGGCAAGTGGCCTCAGTCGGATTGTACTCTCAGCCCTCTGTTCGTCACTGTCAATCGTAATTCGGAAAGGATACGGATCATATTCCTTGAGAGAAGACTCTGACGCCCCCACAACAGGAACAACCAGGTCGCCGTACACTCTACTCGGGACCTTGCATGTAAGCTGGAAATCAGACTCATTCATATCCAGCCCAAGGTCAAACACGCCTAGCGCCACACTCGACGATATACGGACACCAGCTCCTACTTCGCTCATTGTTATTATAATAACATTTTATCTAAATTATTGCAATTCTGCGTAAATAGACCCACCAGCCCGCAAATAACTTCGCTTGCAACTTACGCGATGGAGCACTGTGCAATTGTACAGTAATTATGGTATAATCACTGTAATGAGTAAGCCTTCGGGAGAGCAGGCTGTACAATTTACTGCCGTACCCTTTGATCAGCTAGGGAGCGTTGCCTTGCAGCCGTTTCAGGTCGTCACGGACGTACCACGCATCTCTGGCTTTAAGACGATTGAAGAGCGGGCCTGCATAGCAGTGCTGCGCCCCTACTACTCGCCGCAGGTAGAAGATAAAGTTATTTTTGGGAGAGAAGGCAGAATATACGGCGACCGCATCACACAGCATCTGCGACCTTCCCGCTTTAACGGCACACTGACACAGGGTTATGCAGCCGTATTGCCGTTTGATGCAAGTAGGGCCGCCGAGCTTGATACGACAGCTCGGGGTAGGGTAGAGAGAGGTAAACTGTCTGATGAAACACCAGGCCTAACCATGGTGTACGGGGGGAAGTTATACTCCAGCCGCAGAGGGTTTATCAGTGAGCTTTTTCTCGAGTCGATGGTCTATCTGGAGCGCCCGATCACCTTATACCGTTCGGGTTCTAGCGGCAGCAGAAGTGAAAACTATCTACGGCGCGTGATAGGACCTGAAACCTTTATAGAAAGAGCTGCCGAAGCGGCGGTAATATCCGAAGAGGAGTCTGTAGCAAACGCCCTCAAACGCGCACGCTTTGCATTGACACACATATATCCCGGAGGCCTTCCGGGAAGTAGACGCTAGTGATAGGCAAAGATCAAGAAAGCAATCGGACTCCTGTGTGACGTGCACACCTAGTTTAGCCAGACCGTTTTCGTCCTTTTGGATGTATATCCCACCACAGCAAAATAAACTACAATAATCCGTATGAGTGATAAAGAGAAGCGAGCTCGCCGGCTAAATTTACGCCGCATGCTTTCTACAGACAGGCGGGACAGCGCCGCTTTTCTTATCGTCGCACTTATCATACTTCTGATAAGTATCGCTGGGACCTTTAACCCCGCCGGTGTTCTTGATCTGATTCTTTATCCGACTCCAGGCGCACGGCATGATCGGTGGACAGCGAACGATCTAAGTAATATTTCCCAGGCGGCGGAACAATATCCCGAGCAGGGCTCAGAACTTGCCCTTACAGACCTAAGCGTCAAACACCTGCATTACTCGTCGAATGACTACACCTTCGAGTGGAACCCAGGTGCCGGCGGCACACCGGCGATATATACCCTCTGTGCCACTTTCGACAGATCGACCATATCGAAAGCAACAAACGCAAACGAGACTTACCAGAATGGAGACTTTAGCGTTTACTCCGTCCATCACAAGGGGCGACAATGTTACGACACTAATCTTGGACCATACACGAGCGGTACACGACTCGCCAGTTGACCAAGCACGTCCAGCCCAGAAATCTGAGCTGGACACAATGCAACAGACGTTGGCAGGAAAGCGAAGGAGTAACAGGGTTAAGCCTAGGTCTACGCTGTGCCGCCTGTAAAGAGCGACATGTAACTCTGATACGCAAATTGACGACCATATGTCACGGACTCATCAGTTTGCTGCAGAATACCGAGATCAACAAACTTTCGTATGAGTTGGTTTGCTGCCGGGCGAGACAGTCCCGTGACCTTCTCGGCTGTTGCAACATCGATGATCGGTTGGCTGTATAGCCCGCGCAAAAGCTTTATAGCGCTCGGTGCTTGCTTACCCCCAAGCCCATGCACAACCGTCATATCCTTTTCACGAATGGCAATGATTTGCTTTGAGACGATCGTTGCTTCTTTTGCTACTTCTGCGATACCTTCCAGAAAAAACCGGACCCATGCTTCAACTTCGCCCTTGTTATGGTAACCTGATAGCTTTGCAAAGTATGTGTCACGGTGGCGCTTAAAATACTCTGATAGATAGAGGATGGGGTATTCCAGCACCTTCTGCTGATACAGATAGAGTGTGATGAGCAATCGTCCGGTACGGCCATTACCGTCAAGAAACGGGTGAATTGTTTCAAATTGCGCATGCATAAGAGCGGCGTTAATCAGCGCCGGGTACGCCTGTTTGTTATTCAGAAACTTCTCCAGGTCGGACAGTGATCGGCCCAACTCATGTACCGGAGGCGGAACAAAGTCGGCATTGCCAGGTCGAGTGCCACCGATCCAGTTTTGAGTCACACGGAACTGCCCTGGAGTCTTGCCCTCTCCTTCGGCTGTCCCTTCCATAAGTTGTTGATGCAGCTCCCGTATTACACGAAGCATGAGCGGTACATCTTTGAGACGAGTTAAACCATAGTTGACCGCCTGCACATAGTGCAGAATGTTTTCCACGTCACGAGGCACACCTTCGGTTATATTAATGTCTGCCTTCAGGGAGTCGTGCATCGTCGCCTTTGTACCTTCGATGTTACTAGAGAGTGTGGCTTCTTTGCGTACGTACATGAAGATAAAGAAATCTATATCGGGAATAAGCTGTGCTATGCCATCAAGTTTGCCCAAGGCTAATGTAGCCTCCGTGACAAGTAGCTGAATTTCGGGGCTGAAGTCAATACGGCTTTTCGGCGGGAACGTGTCAGGAATAAAAGCCTTAAAACCTGCGGGCTGCTGTACAAATCTGCCTAGCTGCATACTTAACATCCTTTTAATACATGTTAAGTATAATGAATTTTACTTAACATTACAACATAAGATGTTAAGTGTGTGATGGGGATAGGGGAGCCGAACCAATTAACAGATATACTTGTTGGCAAACAAAAAGAGATGCAGTAAACGCATCTCTGTAATTTGCATATGGTGAGCACATGTGAGACTGATTGGAACCAGATAAAGAAGGAGTTGGTAGCTTTTAGCAGACTTGGTACTAGCTTAGGCTCTGTAGGTTCCAGCTCATGCCCTTGAGGTAGCGCTCCGGGTGATCTTTGAGTTCCTGTATCAGCTCGTCACGCGTAAACCACTTTACCCGTAGAGCCTCCTCCTCTTGGATCACAAACTTATCTGCGGGTTTATCGACCACTAACTTGTACCACTGGCCAAAGTAGTTGTATTCGTCGCTGATACGGTGCTTCGGGCCTTTAGTTGGCTTAATACCGACCAAGCCAATCTCTTCTTCGGCCTCTTTAACGATATTGCTTTCGTAGGTCTCGCCCTCATCGACCGTACCCACTACGGCAGGGCCCATTTGCCTGGGTCGTGCCGTTTACCAAGTTGACGTTGTGCCAGCAGAATCTCGCCCTTAGAATTCGTAACCCAAAGTGCTGCCACGCGGTAAATATCCTCTTTAACGAGCGTACCTCGCTCTTTGTGTCCGATTATCTCATCTTCGTCGTTAACAATGACAATGCGCAGCTTGTCCATGGCTAACCTCCGTGGCAATTATTTTATAAACGTATGGTATCAAAAAAGTCCCACTTAGGGACTTTTAATCTGTAGAACTGGTGAGGCGCCTCACTTCGAACTGGAACCGTATCTTATCTGAGATCAACGAGTGGTACGACACTCTGAAGGCGATATGTTCGGTCGAGAGCATTCCAGCGAGGAGTGGAATCCAGGTCCCCATTCATTGACAAAATCCTACTCGCTCACATCGAAAGTTTCTATTGATCAGTTTCACTGGGAATTTCAGCTTGCCGATCGGGAATGTTAGCAACAGATGCTGGATCCGCCAATTCGAGAGGAAGGATATAAGTTGCAGGATTTCTTGAGCCGGGGCGGGAAATAGTTGCAATGTCCTTAACCCCGGCGGCACCCAATCCGCGCGCCAGTCGAAAGAGGTCATTGACCACTGCCGTTTTGTCGCTCTCATTCGCTTCTACTAAAGCAGCCAGGTAGTCCTGGTTCTGCTGCGTAAGTTGAACGGTAATCCGGTTATCAGGATTTGGTTTTGTCACAGTACGATAGAAACATAGAATATGAATATGGTCAACTGTCGTATTATGCTATAGTCGCCATGTGACGTAATCCTGTGTTATTTGCCATGGGAAATATGATGATCTATACGCAAAAAATTACACCTGCTGACGGAAGATGCACTGAGGTGGCGGAGGATAGTCGCAGCACCCTACACACAGCATAGGTTACAGATCAGATAATCGTTTCATACATCTCATTACCTATATGCACCCTGTGAATAGCGGACGCAAATTGTATATAGAAACGAAATATGGTGTAATACGTATACCATGATAACTAGTTCCTACGAGCTAGCCACAGCCCACCAACAATTATCTGGTCTCGTAAAACGGACCGAGATATTTATTGGTAGTATAGCGAGACAGGGCTACAAAGAACTCGAAAAGCTACCAGCTGCCGATGGCTATCCAACTGACGTAGTGGATGATCGCCCAGGTAGCCGCCAGGGTACATTCTTTCAGCCAAGAGTCATTTCTCGTACCATAGCATTGCCGGACGGCCCAATACCTATAAGTGGCTGTGATTTTCAAATCCTCAGGACTGCTACCGTGGCATACCGTCGGCAGCACTACATCAATTACGGAAACGACAACCAAGCTGTTGTGCATCTACCCGCAAGCGATAGGTTAGTTGAGGCGACCATAGAAACGCCTGGCCAATCAGATATAGATGGGTACGCTCACCCTGCATCTATATCAGTCAAAGGCTATGCAAAATTCGGCGGCAATACAAAATATACGTACCCGCGCGTAGGCATCGTTAGCCGCGACATGGGTGAGTTATTGGGATATAAGACCTCCGAAGAACTACGAACAGATTATGCGCTAAGGTTTACTGGTGCCTTAGCAGTGACCAATATGGTAGCTACCGGCCTTGCTGTGGCGCACGGTATAGAGACCCGTACATTAGGGATACCCGCACTGGTCGAAGAATGGCAGCAAGCAAGTCCGGAAGGTACTCTGTCTATTGTGCCGATCCTCGCAGCATTTCTGCCTAAATGATCGGGAGCAGTGGGCCGCAAGCCTGCTCAGTCTTCATAAAAAATAGAGTAAATCCCGCTACTCAAGCCATACGAGATTCGAACCCGAGTAACAGAGATACGACATACCGTGTATCTACCTCTGTTGTTGCACTCGTGGCGACCCTTCCGCACCTGCTATTTAACTCAATAGTAGGGGGAAATAGTGCGATGGAACGACGTTATCTGTAATGTCAGTATAGAGCCTAATCTGTTACAGGCAGGCTAGGCTGTGGATTCTACACCCCTTTAGGTAATAGAGCCGCAGCATGACTACCTAGCCAATCATAAACATGACGCCACTAAAACACACAACCAATGCGTTAAGTTGTCGAGCGAGTCCAGACCATGCTACGCTTTAAGGCTATGCATACGACAAGAAACGAATCCATCCAAGCGACTGCTGACTTTTTTCATCTGGGCCGGGTGACTGTTTTGGGACGAACGCCGTTTGGCGAGGCCAATGAAAGCTACTTTGTCAGGGCAAACGAGACCGGTCAAGAATATGTAATACGCTTTTCACTGCAACAGACACTTGCAGAGCTCAGAAATGATCGCATCATACAGGAACAGCTGACAGCCGCGGGAATATCAACTCCGGTGATGATAACCAACCGGACTGGCACATACGTCTACCAGGATAAGGATGTGGCCACCATGTCAGAGAGATTGTATGGAGACCACCCAACCGGCAAGACCCCAGAAATTGCACGCTCCACCGGAGAACTCTTAGCCAGGTTCCACCAAGCTGTTACTGTTCTCGACCATTACTCGCCGGGACATCTCAACAGAGATAGGGCATTGTCAGACAGCAAGCGGCTTGATGAAACAAACCCCCTAACTCCGCAGATACGGCAAGTGCTTAATGACAATCTCGACATTTTTGACTTCGGTCTGCCGGAAGGGATCATTCACGGCGACCTGCATGTAGGTAACGCCCTGTACGAAGGGGAGACCGCTACCGTAATCTTAGATTTTGGCGACTCAGCAAAAAATCTGTTGCTGATCGATGTTGTACGCACTATATGCTCAAAAGTAGGTATAAAGGACGGCCGGATCGATCCAGAATTAATGCGCTGCGTACTTGAGGGATATGAATCGATCCGTCTACTTACCGATAAGGAGAAGCAATCTATTCCTATGGCTACTCGCTACGTGTGCGCAGCTGTTGCTGTTGATGCCCACCTAGGGGGCGTGTTCGAGAGGGAAGAGTTCTTCATCAAGCTTGCACAACAAGCATAAGAGTACCAGACAAAAAGACTTCAAGATTGAAGTCTTTAAGCATATGCACAATGGTGACCCTTGTGCAGAAAAGTTTACACCAGCTTAAGTCTGAAGCGTGCCGATGGAGGGGGATCATTGGAACGACCTACGAGCAGCGTATGGAGTAGAGAAGTAACTATATACCCATCGGGCATACACACCCGAGGTAAGGTATTATTGGGTTATGAACATCTTAATTATTGGCGGATCGAACTTTATTGGATGGTGGCTTGTCGAGCTACTTGGCAGAACTGACCATTCAGTCACCGTTATTAACCGCGGAAACCATGAAAGGCCGTACCCTAGTAACGTCACCCATCATTCTGCGGACAGAAACGACTTCAACGCAATGGCGGAAGCTGTCGGTAACACCGTGTACGACGTCGCGTTTGATATGTGTGGCTTTGTCGAAAGCGACATGGAACATACCGTCGCACTATTCGGCGAGCACACCAAGAAGTACGTGTTTATCAGCACCGCTGCAACGTACCTCGAGCCGCTTATACTGCCGATTACCGAAGGCCATCCTCAGGGTGTGCATGGGGCTTGGGGCAAATACGGTAGTGACAAACTGGCGTGTGAGCAAGTCCTACTGTCCGCATATGAGGAGTCTGGATTCCCGGCGATAATAGTCAGGCCATCTTACGTTTACGGCGTTGGCAACGTAGTAGAACACGAAACCTTCCTATTCGATCGGATCAGCAAGGGGCGAACTATTCTCATCCCAGGTGACGGCGAAGCAGTCATCCAGCTAGGTGAGGTGTCGGATTTGTGCAGAGCATTACTGAGCATTGCTGAGACACCAAAGGGCTTTGGGCAATGCTACAACATCAGCGGCAACGAACTTGTTACGCTCAAGTCACTGGTCGCGCTGGTCGCAAAAATTGTGGGCAAAAATTATAAGACCATACATACTAGCCCAAAGGACTACGGGATGACAGATCGCGACATCTTCCCGTTCGATAACTGCACATACTTCACGACAAGCGACAAATTCTCTAAGGACTTTGGGTGGTCGCCAGTAGTTTCGCTAACTGACGGGCTGACGGGTGCATATAACGAATGGCTGAATTCGGCGGACCAACTCAAGACAGATTACGAGCACGAGGATACAGTTCTTGCAAAACTACTAGGGCGTAAAGAAGTTCACACCCAATAGCAGAGGTAGGTGTTTTAGAGCAAACAAAAAGGTGAAGCTACCGTTAGTGGCTTCACCTCTGTTATTTTTCGTTTGGTGAACCATCTGATGTCGAATTGGAACCATATCCTTAAGGAGATAGGGGAGTGGTATGACACTCTCAAGGGAGTATATCCGGTCAAGAGTCTCCCAGCAGAGGGCGGAATCTAGGGGGGTCGCTTTCGTCCTTTTGGACTCATCAGCACAAGCGCACACTTGTGTAGCAATCGGGGGTAGGGAGGGGTTCGGCGGGAAGCCACCGTGAAGCAGCAGCTCCTCCGCCGAACCTTCGACCCTCTTGCCCCGTACCCGTACGGTTACAGCAGTGCAGCCGCCAGTTCACGGCCTTGCAGACCCTGCCGAACCGCCTCGATCGGCACGACGTAGTCCCCGTTGGGGCCGTCGGGCCTGTTGTCGGCGAATCCGGTCACGCTGCTCGGTGCCCACGACATGCCGTCGACGTGGTCGTCGTACCGCACCGCGTAGGGCAGTTGCACACCGTTCACGGCGAAGGCCACCTTGAAGTCGCGGTAGACAGGAGCGCCGATGGTCGGAACTTCGCCGTCGTGGCCGTCGAGACCGGGAATGGTCAGAACGCCCGCGTTGCGCGGCTGGTAGCTCACCGTGATGGGGTGCTTGGGCTTAGCCGACCCGTCGAAGCAGGCAAGGACGAAACTATCCCGACCGAACCACGACATGTAGAAGTCGACCATGTCCCTCAGCCGCGAGCTAGAGGTAGGACGGCGACGAGCCGGCACCTGGTCGAGAACGGACAGAATGTCGCCCGCTTCCTGCGCCAGGATGACCGTGTAGTCGCCGTAGTCCTCGACTGAGAGGCCGCGAGTGCCACCGAACGAGAACGAGCCGCCGCGCATCCGTGGGACGTAGACCAGCTCCGGGAGCTCGTCGGTCATGTCGCGCATGAACCTACGGGTGTGCTCCGGTCCACGGACCAGGCGAAGGTCGGAGCCCGCGAAGTTCAGGAACATGCAGTTCCCGCCGTCGAGAGTCCGGGCCTCGTTCTGGTAGCCGCAGACATGGACAGGGCTGCCACCCAGCTCCGTCGCATACACGTACGTACGGGTGCTGTGGATGACGGCCGGGTTTGCGGTGACGCACATAAAGCGCCACTCCCTTCTGATGTACTAGCAGGTTGGATTTGCTGTAGCCTGTATAGGCATTACAGTATTATAGCATATTTTTTCATACTTGTCATTAATAACAGGGGTGACACTTACGAAGAGTGCCTAGGGGAGTCGAACCAAAATAACAGAGGTAAAATCAAGATAAACAAAAAGAGGCAGCTCACGCTGACCTCTGTAATTTACATGTGGTGACCCCGAGGGGAGTCGAACCCCTGATCTTCAGGATGAGAACCTGACGTCCTGGACCACTAGACGACGGGGCCAGAGCGCAGGCAAAACGATTTTGTGTTTACATAAAATCTTTTGCCGAGCATCTGGGCCAGCGATTGCCTTAAGGCAATCGTGGGGCCACTTTTAGCCGTTCTCACCGAAAGCACGGGTACGCGCCCTAACTGCGAAAACAACCGCAAAATTGTATCATAACAGAGGCGGTTAGGCAAGGCCCGGCCACCTCAAGCGTTGCAAAAGCCGCCCGAAACCCCGATAATAAACCATAAGCTCCAAAAGATTATGCAGAATTACGTTATCGCCGGTGGGGGAGTGTTGGTTGCCGTGGTAGTCATTACGGCGGCGTGGGTGGCAATCGCCCGAAAACGTCCGCGCAGGCCCGCCGGCGGCAATTCCAAACTGGCTAGTAGCTTGCGCGATGAGCAAACCAAAAACAGCATTATTCTGAATTCTATTGGGGACGGCGTGGTACTCATCGATAACCAGGGGGTCATACAGCTGTTCAACCCGGGCGCCAGCGCCATTACCGGATGGAAGCGCGAAGAAGCCGAAGGGCTCAACTGGAAATCGGTATTCAACTTCGTGGATAGCCGGAGCGTAGCCATACCGGAGGACCGGTCGCCATTTGCCAGAGCGCAGGTCGGCAGCCAGCCGGTGCGCGACAACAGTGCCAACCTGGTCACTAAATCGGGCAACACCATCGCCACCAGCTTCAGCGTGTCGCCGGTACTCAACAACAATCAGCTGACCGGCCTGGTCGGCGTATTCCGCGATGTCAGCGAGGAGCGGAAGGAAGAGACTCAGCGTGCTGAGTTCATCAGCACCGCCAGCCACGAAATGCGCACGCCCGTCGCCGCCATCGAGGGTTATCTAAGCCTTGCTCTGAACGAAAAAGTCGCCACCATCGATTCCCGCGCCAAAGACTATCTGGAAAAAGCCCACACTTCCACCAAACACCTTGGCCAGCTGTTCCAGGACCTGCTCAACAGTGCCAAAGCCGAGGATGGCCGTCTCACCAACCACCCGGAGGTCGTGGAGCTGGGCGGATACATGGAACAGCTGACGTCCGATCTGCACTTTGCCGCGCAAAAGAAGAATCTGGCGCTGGAGTTCATCATCGGCAACAACGAGGTTATCGACGCTACCGGGCCATCACCAGCCGCCGGCGAGAAGGTCGTCCGTCCGCTCTACTACGTCAATGTCGACCCCGACCGGCTGCGCGAGGTCATCACCAACCTGTTCGACAACGCCTGTAAATACACCGATACCGGCAAAATTACTCTCGGCCTCACCGGCAACGACAGCGTGGTTCAGGTGTACATCCGCGACACCGGCCACGGCATCCCGACCGAAGACATCCCGCATCTGTTCCAAAAATTCTACCGAGTGGACAACAGTGCCACACGCACCATCGGCGGCACCGGACTAGGCCTGTTTATCAGCCGCAAAATCATCGAGCTTTACCAGGGGCGTATCTGGGTCGAAAGCACGATCGGCAAGGGCAGCACATTCTATATCAACCTGCCGCGTTTGACCACTCAGCAGGCCCAGGCCAAAATCTCCCAACAGACTCAAACGGGCGGTCCGAGCTCCGATCTCATCACGCCGGATGCGCCCTCCACTCCAACCGGCGCGGTATCACAGGATGCCGTTTCCGCGCCCGCCATACCCAGCAGAAATAGTTCATGATATACTGCAACTACTTAAGCATAATCATTAAAAGTTAAAAAGAGCTAGAGAAAAACCGTGGCAAAGATACTACTGGTCGAAGATGACAACAACTTGCGGGAAATTTATCAGGCCCGTCTGATGGCCGAAGGATACGAAATATCCACCGCCCAAAACGGCGAGGAAGCGTTGGTAGTCGCCAAGCAGCAAAAACCGGATCTTATCATATCTGACGTCATGATGCCTCGTATTTCGGGCTTCGAAATGCTCGACATTCTGCGCAATACCGCCGAGCTTAAAAGCACCAAAGTCATTATGCTGACCGCACTCGGCCAGGACGACGACCAAAAGCGCGCCGGCAACCTTGGTGCCGACCGATACCTGGTCAAATCGCAGGTCACGCTCGAAGACATCGTAAATGCCTCCAAAGAGCTCTTGAGCGGCGACAGTCCCACGCAGGTCCCGCGGCCGCAGGCGGCCGGCACGCCCGACCCGCTCGCGGTCGCACCCGCCGCCCCCGGTATACCAGCCGTCGCGCATGTACCGGACCCCACGGCTCCGGGTAATCTGACCGCATCGACAGACACCCCCATGGCTACACCACCATCTCCGCAACCGGCAGTCGCACAACCCGCTGCCACGCCTGCGCCGTCCGTTGCACCTACTGTACCTGATCCAGCCCCAGCCGCCGCCCCGGCACCTACGCCGACCGACCCGCCGGCCACACCACCCGCCACCGAAAGTACTGCACCGTCCCAAACGGCAGCACCGGTTAACCCGGTGACCCAGCCGGTCGCGGTCGTATCCGAACCGGAACCGCCAAAACCGGCTGGCCCGACCACTCCCGCCACACCGCCCGCACCGGCTACTGTCAACTCCGCCGCGCAAGGCCTGGAGGCCGAGGAAGCCGCATTGAAGGCTCAAATCGCCAGCTACGCTAACACACCTGCTGCTCCCACACCCAATGCCGCCCCGGCCGCAAATAGCGACGGTGCGGCCGATGCCGCCAGCAACGACAAAGCTCTGGCCGACGCCGTCAAACAGCTCAATACCCCCGATACCAACCCCAGCCCGGCAGCCACACCGACCCCCGGGATCACACCCGCTCCGGCGCCAGCGCCCGCCCCAGCCCCAGCCGCCGCACCCGCCGGCGACAGTCCCGCCCCGGAACCGGCAGCCAGGAAAGCTATACAGCCGATTAGTGACCCCGCGGCTAAACCTGACCTCAATGCGCTGCTCGCCAAAGAGGAAGCCAAAAATGCAGCCTCTCCGGGCAGCACGCCGCCAGCCACTCCCGGAGCCCCCGGTGGCGCCACGCCTTCGGGCCAGCCATTTGACCCCACCACTTCACTCTAGCGAGTAAAATACTTGCTATGCGTTTGAATAAATTCCTGGCGGCCGGCAGCGATCTGTCACGCCGAGCGGCCGACGCCGCTATTGCCGCCGGCCGCGTAACCGTCAACGGCCGGACGGCGGAGCAGGGGATGGACATAGCCGGAACTGACGTCGTTACTCTTGATGGGCAGTCTATCACACCAGTTGTAAAAAATACAACTATCATGCTGAACAAACCCGTCGGTTACGTAGTCAGCCGTAACGGACAGGGCAGCAATACTATCTATGATCTGTTACCGCCCGAATACCACGCGCTTAACCCAGTCGGCCGCCTCGACAAAAATTCGTCCGGGTTATTGCTTCTGACTAACGACGGTCTGCTGGCTAACGACCTGACACACCCTAGCCGCCGAAAAGTTAAGGTATATGAGGTGATGCTCGGTAGACCGCTTGAACCGCTACACCACCAGATGATAAGCGACCACGGCCTGATGCTCGAAGACGGCTTAAGCAGGCTCCAGCTCGACCGCCAGACACCCGGCGATGACACCCGCTGGATCGTCACGATGCACGAAGGCCGCAACCGCCAGATCCGCCGCACATTCGCGGCCCTGGGCTACGCCGTGCGGACACTCCACCGTACGCAGTTCGGCCCGTATATACTAGGCGGTCTGCCCGAGGGCAGCGTGAGAGCTGCGTAGCCGTAACGCTACTTGTGCTACGAGTATCTAATTGTTTGGGTCGTAATCGTACGTATAAGCAACACGTTCGGGCCGCAGGTCTGGGTCGCGCAAGATCGCAATAACGGGATCAATTCCCGCGGGATCCGGCAGTCTCTGTCTGAACTGGTCGAACGTGTTATTGACGGGCCTGTTGATAATTACGATGCCCACGCCGTCCACAGTGTCTGCGCTGTCGTATTGAGCATGCACCGCCTCTGCCACGTGTTCCGGGCCATTAAGCCTTCCCGTGATCCGTTGCACTACTTGATGCCCCACTTGCCGGATCAAGCCGCCTTGCTGTTCGCGCCAGTCAAGTATCCTGTCGGACGCTACCTTAAGGATATAACCCCCTACATATCGTGGCCGATCAGTTACGTCACTGCCGCCAACAGCAGCTTCTGCGGTGTTGTAGCCACGGTTGCCTACGCCTTTGGTGGTGTTCTTGCCGGTTTGCATAGAGTCTGCCAGGGCAGCAAACGTTGTCACCGGTTCTACCGTGTCGGCATCATTCAAAAGGGGGCGCGGATACGGCTGTCCCGCCCGCCTTGCCAAATACGGCACCATAAAGAGGAAGAAAGACGAATCTGTACCGGAACTTCGTTCGGGGGAATACCAAAGCCCAGACTTACGATGTAATCGAACTTCTTCCGCACGATTGAAACCATGCCTAAGCGTCATCCCCCGCGTAAGAGTTCCTATGGTTGTTGTGGTTTCTGGAGTTGCCATGTTACCCACACTTTAGTACTAAAATGTAACTTTGTCAATTGAGCGACCTCTGTTATAATATAAGCAAGTGAGCAAGAAATTACCCATCGTCGCCATAGTCGGGCGCGCCAATGTAGGCAAGTCCAGCCTGTTCAACGCGGTTTTAGAACGGCGCGAAGCGATCGTGGCGCGCGAAGCGGGTACCACGCGTGACAGCATTACCGCTAAAGCCAGCTGGCGCGGCCAGGATTTCTGGCTGGTTGACACCGCCGGCATGAAAGACGCGGCCGACGAGTTTGAATTCACCATTCAGGAGCAAATCCTACAGGCAGCCGACAGTGCCGACGTTATCTGGGTCGTGGTGGAGGCGGATGTGCCCATTACCGAAGAAGACCGCCGGGTCGCCAAGCTGGCACTCAAGAGCCGCAAGCCGGTATTTCTGGTAGTAAACAAGGTCGATAAGGCCCGCCGCGAGCACAATCTGGAAGCGTTCCAGCGTTTAGGGATAAAACCCATTATTCACACCAGCAGCACCCAGCGCCGCGGCATTGGCGATCTGCTTGACACGCTTGTCGAACAGATACCAAAAGCCACCATGGAAGAAAATGACGACCGCATCCGGGTCGCACTGCTTGGCCGTCCGAA
>Ga0207705_10001805_pt1 | contig 16883 bp, 14 predicted proteins | sample KBSC13metaG_FD_184314 | JGI IMG/M metagenome (GOLD analysis project Ga0207705, IMG submission 184314) | Corn rhizosphere microbial communities from Kellogg Biological Station, Michigan, USA - KBS C1-3 metaG (SPAdes) (version 2) | ecosystem: Host-associated > Plants > Roots > Rhizosphere > Soil ...
CCCGAAACGATGCCCGAAGACATCGCCAGACAATATGGCGCCAAGCTCGACCAAAGCGCGCCGGTCGCTTCGCCGAAAGAACTCGGCGACTACGACGCGATCATCTTCGGCAGCCCGACCCGTTTCGGAAACATGACCGCGCAGATGCGCAACTTCCTCGACCAGACGGGCAGCCTCTGGATGGCCGGCGCCCTCGTCGGCAAGGTGAGCAGCGTCTTCACGAGCACCGGAACCGGGGGCGGCAACGAGAGTACGATCATGAGCTTCGTCAATACGCTGATGCATCAGGGGATGATTTACGTGGGCCTGCCCTACGCTTGCCCCGAGCTCGCGGACATCAGCGAAGTGAAAGGCGGGTCCCCGTGGGGCGCGGCCTGTATCGCCGGTCCTGACGGCTCGCGGCAGCCGAGCGCCAAGGAGCTCGCCATGGCGCGGTTCCAAGGCGCGCACGTGGCGAAGATCGCCGCAAAACTCAAAAGCTAAATCGAAGGAAGCTTGCTTGTTCGTTGAGTGCCGGTCGTTATTTGCGACCGGCACTCTTCGTTTACCCATGAAACTCATCAAAACACCCGGCATGCTCGCCCTCGCCATTTATCTTATCCTTGTCGGCGTTGGCGCCTTCAACATCCATCTCGGCATGGTGACGCCAATCGTGGCGCTCGTGGCCGGCATCCTGATTCTCATCGGCAAATAGCGCGCCTGCCTGCGCCGAGGGATTGCGGACTGGGCGAAGCAGAATACACTCGCCGTCTTGTTCCCCGAAGACTCCGATCATTACGCGACACTCGGCCTCAGCCGCCGTTGTACTCTCGCGCAAATTCGCGCGGCTTACCGCTCATTGGCGAAGCGGCATCACCCCGACGTCAATGGCGGTTCCCCCGAAGCCGCCGAACGCGCCAAGGAACTGAACGCCGCCCATGAAACCCTTGCCGATCCGGTACGCCGCCGCGCGTATGACCGCGAACTCGCGGGTCGGGAATCCCCCGCACCACCTCCCGTACGGGCTGGGAAGGTCGAGCGAAATATCTCCCACGACACGCACCTTCGGATCGAGGACTTCCTCCGCGGGACGTCCCTGGACATCCGGGTAAATGACCCGGCGAATCCCAATGGCCCGGAAACCTACCGGCTCGACGTTCCGCCCAATACGGCCCCGGGCACTCGGTTCCGGCTGGCACGGGCGGAGCCTTTCGCCGGCGGTTTCGTGCAGGTCCGCTTGAAAGTATTGCCCGGCTTTCGCTTCAAGGCGCGCGGCTCGGATTTGAGGTGTGACTTGCGCATCAATGCCCGGCGCGCTGCGCAGGGTGGCACGGAGATGATCGCCGGGGCGGCGGGCGCCCCGCTGCGCATCTCGATCCCGGCGGGAGTCGCACGGGCTGCGATCCTGCGCGTTCCTGGTGAGGGTCTGCCCAAGCCACGTGCCGGGCGCGGCGATCTCCTGGTGCGAATCACCTACCAACCGGAAGTGCGCGTCTCGCGGTCAAACCACCGTTGACTCGCTCAATCGTCGGCGATGCCGTGACAGATCTTATACGGCATGCCGCTGCCGCAATAGCAGGGCTGCTCGTGCAGCATCATACGCCGCGGCTCCACATCGTCCCCCTGCCAGATCATTTTCGTGTCCACGAGGAAGAGCGTTTCGGTCTGTTCGTCCTTCCGCGGGGTGACATCGATCAAGACGCCATCCAGCCGTCGCCAGACCGCATGAAATGAGCCTTCCACATAAGCGAGGGGCTGGACGCGCATCGACCAGCCATGCTGCACAGACCCGCCATGCTGGCGAACCATGAGGGCCACATTCTTGAAGCTATCCCCAGGCAGGCACCCTTCCCCGACTTCGACGGCGATGTATTCGGGCGTGGACGTGGAGTCGATCTGACGCGCCAGCTTCATCAGCGCTTTGGTAACGGTGCGGGACGCCGCGGCTCTCTCCGTCGACATCGATTACCTCTCCAATCCAGATCCGGGACGGTGTTGTTCGCACGGGCCAACCTCAGGAAAAGACCCGGCGGCCCATTCCTTCCCGATGCGGCCCGACCGCCCTGTGAAAACAACGTGATTCAAAGTCATCCGTGTTTCTACCAGCAACCACGCCGAAAGTCGAGGGCTCACTCGATCGTTACCCACCTTGCGGAGGAAACGAAGGAACGCATGAGCACATAGAGTCCCACCCCGATGGCCGCTTCGCCCGACAAGAATGGCCAGAACCAACCCGTGGACCAGGCCCAGACGGCGACGCCTGAGATCGCCATCGAGATCAGCATCACCCCGACCATCTGGAAACTGCGACTGGCCGCCTTCGCCTCCTCGCCCGGCACGGAGAGCGGAACCGCCCTCCCCCCCAGATGCACGTAAAGCGCGTAAATGGGCAGGGCAATGATTCCGGGCAGCAAAAGTGGCAGGTGCCCAACCCCTCCGCGCATGCACCAGGCGATCAATCCAAACGCGGCCACTGTGGGCAGCGCAAGAAAGCAGAGAACCGCCCACCGGGCTCCATCGCAAATGCGCGCGGGCCCAGCCATGGGAGCGAGGCGAAAGACATCGGACGCCGGCCATTGCTGGGAAAACTGAAGCATGTTCAGCGCGAGCAGCGCCACCAGGCCCACGTAACCGCCGCAGAAAGCCACCCCGAATCCGCCGCCGATTCCACCCGCTCCACGGTCCTGCAAAAGGAAGATGACCGGCATGACCAGCATCGGGGCAAGGCCGGGATAGATGCGCAATTTTACTTCGCGATCCCGAAAAAGATAGGCGGCGACGAGGAGAAATGAGGCGCGGGTGACGGGATCGCGCAACCACCAGCGGAGCGGGGGCGCCTGCACCAGCGCGGCCAGCCAGCGCCGCCCACCTCCGGCGCCTTTTCCGGATGGCGAAGCAGTTTCACCCAGCATTTGCAGGCCCGCTTCGAAGTGATGCGCGAGTTTGCCAAAGGCCATCCATAAGACCACGACAACGGCGACCAACCCGACCGCTGCGAGGAGCCACGAATTTCTCGCGCCCGTCCCCGCGAGGGCGTCGTCAAGACTGGCGAACCACGTGGGCGGGAGCAGTCCGAACCACCATGACGGAGGGCCGAGGCTGAACTTCGAGCCCGACTGGATCACCATCCGCGGAACGAGCTGGCCGCCGAGGACCGCGGCCAGGGCCACGAAGACCTGCACCGTCGTCATCAAGCCATCGAGCCGCTCGCGCCCCAGCCAGCGCAGACAGAGTTCGTAAGTGAGCACAACCGATCCCGTGCAGAACAGCCCTTCCAGCACCGTGGAGAGAATGTGTGCGACGGGAAACATCCACCCGCTCCCCGGCGCCGCGGCGCCGACGAACAACGCTACGAGATTGAAGGCGCCGGCCAGCCAGAGGGATACGTGCACGAGCACTCCCACCTTGGCCTGCAACAACGCGCGCGGCGTGACCGGCCGATGCAGCAGAATATCCCCTTCTTCCTTATTGAAGAGTACCTCGCCCGCCGAGGAGGCGACGAACATGCCCAAAAACACGAGGGTCATGGCGTGCAGGTAGAGCGAGAGCATGAACACCGGCTGCCCCCGGAACGAAATCGCGACGAAGCCGCCGAAGACCGCATAGAAAAACAGGGCCCAGCCGAGCTTGGACCCCACGGTTTTCGGGGTCTGCTCCTTGCGCAGCCCGCGCGACGATCTCCCGCGCAGGAACAGGGTGAGGAAAAGGCGGCGCAAAGCGCGATCCGCGGATGCCGTCGACGCCGGCGCCGTCTCGGGCGGGAATTGCCGGATTTCTTGATCGCTCCGCGGCGAACCGAACGGAGTGAGAGAAGGACTCATGGCCGGAAGGTCTTTGCGAAATCCTCGGCGCGCTGCTCCAACTCGGTGCCGCCGGTCAATTGCGTGAACAGCCGCTCCAGGGTCCCGGCACCGCTGCTGGCGACGAGCTCCTCGGGCCGTCCGTCGAGCATCAGCTTGCCTTTGTCGATGATGATCACCCGGTCACAGACCCGCTCGACCACATCGAGGATGTGCGAGCTGTAGACGATGGTCTTGCCTTCGCGCGCCAGGGTTTGGATGAGGGCCTTGAAGCCCACGGCGGCATTGGCATCCAGACCATCAAGCGGCTCGTCGAAGAACACCACGGGCGGATTATGAAGCAGCGCCGCCGTGATCACGACCTTGCGCCGCATGCCCTTGGAGTACGCGCCAAGGAGCTTGTCCGTGAGGGTCGCGAAACTCAGGTCGAAGAAGGCGATGAATTGCTCGATGCGCGCCCGGGCGGCCTCCACCGGAATGGCGTAGAGCGCGGCCACCATCTCCAGGTATTCGAGCCCGGTCAGCGATTCGAAGACGGCGCCCGACTCCGGCACAAAGCCGACATTGCGCTTCACCTGGATCGTTTCTCGTTGCAGATCGAAGCCGCAGATTGTGGCGGTGCCGCAGGTCGGAGCGAGCATTCCGGTCAGCATTTTCAGCGTGGTTGACTTGCCCGCGCCGTTCGGACCGAGGAACCCCACGATCTGCCCAGCCGGGATCTCAAAGCTCAGTTCGGAGACCGCGATCTGTCCACCGAAGCGCTTGGTCAATTGCTGCACAGAAATCATGTAGCCCCTTACGTGCCGCGACCGGCCTCATTTGGCGAGAGCGAAACAAACTCCGAATTCCAAAGCCCGTGCCTGAGCGCGAATTTCGAATGCATTCAGTTTGCCTCGAACCTACGATTCAAATCCTATGAAACACAAAGCATCCGCCATTTGGAAAGGCAGTCTCAAAGATGGTTCCGGCACCATGAGCACCGGCTCCGGCGCGCTCAGCGCCAAGCCTTATTCCTTCCGCACCCGCTTCGAAGGTGAGCCCGGAACGAATCCCGAGGAACTGATTGGCGCGGCCCACGCCGGCTGTTTCTCCATGGCGTTTTCCATGATTCTCGGCATGGCGGGACTTACCCCGGAAAAAATCGAAACCGAGGCCACGGTCACACTCGAAAAAGTCGCCGATGGGTTCGCGGTCACGGAGAGCCATCTCGACGTCAAGGCCACCATCCCCGGCGTCGACGACGCGACCTTTCAAGACCTCGCCGGGAAAGCCAAGGCGGGCTGCCCCATCTCGAAGCTCCTGAACGCGAAAATCACGATGGACGCGAAGCTGGTCTAATCAGGCGATTTTCACGATCTCGACTTCTTCGCCCGGCGGGGCGTCGGGCAATCTTACCCGGTTTCCGGCCTTCATGCCAATCAAGGCGCGCGCCAGCGGAGAAACCCAGCTCACCCATCCCGGAGCGAGGAGCGTCTCGTCGACTCCGACGATTCGGTAGGTCGCGAGTTCTCCTGCGCGGTTGCGCACGGTAACGCTGACCCCGAAGAGGACTTCCTCGGGCGGCGTCTCGTGCGCCTGGACGATCGTGGCGGAATCGAGAAGTCGCCGCAGTTGCGTCGCGCGCTGACCTTTCGCGCGCGCGAGTTCGTCGTGGAAGCGTTTCGCCCCTTCCTCGGTCATGTAGTTTACGGCGCCCGGCGGCAGCCCGGACGACGATCGCGCCCGGCCCTCGCGTTCGGGGATTTCGTCGTCTTCTTTGGTAAAGGCTTTACTCACACGGAAGAACTATGCGCCGGCAGGTTCGTGACGCAAACGGTTAGACTGGCCAGACATTTCGGGAATTGATTGCATCTGATCCGCAACGATCGAGCGCACATACGCGAGCCCACGTTCAACAGCCCGCCCATGAAATCGTCCCCTATGAGAACTTCAGTGCTTCTCGCGACAGCGATCGCTCTCGCGTCCACGAGCCTCTCCGCCGAACTGCCCGAACAGGTGCCAAGCTGGTCCCCGGGGGATCTTGAGTTCTTCCTCCACGGCTCGATGAGCACCGAGGCGGTGCCGGAGAATGTGCTGAAGGCGTTCATCCGCACCTATCCGGATTTGTATCCTACGGCGGATCTCACCCATCTCGGCCTGGTCCCCGATCCCGCTTTCGGCTGGCCCCTCGGCTTCACGCGCAGCCAGCCCGCGCATCTCGCCGGGCTGCCTTCGATCGGCATCAATTGCGCGTCGTGCCACGTCGCGGAAGTCGCCCCCTCCGGTGGCACGCCGGTGCGCATCCTGGGGGCCACGGGCTTCTTTGACGCCGAGGCGTACTTCGGAGCGCTCTTCGTTGCCACCCTGCGCACCTCCGATCCGGCAAACATGCAGCGTTTTCTAGCCGCCTATCTCGCGGCCAGCGATCCGCAAGCCGGTGACGCCGGGCGCGATCAGCTCCAGGCCGCATGGGAGAAAGCCGCGCCGCAGATCACGGAAGCAATGAAGGCCGATCCATTCGGCATCAAGGATGCGCCTGCCGGGAGCCTGCATCCGATCGACGGGTCCACCCTGCGACTCGACCGCGCCCGGCTCACCCGCGATCCGCAGCTCCCCGAAGTGGCGCACAACTTGTTGCGCCTCTTTCACAATATGCGCGCCGCGCTCCACCTGCCCGACCAGGCTCCCGACAAAGCGCCGCCCAGTTCGGGCCCTGGCCGCAACGACGCCTTTGGCCTGCTTTCGCAAGGCCTGCTCGGCATGCCGCGCCCTTATGCGCCCGTCAAATACGGACTCGTCTGGAACCTCGAACAGCGCCACTGGGTTCATTGGGACGGTAACACCGAATCGCCGCTCGGCCGCAACATCCTCGCCGTGCTCGGTCTGGGCGCCCCACTGATCGGGACCCACGGCCAATTCGATTTTGCCCTCGTCCAGCGCCACACTGATCTCACCGAACGGATCCGCCCGCCCCGCTACCCGTGGGCCATCGACCGCGAAGCCGCAAGCCGTGGCGCCGCCCACTACCAGGCGAACTGCGCCTCCTGCCACAGCGGCCCGGAAACAGACAGCCGTCTGTTCGCCGCCTCCACCATCGGTACCGACGCCACCCGCGCCACAGCCTTCGCCGATCTTTATGCGCAGGCGTTCAACCGCTTTCTCGCGAACGTCGAGACTCCCGGTTACACGCCGCCAAAAACTCCCGGCCTGCGCTCCACCGGCAAATACTGGTCGCCCACTCTTGCCGGGGTATGGGCGCGTTCCCCGTACCTGCACAACGGGTCCGTGCGCACGATGGAAGAACTGCTCAGGAAACCCGACAGCCGCGCCCGCAGCTTCCACCGCGGTTCGCGCACCTTCGATCCCGTCGCCATGGGCTGGACTGACGAAGGCTATTACGTTCTAGACACATCCGCTCCGGGCAATGCGAACACCGGCCACGACTACGGCACGAGCCTCGCGCCTGCTGAGAAACACGACCTGATTGAGTTTTTGAAAACGCTGTAAGACGGCGGGAACGCGGAAGAGAAATTTGAAGCGAGGCCGTGGAATCTCCATAACGCTGCCGCTATCAGCCGCGCGCCACCCTCCGTATCGCACGCTCCCACGTGTGGATTGCAACCCACTGATCACTGATTACTTCCGCCCAAAGCGTCCGCCCCCTGCGGAAACCTCCGATAAATCCGGCTCCGGTTCACACCGAGCAAACGCGCGGCTTCCGCTACATTCCCGCCGGTTTGCTCCAGCGCACGCTGGATGAGCGCCTGCTCGGCTTGCTCGAGATTGAGCGGCAGATCCGCCGTCGCCGCGGACGCCGCCTTGCCGCCCCGCCCCGCGGGCGCAGGGGCAAACACGGCGCCCAGCACCTGAAAATCCTCGCGCCGGATCGGCTCGCCACCACTGGAGATAAGCGCCCGTTCCATCAGGTTCTTGAGTTCGCGCACGTTTCCGGGAAACGCATAGCTCGTGAGCCACGCGACGGCTTCCGAGGTGAGCGCCGGCGGAGTCATGCCCATCTCCGCGGAGAACATCTCCAGGAAATGTCCGGCAAGCACCGGCACATCCTCCGGGCGTTCGCGGAGCGGCGGAGTTTCGACGAGATACCGCGCCAGCCGGAAGTAGAGGTCCTGCCGGAAATCGCCCGACGCGATCTTCGCGCTGAGGTCCGCATTCGTCGCGCTGACCACCCGCACATCCACCCGCTTCGCCTGCGCGGCGCCCACGGGCGTAATCTCCCCGTCCTCGAGCACGCGGAGCAGCTTGGCCTGCAAGGCGGCAGGCATGTCGCCGATTTCGTCGAGGAAGAGCGTGCCACCATCGGCCAGTTCGAACCAGCCCTTGCGGTCCGAAGTCGCGCCGGTGAAGGAGCCTTTGAGATGCCCAAAGAGCATCGACTCCGCGAGTTCCGCGGGAATCGCCACGCAATTGACCGGAATGAATGGGCCCGCGGCGCGCGGGCTGCCATGGTGGATCGCCCGCGCCACCAGTTCCTTGCCCGTGCCGCTCTCGCCGGTGATGAGCACGCTCGTCTGGGAGAAATGGTGCAACCGCTCGATGTCCTCCATGATCTTGCGCATCATCCGGCTGCGCCCGATGAAGGCCGCCAGCCCCCAGCGCTGCGCCTCGCGCGAGGACAGCGTGGAGAGCCGGGCGTCGGCCCGCTCGCGCGCGTCTTCCGCGCTGCGCCGCCGAGCAATCTCCGTCTCCAGTTCGGCATTGCGGGCCTGGAGTTCACGCGTGAGCCGGCTGATCTTCAAATGCGTCTCCACCCGCCCCAGGACTTCCTCCGGCTGGAACGGCTTGAGGATGTAATCCACGGCGCCCACGCGGAAGCCGTTGAGTACGGCGGCGGTTTCGTGCCGGGCGGTAATGAAGAGCACGGGGATCTCCCGCGTGGCGTCATCGGCCTTCAATTCCCGGCAAATGGCGAAGCCGTCGCGGCCCGGCATCACGACATCGAGCAGGATGAGATCGGGCCGCACGCGCGCGGCGATCTTGAGCCCGGCCTCGCCGCCCGGCGCGGCAAAGACTTCGTAGCCCCGCGGCTCCAGCGCGGCCGAGAGCAGATTCAGATTCGCCGGCGTATCGTCGATGATCAGGACCTTCTCACGCATCATGTCAAGGTGGGGGCGGCGGGAGTGGTTCCCGGCGTCACCGGGATTTGCGCGACGATTTTTTGAATCATGTTCATGTCATAGCTGGCCAGGAACTCGCGCAAATGCTCGGCGAGCCGCTGGCCGGAGGGCCCGAGTTCTTCCACTTCCTTGAGACAATTTTTCAGGACGGTCGCGCTGTGCAATTCCGCCGCCATCATGAGGCGCGTGGCCAGGTCCTCCGGCAACACAATGCGGCCGAGATCGTGCATCAGCGGGGCGTCCGCACCCGCCTCGTGCGGCTTGTAGTCGAATTCGACACCCAGCAGCGTCTTCAGCGTGGCGTAGATGCGTTCGCCCCGAAATGGCTTGGCCACGAAGTCGTCGCACCCGGCTTCCAGGTAACGCTCGCGCTCGTGCTCCAGCGCGGAAGCCGAGGTGGCCACGACCTTCAAGCCGCTCGCTCCGTAGTCGCGCACAATGCGGCGCGTGGCCTCCAAGCCATCGATTTCTGGCATGCGCATATCCATGAAGATGATGTCGGGCCGCGACACGGAAACAGCTTCCAGGGCTTGGCGGCCGTTTTCGGCGAGGATGATTTCGCAGCCGATGACTGCGAGGAGCGTCGAGAGCACCTCGCGATTTTCACGAATGTCATCCACGACCAGCGCGCGCACTTCGTACCCATCCGCCAGGTGTTCGACTTCCTGCAAGGCATCGGCCCCCGCGCCGCGCCGCACCGCTCCGCGCGGCAACTGAAGCGTGAAAAAGAATCGCGAGCCCCGGCCCGGCTCGGAATGCACCTCGAGCGATCCACCCATGAGCTCCACCTGGCGGCGGGCGATGGTGAGGCCCAGCCCGGTGCCTCCGCTCCCCCGCCCTCCCGGCCCCTGCTGGAAGGGCTCGAAGATGGCCCGCTGCGCCTCCGCGACGATCCCCGGCCCGGTGTCCAAGACCGAGAATGTGCACGCGCTTCCTTCGCCCGGCGCCACCGTCAGCACGATGCGGCCGCGTTCGGTGAACTTCACCGCGTTGCCGAGCAGATTGATCAGCACCTGGCGCAGCTTTCCTTCATCGCCACAGACGGGCAGGCTGCGCATCCGGTCGAGGCCGTCCACCCGCAGGCCGAGCTTCTTCTCTTCACACGGATGCTGAAACAGCGCGGTCAATTCGTAGACGAGCGCGAGGAGGTCGAACTCCGACGGTTCGAGTTCCATGCGGCCGGCGTCGATCTTCGAGAGGTCCAGGATTTCGTTGATGAGGTGCAGCAGATGATCGCAACTGCTCGAGATCGTGGCCAGGGCATCGCGCTGGAACGGGTGCAGCGCGCTGTCCCGCAGGAGTATTTGCGAGTACCCGAGGATCGCGTTCATCGGCGTGCGAATCTCGTGGCTCATGTTGGCCAGGAATTCCGATTTGGCACGGTTCGCCGATTCCGCCGCCGCCTCGGCCTTCTTGCGAATTTCGATCTCGGCGCGCATCGCTTCATTGGATTTGGCGATCTCCGCCGTGCGCCGGTAGTAGCTCCGCAGGTAGGCCGCGAGCAGCAGCGAGATGACCAGGCCGACAGCCAATACCGACCACGACTGCCAGAACACGTGCACACCGCGGAACGCGCGGATCGGTTGGAAATGCAGCGACCAGTGGCGATTGGCCATGTCGAAATTCGTCGTCCATCCCTCGGCCACCGGCGCGCAGGCGGCGCCGGGACCGTGGATGACGTCGTGCTCGGCTTCATCCGTAATCGTCACGGCGATTCCTTTCGTCTCGGCGGGGCGCAACGCGGCTTCGACCAGGTCGCCGATGCGAAAAACCGCCACGGCAAATCCCGTGAGTTGCTTCCGCCGCTCCTCGACGCCCTTCGCCGGCCCGCGATACAGCGGATGCAACACCAGGAATCCGCGCTGCGAGCCGGGCTCCTGGGCGAGGCGCAGCAGCGGGGTGGCGGTCGGCTGCCCTGAATCCCGGGCCTGCTCCAGGGCGGCCCGCCGCCGCGGCTCCGCGCCGACATCGAAACCAAAGGCCGCCTGGTTCCGCTGGAGGGTTTCGAGAAAGTAGACGGGGAAATATTCCGCGCGCTCCTGCGCCGGGACGATGACACCCTCCTGCGCCTGCTCGGTGAAATGGAATTCCGGGAATCCGTCGGCATGGGCGCGCGCCTCCCAATCCGCCCGCTCCGCGCCGGGCACCCGCGGGTCCCAAGCGAGCGCCTGGAGTTCCGGCTGCCGGCCCAGCGCCTCGCTGACAAAGGCGCGAAACTCGGCGCGGCTCACCTCCCCCCGCACGGCGTAAAGCGACCCGATCGCGTGCAGGACTTCCATCGAGCGGGTGACCTGGCCGCGCAGCACTTCCACCCGATCCTTCGCCACCTGCCGCACCGCCTCGCGCAATTCACGTTCCTCGGCCTCCCGCACCAGCCACGCCGCGCCGAGCGAAAGCAGCCCGCCAACGACCAGCGCGATGATGGCAGGCGCCTGGCGAGGTCGGATTTTGATGCGGTTGGCCACGGGGCCGCGAGCCAGCACGGGCGGTGCCAAAGGGTGCGCTTCCACAGAAGTAGCGGGCCTCCTGCCTGTAAATTGGTTTGCTGGCGCGAGGCCACGACGCGGGAGTGGGCAGAAATCACCAATCGGGAACCGTTACAAGTGTCCTCTGCGCAACAATTGCAACACTTTCAAACGGCCGGTCCCTCGGGTTCCGGGAGCGGAGCAATAATTTTAACGCTCTGGCTCAGAGAGGCTTGGGTGGCGCCCTGAAAACGTGGCACGCGCGGAGCTAAACGGGCTGCCATCGCCGCTCAAGCCAATCGTTCCAGCCGTCACTTCACGCTGCCATGAAGATTCTGTCCGTTCCTGCTGAACCCTATCCCTACGAATTCATCCCGGAGCACACCGCCCTGCTGATCATCGACATGCAGCGCGATTTCCTGGAACCGGGCGGCTTCGGGGAAATGCTCGGCAACGATGTTTCGCAACTCCGCCGCACCATCGAGCCCAACAAGCGCCTGCTCGCCGCCTGGCGCGAGGCGGGGCTGACCGTGCTGCACACGCGGGAAGGTCACCGTCCCGATCTCAGCGATCTTCCCCCGGCCAAGAAAGTGCGCGGCCACGGCAAAACCACGATCGGGGACGCCGGTCCCATGGGGCGAATCCTCATTCGCGGGGAAGCCGGGCACGACATCATTCCCGAACTCTACCCTCAACCCGGCGAAGCGGTCATCGACAAGCCGGGCAAGGGCGCCTTCTTCGCCACCGATCTCCAGGCGATTCTGCAAAATCTGGGCATCCGCAGCCTGGTCGTCACCGGCGTGACCACCGAGGTGTGCGTCAATACCACCGTCCGCGAGGCCAACGACCGGGGCTACGAGTGCCTCGTCCCCTCGGATTGCGTGGGTTCCTACTTCCCCGAGTTCCAGGAGATGGGCCTGAAGATGATCAAGGCCCAGAGCGGCATCTTCGGCTGGGTCTCGGACTCTGGCAAAATCCTCGCCGCCCTGAGCGCCGCCTCGGCACAGGCGGCGTGACACCACTCTCGATCACCAAACCACCACCAAACATGAACCTCACTGCCAAACCAAAACTCTGGGTCCCCGGAGACTGGAACGCCTTCTTCGGCTTCGGGACCAACATCCTCGTCAACCTGCTGACACTGAGCGCGCTCCTGCGCTTCGTGCTGAAGATGCCCGACGACATGGTCTTCAAGCACATCCTTCCCGCCGCGGGCTTGATGATGTGTATGAGCACATTCTACTACGCGTTTCTCGCCTATCGCCTCGCGAAGAAAACGGGACGCGCGGATGTCTGCGCGCTGCCCTCGGGGATCAGCGTGCCGCACATGTTCATCGTTACCTTCGTCATCATGCTGCCGGTGAAACTCGCCACCGGCGATCCGATGAAAGCCTGGCAGGCAGGGCTCACATGGGTCTTCATCCAGAGCTTCGTCTTGATGCTCGGCGGCTACCTCGCGCCGATCGTCCGCAGGATCACGCCCAAGGCGGCGCTCCTCGGCGCGCTGGCCGGTGTCTCGATCAGTTTCATTTCGATGAAACCCGCGCTGGAGATGTTCATGACGCCCGTCATCGGCGTAGTCTGCTTCGCAATCATTCTCGTGAGCTGGTTTGGCGGGGTGAAATTCGGCGGCATCCCGGCGGGGCTCGTGGCCATCGCCGCGGGCACCTTCATTGCCTGGGGCTCCAATCTCTTTGGGTTCAATTTCGGCGGCATGAGCGCCAAGGCGCTCGCTGATTCCTTTTCCACCTTCAGCTTCGCCGCCCCGACTCCGGTCGTGGGCCTCGTGCTGGGCGGGCTGCACTGGGAATTCCTCAAGGTCATCCTCGTCACGGCGATTCCTTTCGGGATCTACGATCTGGTGGAAGCGATGGACAACGTCGTCAGCGCCTCCGCGGCGGGCGACGAGTACCCGACCACGCGCGTGCTGACCGCCGACGGGGTGGTGAGCCTCATCGGTTGCCTCATGGGCAATCCCTACATCAATGCGGTCTACATCGGCCATCCCGGCTGGAAAGCCATGGGCGGTCGCATCGGGTATTCCGCGGCCACGGGATTGATGGTCATCGTCCTTTCCTGGTTCGGAGTCATCTCGCTCATGACCGCGCTCGTGCCCGTCGTGGCCATCTCGCCGATCCTGCTCTACATCGGCATGCTCATCGGATCGCAAGCGTTCCAGGAGAGCCCGCATCGGCACGCCCCGGCGATTGTCATGGCCCTCGTCCCCTCCCTCGCGGCCTGGGGCAAGTTGCAGATCGACAATTCCCTCGGCGCGGTAGCCGGCATCCATGACATCACGCCGGACATGATCGCCGCCATGGCCCAGACCGGCGTCTTCTATCATGGTCTCTCGATCCTCGGCGGCGGCTCGATCCTGGCCGGCGTGATCCTCGGCTCGATCACCGTGTACATCGCGGATCGCCAATTCATGAAAGCCGCAGGCTTCTCCTTCGCGGGTGGGGTGCTCACCTTCTTCGGATTGATGCACGGCGAAGCCATCGGCCTGAACAAGACTCCGCTCGTGGCCATCAGCTACCTGGTGGTCGGCGCCGTCCTGACGGGCTGCGCGAAATTTGCCATGGCCACCAGCCCCGCCGAAGAGCCGGTGGAATCGGAGGAACTGCCCGCCGGCCTGGCGACGGAATAAGGGCCCGGGCGGTTGCAGGGCGGTTACTGTCCCCAGAGACCGCGCGCGGTCAGAGATGTTGGAGCCCGCGAATCACCGGAATGGCACGAATGGGGATCCGCTATTCGTGCCATTCGTGTGATTCGCGGGCATCTCGTTCACGGTTACACTGCTGAGGACGGAATGAAGTTGGATAACCCCGCTATTTTAGCGTCACGCCGAAGGCGTTTCAATAAACCAGCCAGCGAGGAGGCGGAGAGGAATAGGAGTGTTCGGTGGGTGGGCGAGAAAGTTGCCGAGCTTGCGAGGCTACCCTGGGCTGATTTATTCAATGCCTTCGGCATACTTGAGCCGCAAAGTTGAGGACCATGACGCGCTCGGAAACTCTCCCTCTTCCTCTTCCTCTTCATTTCCCTCCTATCGCACTTCAGTGAAACAGAGGGAGAGGGAGACAACCCAAGGAGTTCACCCAGATAACCCGTGACATTCCCCGTCCGGCTCTGGCAGGGTCGAGGCGCGGTGGCCGACCCGTCCCCGCCCCCTTTTCCTCGCCCTATGCAACCTTCGACCTGGCCCGCCATTACCGACAAAACCCTCGCCATCATCATGGGTGGCGGCGCGGGGACACGCCTGTTCCCGCTCACCAAGGAACGCTCGAAGCCCGCCGTTCCCCTCGCCGGCAAATATCGCATCGTCGATATCCCCGTCTCCAATTGCATTAATTCCGGCCTGCGCCGCGTTTACGTCCTCACGCAATTCAACTCCGCTTCGCTTCACAAGCACATCCACTCGGCGTTCAAGTTCGACAATTTCTCCCGCAGCTTCGTGGAGATCCTCGCCGCGCAACAGACGCCGACCGACACCAGTTGGTACCAGGGCACGGCCGACGCCGTCCGGCAAAACCTGCGCGATTTCCTCCAGTATCCCTACGAATACTACGTCATCCTCAGCGGCGATCAGCTCTACCGGATGGACTTCCGCGAAGTGCTCCAGCAGCACATCAAGACGAAGGCGGAGATGACCCTGGCCACCATTCCCGTGGGCCGCGTGGCGGCCACCGATTTCGGCATCATGCATACCGATGCGGACCGGCGCATCGTCCGGTTCGAGGAGAAACCCAAGGACCCCAAGGTCCTGGACGGCCTGCGCATTCCGAAGGCGCTGCTCAAGGAACTCGAGCAGCCGGAAGACGCCGATCTCTACCAGGCCTCGATGGGCATCTACATTTTCAACCGCGATGTCCTTGTCAAGGCCCTCGACAACAAGCTGGTGGATTTTGGCAAGCACGTCATCCCCGACATGCTCCCCAAATTCCGGGTCCATTCCTATATCTACCAAGGCTACTGGGAGGACATCGGCACGATCCGCGCGTTCTTCGACGCCAACCTCCAGCTTACCGACGCCGTCCCGGCCTTCAATTTCTTCGACACCGCAACGCCCATCTACACCCACGCCCGCTTCCTGCCCGGCAGCAAGATCAATGGAGCCACGGTCAAGCAGGCGATCATTTCCGATGGCTGCATCATCGACGACGCGCATATCGAGCGGGCCGTAATCGGCATCCGCAGTTATATCAAGAGCGGCACCACTATCCGGAATAGCGTGGTCATGGGAGCGGACTTCTATGACGTGGCCAACGCCGACCGTGGAGGCCCGGAGTTGGGCATCGGCAAGAATTGCGTGATCGACCACGCCATCATCGACAAAAATGCCCGCATCGGCGATGGCTGCGTGATCACCCCGGACGGCAAGCCCGACAATTTCGACGGCGACAATTTCTACGTCCGAGACGGGATCGTTGTCGTGCCAAAAGGCGCGAGCATCGAACCCGGTCGGTGGATCTAGGGGCTGTGGTATTCCTCCGGCCACGGTGCGCTAGTGCCATTTGGCGGGCTTCCCGTACCCGTCTTTCTGAGGAACGAAGAACCTGTGATCTCTTCTGGCATCTGACGCCTCACTGAGGAGGAAAGGCAGAGATCGGCTCGCCCGACAGGCACCAACCGCCGGCGAGTACATCAGCCGCCGCCTCGCAGGTTCTTCGCTTCGCTCAGCCGTCACGACGCAGTTGAACGGCGATAGTCCCATCGCCGAGCGATGACTCACGGGTAGCCGGGGCCTTTAGGCGCCTTTAGAACTCCGCCTCCCACTGCCGCATGCGACGGTCGATTACGAACGGCCCGAAGGGCAGCAGCGCCGCGATGAAGACCGTCGCCGTGCGGCTCGACGGCCACTTCGCCAGAATCGACGCCTTCCAAAGCGCGATGCAGAGGGTGATGAACAGGACGCCGTGCAACCAGCCGCAAATCTTCACGGCGATGGGCAGGTGCGCCATGTACTTCAGCGGCATGGCCACGCCGAGCAGCAAGAGAAACGATACCCCTTCGCAGAGGGCCACTTTTCGCAGGAATGGGATCGGATTCATGGGCTGGGTTATTTCCGTGTTTCGAGATACTCGATCAAGTCGCGCATCTCGGTCCGCGACAGCACGTCGGCGAGGTTTGGCGGCATGGGAGACGGGGCGCTCTGGCGCTCCTTGATCTCAGCGATGGGAATAGTCTTGGGCAGCATCTTTCCCTTCTCGTCCATCGCCTCGATCTTCACGTTCGCAGCGTCTTCGCCAACGAATTTTCCCGCCTCGACCTTGCCATCCTTGAGCATGAGAATCACTGTCTCGAAGCCTTTGGCGATGACCTTGTTGGGCAGGACAATCGACTCGAGAATATATTCACGGGGTTTATCCTTGCCGATGTGCGTGAGGACGGGCCCGACCTGGCTGTCACCGATCTCGCACGTGTGGCAGCGCAGGCATTGGGTCTCGACTTTCTCGCGGAAGATCTTGCGGCCCCGCTCGACGTTGCCGCCCTTCAGCGACACCTGCCATTTGGCGAGCGGATCGTCC
>Ga0207705_10001806_pt1 | contig 16878 bp, 16 predicted proteins | sample KBSC13metaG_FD_184314 | JGI IMG/M metagenome (GOLD analysis project Ga0207705, IMG submission 184314) | Corn rhizosphere microbial communities from Kellogg Biological Station, Michigan, USA - KBS C1-3 metaG (SPAdes) (version 2) | ecosystem: Host-associated > Plants > Roots > Rhizosphere > Soil ...
AGTCATCGCGGTGCTCGCAGGTGTCGTGCAGATCAACCCGGTGTGGTTGTACGGGCCGTACAACCCCGCACAGGTCGGCGCTGGCTCACAACCCGACTTCTACATCGGGTGGCTCGAAGGTTCGCTGCGAATGATGCCGAACTGGGAAAACAACTTCTGGGGCCACACGATCAGCTGGAACGTGCTGATTCCGGCGGTGGTGCTGCCCGGGGTGCTGTTCACCGTGATCGCGCTCTACCCGGCACTCGAAGCCTGGGTCACCAAGGATCACTCCGAGCACCACGTATGTGACCGGCCGCGCAACAAGCCCGGGCGCACCGCATTCGGCGCGACGATGATCGCCTACTTCGCCATCTTGCTGCTGGCCGGTGGCAACGACCTGATCTCAGAGCACTTCCACGTCAGCCTGTACTCCACCACATGGTTCTTCCGCATCACGTTCGTGATCGTGCCGCCCATCGTCTTCTGGATCACCCGGCGCATCTGTCTGGGCCTGCAGCGGCGCGACCTGCACAGTGCCGAACACGGCTTCGAGACCGGGCGCATCGTGATGCTGCCCAACGGTGAGTTCATCGAAGTCGAATCCGCACTCTCCGAAGACCGCATCGCGCGCATGGGTCTCGAATATCGACAGAGCGCAGCGGCGGCCTTGCCTCCGGCGGTCGACGAGCATGGCGTGCGCTCGCCGCTCCGGCACAGCCTGGTCGAAAAGGTACGCGGCGCGGTCGGCAGCATGGTCTACGAACCGGCGATGCCCGAAGAAGCCGACGAACATGCCGATCACGCCGATCACGAGAAGCAAGAACTCACGAGCGGCCACGCCGAGTAGCTGCCTTTACAAGGCTGAGCAGATCTGACGTGGTCTACCGCGGCACATCTGACGTGGTCTACCGCGCCGATCGCTCTCCGCCTGGTTGAAGCCTTACGGCGGCGGTAACAAGGCCGCCAGCGCCCCCTGCTATCGCGGTGACGACCACCTTCGAGGCGTTGATGGGTGGTCAGGCTCGACGAGCTCGGCGCGCCGGCTGGAAGTCTTGTGAAGGGCATCGACGACGCCCCTCTTGCGGCGTACAACCGTTAACTGCAGAGCAGGTCGAGCGACCACGCAAGCGGCGGCACTGGCGCATCGGCTCGCGCGGCCGTCAGGAAGCGTGAACCCCGCGGTAGTACTCGAGCACGAAGCCGAGAGCACTGATCACGACGCACATCAGGCCGACAATGCACAACCACCAGGCAAAGACCACGCCGAGCGCGGTAAGCGCCACCGACCCGGCGGTGAACAGCGGCCACCAGCTGTGCGGGCTGAAGAACCCATATTCGCCAGCTGCTTCGGAAATCTCGGCATAGGGACGGTCTTCAGGACGCGCACCGGTACGGCGACCGGTGACGAACAGGTAGAACCCCACCAGGAAACCGAGCGCCACAGCAAGCGCGAGCGCGGTGGTGCCGGTCGGGTCGTGCGAACCGTACCAATAGACGACGTCGACACCGGCGAAGAAGACGGCGACGCCGGCGAAGAGCATTCCTTCGACCTTCATCAGGCCTGACTCCCCTCACCGATAGTGGCTTCGATCGGCTCGACGATGTCTGGCCGCCCGACGAGCTCGGGGTGATGCAGGTCGAAAGCCGGCCGCTCGGAGCGAATGCGTGGCAGCCTCGTGAAGTTGTGCCGCGGCGGCGGGCACGAGGTAGCCCACTCAAGCGATGCGCCCCAGCCCCACGGATCATCGACTTCGACCAGCGGCGAATAGCGCCAAGTGCGCCAGACGTTGATGCCGAACGGGATCATCGATATACCGAGCAAGAACGCACCGAGCGTTGACACCGTGTTCAACAAGGTGAATCCGTCGGTGGGCAGGTAGTCGGCGATGCGTCGCGGCATGCCTTCGACACCAAGCCAGTGCTGCACCAAGAAGGTGGTGTGGAAGCCGACGAACAGCAACCAGAAATGCACCTTGCCGAGCCGCTCGTTGAGCATGCGGCCGGTCATCTTGGGCCACCAGAAATAGAAACCACCGAACATCGAGAAGACCACCGTGCCGAAGAGCACGTAGTGGAAGTGCGCGACCACGAAATAGGTGTCGGTGACGTGCCAGTCGAGCGGCGGCGACGCCAGGATCACGCCGGTGAGCCCACCGAACAGGAACGTCGTGAGAAAGCCCAGTGCCCATAACATCGGTGTGTCGAAACTCAGCTGCCCTCGCCACATCGTGCCGATCCAGTTGAAGAACTTCACGCCGGTCGGCACCGCGATCAAGAACGTCATCAGCGAGAAGAACGGCAGTAACACCGCACCGGTGGAGAACATGTGGTGCGCCCAGACCGTCATCGACAGACCCGAGATTGCGATCGTCGCGAAGACCAAACCCTTGTAGCCGAAGCACGGCTTGCGAGAAAACACCGGGAAGATCTCGCTCACGATGCCGAAGAACGGGATCGCGACGATGTAGACCTCGGGATGGCCGAAGAACCAGAACAGGTGCTGCCACAAGACCGCGCCGCCGTTGGCGGTATCGAAGATGTGCGCGCCCAGTTTGCGGTCGGCCTCGAGGCACAGCAGCGCGGCGGCGAGCACCGGGAACGCGAGCAGCACGAGCATCGACGTGAGCAGGATGTTCCAGGTGAAGATCGGCATGCGGAACATGGTCATGCCGGGCGCGCGCATCACCATGATCGTGGTGATGAAGTTGACGCCACCGAGGATGGTGCCCAGGCCCGAGATGACCAGGCCCATGATCCACATGTCGCCGCCGATGCTCGGCGAATGCTGGAGGTTGGTCAGCGGCGTGTAGGCGTACCAGCCGAAGTCGGCCGCGCCGCCGGGGGTCAGAAAACCACCGACCGTGATGAGGCCGCCGAACAAGAACAGGTAGTAACTGAAGATGTTCAGCCGGGGAAACGCAACGTCGGGCGCGCCGATCTGCAACGGGACGATGACGTTGGCGAACCCGATGAACAACGGCGTAGCGAACAGCAACAGCATGATCGTGCCGTGCATGGTGAACAGCTGGTTGAACTGTTCGTTCGTCAGGTACTGCAAACCCGGCCGTGCCAGTTCGGCACGCATCATCAACGCCATGATGCCGGCGAGCAAGAAGAACAAGAAGGACGTCGTGAGGTAGAGCTGGCCGATCAGCTTGTGGTCGGTGGTCGTGAGCCAGTTGACGATCACCGAGCCGCGGCGTTGCGGGCGCCGCGTGATCGGCTGGACGTGGGTGGCGGCAGCGGTGCTGGTCACGAGGTACTCCCCGAGGTGAGCTGGCCGGCGAGCTTGTTGAGATCGGCCTGGTACGTGGCTTTGTCGACGACCTTGACGTAGAAGATCATCTGGTCGTGATTGAGGCCGCACAGCTCGGTACAGCGCCCGATGTAGGTGTGACCCGCCTTATCGGCGTCGATGTTGACCTCGAATTGGTTAAGACGACCCGGAATGACGTCGCGCTTGAACAGGAACGCCGGCACCCAGAACGCGTGGATGACGTCAGGCGACACCAGCTTGAAGCGCACCGACTCGCCAGCCGGCAACTCAAGCGTGGCCGGGTGACCGTGGGCGTTGTCGCCGGTGATCTGCGCAACCGTGTGTGCGTCGTCGCCCGCGCCGCTGAGGTAGTTGAACTGCCAGTCCCACTGGAAGCCGACCACTTCGACGGTGACGTCGGGGTTCGGCGACAGCTTGTCGATCTGGTTCTCGTCGCGTGCCGTGAAGTAAAAGAAGATCGCTACGAAGATGATCGGGACGATCGTGTAGATGATCTCGATTGGGCCGTTGTAGGTGAGCTGCGGCGGCGCACCCTCACCGCGCTTGCGGTAGACGACGATGCACCACACCATCAGGCCCCACACCAGCGCGCCGACGAACAACGCGGCGATCCAGCTGCCCTGCCAGAGCAGCAGGACTCGATGGCCCTGCGCGGTGATGGGGCTCGGCATCGCGAGCCGCGGCAGGTCGTTGGTCGAGCAACCGGCGGTCAGCCCGAGCACCATCGCGACAAGCAGCGATCGGGTCGTAATGCGGCGCAGCCGCTGGTGACTCGACTTCCCTGGCGATCCGTCGATGCGGGTCGAACTCACGTGTCGCCTTCCGTGATGCGCGAGGCGGCTTTGCGCCGTCCACTACCTTTTCAGCGTCAACTGCCTTGTTAGCGTCTACTGCAAGAACGGCTCGACACTACTCCAGCCACCCCTGCCAACCGGCAAGAGGGCAGCCCGTTGGCACGGGGTGTCGGTCAGCTCTCGCCGGCTTCGAGGATGTGATCGATCTCGGACGCCGCGGCTTCGCCGAACTGCGCGGCGAACCGCTCGTGAAACTCGGCCGGCTTCACCTGGTACTCCTGCGTACCGACGGTTTCGAGCACGTAGGTAGCGAGCAGCGAACCGATCTGGGCACACCGCTCCAGGCCCGCGCCCCACGCCAGGCCCGACAAGAACCCCGACCGGAACGCATCGCCGACACCCGTGGGGTCGGCGCGTCGGACCTCGGGCACGGCAGCCACCCGGATCGGCGGGTGTCCCTTGGTCTCGACCAGCGCACCTTCTGGCCCGAGGGTCGTGATCCGCACGCCGACCCGGTCGAGCACTTCTGCGTCGGACCACCCGGTCTTGCTTTCGGTAAGCGCCTTCTCGTAGTCGTTGGTGAACAGCAGCGCAGCGCCATCGACCAAGCGCCTGATCTCGGGGCCCTCCATGCGGGCCAGCTGCTGCGACGGGTCGGCGACGAACCGGTAACCGCGCTCGCGGCATTCGTCGGTGTGGCGCAACATCGCCTCGGGATCGTTCGGGCTGATGACGACGAGGTCGAGACCGCCGAGCCGCTGCTCGATCGGCTGCAACTCGATCATGCGGGCCTCGCTCATGGCGCCGGCGTAAAACGAGGCAATCTGGTTCTGGTCGGCATCGGTCGTGCACAAGAAACGCGCCGTGTGATGCAGCTCCGAAACGTAGACCGACGACGTTTCGACCCCGTGCCGCTCGAGCCAGGACCGGTAGTCGTCGAAGTCGGGCCCGACCGCCCCCACGAGCACCGGATGCAAGCCGAGCGCCGCCATACCGAAACAGATGTTCGCGCCGATACCGCCGCGACGCACCTCGAGCTGGTCGACCAGGAACGACAGCGAAACCCGGTGCAGCTGGTCGGGCATCAGCTGGTCGGCGAACCGGCCCGGGAAGAACATCAGATGGTCGGTCGCGATGGACCCCGTTACGGCTATACGCACTTGTCGCTCCTACGGGCGGTGATGATGCTGGGCGGCGAAACGGACTCGGGTCGTGCGCGTCGGTAACGGGAGACATGCCGAAGGCCTCACCTGCAATGCGGCGAGGCCTTCAGTATGTGGCGCAGCGATCAGTAAGACACGCGGGCGTCAGTGGAACGAGTCGCCACAGGCGCACGAGCCGCTGGCGTTCGGGTTGTCGATCGTGAAGCCCTGCTTCTCGATGGTGTCGACGAAGTCGATCGAGGCACCCATCAGATAAGGGGCGCTCATCTTGTCGACGACGACGTTGACGCCGCCGAAATCGTGCAACTCGTCACCCTCGACCGAGCGGTCGTCGAAATACAGCTGGTAACGCAGGCCGGAGCAGCCACCGGGCTGCACGGCCACCCGAAGCGCGAGGTCGGTACGACCTTCCTGCTCCAGCAACGCCTTCACCTTGGAGGCGGCGGTGTCAGTGAGGATGACGCCAGTCGCTGGGGATGCGGCGGGCTCGGCGGTCTCGCTCTGCAGCGCGGTTTCGCCTTGTACGGTCATGAACTTGCTCCCTGGAGTGGACTGGTTCTCATGTCATCGTCGCACACGGCCAACACGTTGGCACGGCCAACGCGGCGGCATGTGCATCGATGTGACACACGATTGAGTCATACCGACCCAACGCCAGATCATGCGTTCGTCATCCGAGATTCGCGCACGACCTTCGGTGCACTACATTCCGGGCGCGCCCCAGACCGGAAACCAGCGGGAGAGATCGGGCTCGACCTTGAGATCGCTCGCCAGCGTGCCCTTGACCTCGAGCTCGAGCGCGTTGTCGCGATGTTGGGCCTGCCCGGGCAGCGGCGCGAACGGGTAGAACGTGCCGCGCTTGTACAGGTAGACCAACGCCACCTTGCGGCCGTCGGCGTGCACGAACGGCACCAGCGAGCAAAGCAACGCGGGCCCGAACCCGGCGCCTTCAAGGCTGCTGTTCACCGCGTGCAGGTCGGTGACCAAACCTGCGGCATCGCTTGGGTCGTGTCGGATCAGTAGCCAGCTGAATCCGAACGTGTCGGTGCTGAGCTCGACGTCGGGGCCTTGGTCGGCGTCCAAAAGCTGTTGGACGTCGGCCTGCGTGCGCGCGAAGGCTGCGCCCTCAGCCGGCTTGTAACAAACCGACCCCAATCCGGACGGCGAAAAGCCCAGCGCAACCTGCATCGTGATCGCCGCCGAGGGCAACGCGAACAGGTCGTCGAGGTTGGCCTTCACCGGCTTGGTGCGACCAAGCAGCGAGTCGAGGAAACCCATCGGCGCGTCAGCGACCCTCGCCGAGTTCACGAGAAATCTCGGCGAGCTGCTCGAGGCGACGCTCGAGGCTCGGGTGAGTGGAGAACAGCGACGAGAGCGAGGCGCCCTTGGCCAGCGCCGGGGTGAAGAAGAACGCGTTGAACGCCTCGGCTGAGCGCAGGTCGCGAGTGGGGATCTGACCCATCGCACCGGTGACCTTCTGCAGCGCACTGGCAAGCGACGAGGGCCGTCCGGTGAGCAGCGCGCCCGCGCGGTCGGCCGACAGTTCGCGGTAGCGCGACAGCACCCTGATCAGCAAGAAGCTGATGGCATAGACGATTGCCGAGACGATCATCACGAAGAACGCGATCATGGCGGTGTTCTGGTCGTTGCGCCCGCGCCGGTTGCCGCCGCCACCGAACATTTCGGCATAGAAGGCGAACCTGGTGATGATGCCGGCGAGCACGCCGAGGAACGACGCGATGGTCATGACGGCGACGTCGTGATGCGCCACGTGCGACATCTCGTGGGCAAGCACGCCTTCGAGTTCTTCGGCATCGAGCCTGCGCATGATGCCCGTGGTGGCACAGACGACGGCACGTTTTTGGCTACGTCCAGTGGCGAACGCGTTCGGCACGTCACTGTCGGCGATCGCGACCTTCGGCTTCGGTGTGTTCGACATCGCGCACAGCCGGTCGACGATGGCGTGGAGTTGCGGCGCCTCTTCGGGCGTGACGATCCGGCCGTGCATCGCGAACAGGGCGATGCGGTCGGAGGCGAAGAACTGGATGAAGAAGAACCCACCGGCCACGACGACGATCAGTTGCCACGCCACGTTGACCGCGAGCAGTGCACCGACGAAAACCACGTAGAGCAGGCCGAGCAGGAACATCACAAGGAACATGCGCGAAACAAGGCCGCGGTCGGCGGCGAAACGCGAACGTCGTCCGCCATCGTTGGCGGTCAATTGGGAACGGGCCATAGACGTTACGTTGCTCAACCAGGGATCAAACCCTCGTCGCCGAGCAACGCACGCACCTCCTCCAGTGTCGAATCTGCCGCAGGCAACACAAGTTCGGATGGGCCCAGGTAGTCGTCGGCGACTCGCACGCCGGCCTCTCGCACGAGCGAAATCAGTTCGGTGAGCGCGTGCCGAAACGCCGCCTCGTCGCCGGTCTCAACCGCCGACTGCAGCGTGGAATCGATGCCGTTCAGTACCTCGACCGTGTGGTCGGCGACGTCGAACTGCCCTTCGCCGAGAATGCGGATGATCATGACGACGCCTCCGGCTGCTGCGCCTGCGCCGGAGTAGCCGGTGCCGGCGCGGTCTGGTCGGCCGTCGACGCACCCTCGATCGCCGGCTTCGCCGAACCGCCGGTGAGCTCGCCCTTCATCTTGGCCAGCTCGGACTCGACCTCATTGGTGCTCGCCATGCGATCGAGTTCGCTTTGGATGTCGTCCTTCGAGGTGCCGGTCGGATCGTCGAGCGCGCCGGAGGCGAGCAACTCGTCGATGGCGCCCGCGCGGGCTTGCATGGTCTGGGTCTTGTCTTCGGCGCGCTGGATCGCCAGACCGACGTCGCCCATCTCCTCGGAGATGCCGGAGAAGGCCTCGCCGATCTTGGTCTGGGCCTCGGCCGCGGTGTAGGTGGCCTTGATCGTCTCTTTCTTCATGCGGAAGGCATCGACCTTGGCCTGCAACCGCTGGGAAGCCAGCGTCAGCTTCTCTTCCTCGGCCTGCAGCGACGTGTGCTGGGTCTGCAGGTCGGAGATCTGCTGGGTTAAGCCCGACTTGCGCGTCAACGCTTCGCGGGCCAGGTCTTCACGACCCTGTGCGAGCGCCGCGCGCGCTTGACCGTCGAGCTTGTCGGCCTGCTGCTGCAGCTGCTGAGCCTGCAGCTCCAACCGTTTGCGCGACGTGGCGACGTCAGCCACACCCCGGCGCACCTTCTGCAACAGTTCAAGCTGCTTGGTGTAGCTGTAGTCGAGCGTCTCGCGCGGATCTTCGGCACGGTCGAGCGCTTTGTTCGCTTTGGCTTTGAAGATGAGCGACATCCGCTTCACCAGACCAGCCATGGGTGTGTGCCCCTCTTCTCGTGATCTTCACGGGTCGACGACGTGACGAGCGCGTCGCGCGGCCTCGCGCCGACGCCGCACCACAACACCCACCCTATGCGCCGACGAGCACGGCGGGCAGTAGGTTCCCGACCGGATGACGGCCGGCTGACAGCCGCCTGACAGCGGTCGACTGCGCCAGTCCAGTGTGCACCTCCCTGCGCGTCCACTGCGGTGTCCACTGCGCGCGTTCACTGCGGCGTACGCAGCGCACTCCGGTGGTGGATACCCTGGACAGGTGTTCAGACGCAGTTCGAAAGCAACTTCCGACCGCACGTCGGCAAATGGGTCGCCCGACGGCGGTGCTTCGTCGTCCGATCTGCGGGTTGCCGCAGGCAAGGGCAAGGCGACGCCGAAACGGCGTGAGGTCGAGGCCCTACGCCGCACATCGGTAATCGCACAGGGGGGCCGGCGAGGCGGCCGAGCCGGACGAGAGACCCGCGTCCAGGCCGCTGCGCGGCGCCAGGCGATGCTGCGCGGCGACGAGAGCGCGCTGCCGGCCCGCGACCGTGGCCCCGCAAGGCGGTTCGTGCGCGACTACGTCGACTCCCGCCGCACGGTGGCCAGCCTGTTCATCCCGGTCGGCCTACCCATCATGGTTTTGTCGGTGCTGCCCGGCATCCAGCTAATCGCCGAGCTGCTGCTGTGGGTGTTCTTCATCGCGATCATCGTCGACTCGGTGCTGATGTCGCGGCGGGTGCGGCGCGAAGTCGGCAATCGGTTCCCCGGAGAGCCGACCCACGGTCTGGGGTTGTACGCCGTAACCCGGGCGATGCAACTGCGCCGGCTGCGCATGCCGAAACCACGAGTCGCACGGGGCGCGAAGATCTGACCGTCATACTCGGCACGAAGACCTGAGCACACTGGTTCTAGGGTGGCGCTATGGACTATCGACACCTTGGTAACAGCGGCCTCATCGTCAGCGAAATCTCCTACGGCAACTGGCTCACGCACGGCTCCCAAGTGGAAGCCGATGCTGCGACGGCGTGCGTGCACGCCGCGCTCGACGCCGGCATCACCACGTTCGACACCGCCGACGTGTACGCGGGCACCCGGGCCGAATCGGTGCTCGGCGACGCGCTCAAGGGGCAACGGCGCGAATCGTATGAACTGTTCACCAAGGTGTTCTGGCCGACCGGACCGGGCCGCAACGACCGCGGGTTGTCGCGCAAGCACATCATCGAAAGCTGCAACGCCTCGCTCGTGCGACTGCAGACCGACCACATCGACCTTTACCAGGCGCACCGTTACGACGTCGAAACACCGCTCGAGGAAACGCTGCACGCTTTTGACGACCTCGTACGGCAGGGCAAGGTCAACTACATCGGCGTGAGCGAATGGAAGGCCGAACACATCAACGAAGCCGTTCGCCTCGCAGCTGAAATGGGCTTCGATCGAATCGTGTCGAACCAGCCGCAGTACAACATGTTATGGCGAGTGATCGAAGCCGAAGTGATTCCCGCGTCCGAGAAGGCCGGCATCGGCCAGATCGTGTTTTCGCCTTTGGCGCAAGGGATTCTGACCGGCAAGTACAAGCCGGGCGAGGCTCCCCCAGCAGGTTCACGGGCCACCGACGAGAAGGGCGGCGCCAACTTCATCTCGCGCTGGCTACGCGACGACGTGCTCGAGCGCGTGCAGCAACTGCAACCGATTGCCGACGACGCCGGCGTGTCGCTGGCGACCATGGCATTGGCATGGGTGTTGCAAAATCCAAATGTTTCCAGCGCGATTATCGGTGCGTCACGCCCAGAGCAGGTAACCGCGAATGTGCAAGCCGCCGGCGTGCGGCTCGACGCCGAGGTGCTCAAGCGCATCGACGAAGTGCTTGATCCGATCGTCGAACGCGACCCCACACAGACCCAGGTGCCATCAGCACGGCCCTGATGCCCGCCGGGCCGCAGCAGAACACGAACGCGGCCACCATTTGCGTCGAGTGAAGGCTTCGGGTCGGGTCAACCGACGCTAAACCTTCACTCGATGCGAGAGGACGGCAATCAAGTCGACTCGTGCGGGTCGAGGCTCATCGGACCGTAAACCACACGGTCGCCTTCGAGAAGAGTTACCCGGGCTACGCCCGCCGCCAACAACGCCCGCCATTCCTCGCCGATCCATGACTCGGCGTCTGACTGCGTAGGGAACGTCTCGGCCGGCGGCAGGTCGACCGGAGTGACCGGCTCGCCGTCGGCACTTTCGTAACGCCAGCTCCAGCTCATCGTCGGCCTCCCGAGTAGTCACCGCGCGATCCGCACCAACACCGAAGGCACAGGGTAGCCACCGGCCACACATATCTGACCACGCTCGTCTGACCACGCGCGAGTGACTGACGACCGGCAACCTCCCGGCATCAGCCGCCGTTGACTTCACTTCGGGCCAATGGTTTGCTCAGGCCGGCTCAGCATCAGGCCGGCGCAGCAGTCTGGCCAGCTCAGCAGTACAGTCAGCTTGCTCAACAACTGAACACGCATCCGAACACGCAGGGGAAGCCGGTCGAATTCCGGCGCTGACCCGCAACCGTAGGCCGCGCACTCCGAGGTATTCGGAGCAGCGGGCGAGCCGGAGTACCTGCCGGATGCCACATGGCTCCCTTTGTCCGTCGAGGTTCGCGGGGCGGAGCCCGGGTCGCCCGGCCCGCCATTCGCCCCCACGTTTGCTGGTTTCAGCATCGTGGGGTTTGTCGTGTCGGGCCCGGTCTCGGGTTCTTCTTCGAGGCCAGCGGCCCACCCGAGAGGAATTTCGATGTCGCATCGATCCGGCGCCCGAGCACGACTCGTGCGGCGCACCCGCCCGCTGGCTGCCGTCTGCCTGAGCGCCGCCATAATCGGCGCCGCAAGCAGCCCCGCCTTTGCCGCAGGGGCGGCGTCGTCCGGTACTGCGGCGTCGTCCGGTACTGCGGCAGGTGTTGTCGGGCTGTACGGCAGCCAGGATCCGACCTACGACGGCGTGTACCGACAGAGCCTGTCGATCGTCGCGCTGGTGGCTGCGAGCAAGACGCCTGACCCGCGCGCAGTCGACTGGCTGCTCGCGCAGCAATGCGCAGATGGCGCGTTCACCGCTTACCGTACCGATCCGAGCCTCGCGTGTGCTGCCTCGAAAGAAGACGAGAACGCCACCGCGGCGGCGATCCAGGCACTCGCTGCCGTGGGTAAGCCGACGGCAACCGCGGTCGCTGCGCTGAAGCGTTTCCAGCTGCCTGACGGCGGTTTCTACGACAACGCGGCGTTCGGTGCGCCGGCCTCCGATGCCAACTCGACCGGACTCGCGCAAAGCGCGTTCGCCGCCGTCGGCATCGACCCGGCATCGGTGAGCACGGGCGGCAAGACTGCCGACGACTACCTGCGCTCGCTGCAGCTGCCGTGCTCGGCGACAAAGGGCGCCGGCGCGTTCGACTTCCAGGCCGAGACAACGCTTGCGGCCAACGACTACGCCACGGTGCAAGCCACTCTTGGCCAGCTCGGCAAACAATTCACGATTGCACCGTCGGCAGTCTCAGCCGGCGTGCCGAGCTGCTCACCGGCCACCGATGCCGCGACATCGGCAGGCGACGCGATCGGCTACCTCGCTGCCCGGCTGACAGCGACAAATGGCGCGATCCCATCGGGATTCGGCACTGGCACCGACTGGACCTCGACGGCCAATGCGGTGCTCGACCTTGCGGCCGCCGGGCAGGGCTCAAGTGCGATCGCGGCCGGCCTAGCGGCGCTCACCGCGAACGTGAACGCCTACGTACACAGCGGTGGCGCCGATCTCCCCGGACCACTCGCGACGCTGCTGCTCACCGCTCACGCCACCGGCACCAACGCAACGAGCTTCGGCGGCATCGACCTTGCGGCGGCACTCGCCGCCACCGAGCGAACCGCTGCGCCGAGCCCCAGCCCCACCCCGAGCACGACCCCGACCGCAACACCCACAGGCACCGGCGGCACGACACCGACGCTGCCCATGACCGGCACGCACAGCGTCGTTTCGTTGACCGTGCTCGGTAGCGCCCTCGTGCTGGCCGGCGGGATCGCGATCGGTTTCAGCCGCCGCCGGGTCAACTCCCCCATCAGCAGCACGGGCGGCGAGCACTCGTGAAGCCCGGACGGCGAGGCGCAGGCGCGGCTGGTGCCGTGCTCGCGCTCGCCGTCTTGGCCTGCTGCCTTGTCATCAACCTTTCGGCCGGTCGCGCCGAAGCTTCAACCGCCTACCGATACTGGGCCTTCTACGTGGCTAGCGGCAGTTCGTGGAACTACTCCTCGCGCGGGCCAGTCGCCGAACACCCGGCCGACGGCGAAGTGCAGGGCTGGCGTTTTGCCGTACAGGCCGACACAAATGGTGAACTGAGACCGCGCGAAACGCCGAATTTCCAGCAGCTGTGCGGATCTACCCCACCCATCGACGGCAAGTTGCGGGTTGGCATCGTGCTCGACTTCGGGACGCCGGCCGACGCGCCGCCGAACGAGAAACCGCCCGCGCAGATCGTCACCGGCTGCGTGCAGGTCGCGTCGGGAGCATCGGGCGCCGACGTGCTGCAGGCTGCGGTCGGCGCCGGCCACCTACGCATCGGTAACACCGGATTGGTGTGCGGCATCGATGGTTACCCCAAGACCGAATGCGCTCCGGCCGTAGACATTTCGCGGACGACGACAACTCCGGCCGCGACATCAACAAGCCCAGCTGCGGCACCGGTGAAATCAACCGCAGCGGCGACGACTCCGGCGTCGGCGACTGGGGCCAAGTCTGCGAATCGCCCGACTCAGCCATCCAGTCAAACCCCTGCTACGCAAGCAAAAACGCCCGCTCCGAGCACGCTCGACCCGACATCGAGTGCGGCGGTTGGCAGCTCGCCGACCGTCGCCGGCTCGACGACACCGTTGTCGTCGTTGCACCAGAAATCCGCTTCGTCGGGAAGGTTTCCGCTGGCTGCAGTGGCCGGTGCGGTGCTCGTGATCGGGCTCGGCGTCGCCGCTGCAGTGAAGGCGCGCCGATGAGCAACGCCTACTCGGGACCGCGACGCCACCCGCGGGCGCTGCACGCGGGTGCGTGGTGGGCGTGGGCGCTCGCTCTCGGCACGGCCGCTACCCGCACCACCAACCCGTTGCTGCTAGGGCTTTTGTTGGGTGTAGCGGCGTTTGCAGTAGCGGCGCGTCGCAGCTCACACGGTGGCCGTACGTTCGCCTTCTTCCTGCGCCTCGGCCTGGTCGTGCTCGCGATCCGTTTGGTGTTCGAGGTCGTGTTCGGCAACGAACTGCCTGGCACCGTGATCGTGCGCTTGCCGAGTGTGCCGTTGCCTTCGGTATTCGCCGGGCTTCGCATCGGCGGTGCGGTGACGACTCAGTCGCTGCTCGGAGCCACCTACAACGGATTGCAGCTCGCCACCTTGCTGATCTGCGTGGGTGCCGCCAACGCATTGGCCAGCCCGCGGCGGCTGCTGCGGTCACTGCCCGGTGCGCTCTACGAGGTGGGCATCGCGGTCACGGTGGCGATGTCATTCGCGCCCCAACTCGTGCATGCGGCAGTGCGCGTGCGGCGCGCCCAGCGGTTGCGCGGCTTTTCGTCGTCCGGGCTTCGAGGTTGGTTGCGGGTAGCGTTGCCGGTTCTGCAAGACGGCCTCGAGAGTTCGATTGAGCTTGCGGCCGCGATGGATTCGCGTGGCTTCGGTCGACGCGGCCCAGTGTCGGCGTTGCGACGGCGGATCACCACGGCTTCGGTTCTCGTCGGCCTGCTCGCCGTCGCGTGCGCGATGTATGGCCTGCTCGACACCGGCTCGCCTGCCGTTGTTGGCGTGCCGTTGCTGGTCGGCGGCGCCCTGGTAGCAGGTGCGGCCGTGCTCCTTGGCGGGCGTGCCGTCGTGCGCACAAAGTATCGGCCGGATCGCTGGCGCGCCGCCGAATGGGTCACGGTTGCCGCGGGTGCAGCGGCGTTGGCTGGGGTCGTGCTGGCTGGCGTCTGGCAGCCGGGATCGCTGCAGACGAACACGTATCCGATCGCCGCACCGCAACTGCCATGGCCGGCGCTCGCCGGTCTCGCGCTCGCCCTATTGCCGGCGTTTCTCACAACGCGCGCACCGTTGCGCAACGCGGCTTCGCGAATTCCTGAACGCCCGCTCGTAGGGGCGAGCCGATGATCCGTTTCGAGCAGGTGACGGTCACCTACGCCGGCGCGCCGAAACCGACGCTGCGCAACGTCGACCTCACGATTCCTGAAGGCGAGCTCGTGCTCGTGATCGGCCGCACGGGTGCCGGAAAATCCACGCTGCTAAAGGCAATCAACGGACTCGTGCCGCATTTCACCGGCGGCACGCTCGCTGGCCGGGTGAGTGTCGACGGCCGAGACACACGCACTCATCCACCGCGCGAACTCGCCGACGTCGTCGGTTACGTGGGGCAGGATCCGCTCGCCGGATTCGTCACCGACACCGTCGAAGAAGAGCTCGCGTACGCGATGGAGTCGCTCGGTTTCGAGACGTCGGTCATGCGCCGCCGCGTCGAGGAGATTCTCGACAGCCTCGGCCTCACGACGCTTCGCGACCGCCCGTTGCTCGACCTGTCGTCAGGCCAGCAACAACGGGTGGCGATCGGGTCGGTGTTGACGGCAGGCCCCCGCGTACTGGTGCTCGACGAGCCGACGTCGGCGTTGGATCCGCCTGCTGCTGAAGAGGTTTTAGCCGCTCTGACGCGTCTCGTGCACGACCTCGGCATCACCGTGGTGATGGCCGAGCACCGCCTCGAACGAGTCGTGCAATACGCCGACCGCATCATCACCGTGCACGTCGACGGAACGGTCAGCGATGACGCGCCAGCTCCCGCAATGGCCGATGCAGTCATCGCGCCGCCGGTCGTCGAACTCGGCCGGCTGGCGCGCTGGCAACCGCTGCCGCTTTCGGTGCGTGACGCCCGGCGCGCGGCGGGGCCGCTGCGGGAACGGCTCGCCGCAATCACTCATCCGCGGCTCACCACCGAACCCGCCTCGCCGGTCGTCACGACGCGCGGTCTGGTAGCGCGCTACGGTGACGTGATCGCGCTTCGGGGCGTCGATTTCTCCATCGCACCGGGCGAAATTGTGGCTCTCATGGGTCGCAACGGCGCCGGCAAATCGAGTTTGCTCGCGCAGCTTGTCGGCCTATACGCGCCGGCCGCGGGCCGCGTCGAGGTTGCCGGTCACGAGCCGCACCGAAGGTCGGCGTCCGATGTCATCCGCGACATCGCCCTTGTGCCGCAGCAACCGTCTGACCTGTTCTGCGCCGACACCGTCGACGACGAGATCGGACGACGGCCTGCGGCCCGCGAAATGCTCGATCGGCTGGCTCCAGGCATCGACGGCGCACTGCATCCGCGCGACCTCTCCGAAGGACAACGGCTCGCGCTGGCGCTCGCCTTGGTGCTGACCAACCGCCCGCCGGTGTTGCTGCTCGACGAACCCACTCGCGGCCTCGACTATCCGGCAAAGGCAAGGCTGGTGAAGGTTTTGCGCGAGTATGCGCGATCGGGCTCGGCCATCGTTGTGGCGACGCACGATGTCGAACTGGCGGCCGACGCGGCGAGCCGCACGGTGGTGCTCGCCGACGGCGAGCTGGTGGCCGACGGCCCGACCAGCGAGGTGGTCACCGCGTCACCGGCGTTCGCGCCGCAAGTGGCGAAGATCCTGCACCCGCTGCCTTGGCTCACGGTCGACCAGGTACGTACCGGCCTCGAGATGAGCGCGTCATGACTGCGCCGACGGCACGAATACCGACGTCGATGCCGACATCAATGCCGATCCGATTCCACGCCCGCTCGACCATCGCCGTTGCGGTGGTCAGCACGGTCGGAATCGTCGCGTTCGGGTGGCCATTCCTTCGGCACGGCACGGCTGCGATGCACAGTGGTGGTGTCGCTCACGCTGGTGATGCGCCCTGGATTTTCGTTGCGGTGCTGCCACTTTTGCTGTTAGTCGTGCTCGCCGAGATCGCCGATGGCGGCATCGACGCGAAGGCGATCGCGATGCTCGGCGTACTGACGGCATGCGGTGCGGCGCTTCGCACGCTCGGCGGCGGTGTCACCGGTGTCAGCCCGGTGTTCTTCTTGCTGATGCCTGCTGGGCGGGTGCTCGGGCGGGGTTTCGGCTTCACCCTGGGCGCCCTGACGCTGTTCGGCAGCGCGCTGCTCACCGGCGGCGTGGGCCCGTGGTTGCCGTTCCAAATGCTGGCCGCCGGATGGGTGGGTTTGTTTGCCGGATGTCTGCCGCAGGCGAGCGGACGCCTCGAGATTTTCTTGCTCGCCATTTACGGTGCGGTGGCCGGTCTCGCCTACGGTGCTGTCACCGACCTGTGG
>Ga0207705_10001810_pt1 | contig 16853 bp, 14 predicted proteins | sample KBSC13metaG_FD_184314 | JGI IMG/M metagenome (GOLD analysis project Ga0207705, IMG submission 184314) | Corn rhizosphere microbial communities from Kellogg Biological Station, Michigan, USA - KBS C1-3 metaG (SPAdes) (version 2) | ecosystem: Host-associated > Plants > Roots > Rhizosphere > Soil ...
GTCTTGGGATCGGCCAGCTTCGTCTCGAGGTCGGTGCGCTCCCGGGTGAGGCGGGCCAGGGCCTTCTCCGCTTCCTCCAGCGCGCGCTTCAGCGGGCCGCGCTTGACCTTCTCCGAAGGCGCGGCGGCGACGGGCACGGCGGCAATCGCGGCGGCCTTCTTCTCTTTCTTGTTCTTGCTCTTGCCGTCCTTGGCTGGCCGTCCGCCGCGCTCGCGCAGCATCTTGGCCTGGTACTCGTCGATGTCGCCCTCAAACGGCTGGACGGTGCCCTGATCGACCAGCCAGAGCTGGTCGGCCACCATTTTCACTAGATGCGTGTCATGGCTCACCAGCACGACGGCGCCCTCGAAGTCGTTGATCGCCTCGACCAGGGAGGCGCGGGCGTCCATGTCGAGATGGTTGGTCGGCTCGTCGAGCAGCAGCAAATGCGGCGCGTTGCGTGTGGCCAGCGCCAGCAGCAGGCGCGTCTTCTCGCCGCCCGACATGACGCCGACCTTGAGGTTGGCGCGGTCGCGCGAGAAGCCGAAGCGGCCGAGCTGGGCGCGCACCTTGGGCTCGGGCACGGCGGGGCCCATGGCGATCGCCATGTGGTCGAACGGGGTGGCCTCGAAGTCGAGGCCTTCTTCCTGGTCCTGCGAAAAGTAGCCGACCTTGAGCTTGGGCGTCTTCTTGAGCCTGCCCTCGCGCGGCTCGAGGCGCTGCGAGATCAGGCGGATGAAGGTCGACTTGCCGTTGCCGTTCTGGCCCAAGAGGGCGATGCGGTCTTCCATGTCGATGCGCAGATCGAGCTTGTGCAGGATCAGCGGCCCGCCGGGGTAACCCACCGACACCTCGTCGAGGGTCTCGATCGGCGAGGCCAGCAACTCGGGCGAGGGGAAGTTGAAGTTGATCTTCTCGTCGATCGGCACGCTGGCGACGGGACCGAGCTTCTCGATCATCTTCATGCGCGACTGCGCCTGGCGCGCCTTGCTGGCCTTGGCCTTGAAGCGGTCGACGAAGGCCTGCATGTGCTTGCGCTGGGCCGAGACCTTGGCCTGCTGGGCGGCGTCGTTGGCCAGCCGCTCGGCGCGGGTCTTCTCGAAGAAGTCGTAGTTGCCGGTGTAGGAGACCAGCTTCTCCTGGTCGATGTGCACGATGTGGTCGCACACGTCGTTCAGCAGGTCGCGGTCGTGGCTGACCATCAGGACGGTGTTGCGGAACTTCTTGAGGTGCTCGGTGAGCCACGTCATGGCCTCGAGGTCGAGATGGTTCGACGGCTCGTCGAGGATCAGCAGGTCGGGGTTGCTGAACAGCGTGCCGGCCAGCGCCACGCGCATGCGCCAGCCGCCGGAGAACTCGCCGCACGGCCGCTGCTGGGCGTCGTTGTCGAAGCCCAGGCCACTCAGGATCGAGGCGGCGCGCGACGGGGCAGAGGCGGCGTTGATCTCGTCGAGCCGCATGTGGATGTCGGCCAGGCGCAGCCCGTCCTCGGAGGCGTCGGCTTCGGTCAGCAGCGCTGTGCGCTCGACGTCGGCGGCCAGCACGGCGTCCAGGACGGTGGTGTCGCCGCCCGGCGGATCCTGCGGCACCGAGCCGATGCGCGTGCGGCCCATCAGGTTGATATCGCCGGAATCGGCCTCGTAGTCCTTCTGGATCAGCTTCAGCAGAGTCGATTTGCCCGCGCCGTTGCGGCCGACCAGGCCCACCTTCCAGCCGTCGGAGAAGGCCACCGACGCGCGATCGAACAGGACGCGCTCGCCGTGGCGGAAGGAAAGGTCTGTGATGCTCAGCATGGGGCCGCGGCGTGTAGCACGGCGGAGGGGGCGTAACCAAGGCGAATGGCCGCCTTGCCGGGGCCCGGGACCGCGTCTATAAGCCCCGCCCACGCCTGCAAAGCACACTTTCCAAGAGGGATTTATGGCCGTCGAACGCACTTTCTCGATCATCAAGCCGGACGCGACCCGCCGGAACCTGACCGGCAAGATCAACGCCCGCTTCGAGGAGAAGGGTCTGCGCATCGTGGCCCAGAAGCGTCTGTGGATGAGCCGCCAGCAGGCCGAGCAGTTCTACGGCGTGCACAAGGCCCGCCCGTTCTTCAACGACCTCTGCACCTTCATGACGTCCGGCCCGGTGGTCGTGCAGGTCCTGGAAGGCGAGAACGCCGTCGCGAAGAACCGCGAGATCATGGGCGCCACCAATCCGGCCAACGCTGACGCGGGCACCATCCGCAAGGACTTCGCCGAGTCGATCGAGGCCAACTCGGTGCATGGCTCGGACTCGCCCGAGAACGCCGCCGTCGAGATGGCGTACTTCTTCGCCGGTACGGAGATCGTTGGGTAGGCGAGTCCCGAAGGACGGACATAAAAAAGCGGCCCGCGAGGGCCGCTTTTACTTTGTGCGGGGCTCGGGCGTCAGCCCAGTACGGCGAAGCCGACCAGCAGGGCGATCGTGCCGCCGACGCCCATCAGCAGGGCGAGCAGGCCGATGTGTGCCACCAGCCCCAGCGCCATGCTGGACACCAGCAGGATCACCCAGAGAACGACGAAGAGCACGAGCTTGTTGAACGCCGTGTAGGTGTCCATGTGCGCGCGGATCTCGTCCTGCGTTGCCTCGGCCATGTCTGCTCTCTGCTCCCCGTTGGAATGATGGGATCGTTTATAGCGAACTAGGCTTCGCCCGAGAAGAGGAGGGTGGCCCCGGGTGGCAGTCCCCGGACCGCGACCTTTCCGCCGCTTTCGCTCACCCGGCCTTCGCCGAACCAGCGCACGACCTCGGGATAGAGCCGGTGCTCCTGGCGCAGAATGCGGGCGGTCAGCGTGTCCTCGCTGTCGTCGGCCAGCACTGGCACGGCGGCCTGGGCGATGATCGGCCCGGCGTCGAGGTCGGGAATGACGAAATGCACGGTGCAGCCGCTCAGCCGCACTCCGGCCTCGAGCGCCTGGCGCTGGACGTGCAGGCCCCTGAACGAGGGCAGCAGGGAGGGGTGGATGTTGATCATCCGGCCGGCCCAGTGCTGGGGAAACCACGAGCTCATGATGCGCATGAAGCCGGCCAGCACCACCAGCTGCACGCCATGCCTCTCGAGCGCCGCCGAGACGTCGCGGTCGAAGCTCTCGCGGTCGGGATAGTCGTGGTGCGGGATCGTGACGGTCGCGATGCCGGCGGCGGCGGCGGTCGCGAGGCCCGCGGCGCTCACCCTGTTGCTGACGACGCAGGCGATCTCGGCGGGATAGTCCGCGGCCTGCGCGGCCGCGATCAGCGCGGCCATGTTGCTGCCGCGCCCGGAGATCAGGATTCCGATCTTCAGCTTCGCCATAGCTGGTCGGCGTGCTCGACGACGCAGTCGGCTTCTTCCGTCGGCGCGCGCTCGATGGTGCCGATCGTGCTTACCGTCTCGCCGGCGTCGGCCAGCGCCTTGGCGATCTTTGCCGCGTCGCCCGGCGCCACGACCACGATCATGCCGAGGCCGCAGTTGAAGGTGCGCAACATGTCGTCGGTCGGCACGCCGCCCACCTTCTGCAGCCAGCCGAACACGGGGGCTGCCTTCCATGTACGCGCGTCGAGCCGTGCGCGGGTGCCGTCGGGCAGGCAGCGCGGCACGTTGCCCGGCAGGCCGCCGCCGGTGATGTGGGCCAGGCCCTTGATCGCGCCGGTGCTGCGGATCGCGGCGATCAACGACTTGACGTAGATGCGCGTGGGTTCGAGCAGCGCCTGGCCGAGCGATCCGGTGCCGAACGGCGAGGCGGCGTCGTACGTCAGCCCGCTGCGTTCCACGACCTTGCGCACCAGCGAGTAGCCGTTGGAGTGCGTGCCGCTGGCGGCGAGGCCCAGCACGACGTCGCCCGGCACGATGTCGGTGCGCGGCAGGAGCTGGTCGCGCTCAGCGGCGCCGACGGAAAAGCCGGCGAGATCGTAGTCGCCGTCGGAATACATGCCGGGCATCTCGGCGGTCTCGCCGCCGATCAGGGCGCAGCCGGCGCGGCGGCAGCCCTCGGCGATGCCGGCCACGATGCGGCGGCCGGTCTCAACATCGAGATGGCCGGTCGCGTAGTAGTCGAGGAAGAACAGTGGCTCGGCGCCCTGGACGACGATGTCGTTGACGCACATCGCCACCAGGTCGATGCCGACCGTGTCGGGGATCGCGGCCTCGATGGCGACCTTGAGCTTGGTGCCGACGCCGTCGGTGCCGGAGACGAGGATCGGATCCCTGAAGCCCGCGGCCTTGAGATCGAACAGGCCACCGAAGCCGCCCAGGCCGCCCATCACGCCCCGGCGGTCGGTGCTCTTGGCCAGCGGCTTGATGTGTTCGACCAGCGCGTCGCCGGCATCGATGTCGACGCCTGCTTCCTTGTACGTGAGGGGAGGCCGATTGTGGTCGGGCTTCAAGCCGGGCTCATTCCTGCTAGAGAGGGGGCATGCTAGATAGTGGCGCGAACATAACCAAAAACCGGACCCCCGCAATGCCGATAGGCCGCAGGTTTTCCACGATTCTCGTCGCTTTGCTGGCCTTTGCCGCCATCGGCGGGGCCGCGACCGCGCAGGTGACCCGCGGCAACGCCTTCACCATCGCCGGCGTCGACGTCGATGTGCAGGGGGCCGACGCCATCAAGGCGCGCGACCAGGCCATCCGCGAGGCCAAGCGCCGCGCCGTCGGGATGCTGATCGAGCGCATGGTGGCGGCGGAGGACCGCAGCAAGGTGCCGCCGCTCGACGACACGAGGCTCGAGGGCATGATCCGGGGGGTCGAGTTCGCCAAGGAGCGCAGCTCGGCCAACCGCTTCACCGGCACTCTCAACGTCGTCTTCGCCGCCGACCAGGTGAAGGCCTGGCTGTCGGAGGCCGGCATCGCCGTGGCCGAGACCGTGGCGCGGCCGGCGCTGCTCGTGCCGCTGTGGAAGGATAAGAACGGCGTCGAGCCGCTCGACGACCGCAATGCCTGGCGCGACGCCTGGAGCAAGCTCGACACGTCGGGCAGCGCCGTGCCGCTCACGGTGGTGCGCGGCGACCAGCTCGACCAGAACGCGATGTCGGTGGAGGAGGCATATGTCGGTGACGTGTCGGCGCTCACCCGGTTGAACGAGCGCTATCGCCTGCCGACCGTGATCGTGGCCGTCGTCGAGGGCGACAAGGAGACGGGCCCGCTGTCGATCGGCGGCATCCGTTACGACACCCAGACCGGCGCGCGCAGCGACCTGCCCCAGATGACCGTGGCCGGAGCGGGCCAGCTCGCCGATGCCGCGACCAAGATCCAGGCCAAGCTCGACGCCGACTGGCGCGGCATGGCGGTGGTGCGCCGCGACGCGCCCGATTCGATGGACGTCGTCGTGCCGATCCGCGCGCTCAGTGACTGGGTGCAGGTCCGCCAGCGGCTGGGCGCGGTGCCCGCGATCAAAGGCATCGTCGTGCGCACCCTCGAGTCGGATCGCGCCGAGCTCCATCTCGACTATTTCGGCACGCCCGAGCAGCTGCAGCAGACCCTCGCCCAGGCCGGGCTGCAGCTCGCCCGGGATGGCGACGGCTGGCGCCTGCAGGTCCGCTGATGCCCGCCACCTCCGCTCAACCGACGCGCTGGCGCTTCTGGCTGGGCGCCGCCATCGTCTTCCTGGTCGTGCTGTGGCTGCTGAACGACATCCTGCTGCCGTTCGTGGTCGGCATGGTCGTGGCATATTTCTTCGATCCAGTGGTCGCCCGCCTCGAACGCCAGCATCTGTCGCGCACGCTGGCGACGACGGTGGTGACGATCCTGGCCGTGCTGCTCGCGGTCGGTATCGCCACAGCGATCCTGCCGCCGCTGGTGGGACAGCTCGAGGACTTCATCGTCAAGCTGCCGCAATACGTCGTGCAGGCGGCGACGCGCATCCAGCCGATGATCGAGCCGTTGCGCGAGAGGCTCGGCCTGCCGCCGCTCGGCATGCAGGAGCTGCAGACACATGCCGCGCAATGGGCGGGCGAGGGGCTGACCGTGTTCGGCGCCGTCGCCGGCCGCGTGGCGCAGCGCGGGGCGGCGATCATCAATCTCTTCGCGCTCCTGTTCCTGACGCCGGTTGTGACGTTCTACCTGCTGCGCGACTGGCCCAAGGTGCGCGCGGCGGTCGACGGCGCGTTGCCGCTCGACCATGCCGAGACCATCCGCAAGCTCGCCCGCGAGGCCGACGCGGCGACCGCCGGGTACCTGCGCGGCCAGGCGCTGGTCTGCCTGTGCCTCGGCACCCTCTACGGTGTAGGCCTGTCGCTGGTCGGCCTGCAGTTCGGCTTCGTCATCGGCATGATCGCGGGAATCATCTCGTTCATCCCCTTCGTCGGCACCCTGGTCGGCGCCACGCTGGCTCTCGGCATGGCGCTGGCGCAGTTCCCGCCGGAGTGGATCGGGGTCGCGAAGGTGGCCGGGGTGTTCGTGATCGGCCACGTGCTCGAGGGCAACTTCCTCTCGCCCAAGCTGGTCGGCGACAGGGTCGGGCTGCATCCGGTCTGGATCATGTTCGCCCTGCTGGCCGGCGGCTCGCTATTCGGCTTCGTGGGCGTACTGGTCGCCGTGCCGATCGCCGCGGTCATCGGCGTGGTCGTGCGTCACTTCATCATGCGTTACCACGAGAGCGCGATCTACCGCGGCGCCGGCGGCGGCGCCTGAGCGGGCAGTAGTGGTCGACCAACTCACCCTCGAACTTGCCTTGCCGCCGCCGACCTATGCGCGCGAGGACTTCGTGGTGGCACCGGGCAACAGCGAGGCGCTGGCCTGGATCGACCGCTGGCCCGACTGGCCGGCGCCGGTACTGGCGCTGAGCGGTCCCTCGGGCAGCGGCAAGACCCATCTCGGCCGCATCTGGGCGGTCCGCGCGCAGGCGCAGGTGATGGAGGGCACGGACCTCGAAGGCAAGACGGTGCCCGACCTGACGGCGCTGGCCGACGAGACGCCGGCCATCGTGATCGAGCATGCCGACCGGGCGCCCGAGCGCGGGCTGTTCCACCTCTACAACCTGATGCGCGAACGTGGCCGCCATCTGCTGGTGATCTCCGAGACGCCGCCCGCGCACTGGTCGATCGCCTTGCCCGACCTGGCGTCGCGACTGCGCGCGGCTCCCGCCGTGGCCGTGGCCCCGCCCGACGACGAATTGCTGGGCTCGATCATCCTGAAACAGCTCGCCGACCGGCAATTGCATGCCGGCGCAGGTGTCGTGCACTATCTGGTGTCGCACATGGAGCGCTCGGGCGAGGAGGCTCGGCGGGTCGTCGCCGCGCTCGACCGGCGGGCGCTGGCGGAACGACGAGAGATCGATCGGCGGTTGGCTATCGACGTGCTGGCGGAACTGTCGGGCACATCGCGGAGGGAATGATGATGAGACGAGCGTTCATGGCGACCTTGCTGGCCACCGGTCTGTTCGGGGGCATCCCGCCGCTGTCGGCGCAGACGCCGTCGGTAATGGGCACCTGGCTCACGGCGTCGAAGGCGGCGGAGGTCCAGATCGCGCCCTGCGCGAACGCGGCGAACGGGCCGATCTGCGGCACGATCGTGAAGCTCAACGATCCCAAGAGTCCCGAGGGCAAGCCGGTCACCCCGGAGGAGGCGACCGACGTGCGCAATGCCGATCCAGCCCTGCGCAGCCGCAAGGTGCTGGGCATGGTGCTGATCTACAACTTCGTGAAGACGACCGACCCCAACACGTTCGAGGAAGGCACGATCTACAACGGCGAGAACGGCAAGACCTACAAGGCCAACCTCAGCCTCCAGCCCGACGGTACGTTGAAGCTGCGCGGCTACGTCGGCACGCCGATGTTCGGCGAGACGCAGATTTGGACACGCGTTCGATAGGATCACAGGGAGCAGAATCATGGATATGGGCATCAAGGGTCGCAAGGCGATCGTCTGCGCGGCCAGCAAGGGTCTCGGCAAGGGTTGCGCCGAAGCGCTGGCCGGCGAGGGCGTCGATCTCGTGATCAACGCGCGCACCAAGTCCGAGCTCGAGGCGACGGCCGAGGCGATCCGCAAGAAGTATGGCGTCAAGGTCACGCCGGTCGCCGTCGACGTCACGACCGAGGCCGGCCGCAAGCAGGTGCTGGCGGCGTGCCCGGAGCCCGACATCATCGTCAACAACGCCGGCGGCCCGCCGCCGGGCAACTTCCGCGACTGGAATCGCGAGGACTGGATCAAGGCACTCGACGCCAACATGCTGACGCCGATCGAGTTCATCAAGGCCAGCGTCGACGGCATGATGAAGCGCGGATTCGGGCGTATCGTGAACATCACCTCGAGCTCGGTGAAGGCACCGATCGACATCCTCGGCCTCAGCAACGGCGCACGCTCGGGCCTGACCGGCTTCGTAGCCGGCGTGGCGCGCACGACGATCCGCTATGGCGTCACGATCAACGGCCTGCTGCCGGGGCCCTTCGATACCGATCGCCTGCGCGGTACGACGAAGGCGCGTGCGGCGAAAGCCGGCCGCAGCTTCGAGGAAGAGTACGCTGCCGGCGCCAAGGCCCATCCCGCCGGCCGCTTCGGCACCGCGGAGGAGTTCGGCATGATGTGCGCGTTCCTGTGCAGCGTGCATGCGGGCTACATGACGGGCCAGAACATCCTGATGGACGGCGGCCAGTACCCCGGCACCTACTAGGTGCGCGGATGCGTGACCGAATGAGGGAGTTGCTGTCGGAGCGACGTCGCCGATTGGTCAAAGTTCTCTCCGCGCGCTGGCAGCGGCGCGCGATTTTTCTGCTCGGCGGCATCGTGGTGGGTGGCGCGGCGATGGCGCTCGCACTGCTTGCCGACTGGGCCCAACTCGCGTTCGGCCGCTTGGTGGCCGAATGGCGCTATGCGTCGCTGGTCGTCACGCCGCTCGGCTTCGCACTATCGGTCTTCCTGACGAACCGCTTCTTCCAGAACGCCCAGGGCAGCGGCATTCCGCAGGCCATCGCCGCACGTCAGCTGACCGACCAGACGGTGCGCGGTCGGCTGGTGTCGATCCGGATCGCCGTCGGAAAAGTGCTGCTGACTTTGCTCGGGCTGGTCTGCGGTGCCTCGGTCGGCCGCGAGGGACCCACCGTCCAGGTCGGCGCGTCCATCATGTTTGCCATCGGCCGTATGTCGCCGCGCCGCCAGCCTGGGCTGATCCTCGCCGGTGCGGCGGCCGGCGTGGCTGCCGCCTTCAACACGCCGCTTGCCGGCATCGTGTTCGGCATCGAGGAGATGAGCCGCGCCTTCGAGACGCGCACCAGCGGGCTGATCATCGCAGCCGTCATTGCCGCGGGCCTGACGTCGCTCGCCCTGCTGGGCAACTACACCTACTTCGGCACCAGCGCGGCGATGCTGGGCAACGGCGCGGATTGGCTGGCGGTGCCCTTGTGTGGCATCGCTGGAGGATTGGCCGGTGGACTGTTCAGCCGCATCGTCATCATGATGGCGAACGGGTTTCGCGCGCCGTTCGGCCTCGCGCTCAAGAGCCATCCCATACTGGTCGCGCTCGCCTGCGGTCTGGGAGTGGCCCTGTGCGGGCTCGCTTCCGGCGACACGATCTACGGCACCGGCTACGCGCAGGTGAAGGCGGCGCTGGAGAGCGGCGTGCCGCTGCCGTGGAGCTTCGGCCTGCTGAAGTTCGCCGCGACCGTCCTGTCGTCTGCAAGCGGCATTCCTGGCGGCATATTCTCGCCGTCGCTGGCCGTCGGTGCCGGGCTCGGCGTCAACGTGGCGTATCTGTTTCCGCACGGTGCGCTCGGGGCGATCATCCTTCTCGGCATGGTGTCCTACTTCGCCGGTGTCGTGCAGGCGCCGATCACGGCATTCGTCATCGTCACCGAGATGACGAACAACCATGCCATGGTCGTGCCCCTGATGACGTCCGCGCTCATCGCCTACGCAACGTCGCGCCTGGTCTGCCCGGAGGGCATCTATCACGCGTTGGCGAAGGGTTTCCTGCGAAGGTCTGCCGGCTAGAGCAGGATCGGGTCGGATCGAAGCACAGGAACCGGGCAATGCCGCACTAGTCGACCATCAGGTCGCGGGGACGGGCGAAAGCCGAGAGGGTGGCCGTTCCGGGTGCAAGTTTCCGCCAAGTGGCGCACTGAGCGTTGAGAGTGGCCAGGGTGCCGGTCGGAAACTTGTCGCGCAAGGCTGCGAGAAGCGTGGCCTTGCCGTCGCCGGCCAGGGCCTGCGCCAGCATCCACAGCCCGTCGTTGTGGCCGATCATCAGCACCGTGCCTACCGTCTCGGGCAAGTCGCGCAACCGGTTGAGCAGCATGTCCTCAGAGGCGAGGTAGAGGCCGCTCTCCAGCGCGATCGGCGGGGCCGGGGGCGACAGGCGTTCGATCAGCGGCGCCAGCGTCTGGCGGGCGCGGGTGGCCGTCGAGCACAGGATCAGGTCAGGCACGACGGCCCTGGCCACCAGATGGTCGGCGATCGCCACCGCGGCAGTTTCGCCGCGGCGGTTGAGCGGGCGCTCATGGTCGGCGAGACCGGGCTCGCCCCATCCCGATTTCGCATGCCGCAGGAGGAGAATGGTCTTCACTGTGTCGATCTGGAAAAAGCGTGTTTTATCAATCGGTTGGTGAATTGCCATGACACCGTCACGATGAGGCGGTACCGTCTGTGGGTAACTTCCATGGATACCTTCAGCACGCCCGCCCCGGCCGATCAGGCTGCAGCCATAACGGCCGACAGTCCACGCCGTTTCATCAACCGTGAGCTTTCCTGGCTGGCGTTCAACACGCGGGTGCTGGAGGAGGCGGGCAACGTGCGCCATCCGCTGCTCGAGCGCGTGCGTTTCCTGTCGATCTCCGCCGCCAACCTCGACGAGTTCTACATGGTCCGCGTCGCCGGCCTCGTCGATATGCTGCCCACTAGGTCGACCCTGTTGAGCGACGACGGGCTGACACCGGCCGGTCAACTGGCCGCGATCCGCGACCGCGCCTCGATCCTGATGAACGAGCAGCAGCACGTCTGGGCCACCCTGCAGGGTGAGCTGCGCGAGGCCGGCATCGCGGTGCTGGCCGCCAACGAGCTGACGGCCCCCGAGCGCACCTGGCTCGAGCAGTACTTCATCGACCAGGTCTTTCCGATCCTGACGCCGCTCGCCATCGATCCGGCGCATCCGTTCCCGTTCATCCCAAACGGCGGCTTCTCGACGATGCTGAAGCTGCAGCGCAAGGAGGACAAGCGGCCGCTGATGGCGCTGCTGCCGTTGCCGCCGCAGGTCGACCGCTTCGTGCGCCTGCCCGGCGCGGCGATCCGCTTCCTGCCGCTGGAAGAACTCGTCGACATCTTCCTGCCGCGCCTGTTCCCCGGCTATGAAGTGAGCGCGCGCGGCTTCTTCCGGCTGATCCGCGACAGCGACGTCGAGATCAACGAGGAGTCCGAGGATCTCGTGCTGTTGTACGAGAGCGCGCTGAAGCGGCGTCGCCGCGGCGACCTGATCTCGATCTCGGTCGACACCGCGATGCCGACGGAACTGCGCGACTTCCTGTTCGACCAGCTCGAACTCGCCCCCGACACCGTGCACGTCTTCGACCTCGACAACATGGTGAACATCGGCGACGTGAAGGCGCTCATTGTCGACGACCGCGCCGATCTCAAGTTCACGCCCTACAACGCGCGTTTCCCCGAGCGCATCCGCGATTTCGGCGGCGACTGCTTTGCCGCGATCCGCGCCAAGGACATCGTCGTCCATCATCCCTACGAGAGCTTCGACGTGGTGGTGCAGTTCCTGCGCCAGGCCGCGCGCGACCCCGCCGTCGTGGCCATCAAGCAGACGCTCTACCGCACTTCCGCCGACTCGCCGATCGTGAAGGAGCTGATCGCCGCAGCCGAGGCCGGCAAGACGGTGTCGGCGCTGGTCGAGCTCAAGGCACGCTTCGACGAGGAGGCCAACATCCGCTGGGCGCGCGACCTCGAGCGCGCAGGGGTGCAGGTGGTCTACGGCTTCATCGACCTCAAGACCCACGCCAAGGTCTCGATGGTGGTGCGGCGCGAGGCGCAGGCGATTCGCACCTACGTGCATTTCGGCACCGGCAACTATCATCCGATCACGGCGCGCATCTACACCGACCTGTCGTTCTTCACCTGCGATCCGGCGATGGGCCGCGATGCCGCGCGCCTGTTCAACTACATGACGGGCTACGCGCGACCGGAGAAGATGGAGAAGATCGCCTTCGCGCCGGTGACCCTGCGTCCGACGCTCTACGATCTGATCGACGCCGAGATCGCCAACGCCCGCGCCGGCCGTCCCGCGGCGATCTGGGCCAAGCTCAATTCGCTGGTCGATCCGGACCTGATCGACAGGCTGTATGCCGCCTCGATGGCCGGCGTGAACATCGACCTCGTGGTGCGCGGCATCTGCTGCCTGCGTCCCGGCGTGCCGGGCCTCAGCGAGAACGTGCGCGTCAAGAGCATGATCGGGCGCTTCCTCGAGCACGCGCGCATCGTCTGCTTCGGCAACGGCAGGCCGCTGCCGTCGCCCCAGGCCAAGGTGTTCCTGTCCTCGGCCGACTGGATGCCGCGCAACCTCGACCGTCGCGTGGAATTGCTGTGCCCGGTCGAGAATCCGACCGTGCACGAGCAAGTGCTCGACCAGATCGTCGTCGCCAACCTCAAGGATGACGGCCAGAGCTGGGTCATGGAAGCCGATGGCACCTATCACCGGCGGCCTGTCGGCAAGGATCCGTTCATTGCCCATCACTATTTCATGACCAATCCGTCGCTGTCGGGCCGCGGCAGCGCGGTGAAGCTGAGCGGCGCCGTGCCGCGGCTGGTCCTGGGGGCCTGACGGCGATCGCCAACCGCGCCGAAATCGTCGCTGCAATCCCGTTCGGTTTCGGCTAGACCGAGCGCGCATGGACGGCCCCCAGATCGCTGACGCCTCGCCGGACGAAAGCCGCCTCGGAAAGGGCCGCGTCGGGATCATCGACGTCGGCTCGAACTCGATCCGTCTCGTGGTCTACGAGCGCGCCAGCCGCGCCCCCCTGCCGGTATTTAACGAGAAGGTCCTGTGCGGCCTCGCACGCGGTCTCGACGCGACCGGCCGTCTCAATCCGGGCGGCGTCGAGATGGCGCTGGCCAACATCGACCGCTTCGTGACGCTGGCCCACAACATGAAGGTGACGTCGCTCGACCTCCTGGCAACGGCGGCGGTGCGCGACGCGTCGGACGGGCCGGAGTTCATGCGCCAGATGGAGAGCCGCCCCGGCATCAAGGCCCATATCGTGAGCGGCCGCGACGAGGCGCGCTTCTCGGGCTTCGGCGTCATGTGCGGCATGCCCGATGCCACGGGCGTGATGGGCGACCTGGGCGGCGGCAGCCTCGAGCTGGTGGCGCTGGGCAACGGCGGCCTCGGCGCATCGAGCACCCTGCCGGTCGGCCCGCTGCGGCTGATGTCGTCGGGCAAGGGCGATCCCCGGAAGACGGTGATCGAGGCCATCGAGAGCGTGCCCTGGCTGCGCGAGCACTCCGGCAAGACCTTCTACGCCGTCGGCGGCGCCTGGCGTTCGTTCGCGCGCCTGCACATGGAGCAGGCCGGCTATCCGCTGCACATCATCCATCACTACGACATCCCGTCGGACGAGGCGCGCGCGGTGGCGCGGCTGATCGCCGTGCAGAGCGCGAAGTCGCTGGAGAAGATGCCGGGCGTGTCGCGCCGGCGCGTCGACACCTTGCCGCTGGCCTGCCTGGCGCTCGATCGCCTGCTGGCGGCGCTCAAGCCGCGCAATGTCGTGTTCTCGGCCTTCGGCCTGCGCGAGGGGTTCTATTATTCGCGCCTGAGCGAGGCCGAGCGCGGGCGCCACCCGCTGATCGCCTTCGCCGAGGAGCAGGGCGCGGGCTGGCGGCGCTTCGACCTGTCCCCAGCCGAGATCTTCGACTGGCTGACCCCAGTGTTCGCGGGCGAGAGCGACGCCGAGCGCATCCTGCGCACCGCGGCGTGCCACCTGAGCGACATCTCGTGGAACGACCATCCCGACTATCGTGCCGAGCAGGCTTATGTGCGCGTGCTGCATCTGCCGTCGCCGGGCATGAGCCATCGCGACCGGGCCGTGCTCGCGATGACGCTCACCTACCGCTACAAGAGCGACCCCAAGTCGGCGGCAATGGAAACGGCGATGCGCCTGTCCGACGGCAAGGGCCGTGCCTTTGCGCGCCGTCTCGGCGCCTGCCTGCGCCTGGCCTACAACCTGTCCGGCGGCGCACCGGGGCTGTTGCCGCAGATCCAGCTCCGTCGCACCGAGCGCGACCTGCGCCTGATCGTGCCGCCGGCGCAGAAGCGCAGCTTGGGAGACATCACGGCACGACGCCTCGAGACGGCGGCCGAAGCCTTCGACCTCAAGTCGCTGATCGTCTCGGACTAGGAAGCGACCCTAAGAAGCAGCAGGCACTTCGATCAGCTTGGGCTGGTCGCCCGACAGGGCGAGTGCCAGCCGACCCTCGATGAGGGCGACGGCGTCGTCGCCGAAGATCTCGCGCCGCCAACCCGACAGGGCATGGACGTCGCGCTTGCCGGCGGCCATGCGATCGAGTTCGTCGGCGTTGGCCACCAGGCGGGCGGCGACGCCGGCCTGCTCGGCCTTGAGGCGGAGCAGGGTGCGCAGCAAGTCGACCACCGCGCCCGGCGCGCGCAGCTGCTCGGGCGCCTTGTCGCGCACCGGCAAGTCGGCCTCCGGTATCGCGCGGCCGCGCTCGATCGCTTCCATCAGCTCGCGACCTTGCCAGCCTTCGGCGAAACCGCGGCCGAGTCCGCGCGTGGCGGCCAGGTCGTCGACCGTCTTGGGGGCGTGGCTGGCGATCTCGAGCAGCTGTTCGTCGCGCAGCAGGCGCTGGCGCGGGATGTCGATGCGCTGGGCGGTGCGCTCACGCCAGGCTGCGGTTTCCTTGAGGATCGCCAGCAGGCGCGGCGAGGCGCCGCGCGGCTTGAGGCGCCGCCACGCCAGCTCGGGATCGGCGCGATAGGTGGCAGGGTCGTTCAGCACCGCCATCTCCTCGGCGATCCACGGCAGGCGGCCGGTCTTCTCGAGCTGCTTGCGGAGTTTCTCGTAGACCACGCGCAGGTGGGTGACGTCGGACAGGGCGTAGGTGATCTGGCGCTCGCTGAGCGGCCGGCGGCTCCAGTCGGTGAAGCGGCTCGACTTGTCGACCTTGGCCTTGGCGAGCTTGGTGGCCAGCGACTCGTAGGAGGCGGCCTCGCCATGGCCGCAGACCATGGCGGCGACCTGGGTATCGAACAGCGGCGTCGGCACGCTGTTCATGCGCAGGTAGAAGATTTCGAGGTCCTGGCGCGCGGCGTGAAAGACCTTGAGGACCTTGGGATTGGCCATCAGCTCGTCGAGCGGGGACAAGTCGATCCCTTCCGCCAGCGCATCGATCGCTGCGGCATCGTCGGGACCCGGGCCCGCCACCTGGGCCAGGCAGAGCTTGGGCCAGTAGGTGCGTTCCCGCATGAATTCGGTATCGACGGTGACGTATTCGGCGTCGGCCAGGGGCTTGCAGAACGCCGCCAACTCGTCGGTCTTGGTGATCAGCTTCATTGACAACGATCTATAGCCGCCCCGGGCGGCGGCGGCAAAGGCGGCCTGGCGGAAAAGGGCTGATTCCCTTGACTTGGTCGCGTATTCGGTGCCTTTTCCCGGTCCTTAAAACCCGGAAAATCCGTCATGTCTTCAGTCTACCGAACCCATACGTGCGGCCAATTGCGCCCCGAGCATGTCGGCCAGGAAGCCCGCCTGTCGGGCTGGGTCCAGCGCAAGCGCGACCATGGCAACCTGCTGTTCATCGACCTGCGCGACCATTACGGCGTCACCCAGGTGGTGATCGACGCCTCGAGCGCGGTGTTCAAGACGGCCGAGGGCGTGCGCAACGAGAGCGTGGTGACGGTGACGGGCAAGGTCGTGGCCCGCGAGGCCTCGACGGTGAACGCCAAGCTCGCCACCGGCGCCGTCGAGCTCGACGCCGCGGAGTTCGTCGTCCAGTCGATGGCCGATCCGCTGCCGATCCCGGTCTACCAGGAGAACGACACGACGCCGGAGGAGTTGCGCCTCAAGTATCGCTTCCTCGACCTGCGCAAGGACAAGCTGCACAAGAACATCGTGCTGCGCAGCCAGGTCATCGCCAGCCTGCGCCGGCGCATGATCGACCAGGGCTTCACCGAGTTCCAGACGCCGATCCTGACCGCCGACAGCCCCGAGGGCGCGCGCTCCTATCTCGTGCCGAGCCGTATCCATCCCGGCAAGTTCTACGCCCTGCCGCAGGCGCCGCAGATGTTCAAGCAGCTGCTGATGGTGTCGGGCTTCGACCGCTACTTCCAGATCGCGCCGTGCTTCCGGGACGAAGACGCGCGCGCCGACAGGGCGCCCGGCGAGTTCTACCAGCTCGACTTCGAGATGAGCTTCGTCACACAGGAAGACGTGTTCGCGGCCATCGAGCCGGTGCTGGGCGGCGTGTTCCAGGAGTTCGCCGCCTTCAACCGCGAGACCCCGCGCAAGGTCACGAACTTCCCGTTCCCGCGCATTCCCTATGCCGAGGCGCTGCTGACCTACGGCACCGACAAGCCCGACCTGCGCAACCCGCTGCGCATCTACGACGTGGGCGAGGTCTTTGCCGGTTCGGACTTCAAGGTGTTCGCGGGCATCGTCGCCAAGGGCGGCGTCGTGCGTGCCATCCGCGCGCCCAAGGCCGGCAGCCAGCCGCGCAGCTTCTTCGACAGACTGAACAGCTGGGCGCAGGGCGAGGGCAAGCCAGGTCTGGGCTACATCACGCTGGACGGCGGCGCGGGCAAGGGCCCGATCGCCAAGTTCGTGGCCGACGAGCGCCTGGCCAGGCTCAAGAGCCTGACCGGCGCGGAGGACGGCGACTCGGTGTTCTTCGTGGCCGACCAGCCGGACGCCGCCTGGAAGTTCGCAGGCTTCGCGCG
>Ga0207705_10001812_pt1 | contig 16842 bp, 9 predicted proteins | sample KBSC13metaG_FD_184314 | JGI IMG/M metagenome (GOLD analysis project Ga0207705, IMG submission 184314) | Corn rhizosphere microbial communities from Kellogg Biological Station, Michigan, USA - KBS C1-3 metaG (SPAdes) (version 2) | ecosystem: Host-associated > Plants > Roots > Rhizosphere > Soil ...
ACAGGCGATCGCCGATCTGGCGATTAGTCCACTCGTTCGTGACGGCGATTTCAAGTTTGTTCGCGCCCGGATGAAGAGCCTGAGTTACATCCACGCGATAGGGCGGCGCCCAGACCATGCCGGAGGACTTCCCATTAACTCGTACTTCCGCGATGTCGCGAACCGTGCCGAGGTCGATCCAGATATGCTGTCCCGCGCGGAACCAGGCTGCCGGGGCCTGAACTGTTTTGGTGTAGGTGGCCGTACCGGAGAAATACTTCACGCCGGGGTTGGCGTTTGCGGTCCACGAGTCAAGGCTCGCAAGCTGAATGCTCGGTGGTGCGCCCCAGTGCGGAGGAAAGGTCAGCGTCCAGGGGCCAGTGATCGCGGCAAGCTTGTGCTCGGTGGGAACGGAAGCCGTTCGGGATTCGCCGTGTGCCGGATGACGGAAGACGACAAAGACGGACTCGCGCTCGGCGAGGTCGAGGGGAACCGTCGTAAAGCCGGAAGCGGACGTATACGCAGCAGGCTGGAGGCCGGGCTGACGATTGCCGGTGCGGTTTGGGACATAGGCGACGGCCGAGTAGCCGACGGTGTCGCCGGGCTTGTCATCCGTCATCGCTCCGCTCATGGGACGCCAGACCTGAACGTCTTTTCCTGTGACGCGGAAGCGAGCCGCGATGTGCTCCGGTGCGTCGGCCTGGTTAGCAACGAAGTAGATATCTGCATCGGCAGTATGGCGATGAATCCATACAGGCGGGGCGTTGAGAGATCTGCTGGAGGCAAAGTCGGGCGGAGTGTTGAGGCGGCTCAGGACTTCATCGAGCGAGAGCCCCCAGTAGGTCATACCCTTGCCGAAGGCGTGCTGGTTGAGAGTGACTCCATCCATGTCTCCCCAGAGATCGGCGGCAAGAGTGCGCACCTCATTGTCAGCTTCGGGATAATGAAGCAGGCTTGGCGAGCGCATGGGGCGCGGCCCGACGATAGTTGCGCCTGCTTCTACTAGGTCATGCAACTTGTGCAGAACCTCGGGAGTCATCCGCGTGCTTGGAGGAAGGATGAGGAGGCGATAGGCCATGCCGTTGGGCATCGCGGCGCTGCCGTCAACGTGGATGTGCCCGTCGGCGGTGACGCTGGTGTGGTGAAGCAGAATGTCGGTGTTCAGGTAATCGTAGTCGTAGCCTGAAGGCGGTGCGGGTTGCAGGCCGTCGCCCCAGAAGGGCATCGTGGATGGCGCACCTTCCGGTAGAAGGTAAGCGAGATCAGCGACAGGGTCGCCCTGCTGAAGCATGTAGGAGGTGCGGGCAACGTACGTCATAAAGGGCCTGGCCAACTCGGCCCACGTGATGTTGCGGTTGATGTGGGTGCCGACCATGGTGTTGCCGGGCTTGGTATCGAGGGGCTGCTCAGCGGAGGTGTGAAAGACAAGGCGGTTGACGCCCTGCGCGAACCAGTAATCTGCGATCTTCTTGAGCGTATAGGGAGACTCGTAGCCTCCGCCGGTGAAGGACTCCGTGGCGACGAGGGGTTTGCCGTAGACGTGAGCGGCAGAGGCCGCGCCGCGAACGTCGACATAGTACATGGACTCGGGATGCAGGGCACGGACCCAGAACTCAGCCATCGGAATGTCGACGTGACTCTTGTTGAGCAGCGTATCCTCGGGAATCTCAAGTGCCACACCCGAAGCTTCGGAGTAGGCCTTCATACCCAGCTTATGTAGTTCGGAGTCCATGGTGGCGTAGAAGTTTCCGGCATACATGTCGGCGAGCGTTCGGCGGAAGTCCCATAGAAAGCGGTCGCTCAAATCGGCGTTGCCGACGACACGGCCGGCGAGGACGGGAAGATACGGCCTTGGATCGTAGCCGCGGCGACGCTGGAACTCAGCGATCATATCATCAGTCCAGTTCTGCATTCCTGCTTCCCAACTATCCATCGTCATGTACTGGACAGCCGATCCGATCAAGCCGCCCAAATGCTGCCGCATCGGGTCCATGTACCCATTGAAGTATTGCTGCACATATTTGGGGTTGAGCTTGTCAACCTCCAGGCCGCTCCCGGCGGGGACTGATGGGCGATTCCTTGCTCCAGTTAGCGCATAACCCATACGCAAAATCGTCCAGTGGCCGGCGGGAGCGCTCCAGTGCAGCGTGCCATCCTTGTCCATCTTGCCGGTGAGATCGACGATGCTGTCGCTGTCGATTTCGGCGGCCGCCGGCGCGGATGGCGTAGGCACCACCTCGTACTTGTCCATCAGGCTGCCAAAGGCGCCTTTGTCTTCCCAGCGGTTGACGCGCGCACTCGAGTAGAAGATTGCTTCGGTGAGCGTGTATTCGTGCGCGGGGATGGTAGGGCCGCCGTGGATCACCGCTGCAGGGAGAGGTCCTGCGCCATCGATCTCGATACGGAAGTACTTCGCTGTAACAGAGGGAAAGGCGAAGGTGCGAATGCTGGCGCTGTGATATCCCTGCGGACCGGGTGTTGCGAGAATGGTGCGGAAGTTGACGCCATCGTCGCTTGTGAGAATACGCCCGACAGGAATGCGCCCGTGGACTCCATAAGACAAGGCTCGAGCCGTGTACGGTTGGGCAAACTCGTACTGCAACCACGCCGGACCGCCGCCCGCTGGCGAAGCGATCTTCAACGATGTCGTAAGGCTGCCGTCCAGCAGTGGCGTGCCGTCGATAGGCCCATCGCTGGTGGTGATCCTGGGATGCAGCGAAGCCATCGGCACTTCGTCTGCGGGAGTGCGGTAGGCAACCACAGCGGAGTCGGCATAGAAGTGCGGCGCATCCGGACGGGCTCCTGCGCCGGAGTCGCGAACCGAACCCTGGTTCGAAGGCGGCTCTGCCAGCTTGCCAGAAAAATTCATTGGCCCGGTGAGGCTGGTTTCGCTCCACACCAGTCGCTTCATTGCCATTTCCGGCTTGACCCACGGCCCGCCAGCCTCGCTCCAACCCGCGCAACTGAAGATCGACATCTCGAGCCCAAGCTGCTTGGCAAGCGTGGCCGAGTGCAGCACCGCGTGGTACCACTCCGGCGTGGCAAAGTGAATTTTAGGCTCAACCCCCTGTCCGTTGCCCGCCGCAACATCGACGAGCTGGAAGCCGCCGATGCCAACGCGCTTCATCCACTCCAGATCCTTGGTGATGCCCGTTTCGGTGACATTACCGTTGGTCCAGTGCCACCATGTGCGTGGCTTCGCAGACTCCGGCGGATTCACGAAGCCCTTTGCCAGGGAGTCTTGTGCCGGCTGGCTGGGAGCGTTCTGTGCGAAGGCGAAGGTTGCAGCGGCAAGCGCGACAGCGGCTGCCATAGTCAGAGCTATTGCTTTATGTTTCGGCGTCACGGCGGAAATCCCTATTGTTCCGGGTGAAGCTGCGCTTTGAGAAACTGAAGATAGATATCCCAGTCCGTGGGAACCATGCCGTGGCCGCCGTCATGCATGTAGTAGTTCAGGCCGTTGCTGAAGAGGGGTGTTTTGGCTGCGGGCCATACATCGGTGCCGAGATCCTGTTTGCCGAGCAGCTTGTATACCGGCCCTGCGGCAACCGCAGCCAGAAACTCGCCCTTCGGATCGGACCAGTTATCAGTACTTCCGGTTTGCAGCAACAAGGGTCGTGGAGCGATGAGCGCAACCAGCATATTCGCATCCATCGGAGCTTTGTCGGGGAAGCCTCCATACTTTGCGTAGTTCTCCGCAAACTGATACGGATACCGGGTCGGCGCGGTAAGGTGCGCAATGGTCTCGCCATAGTCGCGATGGCTGAGAGCCGCGCCGCCTTCTCCTGAACAGCTTGCAATAACCGCGGCAAAGCGTTGATCGTGCGCCCCAGCCCACATGACCGTTTTACCGAGACGAGAGACCCCATGGATGGCAACGCGTTTGGCGTCGACCGATTTATCGGTCTCAAAGTAATCTTCGACGCGGCTCATACCCCAAGCCCAGGCGGAGATTGAGCCCCAGTCGTCAGCCGCGCGCTTGCTCTCACCCGGCTTCAAATACCGCGCACGAATGCCGTTCGAGAATCCGTCGAGGTAGTCAGGGTCGACGTCTCCGTAATAAAAGGTGGCTACGCCGATTCCGGCGTCCAGCAGCGGCTCGACGTTCAGGCGTCCGAAGCCGCGACCGGCAGGAGCCGCGATCAGGGTATTGGTCTTTGGGCTCCAAACCTTCTGCGGCGTAATGCCCGGATCGTTGACCGCATTCTGTATCGCCCCGAAGTTGATGCTGAAGAACATCGGAACCGGCTTTTTCGCGTTCGCCGGAATGTATTCGAGCAGATGGATGACCGGCCATGATGGATCCTTGGAGAGATGAATGTCGATCTGTTTGCGAATGGCCTTGCCATTCAGCGCGGGCGTTCCCTTGTCTACAACCTCGAAGCTCTCTCCCGCTGGCCGCCCTGGGGCAATGCCGAACTGCTGCGTCTCAAAGAGGCGAAGGATCTCGGGACGCTTTTTTTTGTTCCACGTCTTCGCGTCGTGGACTTCCTTTCCATCGTCGAGCCTCAACGCATCGGGAAGGGTATAGGTGCCTACCTTCGCTTCGTCGTAATTCACCGGAATGCCGGCAACGACGCTCGGGACCGGTTTAGGAGCAGTCCGGGGAGGCTGGGCGTTCATCGTGAATACGGTGAAGGCGATAACGCAGAGAGAGGAGGCGAGCTTCAATGTCATGGCGATGCACTCCGGGGGCACCAGAAAGTTGAATTTGTTTCTAAGGTGAAATTCCTGCCATGCGAACGTTAGATTTGCGCGCACGAGATTGTCAAGCGTCAATGACTCCGCATAGGATCTGCGCTCGTTCGATCTCTCATTGTTAGAAGGCCCAGTGAAGTATCAAATGGCAACGGCGGCCTATCTCCATGAAGCTGGCGCTGGCCTACAATGGATACTATGCCGTCCCGCATTCCTCTGCTGACTCCTCGCGAAGCCGCAAACATATTGGGCATCAGCTATGCCACCATCAAGCAGTGGATACTTAACGGCAAGCTCAAAACTGTACAAACTCCAGGCGGACATCATCGCATCGCCGAATCCACGCTCAAGCCATTCCTCGCGAGCGACAAGCGCAAACCGGTTGAGGATTCCCGGGAACGCTACCGTAAAGTCAGCGGACGCAATCAACTTGTAGGCCATGTCGTCAGCGTCAGCATCGATGGTCTTCTCGCTAAGGTTGTGGTGAGCATCGGTTCGCAAAGGGTCACCGCCATCATTACTGCCGACGCCGTTCGTGAGATGGGACTCAAGAAGGGCGATGCTGCTGCTGCTCTCGTCAAGGCAACTGAAGTGATGATTGAGCGCCTTTAAAGCAGATAAGCGAAATCGTTGACTATACGATTTGAATTGAGTATTGTCGTTATGTGCCCCCACGACCGCGGCACCCTCCGACCCTATTCATTAATAGATCACGTATGTCATTGTGCGTCTTCGCGCATTTTAGGACCCATTATGTCCAGAATATTCTATCTATGCACAGTTGTATCTGTATTTGCCATGTCGTCACTGTCGCTTCATTCCCAGATGGAGAGTGAACTCAAGGGACGCATCACCGACACCGCGGGAGCCGCTATTACCTCGGCTACGGTACGGGCCACCGAATCGGCTACTCATATTGCACAAACCGGCACGACCTCCAGTGAGGGCTATTATGTCTTCGCTCATCTTGTCCCCGGAACCTATCAGGTCGACGTGTATGCACCTGGATTCCGCCATACCATACGCACCGGCATTACTCTTATGGTCGGTCAAACAGTCGCAGCGGATATCTCGCTTCGCATCGGCGAACAGCAGCAAACCGTGACCGTCAGCGCCAATGCGCCGCTGTTGCAATCGCAAACCAGCAGTATCCAGACGAGCATCGCTGCCGCAACGGTTGCCGCTCTTCCGCTCAACACCCGCAACTTCGTGCAGCTTTCTACCCTGGCTCCCGGTGTTGCGCTTCCGTCGGGAACGTTGCTCCCGCGAATCAACGGCGGTCGTCCACGCACCAACGAATATCTCTTCGATGGAATCTCGGCTCTACAGCCGGAGCCTGGCCAGGTTGCGTTCTTTCCCATTCTCGACGACATTCAGGAGTTCACCGTCGAGACCGATAATGTCTCCGCCGAGTTTGGCCGCTTTAACGGAGGTGTGGTCAACGTAGCCACACGCTACGGAACAAATCAGTTTCACGGGAGTCTCTTCGAGTACTTCCGCAATGAAGCTCTCAACGCGCGCAACTACTTTGCAAAAGACACCGAGCACGAGCCCGAGTATCGCCGCAACCTCTTCGGCGCGACACTCGGCGGACCCATTTGCCATAGTCGTCTTTTCTTCTTTGGCGATTATCAGGGAGTCAAACAACGCATCGGCATTACTCGCATCTCGACTCTGCCTACACTGGCAATGCGTCAAGGCGTCTTTACGGGAGTCTCCAATATCTACGACCCATCTACAATGATCGTTGTCGATGGCAAATATGTTCGTCAACAATTTCCGAATAACGTCATCAACAAGCCGCTCGATCCTGCTGCCATGGAGCTTCTCAAACGCATCCCGGCTCCGACCGATCTCAATGCCACGGCTAACAACTACACCCGCACCAGCAACGACGATGATCACCAAAATCAATTCGATCTGCGCATCGATGGCGCTCTTGGCGCTCATGATCGTACCTTTGGCCGATACTCCTACTACAACGAAGTGGAGCAGCCTGTAACTCCATTGCCTGACGGAAGCGGAGCGATCAGCGGCTCCGTTCTTGGCACCGGCAATGTCTCCGGCTTATCGAATATTCTGGGACAGCAGGCCGTCTTCAATGAAACTCACACCTTTACCAGCGCCATCGTCAATGATCTGAGACTTGGCTATACGCGACGCGGCAACACTATCAGCGGAGCGTCCCTCAATAACACGGCATCCGCCGCGCTCGGCATTCCGGGAATCCCTACGAATGCCGCCTTCAATGATGCTCTCCCTCTCTTCACCTTCACCGGATTTCAACAGTTAGGCTCAAAGGCCAGCACGTTTTCGCAGTATCAGACTGTCGTATGGCAGGTGACGAACACCATCTTTTTCACACACGGTAAACACGCGATCAAGGCCGGCCTCGACCTCCGCTGGTACCAACTCAACGCCGTCTCGCCTCCAAGCCCCACCGGCAGCTTTGCCTTTACGACAACGGGAACAAATCAGCAGGGAATTACGAATAGCGGCAATGCCTTTGCCAGCTTTCTGCTGGGGCAGGTCGATACCTTTCAGATCGACCTGCAGCGCAGCAAGATTCGTCCGCGCGATCACATCGAAGAATACTTCGTTCAGGACGATTGGCGTGTGCTGCCGCAACTCACCCTGAACATCGGTGCGCGGTGGACGCTGCATCTGCCTTCAACCGAGCGTGACAACCAGGGCGCCGTCTTCAATCTACAGACACAGCAGCTGGACTACCTCGGCAAGGACGGTTATTCGCGCAGTGCGCGCGAGCTTCATTGGGACAACCTGGCTCCGCGTGTCGGTTTAGCCTATCTGTTCACGCCAAAAACTGTAGTCCGTTCAGGATTCGGTATCGTCTTTATCGACCAGTCCGGTATCACGACTCCGTTCACGACTCCTCAATTTCCATTCATTCAGAACGTTCAGCAAAAGACGCAGGATAGTATCAACGAGGCGTTCACTCTCTCCTCCGGCCCTACCGTCGCTCCTATTCCGCTGACCCCGGATGCCGGACTTGGCCAAAGCGTCTATACTGCCGACCGCAGAGCCGGCTCTGGTTATGTGCAGCAATGGAATCTTGCGGTACAGCACGCCCTTACCAATAATCTGTCGTTTGAGATTGCCTATGTCGGCTCCCACATCGTCCACGTTGGCATCCCGGATTCCAATCTCAACCAACTTACTGCCGACCAACTCGCCGCAGGGCTTACCGATCCTGCCTCGCTTACTCGGCAGGTAGATAACCCCTTCTACGGCCAGATACCTGCCAGCAGCCCCATCGGCGGAAAGACTGTTGCAGCAGCACAACTCCTCAAGCCCTATCCGCGCTTTCAGAACGTCGCCACCTATCGCTATAACAGTGGGACCACGAACTACAACGCGCTTGAGGCAAAGGTGGAGCAGAGACTCTCGCATGGGCTTGCTCTCACCTTTGCTTACACCCACTCAAAGCTCATCGACGATGCATCCTCCGTCTTCTCGTCGGCCGTCCTGTCCTCGCCTAATTCGAGCAGTCTGGTCGCGGCAGATACCTTCCGGCCATATATCGAGCGCGATTCTTCTTCCGGTGACATGCCCAACGTCACCGCTCTCAGCGCTACCTACGATCTACCCGTGGGACGGAATCATCGCTTTGCCTCCAGCGGCATTGGTAGTGCCGTCCTGGGCGGATGGAGGGTCAACGCGATCCTCTCTTTGCAATCCGGGATGCCCGTCACCGTAACCCAGGCGACAAACAACAATTCATTTGCAGGCTTTGCCCTTCAGCGTCCTAATATCGTTGCTAATCCATCTTTGCCCGCATCAGAGCGAACTCCCGCAAAGTACTTCAACACCAAAGCCTTTGCCACCGCGCCCCAGTTCACATTGGGCAATGCCTCTCGGAACCCAGTGCGCGGCCCGGCTTATCACGATCTCGATCTCTCGCTGGTCAAGCACACGAAGCTGGGCGAGGTTACGGATCTTGAACTTCGCGCGGAACTCTTCAACATCACTAATACGCCAGCCTTTTCCCAGCCCAATGGCAGTTTTGGCGCATCCGCCTTTGGCTCGATTACCAGCACCACGACCGATCCTCGCGTCGCTCAGATAGCAATCCGTCTAAGCAGATAGGCGCAAGACTAAATCGCCGGTGTTGCCAAATTGTCGTCCTTGGTCTCCCGGATCATAAGCAGGCCTATGAATGTAAGAACCGCCGATGCGAAGAGATAGTAGCCCACATACTGAAGTCCGTAAGTTCTGGCCAGCCACGTAGCGATGTACGGCGCCAGCGAAGCGCCCAGGATGCCGGCAAGACTGAACGCAAGTGAACTGCCGGTGTAGCGCACCGGAGTGGGAAATAGCTCCGAGATCACCGTTCCCAGCGGTCCGTAGGTCAGGCCCATCAACGATAGCCCCACGGCCATCATGACGACTGCTCCACTGGTGCCGGCAAGAAACATGGGAGCCATGGTCAGGCCGAAGATGCCGATCAGGACGGTGATCCAAAGCATCACGCGCCGCCGTCCCCGCTCGGCCAGGACTGCGGCAATCGGAATGGTGATCGCGAAGAAGAAGATGCCGAACAACTGGATCAGCAGAAACTTCTCACGGCTGTAGCCCAATGCGCTGGTGCCCCACGACAGCGCGAAGACGGTCATCAGATAGAAGAGGACAAAGGTTGCAAGGCTCAGCATGATGCCGGCGACGAGCGCCCTGGTATGGTTGCGTATCACCGCCAGCATCGGAAGCTTCACCTGCTGCCCGCGGTCGAGCGCTTCCTGGAAGACCGGAGTCTCGGTAATCGTCAATCGTACATAGAGACCGAGAAATACCAGTACCGCACTCGCCAGGAATGGCAGCCGCCAGCCGAAAGCGAAGAATTGCTGATCGGTGAGAAGTCGCGAGAGCAACAGAAAAACGCCTCCCGAAAGGAAGAATCCGATAGGCGCTCCCAGTTGAGGGAACATGCCGTACCACGCCCGCTTGTTAGGAGGAGCGTTTTCGATAGCCAGCAAGACTGCGCCACCCCATTCCCCGCCAAGGCCGAGCCCTTGGCCAAAGCGGCAGATTGACAGAAGCAGCGGCGCGGCGAATCCGATCGTGTGATAAGTAGGCAGAGCGCCGATGGCGACTGTCGAAATGCCCATGGTCGACAGCGCGATAACCAGGGTTGTCTTCCGCCCGATGCGGTCGCCGAAGTGGCCGAACAGCGCCGAACCCACAGGCCGCGCCAGAAACGCGATCCCGAAGGTCGCCAGCGATGCAAGTCTGGCAGAGACCGGATCGGAGGCCGGAAAGAACAGCATCGGAAAGACCAATACTGCCGCAGTCGCGTAAATGTAAAAGTCGAAGAACTCAATGGTCGTTCCGATCAGACTGGCGAATAGAACCTGTCCTGGCGAGTTGATGGTGGCAGTCCTGGCTTGCGTCGTGTTCATTGAATCTCCGATATCCAGCGGACCACATGCCGGAAAATATGTCCAGCCGAATAGCTGGTGCGTTCAGACAGTCCATTGCAACTCGTAAGCAGGGAACTCCCGAGCCGGAAGAGGACTTGGTAGGGGCAAACGATATCCGATGTTTCTAGAGATGTTTGAGGTAGGACTTGGCCGCTTCCAACTCCGGGAAGAGACGCTCCTCGGCCTGAAACTCACGCGAATGGACGCAGCGACGGCCGGCTTTGACGCGGACGGGATGCTTGAGGTGCAGCATCTCGTGATAAAGCAGATATTCGACCGCGCAGCGGGGAGTATCGGGGCGATCAAATACGCGGCTGACGACGATGGTATTGTGGGCGGCATCGTAATGGCCCAGCATACGGCGCGCCTGGTGAGCGCTCCACGTCAGCGTGGGCCTTCCCAGCAGACCATAGAAGAACCGTGTATTGAGCGATTCGAAGACCTCGTTCAGATCATAGTGATGACCTAGCGCGGTTGAGATGCGCTTGCGTCCGCGCGTCTGCCGGATGTGCTCGGCCTGGCGAGAGACAACCTCCGACGAGACGTGGCGGCGATAGCGGTCGGCGTAGACAGGAGCGATGGGCTTTTTATACAGCTTGGCCAGCAGAATGTGGGCGATGGCGCGATGGACGCTCTCTGGCGCCGATTCCAGAAGGTCGGAGAGCCGAACATGGAGACGGCCCTCGCGTAGCCGGATCGTCGTATTCAGCGACGTAAAACGGCGAAATCGAATGTCAAGAGGGGGGATCGGCGCGCGCGGACGGAGATCGCGATACTGCTCTTCAAAGATTGGGATGAGTGCGGAGGACACTATTTTCCAAGATTAACACGGCAGGCCGAGTGCGGCCAAAGAGAGCTCAACGAGGTATATCGATAGGTCCGCTCTTGCTTTCTTTTGCCGGTGGATGGGCTGCAAACCACGCTTTCTGAGACGCGATAAGCTCGGTAGCGTCGTCCCGAAGATCTCGGATCGCTTCAAGAGCCAGCTTGCGGGATACGTTATAAGCGGCATCGTCGGGAGGGGACTTGATGTTCGACGCCCAGCGGTCTGTAGCCTCGACAAGTTTAGGCAGAGACTTGCGGATGTCACTGTGCCGCGTGGCATAGTCGTCGAGGTTGTCCTCCAGCTCGTTGGCGATGGAGGTGAACTGCTCAAGGAGATCGTGAGTATCCTGTTCGCGGCCGGGACGGCGTGGATGCGCGAACAGGTCATGGACGGTCCCGGCACGTTCGTCAAGGAATTTAATGAAGACCATGACGCGGTCGCGAGGAATATACGCAGAGTCGCGAAGCTGCTCTATCTCAGCGTTCGAAAGCGAATTATTGTTGCCCTGCGCATGCAGCGGAGGGTGGAGAGAGAGAAGGACGAGAGCGAGGCATATTCGTCGCAGCATTCGAGCCTAATGGTTGAAGACCTGGTTGAGCAGCTGATCCTGAACCACGTCGAGTTGCTTGAGCGTGGCCTGGACAGTGGTTCGGTCATCGCCGGAGGCCAGGTGAAGCGCCTCGGCGAGACGGCGCGTCGTATGGTGCATCAGCATCTCGGCATTCTTCAGACGTTTGGTGTTCTTTTCAAGGCTGTCCTGGATGAGCCGGGCGTAACGATTGATCTGCTTCAATGTTGCGCTGGCTTGATCGTCATCGCCATTGACGATTTGCTTGACTGCCATTTCAGTCATGGTGTGAACCAACTGCGTGTAGAGATAGCACTGATCGCGGGGGTTTGCCTGCTGAGCCTGCAACTCGAGCTGGCTTAGCGTCTGGGCATCGGGAACACTTTCGTCGATTGCAGCATGTGCCGGAGGAGTAACGGTGAGGAATAAAGTTGACGCGAGAAGAAAACTGAGGAATCTGCCTATCGATTTCATAACGCACCTCGAAGGGAGCGCTGGTCTACTTCGTGTGTTCGAGGGTGACAAGGCGGTGGCGGGCCTGCCACTCCTCATCCGGGAACTTGCCGTTAGCCACGGAGAGAAACTGTTTGTACAGGTCGCGAGCTTGTTTGACCTGGTGAAGCTTGTCGTTCGCGGTCGCCGCCAGGAACAGGGACGATGGCGACTGTGGCAGCACTTTATCACGAATGGCCAATGCTCGCAAGCTTCCGGCAGGATCGTTGTTTGCCGAAGCCGCGAAGGCGAGGTGGTCGGCAGCGAGGCCGAGATCTTCCTTGGAGGGGAAACCGGAGGGCTGGGCGACGGAGCGTTTCAGGATGGCCTCAGCTTCGGCGAACTGGCGCAGGTGGATCAGCGCGTCGGCGCGGTCCGTGACCAGGTTTAGATCGCCCGGATAAAGCGTGGTGAGCGTCGCGTAGAGCGGCGCAGATTTGTCGAACTGTCCATTGCTGCTATACAGATGAGCCAGCAGGCGGGTAAGGGCCGGGTCGTTGGGGCTGGCGGAATGGAGCTTTTCGACAAGGGGAACAGCCTTGCTGGGCTCATTCTGGGCGTCGTAGAGGCTGGCGAGTTGAGCGTTAAGAGTAGGATCGTCGGGAGTTTTGGCGAGAGCAGAGGTTAAAAGCGCTTCGGCCTGATCGGGCTTCTTCTGTTGCTGGAAGAGGTGGACCAGCGCTGCTGTGGCGGTGGAGTTTCCCGGATCGGCGGCGAGCAGACGGCGATAGGCAGCCTCCGCGGCCGCGGGATCGTTGGTGGCCTCGGCAAGCTCTCCCGAGAGGATGATATCGTCCGGCGTCTCCGGGGAGATCTTCAGAGCGGCGAGCAACTCCTCGCTCGCGTCGGCGGGGCGGCTTGCCTGGTCCAACCGTGCCAGGGCACGGTAGGCGCGTGCCTTGAGAGAGGGATTGGTGGCGGGCGTAAGTGTGGTTGCGGTAAGGAGTTCGGCGCGTGCCTCATCGTGCTTGCCGCCACGAGCAAGCAGAAGGCCGAGCGACAGATGAGCCTCGAAGTACTTCGGATCGGCGGCAATGGCGCGACGGTAAGTATCGGCGGCGTTGGAGGTCTGATCAAGCGCCTCCTGGGTGAAGCCAAGATCATAGAGAAGATGAGCGTCCGTTGGGCTTTTGGCGGCCAGAGCCGTCAGCAGCCTGAGCGCAGTGGGGTAATCGCGCTGGTTGAGAGCCTCGTTAGCCTGAGCGTGCAGCGGATCTTGCTGGGCCTGAGGAGCGGTGGTGTCCGTAGTGCCGGCGGGGAGTTGGGCGCGAAGCCCTCCGGGGACGAGAAGCACGAAAAATATTGCTAAGGCCGTGGCACAGAGACCGCGAGGGCACAGCGCGAGGCGGGCGATTCGGTCGTGGATTGCTTTCGGCATCGTGGTCCCTCCTTCCCTTACTTAAGACTCAAGGTCTTCGAATAAAAGACTTTATGTCTGGATTTGGGCCTGGACTTAAGTTCGGAAGCCCGGCCTGGGTGGTCGGGCTTCGATAGCCTTCTTCGTATCTAAGGATAACAGGCGCGTCAAGGCGGACCCAGTTTGCCGGTTACGACCAAAAACATTTGGCCCATCGATTACCCAAGACGCTGGCCCTCGGCCATCGCCTGCTGCGCTTCGATCCTCGACTTGCGCAGGGATGCGACGGGATCGGTCGTGGGCATGTACTCCATCCCGATAAAGCGGTTGTAGTGCAGTTTGCCCAAGGTGCGGTAGATATTCTTGTAATCGATCTCGCCGGTTCCCGGTTCGTGCCGGCCCGGAACATCCGCGATGTGAACGAGGCCAACCCACTCAAAGTTCTTTTCGAGTTTCTCGATCAGATTCCCGCTGGCGCGCTGCTCGTGGTAGAAGTCGTACAGCACCTTGACGTTGGGGCGGTTGACCGCGCGTACGATCTCGAATCCCTCCTGTACCGATGTAAGGAAGATCGTCGGACTTTCGAGCAGATCGATCGGCTCGATGACGATATTGATGCCGTTCTCGGCGGCCACGTCGCCGGCCCGCTTCAGGTTATCGACAGCAGCCGCGATCTGCAGCTTTGGATCGACTCCTTCAAGCCGTTTGCCGGACTTGACGTTGATCTGCGGACACTCGAGCCCTTTGGCCACATGGCAGTGCGCCGTCACCCGCTTCACGAACTCCTCGGTCTGGCCGGGAATGGCAAAGCTGGCCTGCAGGCCGCTTAACATATCGATCATCAGGCCAAGGGAGCGCATTTTAGCCATCAGGCGGCGCTGCTCCTCGGGCGTCCACTTCTGGAAGTACCCGATCAGTTCCACGCCTTGATACCCAGCCTCGGCCACGACCTCGATGCAACGATCGAAGGAATCCAGCTTCAGTGTGAAGATCTCGCAGGAAAATCTGGGAGCCGATGGAGAAGGTGCCGCTGTCTGGGCTCCCGCACGAAGCAGAGCCCCTTCTAATGCCGTTGCTGCAACCAATTGACCGAACTTGCGACGGTTCATGACGCTCCTGACGTTCTATATGGGTTGAGAAAAGTGTACCGGAGGTTCTCAGGTCTATGCCGTGACCTGAAGTTCGGGTTCATGTCTTGCAGCGGTGGGCTTCAAAACATGAGCCAGCCAGTGGCCGGTGTGGGAGGCTGGGTTGGCGGCGATCTCTTCGGGAGTGCCGGTGGCGACGATCTGGCCGCCGCCGTTGCCGCCTTCGGGCCCCATGTCGATCACCCAGTCGGCGGATTTAATGACGTCGAGATTGTGCTCGATGACCAGCAGGGAACCGCCGCCGTCGATGAGCTTGTTGAAGGCAGCGAGAAGTTTGGCTACGTCGTCGAAGTGGAGGCCGGTGGTGGGCTCGTCGAGAATGTAGAGAGTGCGGCTGCGAGCGCGGGCAGCAACCTCACTGGCAGTCGAGCGACTGGTGATATTGCGGGCGGTGGCCAGATGCGAGGCCAGCTTGACGCGCTGGGCTTCGCCGCCAGAGAGAGTAGTGGCAGACTGGCCGAGGCGGACATAGCCGAGGCCGACCTCGTCGAGGACGTGGAGCTTGTCGACGATCTTGGGATGGCCGGCGAAGTAGACGAGAGCCTCTTTGACGGTCATGTTCAGGACGTCATGGATATTCTTGTTTTTGTACTTAATATCGAGAGTGGATGATTTGTAACGTGTTCCGTTGCATTCTTCGCAGGGAAGCTCGATGTCGGCGAGGAACTGCATCTCGACGGTAACCGTGCCGTCGCCCTCGCAAACATCGCAACGGCCGCCGGGGACGTTGAAGGAAAAATGACCGGGGCCCAGTCCCTTGCGCTTCGCGTCAGGCTGTGCGGCAAAGAGGGCGCGAATGTCGTCGAAGGCCTTGATATAGGTGACGGGGTTCGAGCGCGGGGTGCGGCCGATGGGAGACTGGTCGACAAGGATGACGTCGTTGAGGTGCTGGGTGCCGGAGAGTTCGCGATAGAGGTGCGCCGGATCGCCGCCTTCTGTCTGGCCGAGCGACTGCATAAGCGCGCGATAGAGAACCTGATGAACGATAGTGGATTTACCGCTGCCGCTGACGCCGGTGACGACGCAGAGCAGGTTGAGCGGGAGATCGAGATCGACGCCGCGAAGATTATGAATGCGGGCGCCTGAGAGCCTGATGTGCTCGCGGCCGGGCTCGCGGCGGGCACGCGGGACGGGGATGGAAGCTCGGCCGGAGAGATATCTTCCCGTAATGGAGTTGGGATTGGCGGTGACTTCCGCCACGGTTCCGGAGGCGAGCAGGTGGCCGCCAAGTTCGCCCGCTCCGGGGCCGAGGTCGAGCAGATGATCGGCGGCGCGGATGACATCGGGGTCGTGCTCGACGACGAGGATTGTGTTTCCAAGATCACGCAGATCCTTCATGATGCGGATCAGCTTGGCGGTATCGCGGGTGTGGAGGCCGATGCTGGGCTCGTCGAGGACGTAGAGAGCACCTACGAGGCGTGATCCCAGCGAGGTGGCGAGCTGGATGCGCTGGGACTCTCCGCCGGAGAGGGTGGAGCTGAGACGGTCAAGGGTAAGGTAGTCGAGGCCGACCTGATTGAGGAAGTGAATGCGCTGACGAACCTCTTCGAGAATCTTGCCGGCGATCTCAGTTTGTGCCGGTGACAGTTGCAGATTGTCGAAGAAATTCTGCGCCTCGGTGATCGTTAGAGCTGAGGTTTCACAGATGTTCCGGTTGTTGATGAGGACGGCGCGGGCCTCAGCGCGTAGCCGCTGGCCGCGGCAGTCGGGGCAGAGCGCGTAGCCGCGGTATTTGGAGAGGAAGACGCGGACATGCAGCTTATATTTCTTGCGCTCCAGCGCGGCGAAGAAGCCTCGGATGCCGGGGAAGCTGCCGCTGCCGTCTTCGATGAAGCGCTGTTGGTCGGGCGTCAGATCGTACCAGGGGACGTCAGTGGGGATATTGGCGGCCTTGGCTGCGCGCATCATCTCGCCGTGATGAGGACGGTACTTGGTAGTAGTCCAGGGGGCGATGGCGCCCTGATTCAGAGTCTTCGACTTGTCCGGAATGATGAGGTTGGGGTCGAAGTCGATGGTGTTGCCGAAGCCCTGGCAGCGGGGGCAGGCGCCGTAGGGATTGTTGAAGGAGAAGAGGCGCGGCTCCGGCTCGCGATAGACGCGGTGGCAGGTCGTACATTCGAATGCCGCGGAGAACCTCTCTGTGACGAATTCGCCCTCCACGCCGGATAGAAGGTGAAACTGGATTTCGCCGGACTCGCGGTAGCCGGTCTCGATGGCGTCGACGATGCGGGCGCGGACATCGGGCCGGATGGCGAGCCGGTCGACAAGCACGAAGATCGGTTGGGTGAAGTCAAGTTCGAGCAGCGATTCGGGCGTAGAAAACTCGACGATCTTTCCCG
>Ga0207705_10001819_pt1 | contig 16800 bp, 20 predicted proteins | sample KBSC13metaG_FD_184314 | JGI IMG/M metagenome (GOLD analysis project Ga0207705, IMG submission 184314) | Corn rhizosphere microbial communities from Kellogg Biological Station, Michigan, USA - KBS C1-3 metaG (SPAdes) (version 2) | ecosystem: Host-associated > Plants > Roots > Rhizosphere > Soil ...
GTTACGACAGTGTCATTGGGCCATAGGTAAACCAGCGCGCTGGAGGCTCTGACGATCCGGCCGCTGTCCGCTTCCGTCCAGACGTCACCGCTGATACGGTGGGTCTGCGCCGACGCAACTGGCACAGATGCGAATTGCATCATCAACACCGCGACGCCGATGATCAAAGGTGTCCGTCTCATTTTGCATCGCATACTATGGCGACTGTCCTGACACCTGGGTCGGTGTGCTGACTCCCGGGACTCCCAGAAGACTGTCGCTTGCTCCGATACCAAGCGCGCCGTGGTAGTCGTTCTCCCAGCAGTATGCAATTCCGTCGGATATTCCGCACAGCTGGTCAGTTGTAAATGAGATCGACGAGAATTGTCGCCAACAAGCCCGCACGTTGCATCGGTGCCACCGAGTCGCTTCCACCGCAGCCAAAGGTTGTGACGAGCGCTGCAAGCGCACTCGCCCGGTCGAAAGAATCGCGTGAATATCGCATGGAGAGCAATACTGCGATTCACTGGAACTTCCGTCAATACAACAAAGTGTTACACGTTCGGCGTTTCGCAAGCCCTACATCATTGGCTCGGCGCGAACCTGAACGTCATCTGCACCAGCTGCCTTACCTTCTGACCGTTCTTTTCCGCCGGACGGAAACGCAGCGCCGCCAGGTGCCGACGAGCTATCGGCACCATGAAATCGTACGTCGCCCGCACAACCTTCGTGGTCCCCGTCTCGATCGCTCCGGTTGTGTCGACGATGAACTGCACCGAAACCTGACCTCCTATATCGCTGCCCTTGAGTGACGCCGGGTACGCGAGCGTAGTGGATGTATCGAGCGGAACCGCTGGCTTCTCCACCTGAAACTCGAAGTAAGTGCTGTTGGATCTCTGCACGCTGTCACTTGCCGGATTGGAAAATTGCGAGGTGATCGAACGACGAATCGCCTCCGTCAACTCCGGTTCCGCAGCCTTCATCCGCGCTTCCGTCGCAGCGCGAGTCAGCTCAATGACCTTCGGTGTGCGTTCCAGCATCATCCGGCCGACGTCCGTCTGATAGAATGCGATGAGTTGATTCAGCTCACTCTCGCTGTAAGTCGCAGTGTACGCCTTGATCAGGTCAGGCTTGACGGCGGCGTAGTTCATGTACTTGCGTATGATCGCCTGCTGCGGCGCGAGCAGTTGCGCCATTGACGGACTGCGCCTGAGCTGAACCTGAAGCACCTGATCTGTCTCTTCATTCATCATCTTCTCCGCGTCGGTCACGACGAGGAAGCGCTCCGCGGCGCGTATGTGACTCGCGGCAGTGTCACCCGTGGAGGAACCGGATGTTGGTGCCTGACTCCCGACTTTGCCAGCGATGAGACAACAGCAAACTGAGACCAGTCCGAGCGCTACCTGCCGGCATGTCGTCATGGCGATGTGGGGTTGAGGAGAGGGATAAAAGCTGCGAGTAACTGGCGCATCGCGCCAGAGCGACAGAGTGACGGAGCGTCTGGATGGAGGCTGGCCCCGGACAAGGAGGCCGATGCGCGACCCAGGTACCTCAAGCTTGTATCAGCTGAAAGTGCTACATTGGCGAGCGGGGATTTCCCACTGGATATTGCTGGTGTTGGTAGCTTCGGAATCACGTTCGCTTATTTCGGTCCGACACTTTCACTCATCATGCAACAGACACGAAGTCCGAATACCATCGTCTGGCTTGCAGTCACCGCGGGCATCGCTCTGTCGACGCCCGGACTTTTCGCACAGTCTCTCGACAAAAGTCCAATCACGCACGCGATATCCTGTCTGGACACTGTCTCTATAGCACCGTCGATTCCTAGCATCGTTTACTTGAGAGCCACCATCAAGGAGCCAGTCGATTCCGGCGTTGGACAAATGGCGGACCTGTTTGCGCAGTCGGTATCGCTGCGCATGCGCGCTCTTCTCAATGCTAAAGGCGACACGCTTCCGCCCGGTGAGCCCCTGATCACCTGGCACGGGATCAAGTCACACATTCCCCTCGCCGTCACCATCTATCGCAACGCCGCTCCCGTCTTTCAGCTAATATCACCGCATACCGACTCAGCTGCAGCAGCAATATTGCTCACTGCTGTACACAAGACTCTGGACGAAGACGAAGGACCATTCTGGCCTGATGGCACGTCCGGCGATTCTTTGACATTCGGCCTCAGGTTCGAGCTGACGAACCCCGGCAAGCTTAAACTCGATGACACCGGTCGCATCGCGTTTCCTGTATTCTCCGTCTTCTTCCCACCCCAAGTATCCGCAAGGCTTAAACACAAGTCGCTTCCTACTTACCCACCGTCGGAACGGAGTGAGGGCATCACCGCAGTCATCATCATGGATTTCCTGGTCGACTCGACCGGCCATGCAATTCCGGGATCTATGAAGGAAGTCTGGTCTCCAACGAAGAAGCGGCCCACCGGACAAATGCTTGCGGCGTACAACGACTTTCTGGATTCCGTCACGCGATGGTTACCGAAAGCCGAATTCGAGCCGGCCCGCATCGGTGGCTGCAAGGTCACGCAACTCGTCCGGGAACCGTTCACGTTTTCCATATCCGGGATGCAGTGAGATGGGCATTTCACCGAGATCTGGCGATCGATAGCGGTCTTGCAACGACATTACTGCGCGCCCGCGTCGCCATGAACACCCATCGAGCCGTTAACACGCGATGACATCACCGCGACCCGACGCGCGAGAACGAAAACGGACCACGCGAGCAGTGCAGTGAACATCACGGCTAGCGCGACGCCCGCGGGATACCGAACGCTATCCGATTGAGCGAGAGACTCGGCGATGAGCGCAAGGCCAAGAGGGAAGAGCCATACCCGCAGTGCGGGGCCAAACCATCTGTCTTCGACACTGAAGTCGGATTGATGAGCGTACTCGCCATCGAGTGTTTCGATCAGCCAGACCTTGGCACGTTGAGAGTAGACAATAGCCAGTACTATCGCTCCCCAAAGCATTCGCTCAACCAGGCTCGCGTTCCTGGTGCGCGACCAGGTCCATTCCGCAGCAATACCGACCACTACGACCAATGCCGCCGGAAGCAGTGAACGTGAACGTTGGCTCACCATGGCGTACAATTCTACAGCGCACCCTTGATGGCGTCGAGCAAGCTCAAAGTGTCGACGCGGTACTGGCTACAGCGAGCGAATACCTACCCCCGCACCAACGCCTTGTACTTGATCCTCTTCGGCTGATCCGCATCTATCCCCTTCCGTCGATGCAGATCCGCCTCGTACTCCTTGTAATTCCCCTCGAACCACACCACCTCGCTGTTCCCCTCGAACGCCAGCATGTGCGTCGCGATACGATCCAGAAACCACCGATCGTGCGAAATGACCACCGCACATCCCGCGAAATCGATCAGCGCATCTTCCAGCGCGCGCAGCGTATCGACATCGAGATCGTTCGTCGGCTCGTCCAGCAGCAACAGATTCCCGCCTGCCTTCAACACCTTCGCGAGCTGCAAACGATTCCGCTCTCCGCCTGACAGATCGCCGACCTTCTTCTGCTGATCCGTTCCCTTGAAGTTGAACGTCGACAGGTACGCGCGCGCATTCATCTCCCTCTTCCCGACCTGAATCAGATCGTGCCCCTGACTCACCTCGTCGTACACCGACTTGGTTCCGTCCAGCGCGCGCTCCTGATCCGCGTACGCAAGCACAACCGTATCTCCGATCGTCAACGATCCCGCATCCGGCTTCTCAGTCCCCTCGATCATCCGGAACATCGTCGTCTTACCAGCACCGTTCGGTCCGATGACGCCGACGATCCCGCCGCGCGGCAGCGAGAACGTGAGATCGTCGTACAACAACTTGTCGCCGTAGCCCTTCTTCAATCCCTTCGCAATCACGACGTCGTTGCCAAGCCTGGGCGGTGGCGGAATCACGATCTCGTGCGACATCGTCTTCTCGGCCGTGTCCGCTTCAGCCAGTTCCTCGTATCGCTTCACGCGCGCCTGGCTCTTCGCCTGCCTCGCGCGCGGCGCCATTCTCACCCACTCCAGCTCACGCTCGAGAGTGCGCTGACGCGCTGATTCGGTCTTCTCTTCCAGCTGCAGACGCGCGCGCTTCTGCTCCAGCCACGACGTGTAGTTCCCTTCATATGGTATTCCCGCGCCGCGATCCAGCTCCAGGATCCACTGCGCGACATTGTCCAGGAAGTAACGATCGTGCGTGATCGCAACGACGGTTCCCTTGAAGTCCGCGAGATGCCGCTCCAGCCACGCAACCGATTCCGCGTCGAGGTGATTCGTCGGCTCGTCCAACAACAACATGTCAGGCTGCTCCAGCAACACGCGACACAGCGCGACACGACGCTTCTCACCGCCCGACAGATTCGTCACCGCAGCATCACCCGGCGGCAGTCTCAGCGCGTCCATCGCGATCTCGATCGTGCGGTCCAGCTCCCACGCATTCGCCGCGTCGATCTGCTCCTGCACGCGTCCCTGCTGCTCCAGTAGCTTGTTCATCTCATCATCGCTCATCGGCTCGGCGAACTTCATCGAGATCTCCTCGAACTTCGTGAGAAGATCCCGCGTCGACTTCACCCCTTCCTCGACGTTCTCGCGCACGTTCTTTGTGGGGTCCAGCTGCGGTTCCTGGGGGAGATATCCGATCCGCGTCCCCGCGTGCGCCCACGCCTCACCCTGAAAATCCTGATCGACGCCGGCCATGATACGCAGCAACGACGACTTGCCGGCGCCGTTCGCACCCAGGACGCCGATCTTTGCGCCTGGATAGAACGAGAGCCAGATTCCCTTCAGTATCTCGCGCGAAGGTGGAACTACCTTCCGGAGATCCTTCATGACATATATGAACTGTGGTGCCACGGAACGCCTCGAAAACTGTGATACTCTATAAGAACGACATGCGTGTCCGGTACATCTCTCCGGCACACCGTCTCCAAATGTAGCCTGCCATTGCATGCCGAAACCAAACCACACTCCCAGTGCGCCTCGGCGGTGTCGCCGGTGACCCCGCAGGCTCCGACGACTGTCCTGGAAACCGACCGGCTCGTCCTCCGTCACTTCACCACCGACGACGCTGGTTTCATCCTCCAGCTCGTCAACGATCCCTCGTTCATCGCGAACATCGGCGACCGGGGCATCCGAACCCGCGACGATGCGGTCGCCTATCTGCTCAGCGGGCCGATTGCGAGCTACGAGCGCCACGGCCACGGCCTTTACCTGGTGTCTCTGAAGACCACCTTCGCCCCGATCGGGATCTGCGGACTCCTCAGGCGGGCCCAGTTCGAGGACGCCGACCTTGGCTACGCGTTCCTCCCCGACTTCTGGTACCAGGGGTTCGCCACCGAGTCGGCGATCGCGATGCTGGAATTCGCCCGCACCACACTCAAGGCGCCCCGCACCCTGGCCCTCGTCTCGCCCGACAACGCGCGCTCGATCAAGCTGCTCGAGAAGATCGGTTTCTCCTTCATCGAGCTGCGTCAGATGAAGCCCGAAGGCCTGCCAACGGCGATCTACACCTACCCGCCCGAAAGCCCGCGCGCCTGATTCGGCATCGAATTCTTACGAACTCGATCGACCCCCACCGGCTTCGGTGGTGCGCATCCTGCACGGTGCGGTTCCGACGCTCAACCCAGGATAGGCACCCCAAATGGCACTCGAGCTCCACCCCAGAATCTCCAGAGTAAAACGCCAGACGGCCATCGAACAAACGTCCGATCTACTTAAAGCCTACCTCGAGCACTGGCCCGACCCATTCGCTCCCAGCGATGACACCCGAGGGCCCGACGAATCCGAAAACCGAAGCCAGGATCTCGCAGCGGGCTTTCTGATTCCGCAGCAACGACCCGCGTAGGACATCATCTCTCCCACTGGCTAGGAAATCCGCGTTCCCACGGGAACGTCCTTATCGGGCGCCAGGAGCACCACATCACTCGGTGTGGTGCAAGCCCCCAGGACCAGTACTTCGGAGATGAAAGGCCCAATCTGACGCGGCGGGAAGTTCACCACCGCGATCACTAACCGCCCCACCAACTCGTCGGGCGTGTAATGAGCCGTCAACTGTGCGCTCGACCTCCGCACGCCCAACTCCCCAAAATCGATCCGCAGCTTGATAGCCGGCTTGCGCGCTTCCGGAAATGGCTCCGCTGACAGAACACGCCCCACACGCAGATCTGCCGCGAAGAAGTCGTCTGGAGTAATTGTCGGTGTACTCGCTGGTGTACTCATGCGTGTCAAAATACGGCAGGCATACATCACTTGCCACGTGCACGAGGCGTCGAGCCGGTGCGGACCCACTGCGATTGCGGCGGAGCCGCTGGGTGGCCAGTTTCATCCCTCATGGTCCCACCGAATTCGTTCGCGCCACGTGTAGCTGCCGTGGATTCCGGCGCGCCGAGCACTGGTCAGTCGGCGGCATCGTCAGCTGACACGCATCCATCGCGCTGGCGCATGCTCGTGTTGCTTGCGTGCGCTGAGCTGCTCGGAATGTCGCTCTGGTTCGCGGCGAGTGCGGTGTCGGCACAGTATCGCACGTTGTGGGACCTCAGCGCATCGCAGTCGGGGTGGCTGACTACGATCGTTCAACTGGGCTTCGTGGTCGGCACCGCCGTGCTCGCGACACTCAACGTCGTCGACATCGTACCAGCCGGCCGCCTGTTCGCTGCCGGCGCTTTGGTTGGGTCCGCGTCGAATGCCGCGCTGCTCCTCGCACCGGGATTTCGCACCGCACTCGCGTGTCGCATGCTCACCGGCATCGCACTCGCCGCTGTCTATCCGCCGGCGATGAAGATGATATCGACCTGGTTTCGCGCGCGCCGCGGACTCGCTGTCGGAGCGATAGTAGGTGCGCTGACGGTTGGCAAGGCGACGCCATATCTCGTGCACGCGATTCCCGGTGCTGGGATCCGCCCTGTGGTTCTCACTGCATCGGTTGCCGCACTTCTTGCAGCCGCGCTCGTGACGTTCGGATATCGCGACGGCCCTTATCCGTTTCCGCCGCGCCCGTTCTCATGGAGGCTCGTTGCCGACATCATGCGCGAGCCGCGTTTCCGGCTCGCGACCGGTGGATATCTGGGTCACATGTGGGAGCTGTATGCAGCCTGGACATGGCTGCCATTGTTCATCTCGGCGAGCATCATCGCGCACCAGGGTCACGCAGGCGGTGCGACTTCCATTGCGTCCGCCGTATCTTTTGCCGCGCTCGCGATCGGTGGAGCGGGATGCATCTGGGGTGGTCTTGTCGCGGACCGTCGCGGGCGCGAATGGCTTGTAACGGTTGCGATGACGATGAGCGGCTTGTGTGCGCTGCTCATCGGACTCACCTTCGGCATGACGTTGTGGCTTGTCGTTCCGGTTGCGCTCGTGTGGGGTTTCTTCGTCATCGCGGACAGCGCGCAGTTTTCGGTACTCGTCACGGAAAGCGTTCCGCCGCACGCCGTGGGGACTGCACTTACCGTGCAGACATCACTCGGCTTTCTCTTGACGATGGTAACGATTCAGGGAATTCCGCACATGGCGCAGTTGGTGAGTTGGCGCTGGGCCTTCGCCTTGCTGGCGTTGGGGCCGATGGCCGGAATATGGAGTATCCGGAAACTGGCGCGCATGGTCGGCAATTAGCGCGCGAGAAAGGTTGCGAACAGCGCGCCTGCGCCGAGGCCTGCGATGTACAGCCAGCCGAACGCGCGATTGTGCACCAGGCACATCCGATGATACCATAACGGCCATCCAACATATCCAGCCGGCGCTTCGGCCGGTGCGGGTCCCGACATCACGCGGAGCGCGCGTATCGCGCGCGGGGCCGCGAACACCACCAGCAGGGCGAATGGCGTCAGCGCGCGCGTGATGACCGCGATTACGATCACAACGTACATGCCAACCAGCACCGATTGATTCAACAATCGCGCGCGACGTTCGCCAAGCAGGACCGGCAGCGTTCGCTGCTCCTGCGACGAGTCGAAGCCGCGCTGATCTATGTGCTTTCCAATGAGAATCGACGCGACGCCGAGCCCGTATGGTACGGATGCGAGAAACGCGGCCGCCGACCACTGCCCGGTGATGACGTAGTAGCCGCCTCCGATCATCAGCGGTCCCCACACGACGAACGCAGCAGCCTCACCGAGCCCGAGCTCCTTCAATGCTTTCGGGGCGGCGTCGTATGCATAGAGCAGCAGTGCGCCTGCGATTACCAGTCCAAGTGCATTCCGTCCGCGCAACGTGACGAAGTAAACCGCAATCGCCGCTGCGATGACAGAGAGAATGACGAGACCGGTGATCAGCAGCCGCGGTGTGACTGCTCCGCTTGCAATCGGATGCAGAGTGTAGCGTCGGCGCGGCGAGTCCGCAGTGTCATGTCCTCTGCGATATCCGAAATAATCGTTGGACAGGTTGCTGATCGCGTGGAGCACCACGTAGCCAACCAGCACCAGCACGAACGGAATGGGCTCGAACCCGCCGGCGATCACGGCAAGCAGTCCGGCGATCAGCGCAGCCTGTGCGGAGATCACCAGGATGACGCTGCGCGACGCGTACAGGAACCGCGTCACCGGATCCAGGTGAGAAAATTCTTCGGCCATCGCCGGATAGAAACCCGTGAAGGCGTGCACCCATGCAAATGGGCCGCGCTGTGGTTGTTTGCCGGCTGGCGGTGCTGTATCAGTCATTCGTGAATCTTATATGTGTGGCCGAACGCATCGGATCGAGCACGAATCGCCGGACTTGGCTCTGAACCACGCCGCGCAGGAATGGAGCGATCAGCGCATCCGGCATATTAAACCCGACCTCCGCTTCGACGGTGTAGCGCGTTCCTTCAGTGACCATATCAAATCTATTGGGTTTGGGGTCAGGTCTTGCCCCGTGCGCGCTGACGGCCTGCGCTGCGTATAATCCGGCTCGCGCGCGAGTAATGGATACCGATGTCTTCAGCGCTCGCGTGGTCAGACCAATGCGCGTTATAGCGAAACGCTGCAATGACCAGGAACGGCGCACGGCGCAAGACCTGACCCCGTTTTCTAGATCTTCCCGACGTCGGTCCCGCTTCATTCGAGTTTCATCTGTCTGAGCAACGCGTGAAATCTGGGATGCGTGTGAAGCGGTGCCAACAGGAACGAGCCCTTGATGCCGGATGTCGGTCCGGTGCGTCCTGCCACGGCGCGCTCCAGCAAGTCCATTGCGCGATCGGTGTCGCCGAGCCCGGTGTACACGTATGCAAAATGGTAGGGCGAGACGTACACGCTCCGTGCCAACCTTTCTAGCTCTGCCAGTATCTTTCTTGCCTTTGCCGTTTTGCCAGCCATGGCATAGGCTTCCCCCAACTGGCCTAACCACAAAGGGTTTTCCGGCGATATCGCAACAGCACACTCGAGTTGCGTCAAACCCTCGTCCTTCCGACCGCTGAGGAAATACGCCCACCCGAGCGTGGCTCGCGTGCGATCATAGTTCGGATCCAATTCGAGAGCGCCCTCGGCACGATGGATAGCTTCGGCGTACCGACCAGCACGCAAGAGTGTGGTGACGCCATCCATTCTGTGAACCAGTGGATCCAGTTCGCGGGCGCGATCATGCAACACCAGCGCCTCGTCATAGCGCCCGAGAGCCGCGCAAAAACGTCCGTACAGATCATAAGTGTCAGAGCTGCTCGGATTCAGTTCCAGTGCCCGCTTGAAGTTCTGCTCGGCGGCGGACCAGTCGAACTCACGGATGCCCTTCAGATGTCCCATCGTGCAATACGCCGCACCCAACCCCGGATCGAGTCTCATCGCCTCCATGGCAATCTCCACCGCACGCGCATACGCGACGTCGGGCGCCATTGTACCGGCCTCGGCCAACTCGGCGTAAGCCATGGCCAGGTTTGCGCGGGCGAGGGCGAACGTCGGATCGAGTGCAATCGCGCGCTCGAAGTACCCGATCGCGCGATCGAACGCCGCCCGAGTGTATTTGATGTACCACTGCCGGCCCTGCAGAAAGAGCTGATAGGCCTCGACATCCTTCGTTGGCTCCCTATGTACGCGCGCTTCTTCATCTCGCGAGAGTTCCGCCTTCAGCGCGGCGGCAATGTGAAGCGCGACGTCGGTCTGGATCGAGAAGATGTCGGTCACGTCTCGATCGTACGTCTCGGCCCACAAGTGCTGACTGGTCTCGATATCGATGAGTTTCGCGACTATGCGCACGTGATTCCCGGCACGCCGAATCGTTCCGTCGAGGAGCGTAGTTGCGCCCAGGCTCGCCCCGATTTCCTTCAGGCTGTGTTGTCGTTGCTTGAACCGCATTACCGAGGTGTGGGAGATCACTTTGAGAGCGCGGATCTTGGACAGATGCGCGATGACGTCTTCCGTGATTCCGTCTGCGAAATACTCGTTCCCCGCGTCCCCATTCAGGTTCAGGAACGGCAACACGGCAACTGATGGTGGTCGAGCGTAATCTGGGGCATTCGGAACCGACTGGCGCCTTGCCGCTGCGCTGCGCAACTGTTCCGCCAACGCAACCACTTCTCGGTCTGGCTCGAGATCGAGATCTACATGCAGGCGGCGCGCATGCTCGCCCGCCAGCCGGATGGCGCCAGCTCGATCGCCCGCAGCGTCGAGGGCATGCATCGCCATCCGCACATATGTGCCCGAGTACGGGTCTGCAACTACGAGCCGAATGCATGTGCGCGCCCTGCCATGTACGTCTCCTGCCTCCTCCTGCTGCTCGGCGAACGCAAGCAGCGCACCGATGTATGCATGAGACAATTCGCTTCGACGTTCATCGAGCCAGTAGCCGAAGTCGATCGAATCATCCAGGTGAAATCCATCCAGCAGTGGGCCGGTATAGAGTTGTACGACGCGCTCGGATGCGTTCACCGCGATCGCGGTGCGCAAATCATGCAGGTCGCAGTTCAGACGGGATGGATTCAGGAGAAGTCCGTCCGCTGTAGAGACGATTGCACCTTCTCCAAGCGTCGAGCGCAGAACGTGTACTGCGAGATTCAGCAGACGGCGCGCATTGGCCAGGTCTCGCTCGGGCCAGAGCAGCGCCATCGCCCGGTCGCGCGAAAGCGGCTGCGGCCATACAGCGACGATCAGCGTCAACAGCGCGATGCGGTGGCGCTGTGTTGGTGGACCATTGATCGGAGCATCCCCGGAACGCAGGCATGCGCCACCGAGAAGTTGGACCGTAACCATCGTTTCCCGTCCGCCAGCTAATTGATGGCTAACTCTGAGCGCAACGGGCGGTTAATCGCCCAGCGTCAAGTTTCATGCGGGTACTGGATAACCTACACCATACGAGGCCACCATGAGACGAATTGCGCACCTGCTTGCCGGCATTGCACTGCTGAGCGCATGCCGCGGCGAGCAAATTCCCACCGAAACCGCCAGTCAGGTCCAGCCGGGGGCGGTGGTCCAGACGGCATCAATAAGCCAGGCATCGGACGCTGCAGTTGCCAGGGATCTTGCCGCGCTCCGTCGGGCAACGGCGCCGTTCCACCAGTTCAGGACTGCGACGGCCGCCGGCTGGTCGGCAAAGATCACGGATTGCATGACGGATCCTGCGGCCGGCGGGATGGGTTTCCACTACGGCAATCCGGCCCTCATAGACGGATCCGTACAGGTGGAATCTCCAGAGCTGTTGCTCTACGAGCCGGACAAGAACGGAGGACTGAGTCTGGTCGCCGTGGAATACATCATCCCGTATACAGCGCACAGCCGCGACGCCGATCCGCCAGTGCTGTTCGGCCACGAGTTTCTGCGGAATGACGTATTTCAGCTGTGGGGACTGCACGCGTGGGTGTGGAAGGATAATCCGAGCGGCATGTTCGCCAACTGGAATCCGCGTGTCACGTGCGCGTACGCAAGCGCCATTTCCACCATGGCACACTGACGGAATCCGACATTCGACTGGGAAACACAAATGCCAAAGTACATCATCGAACGCGAGATCCCGAATGCCGCGGCTCTCTCTGCCGCGGACCTGAAGAACATTGCACAGCGCTCCTGCGCCGTACTGCAGCAACTCGGTCCGAGCATTCAGTGGGTGCAGAGCTTCGTGACTGAGGACAAGATCACCTGCCTGTACATCGCTCCGAATGCAGAGCTGATCCGGGAGCATGCCCGGCTCGGAGGCTTCCCCGCGGATCGCGTACTCGAGGTATCGGAAATCATCGATCCGACGACAGCGGAGTCGAACGAGGTCGCAGCCGCGGCGACGTAGAGAAGTGAAATGCAGGGTCAGGTCTTGCGCGGTGCGCAAGACCTGACCCTGCATCGCTGTCAAAATCGCTCCTTTACACTCCGTGCCACCCCACCCAGCCACGCCGGTGGATGCGTCACCGCCGCCACAACAACCCCGATCACAGTAACAATCAACGGCTGCGTAGTATTCCCCAACGTCGTCGCAGTCTTTAGCACGGCCACGACCGCAGCCGGCAACTTCTCCACCGCCGATGGTGACGCAACTATCGCCCCGGCTATCGCAATCGCCGTCGCAACTACATTCGTAATCCTGCTCTGAGTCGAGACATCCTGCTGCATTTGCTCCTCCGGTTGAAAGAAACTTTTTTGAATCACTTGCTGGCAGATCGCCACGCTGCACGAGGTGCGATGTATCCAAGCACTCGTGACCGCGCGACCTGCTTCAACGTCACCGCTATTCCGTTCGTGTCGAAGTCAACGGCGAGCCAACCGCGGCAACGTATTCATCTATCCTCGGCGACCGGTTCGACCCTGGCGGCATCTCCACTATTCCGATGTCGCACATCGCCCGCCGCACTATCGCCTGGTCCAATGCCGGAACCGTATCGTCAAGCCACTCGGCGATCTCGCTCACGATACGCCTCCATCACGCACCAGTTTCGCGATCACCACTCCCACTACTGTTCCCGGTGCTCGCTCTATCACGAATGGCTCGTACGCGTTGTTGAACGACGACAACTCCAACTCCGCTCGCCCGCACCGCGTTACATGCTTAACCACGTACCCATCTTCGGCACGCCGCGCGACGACCATGCAATCGCGCGTCACAGGCTTCCTTGTATTCACGAGAATCACGTCACCACTCTCGAGACACGGCGTCATGCTGTCGCCCGTAACAGTGAGTGCGAGATTGCCCGCGCCCGCAAATCCGGTTGGTAGTTCCACCCACTGCTCGCACGGCTCGTCCCAGATCTCGCGCCCCGTACCCGCCGCGACCGCGAGCGATTCCACCCATGGCGCGCAACCGGACTCCGAAGCCGCTCTCGCGACATGATTGAAGTTTCCCATCAGTGCCGCCGCACGCGCCCTGAATGGACGCTCCGGCAGCGCCGCCGCGACGCGCGACGCACGAATGCGCGCCTGAGCACGTTTCGCGATCTGTTGCGCCGCACGCTCACTCGACTCTCGATCCGCAGCAGAACTCCGTCCATGCACTTCACGCTCGAGCCACGCGAGAAACCGGTCGCTCTCGTACGCGCTGCAATCACCGCTCGCATCCAACGCATCGCCCACGAGCCGGATGAATGAATTGGTATCGTAGCCACCACCGACCTCTTGACGATATGAATGCTTCTGATTCTTTCCGGTCATGCTGTGGACCTCATTCCGTCATCATTGATTCGTAGGCCGGCGCGACGCAGCAGATGCGAGAGCGCTCTGCGATCCGGATCGGCAAGGGAGGACACGTGCGTGATGCTGTCGCGTACGAGCCGCGCGCGCAGCCGCGACAATTTCTGCTTGGCCGCGTCGTAACCGATTCCGAGCCACGCGGCGCACTCACGCAACGGAACGCGGTGCGCGCTCCATACGAGCAACTGTCGCTCGTCCGACGAGCATCCATCCAGGAGCACGTGAACCAGTCTGGCGGCCGCTGCCGATGGCGACTCTTCGTCATCACCATTTCCCCGCGCCGCGCGCAGCATGAACTCGGAGCACGTGGCACGCACTACGTACTCCGTGCCGATCGCCTCCTCCTCCGATCGCGCATGCCGCTCACGCACCGTCGCCTCACGATGCAGATCGATCACGCAGTTGCGGAACGACGTGATCACGAATGCGGTCAGTGACCGCGGTGCCTCCGCCTTCCCGCTGGCGAGCTTGACCAGGATGTCGTCCAGGAATCCGGTTACGATCATCCTCCGATCACTCGGACTTACAGAGAGCCGCCGAGCCTGGTCCAGAAGCACAGGCTCGTATCGGACGACGAACTCGCGTAACGCTCGCAGCTCATTCCGCCGGATCCCGGTCAGCAGCTCGATGTCGCTCCGGTCCCCAAACCGCCAACCCTCCACGTCCGCCCCCTTTCACGTTCAGCTCATGTTCCGCCGCTCATGGGGATAGACGCGACCCGGTGACATTCTCCTTTCTGAAAAGCCAGTTCCTCAGCGACCGCTCCAACTCAACCATCCGGGACGGAAGAATCGCCGGACCCCGCTCCAGCCTGTCGCGCAGACGCTGCGCCCGATCCCTGGGCAGTCCGGCCTGCTCAGCCTCGACGAGCAACCCGAGCAGGTCGGAGGAGGCGCTCCGGTACTCCGGCGATTGTTCCGCCATAATCGCGACAGCATCAGCTCTTCTGGCCGCCATTCCGCGATTTCGTCGCGCTCGGCCTGCCTTCTCCATTTCCTCGGCACTGGGACGCTCGCGTGCCGCCGTGAACCCCAGATTCGCCAGCGCCCGCCCGATCGCCGACGTCTCCGTGTTCTCCAAGCACGCCACCGTGTTGATGTCGCCGTCCCCCTCACGCTCGGTCGCCCACCCGGTAGCCGCCGGCACCACATCCCCCTCGCCTCGATAAACCAGCGCCTTGAACGTCACCGACTCCGTATCACGGTTCACCAGCTCCGTCAGTATCCGCCCATTCGGATGACTCTTGTAGAACAGTGCTATCCGCTCCGCGACTGTCGCGTACCGGCTTGGATCGAACCAGACATCTGTTTTCGGCATGGCGCGCTCGGCGTGGTAGATGAGAAAAGCTTATACCGAACAAATACCGAAAGCAAGGAAGCCTCTTCCCGCTATTGCCGGATCGACCCCGCACCATCACCTTCATCACGATGCCAGCCGTCAACATCCCTGCGCTCCAGGAGCGCGAGCGGGTCCAGAGTGATTTCCTCGTGCTCGAACGCACGGAAAAAAAGACCGCCAACGGAGACCCGTTCGCGATCCTAACTCTCGGTAACTCCTCCGGCAGAATCGACACGTCGCCCATCTGGTCCGACAAGCTCGACTGGGCAGACGGCGCGGACCGCGGCAAGGTCGTCCAGGCTATCGGCGACGTCGCGCTCTACGGCCGCAACGGCTCCGCCAAACGCCAGCTCGCACTCAGCGCCCCGCTCCGCGTCATCCCCGAAAACCAGGTCGACGTTCTCTCATTCCTCGAGTCCGTCGGCGACTGCACCGCCCTCTGGGACTGGATGGACAAGCAGCGCGCGGCAATGCAGTCACGCACGCTCAAGAGCGTCGTCGATCTCTTCTTCGCGAACGACCAATTCCGCGTCCGCTTCGAGCGTACTCCCGGATCACCCGCCGGCCATCACGCCAAACTCGGCGGGCTCCTCCTCCACACCTTCGAAGTCGCTTCCATCGCGCGAGCCACCGCCCGCACCACACGTGCAAACCAGGATCTCGTCTTCGCCGGCGCGCTGCTGCACGACATCGGCAAGGTCGAAGCATACGACGTCGCCCCCACCGGCTTCTCCACCACTCCCTGCGGACTTCTACTCGGCCACGTAGTCCTGGGCGCGCTCATGCTGGAGCGCGCGCTCGCGCAGCTCGGAGCCCCTATCTGCAGCGAAGGTCAGATCCTCGAGCTCCAGCACATGATCCTCTCCCACCACGGCAGCCTCGAATTCGGAAGCCCCGTGCAGCCGATGACCGTGGAAGCAGAGATAGTGCACTGGGCCGACGAGGCGTCGGCCAAGGCGTGCGACATGAGCGACTCCATAGACGACCCCACCAATTTTGCATCGGGCCGAGAGACCAGCGACACCAAACCATGGCGCGTGAAACGCCACGTCTATAGAAGAGGGCACGACTGGGATTAGCCGGGCGCCATCATTCCCCGCGTAGGGCGCGGATTTATCCGCGCCTGGCCTGGGATTAGCCGCGCGCCATCATTCCCCCGTAGGGCGCGGATGCATCCGCGCCTGGCCCATTTCGGTGCAATCGAACCCGAATCCTCGCAACGGAACCTTCAGTTCCACGTCAGGTATAAGACGGGCGGAGGACCATCCGCGGACTTGAGCTACTACTATTCAGGTTATCCGTCGGTGCGTCCATTCTGAGCTGGCGGTACGTAGACGTGCCTCGTAGCACGTCCCCAGCACTACAGCCAACCAGTTCGAACAATCGTTCGGCATTTCGTAGGATAGCATGCGCAAACCCCGACCGAATACTTACAACCCCGCCCAGGTCCTGGCACTCGTAAGCAGAGATCGCACTGGCGATCCATTGAGCTGTCCTGCCTGTGGAGCTGCGAACATCGAGCGCGAGCCACACATTACGCCGCCACCACCGCAGTCGCACGTGACGCTTCGCTGTGTCAAATGTGGGCGCATCGCGCGTTACATAGCTGGCGCAGCATGATGGTGCACAAAACTTGCCCCGGATAAACTCCGGAGGAAACCCCGGGCATGGAACGGATCAAGGGAACTGTCAAGTGGTTCAACGACGCCAAGGGCTTCGGCTTCATCTCACGCGAAGGCGGCCCCGATGTGTTCGTTCATTACAGTGCTGTAAAATCGGACGGCTTCAAGTCGCTCGCTGAAGGCGACAAGGTCGAGTTCGAAATCGTTCAGGGTCAAAAAGGCCCGCAAGCTGCCGACGTCGTGAAGATCGGATGATGCGAATCGCGTCGTCCGATCTTTTCTGTTTCACGCAACGC
>Ga0207705_10001822_pt1 | contig 16794 bp, 12 predicted proteins | sample KBSC13metaG_FD_184314 | JGI IMG/M metagenome (GOLD analysis project Ga0207705, IMG submission 184314) | Corn rhizosphere microbial communities from Kellogg Biological Station, Michigan, USA - KBS C1-3 metaG (SPAdes) (version 2) | ecosystem: Host-associated > Plants > Roots > Rhizosphere > Soil ...
CCCGCGTCATGTCCGCCGTGTTCCGCAAGGGCGGCGACGTCACGTTCCTGGTCGAGGAACTGAAGGCCGTGTTCGATCCGCGCGGCGGCTACTTCAAGGCCGGCGGCGTGTACATGCCATCGATCGTGGCCGAACTCGGCAACATCATCGAGACCCACCTGACCGCGATTGGCCTGCTCAAGGGCGCCGAACTCTCCGACGCGCAGAAGCAACTGATCGCCGAGAAGCGCGCCGCCTTCGAGCGCAAGAGCGCAAAAAAAAACTCTGAATTAAGCACCGCCGGCGAAATGGGCGGCGCGATGGTCGGTGAAGACACCGGCCCAGCTTCCGCTCGCGCTGAACATAGCCCGGCGCAACCGGGCGGAGTCGAAGCGCAATCAGACGCCGGCGCCTTCCCGCCCGGCGCCGCGATGTGCGGCAAGTGCAACACCCAGGCGCTGGTGCTGCTGGATGGTTGCCAGACTTGCCTCAACTGCGGATATAGCAAGTGCGGATAGGCTGAACCGGAGCGCATTACTCGGGGGGGGTTGTCCTGTGCGCCATAAACGTGCATTTTGTACGCATAAGCGTGCACCTGCGGAGCGCATATGTCCGCTGGCGCATAAGCTTTCGTTTCTAGCACATAAGCTTTCGTGTCTAGCGCATAAGCTTTCGCGTACCCGCGCAAAAAATCATTTGAATGGCCCCGGAATTCCCGGGGCCATTTCTTGGTACGCTCCGCAGCAATAACCGGCGCGTCATATCGAGACGAAACCGGAGGTTCGGTCGAGCTCTCGAGGGCGACATTGCACAAGAATTACCGCGAGATCTTGTGTACCTTCAATGGAAGCACTTCCAGACGAGCCCCGAAGACGCGCCTTTGATTCAGGCGAGCTTGCCACGCCGATAGGAACCAAGCGTCCGGAGCACCCCAAAATATGATCATGAGCGGCCTGGGGCATTGCGCCTCGGGAGCTCTGATGATTGTCTTCAGGGCCTTTCGATCAGTGTTGCTCAACCCCCCATGACTGGCCCCAGGATGGCTGTGCCAGTCCCCTAAATAAGTAGACTTCCCCCCTGTTCTTGCATAGCGCTCGGCAATTCTCGCACGCTGCCAATCGAGGTCGGGCTCAAACGAATATCGCTGATGCCGGGCATTTGGTCCGGGTCCGACTACCTCATCTACACAAATTTCACCCTGTGGCCGTTGCTGCCCCATCAACACGCCCCCTGATTCTTGAGGGAACGTCGCGTCTATCTCTTGCAGGCACCCTTCCACCAGCCGCCAAGGCAGCATGACGATCGGGGTGTGTTCTGTGTCTTTAGACAACAGTGCCCCCGCAACAATCGCGCTCCTTATCAAGCTGATGCTGCTGCCAAGACGGCAGCTTCAGTCCACCAACTCCACTTGTAAAACTGAGCGTTTGAACGACCGACGGTGAAGAATTCGTTGCAGTAAGCGTGTCCACTACCAGGCGCACCGCTTGCAGAGACAGCTCCCTCAGATCGTAGTCGGCGCCGTGAAAAGTCCTTTCTGCGCATCCCGGAGGTTGGCCAAGAGTGTCTTCATCTGTGCCCAAGGGTTTGGGAATGTGATTACGAATTCGGGCGTACTGAAGGCAGACAGGGCAGCCGCCGCCAGCGGTATATCGCACCACCGCTCCCCCCGACAGTGGCGGTGTAGCTCCAACTTCGATAAGAGGGATTCCGAGCTTGTTGCACTGGTCCCACAGCAAACGAGTGACTCCATTCGACACCGCAGCGTCGACAACAATATCCACGTCAGTTAGGGCTTGCTGTAGCACTTGGAGATCCGACTTGGCCTGACCCAAAGCGCCTAGCTGGTGTGCGATTGGAACAACGCTGACGCCTGGATATTGATCATCCAAGAAATGCTTGATGGCGATCACCTTGCGCTTGCCCCAAGCCGCTGCACCAAGCGGCCACCGAATGCTGTTACCGGGCTCTACCGAGTCATGGTCCACAATCCTCAACTCTGCGCACCCGTTGCGTGCAAGTTCCAGTGCGATCGGTGCGCCGATTCCCCCCACTCCAAAGACGGCGATGCGCTTCGTCCTGAGCCCACGTACAGCGGGAACTCGGAAGCCGATGTCGGATTCCCCTGCCCGCATTACCGGAACAAATTTGGTAGGTGCCGTGGGTCCGCTACCGGGCCTGTGCTTAAAATCCTTTTTTGCTCCCCATTCGCCACCGATGATCCATCCGTGGCCCGTTTCGTTGTGAGAAATCTCGATAGGATGAACGAAGGCGAAGGGGCGCCAATGAACGCCCCTGCCCAACGAATGCGTCTTAGGTAGGCTACCGAAATGCTCACTTCGAAGCTCGTTCAGCAGGGCGGGCCAATTGCCGCGAGGAAGTAGCATTTTGTCCGACCGGTACCAAGGAACTGGCAACTTATTGGTGCTGCCTTCTAGCTCTATCGGTAAGGCCCCTTCCCATCTCGCCAACAAAGCCCCGCTCTTTGCGAGTACCTTCGAGACAACTCCCTTGAACGAAACGCAGCGACAGCCGGCCGAATCGATCGCACTGCCAAGCGCATAGGTGATCTCAAGCTCGCCGTGACTCTCTGCCCCGAGATCCCAAGAGCTATCAATTAGGCAGTAGGAGTCGGAGAGCGGCGCCAGGGTATTCCACCAAAGGTCGGCAGGTTCTCCCTGCGGATCTTCAGAGCCAGTGCCTAGCAATGCGTCTTCGAGTTGTTCGTCGAGCAGTTTGACCAGGTACCAGTCGGGCGTCCACTGAGCTGAGTCTCGCCCCAGCAAGCAGATACTCCCATCAACTGGCCCAACGTGCCTCTCGGGCCAACTGCTTGGATCGGTGCGCAGAAAGACATGCGGCCGCAAAAATGGGTAAGAACTTGGAAAGGCCGCCCCGAGCGAAACCGTCCCATCTTGAAACGGCCAATCGAAATCGACGACAAGCAGCCCGTTTTCGAGCTGCTTGTCGTCCACTCGTACGTTCGAGGCTCGTTCACTGAGCCTCTCCAATTCCCAATCGAGCAGCCCTGGCCAATCCAGGGCCCACTGCGGCATCCGAGCCTCCGCAACCCAAGAGGCCATTGGATCACCCTACTTTGCGCGGCGGCGGCACCGGGGGCGGCTTCGGACCTGGTTTGGGCGGATGCGGCGGATGCGGAGGATGGGGCGGATGCGGAGGATGGGGCTGCTTATCGGGATCTTTGGGAGTGCTCATGACCTTCTCCTGAGACGGGCAAACAAGCGGATACCTGCGTTAACGACCATAACCTACGCCATTCTCATATTACGAGACGCGAAAGCACGTGCATCAGAGATATATGGTCTGCCCCGCCCCACCATACGCATCGAACACGTGGGCGAAGGCAGCGGCCAGCTTCTCGTTCTGTAGTTCGCGGGTATACGGCGGAGATGGCAGCTTACGGAATTGGATCTTGATCGCGTTGCGCACGCCGGCGCGAGTCTGCTGCTTTTCGCGCCAGTCCAGCACCAGCTTTTCGCGTTTCAGGGTGGCCAGCAGTTCGCGGCAGGCACCCTTTACCTGGGCTTCATCCTTCTTCGTCAGCCCGGGCTCAGGCTTGGTCAGGATGTCGAACAGGGCCAGTTCTTCCTCGCTCAGGCCCTCCCTGACCGCACGCTTGTCTTCCTCGCTCATCTTGCCCGCGAGGTCGAGCAGATCCTTGAACAGTTCCTCGATGTTGCGGCTGCCGGCGTTGTATTCCTCGATCAACCGCTCGTATTTCTCGGCTAAGTCCACACGCGAGTGGTTCTGACGCACCATCTGTGCGAGCTTGCCTTCGATCAGCCGTTTCAGCTTTTCGGCCTCGGTGAACTTGCGACCCTCGCTGAAGCGCTGCTTCAGCGCCTCGAAGTCGATCTCCGACAGGTTCACCAGTGCCTCGGGCTTGCTCGCCGGCGGCATGTGGTAGCCCTCGGTCGCGATCGAATCGTTGAGCAACGCCTCCACGTCCGACATCACAGCCGAAATATCCGGCTGTTCGGTCATCGCCCGAATCTTTGCGGCCAAGTACCCTATCAACACCGCTTGAGGGGCGAGTTCGTTGGCCGCCCGGTCGGGCAGGATCGCCTTGAACAGCCTCGCCACGCGATCGGCCAGTTGCAAATACTTCTTCTTGATCGCGTCCGTGTGCAGCAGATGATCCATCGCTTCTTCGATAAGGCCGATGCGGGTAAAGCCGCCTGCACTGGCGATGGCATCCAGCTCCACGCCCTGCGCTTCGCAAAACCCGCGCGCTTCCGCCAGTACCGCACGCAACGCATCCACCAAGGCTTCCTTGCTGACAATCGGTTCGTTCGGTCCCGCGCCCGGCGTCGGCTTGGCATACACCGCCAGCGCGTTCTGCAACGCGCGGAAGATACCCACGTAATCCACGATCAGCCCGGATTCCTTGCCCGCTGCCACACGATTGGCGCGCGCGATGGTCTGCATCAACGTGTGCGCCTTCATCGGCTTGTCGAGGTAGATCGTGGAGCAGGTAGGCACGTCGAAGCCGGTGATCCACATGGCACACACGAACACCAGGCGCAGCGGGTCGTCGCCGTCCTTGAACTTCTCGGCCAGATCCTCCCTTTGCATCCGCTCGCGGTGTGGCTTGATGTCCAGCCCCTTGGCCGCGAGGTCTTCCACCTCGTTCTGGCCCTGGGAGACGACCACCGCTATGTCGGTGCCTTCCATCAACCGGATACGGGCGATCAGCGCTTCGCGTGCATCACCATGGGCCTTTTGCAGGTCCGACTTCAGGTACTCGACGGCGGCCCGCCAGCGATCGCGCACCTTGTCGAACATCCGCACCGCGGTGGCCTTGTCGATGCACACCATCATGGCCTTGCCGCGATAGCCACGCCCGGTGAAATGCGCCACCACGTCATCCGCGATCGCGTTCAGCCGTTCCTCGCGGGTGATGATGTGGTATTCGCGGGCAAACTCGCGCTCCAGCTTCTTCTGCTGCGCCTCGTCCAGCTCGGCGTTGTCCAGCAACTCCTCAAGGTCGCGGTTGAAGTTCTCGTTGGTGAGCTGCACCTCGGGGATGCGATTCTCGTAATACAGCGGCACCGTGGCGCCGTCCTCGATCGAACGCACGAAGTCGTACACGCTCACGTAGTCGCCGAATACATCGCGGGTACGTTCGTCCTCGCCCTTGATCAGCGGCGTACCGGTGAAACCGATGAACCCGGCATTGGGCAGTGCCTCGCGCATGTTCAGCGCGAACACGTCGTACTGGCTGCGGTGCGCTTCGTCGGTGATGACGATGATGTCCGAGCGCTCGGACAGCAGCGGGTAGCGCTGGCCGGGCTCGGTGCGGAACTTCTGGATCAGGGTGAAGATGTAGCGCTCGTTGCCGCGCAGTAGTTGCTTCAGGTTCTCCGCGCTGGTCGCGCGCACGTCCTCGCGGGTGGTGGCGCCGGTGTTCTTGAAGGTCTTGGCGATCTGGTCGTCCAGTTCCTCGCGGTCGGTGACGATCACGAAGCTCCAGTTCCCGGCAAGCTTGCGCAACACCTTCTGCGTAAAAAACGCCATCGACAGCGACTTGCCCGCGCCCTGGGTATGCCAGAACACGCCCAGCTTCTTGCGTTCCCCCGCATCGACGTCGCGCAGTCCCACCAGCCGGCCAATGGCCTTGTTCACCCCGAGGAACTGATGGTTCTTGGCCGCCTTCTTGATCAGGCCACCCTTGGCTTCCTCGAACACGACAAAGTTCTCGACGTAGTCCAGCAGCCGTTCGGGCTCGCACAGGCCCCGCAACGCGACTTCGAGCGACGCCTGCCGCGGCCTGGCCGGTTCGTCTTCGTCCAGTACCCGCTTCCAGTCGAAGAAGTGCTCCCACCCGCTGGAAATTGTGCCTACCTTCGTCTCGGTGCCATTGGAAAGCAGGATGAACGCGTTGGGATGGAACAACTGCGGGATGGACTGGCCGCGATAGTCGCGAAAGTTGCCGTCATAGGCGCTCTTCAGCGGTACGCTGGGCTTCTTGAGTTCGATGAACACCAGCGGCAGGCCATTGACGAAGCCCAGCAGGTCGCAGCGGCGGCGGTACATGTCGCCAGCCACCCACATCTGCGAAGTGACGAAATAGTCGTTGTTGGCTGCGTCGTTCCAGTCGATCACTCGGAGCGTCTCGATCGTTTGGCCGCCATGCTCGTCGGGCAGGCTGACCTTCACGCCATCCTTCAGCAGCCTGTAAAGCTCCCGGTTCGCATTCACCGGTAGTTGCCGGGAGCGATCGCTTGTCAGCTGCTCGGCCGCCTGCGTGTAGGCATCGGCCGACAAACCGGGGTTCAGACGCTGCAGCGCGGCCATGAGGCGCGGCGTCAGGATCACCTGGTGCTCGCTCTCTCGACCCTCGGTGCCGCCAGCGCCGAAGGTTTCCGCGTAAAGGTCCTTGTGCTCCCAGCCCAGAGATTTAAGTAACTCGATCGCCGGCTGCTCGACCAGTATCAGTTCGCCATAGCTGCCCGTTACCGCATCGCGGACGCCAGCGGGCGGCGTCATGCGGCCACGGCCTCGGGTAACGCCGATACGTCGAGTTCGCCGGAGATCAGCTTGGGCAGCAGCAAGTCGCGGGTGGTGCGGAGGTTGGTGTTCGCCAATGCGAGATTCATCCGCAGCCGCTCCTGCGGAGCAACCATGCGCTCAAACGCGCGGATGATCTCAGAGGATGGAATGATGGTGCATACCTCGGATAGCGCGGAACGCTTGATATGCCGCATCGTTGCTCCGTTGGAGCGACTTCGAAACCGCGGCATCGCACTTCTCAGTGCGTGAAAAAGAAAGAACTTCGATACTTCGGCAACATTCGATCGGACCAAAAACAAATGCTGATTGAGCCAACCTTCTCCGCCAGCCCAGACATACACGTCCAAATCAGCCGACCATGAAAACAGCAGATCGCCGTTCTCGATCTTGTACTTTTCTGCAAGAGAGCCCGCATATCGTGGCGTGTCCGCTTGAATCCCTGCCTTAAGTTCTTTGATCTTTATGATTGGAACACCTTCGTTAGTCCAATCGTCAGGTTTGAATGCGTAGCCGTTGGTGAAGGTTGCGACCTCATCAAAAGCTTTGATCGCCCACCCCTCCGGCACCGGGCCAAGCTCGGATTCGACCATGCGCACGCGTTCGTGGCCGGGGAAGCGGAAGTGGACGAACCACGCCTCGTAGATGCGCCGCGCCATTTCTTCCAGGACCGCGATGCGCCGCGTGTTGTTCTCGATCAGGTCGTCGAAGGCCGACAGGATCGACGCGATGCGGCACTGTTCGGTTCGATCCACGTGATAGGCAGTCGCATAAGAACGCAACGTCGCGAGTGAAATGAAAGGCTGTGCCGAGCCTGATCGAAGATTGAGCAGCGAATCGCGGAATGCCGGACTAGCTACGAGATAGTAGAAGTATCGCGGGTCGACCTTCGTTGGATTGGGCCTGAAGAGTGCAACATTCTTGATGCTAAACTCACGGCTCACCGGAACCCACGCAGTATCCCCAACGGAACCGATGTTCGAGAACAAAATGTCGCCAGCTTGCGGCTTAACACGACGGCACGCCTCTTGATGGTCAGCTTCGGTGATGAAATCGCAAGTTGCGAAATCGACAAACCCCTGCGAAATATGCTTACCCTTAATGAATGGAACACCAGTGGTCTGCAACTTCGGCGAGTCGTGAGTGCCGTCTGTCACCAAGACGCACAGCCAATCCAGTGTCGCGCTACGCATCACTCGATGAGCCCTCCTGCAGTGATATAACGCTCAATGCAATCTCGCCCTGCAAAACCGACGCTTCCATATTTAACGTTTCCAGTTCTTCGTTCAACTCCGCCAACCGCTCCGCAAAATCGAACTCGTCCGCCGGCCGCTCGCCCACGCCCACGTAACGGCCGGGGTTGAGGCTCCAGCCCTGCGCTTCGATTTCCGGCAGCGTCGCGGCCTTGCACAGTCCGGCGACGTCTCCATACCGCAGCTTGGGGAAGCGCTCTTGCAGCAGCGCCTTGCTGCCGGCGTCGAACTCGCATCCGCCACTGCGATACAGGCGCACGATATTGGCGAGGTATTCGATCTGCTCCGGCGTGAAATCACGGTGCGCGCGGTCGATCTGCCGGAAGATGTTGCGTGCGTCGACGAACAGCACCTTGTCCCGGCGACCGGCATTGCGCGTCTTGGCGGCATCGAAAAACCACAGCGTGCACGGCAGCGTCACGGTGTAGAAGAAATTGGGGCCGACGCTGACGATCACGTCCACCGCGCCCGACTGGACCAGTTGCTTGCGGATTTCCAGTTCCGTGCCGCGCGCGTCGCCCGCGGAATTGGCCATTACGAAACCGGCACGGCCGTCCTTGTTGAGCGACGACGCGAAATACTGGATCCACAGGTAGTTGGCATTGTCGGTACCGGGCACGCCCAGCGGCAGACGCGGGTCGCCCTTGATGCGGTCTTTGTCCACGCCCGACACGTTGAACGGCGGATTGGCCATCACGAAGTCGAAGCGCCCGCGGCTTTCGTGCGGATCGTCATAGAAACTGTTGGCCTCGACGATCTTGCCCGACAGGCCGTGCACGGCCAAGTTCATCTTGGCCAGCTTCACGGTATCGCCGGCCTTCTCGACGCCGAAGATGGAAAGCTCGTGGCTGGCGTTCTTGCGATGCCGCTGCACGAACGCGGCGGACTGCACGAACATGCCGCCGGAGCCGCAGGCCGGGTCGAAGATGCGGCCATGAAAAGGCTGGATGATCTCGACGATCAGCTTGACGATGCTCTCAGGGGTGTAGAACACGCCACCCTTGCGGCCTTCGTTCATCGCGAACTCGCCGAGGAAGTATTCGTACACCTTGCCGAAGGCGTCGCCGGTGAGTTCGAGCGGCGCGAGCAGGCGCAGCAATTCAACCAGTGTGCCGTTCGGCAACTTGTTGTAGCTCCGGGGCAGAACACCCTTCAGGTCTTCGTTCGCAGCCTCGATGAGCGCCATCGCGTTGTTGATCGCGCGGCCGAGGTTCGAACCTTCTGCCAGCGAAACCAAGTGCGAGAAGCGGGACTCGTCCGGCAGGTACAGCACGCCATCGGCCTGATAGTCATCGGGGTCCAGATCGTCGGGCTTCAGGCCACCTCTGGTCAGCTCCGCTTGCTTGGCCCCGAAGCGCTCATCGGCGTAGCGCAGGAAGATTAGCCCGAGAACGGGCGTCGAGAAATCCGCCGGCGCCAGCCCGGTGTTGGCCCACAACTGGTCCGCTGCGGCCCACAGGCTGCGCTCAACGGCAACAAGATCGGCTGACACGTATTACTTCCCCCATGCGGAATACGCGCAGTATCCGGCATGCGGACGGCGCTGTCATGCCATGGCGTCAGCCAGGTGGACCAGCATCACGGTCCCGGCGTCAATTCCGAGCCCCATTGCCGGCTGCGCCGTCGCCCGCGCTCGTCGAGCGGCGGAAAACCGGCTGCAGTCCAAGATCCGTCAGCCATTTAGGTGGTGGCTTGCGCGTGTCGAAGTGCACTATATCCACGGCGGCTCCGAATCTGTGCGCCTGGCGCTGCAAAACTGTCGCCAGCGCTCGAGCCGCCCGCTCTGCGAGTTTTGAGTCCCCGCCCAAGACGATTAGGGTCGCGGCAGGGCCATGTGTCTCTTTCGCAGACCGCCCCGCGACGTACGCGACCTCGACGAACGGCAGGTCCCGCAGCACTGGAATCAAAATTTCGACAAGTCCCTCCGGAATGGAGTCGATTGCGCAAGCGAATGGCCCCTCCTCGTCAACGCTCAACGGGTCGATCCGGGCCATGTAGCTCTCGTCCAACAACGACGCAACTTCCTCTGGATACAAGACGCAGCACGGAGTTTCTTCCGGGTTGAGTATCAGTGTCGATCCTCGACTCGCCTCCAGAAAGGCGCGACCCTCCATGGCGATCACGCGAGCCACGCGTTGCGTCGATTTTTCAGCGCGCGCCCGGTTAGTAAAGAACGGTATGAGCATGCCGGGCTCGTCCGAACGCTGAAATTGCATGAAGCGCCATGGAAATTGGCGCTTGTCTTTCGGCACGTGCACGTAAACCGTGGCATCAAGCAACGCCCTAAAGAACGCTGCGTCCTCGGCCCCATTTGCTTTGGACCGTTCCATGAGCAATTCGAGTTCGCTCGGAGTCGTCATATCAAACTCAGATCTCAAATGTGCGATCGCTGGATCTCGTGTCTACGAACGGCAACCGCTTACTCCGCCTAGGTTCCCGAACTAACGGATTGTGGTGACCTATCTGGTTCTGATCTTAATGTCCGAGCAGGTCATTAATGATGTTCATTAACAAATATAATAACCGATTTACTCGAGTCGTTGCGCTTACTAATAAGCGCAACGACTACGTGAATCGGGGGCGTGAACTAACGAGTATGACACATACCTTCTATTACATGCCATATTGACACAAGGCACGTAAAGGACCACCGTGACGCGCAGTGCAAAGCAGGCCCAAAGCCCGAATCGCAGACCGATGTTGCGACTGGATGAAGCCATTGGAGCGCCGATGTTGTCGTACCTGCTAACGATCTTCCATGTCGGCTCCGAGTGTCAGCACGTGAAATCCTCTCGGTGGCGTGTTTTCGAGATTTCGGGGGGCTTCCCCACCAGGATGTGTGAACCTTGGTAGCGCTGCCGACCGCACGCGCCCCCCAACTCGGCACCAACAGCCGATATCTAGTCACTCTCTCTCTCAAACCCAGACCCGCGCTCGACCTCGTGCGCGCGCGACTGGACGATTCTCCTATTGACGGATTGGAGATCGAGTGGCCGCCTACATTCCCCGGCCGGATTCGAAATGTCATTACCCGGTCGGGCACGCGCCGACGTTACATTGTGCCGTGCTTTCGTCATGGCGATCGCGAGGCCCATGGTGAAGCCGCCGAGGAGGCAGCGGCCTTCATCTTGCTCGACGCTTGTCCTGGCGTCGAATTCCAGGAGCAGCCGGCCCGCTTTACGTTCCAATGGCGCGGGAAGACGTGCCAACACTTCCCCGATCTGCTTGTTGCCTCAAACGACCGCGTCGAGTTTTGGGAGTGCAAGCGCGCCGAAGAATCACAAGATTTCTGGATAAAGAAGCGTACTGAGCGACTGCAAGAACTCTTGGCACCGCTTCACATCGGATACCGCGTTGTCAGTGGTCTAGCGCTTTTTGACGAAGACTTCTTGGACAACGCGAAACGAGTACGCCGATTTGCAAAGCATTCGGTCTCTCCGTCAAGCGAGGCTGAGGCTCGCGCCCAGCTCGATCTCCACGGTGCGCTTGGATTTCAACAACTGGCCGAGCGCCTTCGCAGTCCCTCACCAACCGACGACCTGATGGCAATGATCTACCACGGGAACGTCGTCACGAACATGGGCATCAAGCTAACGCCGTTGTCACAACTCTACACAACTTCCGATGAGAGGAGGAGCCCATGGGTCTGGCAGCTCTTCGACCGGGACAAAAATTGAGCCTCAATGGCGTGCGGTACGAACTGACCGGTCTCCTGCCTTCGGGCAACTGGCAAATGGCGGAGGTCGACTCGGGACTGAGGGAGGACAAGCCGCCCGGTGAGCTCTGGCAGGCGTTTATGAACGGGGTGCTCCGCTTCATATCTGATCGCGATGGCACGCCTCGGGACACCACCCTTTTGTCTCACCTCAAAGAAGCAGCGGTCGAAACACCCCATTCGTGTTCAGACGCAGATCTGAAGGAGGCGTTGTGTCGACTGAAATACGTCCAGCAGGTCGACAAGCTCGGGAGGTTCCTGTCCCTCAAAGACATCATCCATGAGACGTGGGAAAAGCTCCATTGGCCAGAGCGTGAACCGACGACACGCACCGTCGAGTTGTGGCGCGTAAAAGTACACAGCGCGAGCGATCCGGCACGCGCCCTCGTCAAGAGGGTATTCAAAAAGGGAAATCGGGGGCAGCGCTACCCAGTCGAGGTAGTTGAACTCGCCGATGAAATCGTGAGAACCAAATACCTGCAATGCAGGACGCGTCTAACCATCGCTGGCGCGGTTGAAAAGCTTGCTGACGCCATCGATAGGGAGAATGCTTTGCGGCCCGCGTCGGAGCACCTCCCAATCCCTGGTCGGCGGCTCGTCGAATCACGCATCGCACTTGTTCCAGAGCGAGAACGAATAGCGAAGCGCTACGGTTCCGATGCGGCGATGGCTGCAATGCGAACTTCGCTCGGCGGGATCAAGACTACGCGCGCACTGGAACGGGCCGAAATCGACCACACGCTGCTCGCGATCGTCCTCCTCGACGAGGACTTCATGCCCTGGGGGAGGGCCTCCTCGAGTCTCTGCCTTGATGCCCATACGCGAGCCGTAACGGGTTTCTGCAATAGCGCGGAAGTACCAAGCATCGTCAGCCTCGCGCGTTGCATGACGTGTTCGGTATTGCCGAAGAGCGAGCTGTTGAAGAAGTTTCCCGAGGTGAAATTCACGTGGGATTGCTTCGGCGTTCATGAGAGTTACGTCGTTGACAATGGCCTCGAAGAGCATGCCACTGCCCTTCGCCACGCGGCTTCCGAGCTTGGAGGCTCCACGATCGAGTTTTGCCCAAGGAAGGCGCCATGGTTCAAGCCGCATGTAGAGCGCCACTTCCGACGCCAAGACGTTGATCTTTTGCAAGCCCTCCCTGGATGCACAGGCGAGAACATCACTGCCCGCCCCGCGTTCAACCCCAAGAAGGATCTGCTGCTTCGGAGAAGCACCTTCCACCTCGTCTACATGCTTTGGCTGCTTGGTGTTTACATGCGTAAACCGCAAGCGGCGCTTGGCGACATCTCTCCGGCAGAAGCATGGAAACGGTCTATCACACTCGAAGATCAATTTGTGCCGACGCGCCGAACCTTGCTGGAACGCCTTTTCCTGCGGAAGGTATCCGACCGGATATTGGATCATGAAGGCATTCAGTACGACTGCCTGACCTACAACAGTGGCGACATGGGTGCGCTGCGTACCCAGCTTGGCGCGAAACTGAACGTGAACATCTGGGTGAGCGATGAGGACCTTGGTTACATCTATGTCGAAGTCCCGCAACAGGATATTTCGATTCGGGTGCCATGCCTCGATCAGTCGTATGCCTCTGGCCTGACGCGGTGGCAGCACGAAAAGTGCAAAAATATGCGCCGCGTCCGAAGGGCGGAAGGTCTGCAACTTTCCCTGCGAGAGGTGCGTGATGAGATCGAGAGACTGGTGCTGATGGACCTTTCTGAGCTCCGGCAGGCCAGGCGGAAAATCCGCTCGCGGTTCACGGAGCACCCGCCTCAAATTCCGGCAGAGAGCAACCCCGAGGAAGAGGCGCAGACACCAAATATTTCAGATGGCGCATTGATGCGCGACGAGGACTGGGCTCTACCGGTGCTTCCACAAACCATTGTTAGTTGAGGTGCCGCTATGGAAGCTGTCGCCGACAAACGCCGAATTGTCAACGATGTCGTCATTCAACATGATTGCTTTCACCAGATGCTCGAGCGCATGGAAGCGCTGTGGCGGGACGCCCAAGCGCGGATACCCGTCATTGCCCCGTTCATCGGCGAGACCGGCACCGGGAAGTCCACTGCGATCAAGACATTTGCGATGAAACACCCTCCCAGACGGACGCCTGACGGCTTGATGATCCCGGTACTGATCATCAATACGCCATCAAAGCCAACTCCGCGGAGCTTGGGCGAGCGATGGCTCAGGGCGCTGGGCGATCCGCGGCCAACGGCTGGATCTGCCGCGAACAAACTGGACCGCATCGTCACCAACATGGCCCATTCCCAAGTGCGCGTCGGCGTCATGGATGACGGGCATCATTTTGTCGACAAACGACAGCAGATTGCACTCTTCGAAGCCTCCGACTACTTGAAGGAGCTCCTCATCAGCATTGACATCGTCCTGTTCTTGATCGGTCTGCCCGAGTGCCAAATTTTGATCGAAAGCAACGAGCAACTCTTGACGCGTAGCAAGGCCGTCTGTGAGCTATCGCGGTTTGATTGGATGGATGGTGCATCCCAAGATCAGTTTGTCGCGGTGCTGTGGCAATTCCAGCAAAGCATCAATGGGTTCGAGCTGCCGGATCTGAGATCACGGGAGCTCTCCATCCGGATGTATCTCGCAACTGGCGGAATCATTCGATACGTGGCTGCAATCCTGAGCAAGGCGGTCCGAAACGCCATCGACCACGGGACGACGAAGATCCGCATGCAAGACCTCGCCTCCGCCTGGTCGGAAGAGGTTGTCGGCGCGAACGTCAAGTATCCGAATCCGCTCGATCGCTCATTTGTCCTGAAAGACTTGCCAACAAAGATCGCCCTTGCAAAGGCGATCGGTCAACGTGCGCCGCGACCTAGCACGCGCAAGCCAGGGGCAGACTTGGCGGGAATAGGAATGTGAAACTCCCCGACGGGCTGTTGATGCGGACCCCCGCATATCACTCGCTCGAATCACCGCTGCATTACGTGCTGCGACTTGCCGAGGCGAACGGCTACCAGACGCCTGGGGTTGTCGTTCAAATTGCAACCTGCGCCGAGGAATGGCACGTACTTGCGAACTGGGACTTCATGCACCTCAACAAGGTGTTGCCAAACTGCAGACATCTGCCGGCAACATGCACCTACCGGTGGCCCGGATCAGATCGACGCTGCGATCTGTCGCTACTGCATAAGCGCATATTGTCCCGGCACCTCAATGCACCTTCCGCAGGAATTTGCCCAGAATGTGTGCACGAGCTTGGATTTGCGCCAGCATGGTGGGATCTGAAGTATGCGATCGCCTGCCCAAAGCATAGGGTGATGTTCGTCAGTGCCTGTCCGCGCTGTGCAAAGCCCCTATCGCACACGAGGCGCGGACTTCTCACCTGCGCGTGCGGTGCATCGCTTGATGTTCCCCCAGCGGAGGCGCCGACGGACGAGCTCTTGTGGTTGATGCAACTGCTGCAATCCAAGGCAGAGGCGCGATCTGACTTGAGGTCCGGCCAAGAATCGAAGCGACGACCTATGAATCCGGACGAGGTCGACCTGAACACGCTTTGCCGGATCATCGAAACAGTTCTGAAGGCAGAGCTGAAGATCGCGCGGACCGGCACGTCCTCGCCATCACATGCGAACTTGCAGAGATTCCTTCCGAACGTTGCAAAGTTCCTTTATGGCTGGCCCAGCGGCGTTCGGGCTTTCTGCTCGAGGTGGCAGGTGCATGTGCGGGCGACGAAGGTGAAGCGCCTCAGCTTTCGTTCGGAGTTTTCTTGGGCATTTGAGAGCTTGTTCAAAAATCTTGGCAAGCAAAGGCGAGAGGCGCTGTTCGTCCCGGACGCGGTCCTTTGCAACGAGGTCGCGTGCAGGGGCGGTTGCGCGGTTGATGTGCGCGCCGACGACCTTAGGGAAATTGCCCGGAATGACGGCCCCTATTGCTCGCTCGCGCGAGCTTCTGTTCTGTCTGGAATTCCGCTGCACACGCTAGTGAGGCTCGCCAGGAAAGGCGCCTTGCCAACACGCGTCAAGTATCTAGGTGAGCGGCACCGGTACGAGATTCGGACCGAAGTCGCGCGAACGCTGAAATTGGATTACCACCCAGCTTTGCAACACCGTGAAGCATCAAAGTACCTCGGCGTTACGCATGGGCTTTTTCGCGACCTCAGGCGCTGTGGTGCCTTAAAAAAAATCCGGCCAACCATAATCCCATCGGCGATTGCCATCTGTGATTTGGCAGAGTTCAAGCAAAAAGCCTTCGAAGCCGCGATCGAACCTAGCACCGCCAGCAGCCTGGTCTCGCTCGACGCCCTACGCCGCGGTCGGTGCCCACGTGAGGTGGTCGTCCGCCTCATCACTGGGGCGGTTGCCGGATCGATACCTTGCTATCGGGCACGACCGCCAAGTCCTCGGCTTGATGCTCTACTTGTACGATACTCGGATGTAACTCAATCAGGACTGGAATGCATACACCGGTGAGACTGATCACCTTCACAGGGGCGCAAAGGTCGCCCAACGCAGTCGTGGTCTTCTAAACGCAGAGGCCTGCAACCAATCGGAAAAATCCTACGGCCTGGCGCGGTAGAAGCTGACAGAACCGATCGGGAAAATCCTACGGCATGGCGCGGCATTGGCCGACGGATGGTGTCGGTCGCGCCCCATAGACTAGGCAGGCGAAGAAGGGGGGAAGCATGAGCTGGGACTACTATCCGATCCTGCGCTGGAAGCAAGGCGAGCAATTGGCCATGGCACGCTTGGACGCGGCCGATCGCGCGGGTTTGTTGCCGATCGCCGAAGTCCAAGTGCTCGAGACAGGCAGTCAACCCAAGCTGGAAAAGACCCTGCGCTCGGCACACGCGAATCAGTATCCGATCGCCATCGACATCAAGCCCGTCTACCTTGGTACGCGCGTTCCGCTGGCGCGCCTGGCGGGCATCGTAGGGCGATTTCGGAAGGCCGGGCTTGCCGTTTGGCCCGTAGTGCACGACGCTGATGCGCTGGCCGATACGGCCGGATTATTAGCCTTCAAAGGGCATGCCGATCTTGTGCTGCGCATCTATCCCAACGATACGCCGCTCACGGCGGCGCTCGCGATAGCCAAGGGCGCGCGCAAGGCCATGGGTCGTGCCGGTCGCCTTCACGTCGTCGTCGACTTGGATTCCATTGGCGATATTGACCCCAACGCTGTCGCCGCGATGGCAGTGCCGTACGTGCGCGACCTAACCGCCCTTGGCGATGTAACCCGCGTCATTGTGGCCGGCGGTTCCTTCCCGCTAACCGTAGGCGGCTTCAAGCTTGGCGTCGGCAACCTGCTTCCTCGACGGGAACTCAGCATCTGGAAGGCGGTGGGTGCCGCGTCCGG
>Ga0207705_10001823_pt1 | contig 16794 bp, 12 predicted proteins | sample KBSC13metaG_FD_184314 | JGI IMG/M metagenome (GOLD analysis project Ga0207705, IMG submission 184314) | Corn rhizosphere microbial communities from Kellogg Biological Station, Michigan, USA - KBS C1-3 metaG (SPAdes) (version 2) | ecosystem: Host-associated > Plants > Roots > Rhizosphere > Soil ...
CCGCGCCGCCCCACCGGTGAACACGTAGCTGAACGGAGCCGGGCGGAAGGAGTAAAACCCGAACAGGATCACCATGGCAATGACAGTCGCAAACACCAGAATCTGCATGACATAGCTGCGCCGCCGCTCGGCCAGGTAGATCATCAGTACCAGCGCCGCCAGCAGCCCGAACAGCGCCGCGATCAGATGCGCTGCTGCCGTCAATCCCAGTGCCACCGTCAGCAGCGCGATCCGTGGCTTCCATTTGCGCGGCGGCCCCTGCATCGCGTGGGCCACCCCCATCGCCGTATAGACCAGGCCGTACAATCCCCACATAGCCAGCACATCGTTGTTCGGAGTCACCGAAAACCGCACTACCTCCGGACAACAGCAGTACAGTCCCAGCGCAAAAAATGCGCCTTCATTGCCGAACAGTCGGCGCGTCACCCACCACAAGCCCCCGCCCAGCCAGATTGCGAACAGGATAAACGGCAGATGCAGCAGATACTTGACGCTGCCGATCTCGTGCCGCGCCTCCCACGTCGATCCGTTCAGCGAGCCGTTGGCATATAACCGGTTCTCCGGGCTGCGCAGCTTGTCGACGCCCAGCAGCACCAGCCGCTGCGCGGTCAGCGGAAAACCGGCGACGCGATAGGCGAAAGTGCCGTCGCCGCCCAGATTGCCGCAGGTGGTGAAGTATCCGGACAGAGGCGATGGCTGTTCCCACATCTCGCGGCCGCACCGGGCGAAGCGGTAGTCCTGCTCGGTGAGTTGCTGGCGGTTCACCACCCAAAGGCACTCCGCCAGAAAAAACAGCAGCAGCAACGCGGCAAACCGCTGCGGCTTGCCTATCTGAATCCGCAAAAGCCTCATCTGCTCCGCACCAGCCTCATCCCTCCAAACGCCGCTCTATAGTTCTGAACCCGATCTCCGGACCTGTGTCCAGGCCCTATGTCCTAAGTCCTAGCCTGGGTCCCTGCTTTATCGTATCGTGAGAGATATGCAGTCGCTCTCCTTTACGCCCGGCAATGCCTTCCTTTCCTGCGATTCTCCCGCCGTTCCCTGGACCGTCGTCTTCGAGGACGAGGGCGTAGCCGGCTACTTCTACGCCTGCGACCGCTCGCAGGAGAAGCACGAGCACAGCATCCTCGACGCCATGCTGATCTACAACGTCGCCGCGCTGGCCAAAAGCGACGCCGAACTGGGACGGCCCACGCCCGAGCGCATCGCTACCGTGGAATGGTCACGCGACGGCATGCAGGCCGTGCTCTATCTCGACGGCGCCGCCCAGGCACTGTTCGACTTCGCCAGACACTGCGGATACTGCCGCATGGACTTCCCCAACTTTATGGCAGAGCAGGGCGACACCTGGCGCAAATCCACCCACGCCTGGTCTGACGACATACTCCAGCGCTTCGAATCCGCGCTCTATGTCTAGCTACGGGGTCTAGCTACGGGGTCTAGCTACGGGGTCTAACTGCGGCGTCTGACAGCGGCGTCATCTCCATCTCGTCCTGCCACCCACTGACGTCATCTCGACCGGAGCGAAGCGCAGTGGAGAGACCCTGTATTTCGTCTTTTATGACGCCTGCGATGCCCGGAGATCCCCCGGTTTCCCCAATAGCGGAAGCTCCATGAAGACGTTGGCCCGCGCAAAGGGAGAAGGCTCCGGCGGCAGATGCCGGAAGCCCAGCGACTCGTACAGATGGATCGCGTTGGCGAGGCTGTCGTTCGTGGCAAGCGTCAGCAGTGTCGCTCCCGATGCCCGGGCCTGCTCGATCACATAAGCAAGCAGCCTGCGGCCGATGCCGTGCCCGCGATACTGCTCGGCGACGGCCATCTTGGCCACCTCGTAGACGCCGGGCTCGACGAAGACCAGCGCGCAGCAGCCGATGGCCTGCCCGTCCGCGCAGACCATAAAGACCGAACCGCCCGGCGCGATGATATAGCCGACCGGATCGCCCAGGATGGCATAATCGGCCTGCTCCAGGCTGAAATATTTCTTGATCCACGCCTCGTTCAACTCGCGAAAGGCCACGGCATCGCCAGGCTCAAAGAGTCGAAGCTGAATCGTCGGAGCAGGCATGAAGATATTCTCTCAGAGTCTGTAAAAAACTTGAGCGGCCCCGGCTGAAGAACAAACGGAGACAAAGACGAAATACAGGGGCCTCTCCACTGCGGCCCTGCGGGCCTGGGTCGAGATGACGTGTCTTTATTTGGGGCAGGCCTTATGGGGCTGACCCCAAACCGCAAAGAACACCATCAATCGCAAATGCACGTCATCTCGACCGGAGCGCAGCGGAGTGGAGAGACCCCTGTATTTCATCGTTCTCCCCGCCTCTTCCTGATGCCCTTGCCCATAAACCACCGTGGCGGCCTTTAGACAGCTTCTCAAGAAGCTCGAACCGCGCTACCCCAGAAACAGCTTTTCCACCTCAAGCCAGTCCTTCACCCGCTTGAAGCCCTTGACCCTGGCGTTGTGCGGCGAGCTGTATAGAATCCCCGTTCCCTGAAATCGCTGCAACTGCCGGGGATTGTCGTCGATCAGGTAATCAGCTTTCAGGATTCCCTTGTCGCCGCAGTAGACGATGTGCGAGGGCGAAATGAAGGGGAAGTGCTTCTCCAGCCAGCGGTATTTTTGCTGGAACGAGGTCGGCACCTCCATCGCGGCCGTAGCAATGAATACCTCGTACTTGTGCTGGAGCCGCTGCATCACCCGCTGCGACTCCGGCATGACCGCCAGATGCTCGAAGAAGTCCTCCGACCGCAGATATCCTTCGAGCGCGTCGTGCCGGTCGCTGGAGACGACCTGCCACAGCCACTTGCCCTCCAGGTCGGCGACCGTAATCTGCTCCTGATAGTCGCGGTTGTAACGCAGCAAGTGCTCGGCGATCGCATCCGCCATCACCTCATCCATGTCTACGCAAATCCTCTTCAAAGCGAACTCACCCCTTGGTCCCGGCCTCTCATCTCCATTAAAGCGACCGCACAATCGAGGCGGCGATACTCTCCACCGGAACTGTCTTGCGCTGCGGAGCGTCTCTCGCCGGATCGTAATAGAGCAGCCGCCCGCAACTCTCGCAGGTCATCATGTCCTCTTCGTTGCCGCGGTCGCGCAGGTCGTTCCACCGCTGCGGGCGCAGCATCATCTGGCAAGCGGTGCACTTCTGGTTCAGAGCCTCGGCCAGCCCCGTGCCCTTGCCCTTCGCAATGCGGTCGTAGTTCGAGAGCGCCGACTCGCCGATCTCAGGCCGCAACGCAGCCCGCTTCTCGTCGACCGCAGCCAGCAGTGCTTTATCCTTTGCAATCGTCTCTGCCGCACGCAGCCGCTCGCGTTCCAAATTTTTGGTCGCGTCCTCGACGGCCTCATCGGCGAGCGCCTTCTGCGCCTCCAGCGCCTCGCTGCGTTCCATACTCTCCAACTCGGCGTCTTCCAGACGGCTGACCTCGGTCTGGGCAAAGCCGATCTCATGCTCGAAGGCCGTCACCTGCACGGTCGTCGTTGCCTGGTCCAACTGCTTGCGGACGCGGCCGATCTTCGCTTGATGGTCCTTCACCTCGGACTCCTGCCGCCGCCGTAACGCCTCTTCCTTCGCGATCAGGTCAAGTACTACGGCCCGCTGCCCCTCGACCGCCTTCGCCTTCGTCTCCAGCCCGGCGACGTGCTTCGGCAGCGCCGCCATCTCATCGCGCAGGCGCTTTGCCTCGACGTCAAGCCCCTGCAATGCAATCAATTTTTCAAGATCCGGATGCATTCGCACGCCCTTTCACTCATTAGACTCCGTCAGACAGGGTCAGACAGGGGGAAACTCGAAGTCTAGCATCCCGGCACCCCGCGAAAATGCGGGCTCCAAACCCACGTCATCTCAACCGAAGCAGTGGACGGCTTTATTGTCCGCTGCGCAGTGGAGAGATCCCTGAATTTTGTCTTTCTCTCTGTCCCTCGTTCGGCGGCTCCAGTTCGTGAACAGTGCCTTCCAAACCGGCGAAAAATACAGGGGGGCTCTCCGCTACGGCGGCAAATGCGCCGCCTTCGGTCGTACTTTTTGAGCCGGGTGCAGGCCTTCGCGGCGTTTCGCACCATCTCCGTCAATGGGAGGACACAACTCCGATGGGGGATAATAAGTCCTATTGAGAAGGCGTACCTTCTGCATCTCTGCCGCGTAAAGCGCCTCTTGCAGCATTTCCTGCCGCAACCCTTAAAAATTCCCCAGGACTGGAAACCGGATGCAACTTTGGAACGAATATGAAGGACGAATCATCGACGGCCAATTCCCGCTAAAGAAGCTCCTTGAACCCGAAGGTAGAAGCGCTTTCTTTTCAACGACGACCGAGTCCGGAGCCCCTGCTGTCCTGCGCCTCATCGAGGCTCACTTCGACGAACCTGAGATTCTCGCGCGCTGGAACACGGTTTCGAAGATCGACCAGCCCAACCTCATCAAGCTCAACAAGTTCGGTCAAACCAGCCTGGACGAAACTGCTCTCCTCTACACCGTCATGGAGCCTGCCGACGCCAGCCTCGCCGACATCCTCAAAGAACGCGCTCTCACGACAAAAGAGACCATGCAGGTGGCCACCAGCCTCGTGCCCGCACTCGAAGCCCTGCACGCAAACAACCTCGTCCACGAACATCTCGAACCGGCAAACGTCCTTGCCGTCGGAGAGGTCGTCAAGCTGCGCAGCGACTGCGTCCGCGAGGCTCCGGAGGGTGCGGAGGCAAGTGAAGCCAAGGCCCGCGACGTTCGCGACCTCGCCACCATCCTGCTCCAGTGCCTGACCCAGCAGCGCAGGCTGTCGCCGGGCACGGATCTGCCCGCGCCCTTCCGCGAGATCGTGACCAATGGCCTCAGCGGAGCCTGGGGTCTGCCAGAGATCGCGGCGGCGCTTGAGCCTCCATCCGCTCCCAGGCAACAGTCGGCCGCTGCGGTTCCGGAGCCATCAACCGCAAAATCAACAACCTACACTCCTTCTGCCGCGTCGATGCCGGTGCGTTCCAGTGCGGCTGACCGAGTAACTGTCCCGATCGAAGAGGAGAAGCGCCGCGTCGTTCCGTGGACGACGATCGCCGCCGCCGTCATTCTGGCGATCTTTATCGGCTGGCACTTCCTGCATAAATCCCCGGCGCCGATCCCGACGCTTGCCACCATGCCGGAGCAGTCGTCGTCCAGCGTCGCCGCCGCGTCCAACCCCACGGCAACAACGGCGACTTCCCCCGCACCCGCCGCAACCGCCGCGCCTGCAAGTACCGCGCGCACCCAATGGCGGGTCGTGGCCTACACCTATAACCACGAAGACCAGGCGAAGGCGAAGGCCGCCCTGATCGCCAGCCAGCACGCTTTTCTCAACCCGGAAGTCTTTTCGCCAAAAGGACATGCTACCTATCTCGTCACCGTCGGCGGGGCCATGAGCCGCAACGAGGCGCTGGCTTTCCGGAAGAGGGCTCGCGCCGCGGGCCTCCCCCGCGATACCTACGCGCAGAACTTTCCGGCAAACGCCCGGTAGAGCGCTGAGCCTGAAAGCTTCTGCACGGCAACAGGACAAGTGCTCTAACCTGACCGGTGTCAAGAAAAAGAGGCACGAATTCTCTGAATCGTGCCTGCTTCTCCGCAATCCAATTCTCGTTCAACCTAATGGCTACAACCTCAATAGATCTGCCCAGCGCAAAGCCCCGCAAAGCGCTCCGTGCCGGAGACCGCTCCGGCTCCGGACACTCTGACCATTCGCATTCGGAAGAGCGTCCGTGGCGGCCCAGCATCAATCCGTGGATCGTCGCCATGACGGTTACGCTGGCCACCTTTATGGAGGTGCTCGACTCCTCGATCGCCAACGTCGCCCTGCCGCACATCGCCGGCGGCCTGGGCGCGACGCAGGAGGAGGCCACCTGGGTGCTCACCGCCTACCTGGTCGCCAACGCCATCATTCTGCCGGCCGGCGCGTATATGACCACCTTCATCGGGCGCAAGAAGTTCTACATGATCTGCGTCGCGCTGTTCGGCATCAGCTCCGCGCTCTGCGGCCTTGCGCCCTCGCTGCCCATCCTGGTCTTCTGCCGCATCCTGCAGGGAGCGGGCGGCGGCGGCCTCGCACCGTCGGAACAGGCGATCCTCGCCGACACCTTCCCGCCGGAAAAACGCGGTCAGGCCTTTGCCATGTACGGCCTCGCCGTCGTGGTCGCTCCCGCCATCGGTCCCACGCTGGGCGGCTACATTACCGACCGCTTCGACTGGCGCTGGATCTTCTTCCTCAACATACCGATCTGCCTGCTCTCGCTCTTTCTCACCTCGCGCATCGTCGAAGATCCTCCCTACGTCAAGAAGCAGGTGGAAGAGAGCCAGCGCGGCGGCATCAAGCTGGACTTCGTCGGCTTCGCCCTGCTCGGCCTCACCTTCGGCTCGCTGGAGTTTTTGCTGGACAAGGGACAGGAGGACGACTGGTTCTCCTCGCACCTCATCACCACGTTCGCTATCGTCTGCGTCGCGGCCTTCATCTTCATGATCTATTGGGAGCTGCGGCAGCTTCGCATCGGCCACCGCCCCATCATCAACCTGACGCTCTTTTACCGCCGCAACTTCGCCATCAGCTTCCTGCTGATGTTCGTGCTGGGTTTCGCGCTCTACGGCACGACGGTGCTCATCCCGCAGTTCGTGCAGACGCTGCTTGGCTACACGGCGGAGCTGGCCGGGCTGGTGCTGTCTCCCGCGGGCTTCATTATGATGGCCATGATGCCGGTGGTCGGCTATCTCTCCGGCAAGGTCGACGCGCGTAAGCTTATCGCCTTCGGCTTCTTCATGCTGACCTCGGCGCTGATCATGATGCACACCATGAACCTCGGCGTCAGCTACGGCTATCTCGTCTTTCTGCGCATCTTTCAGGCCTCCGGGCTGGCGTTCCTCTTTATTCCGATTAACACCATCGCCTATATCGGGGTGAAGCAGTCGGAGAACAACGACGTCTCCGGCCTGACCAACCTTGCGCGCAACGTCGGCGGCTCCTGCGGAACGGCCTTCATGGCCACTATGCTGCTGCGCCGCACCGCCGCGCACGAGAACAGCATGGTGCGCAACCTCACCACCGCGAATCCGGCGTTCAACGCGCGGGTCGACGCGCTGAAGGGAGCCTTCGGCCACGGCTTTGAGGCGATCCACGCGGCAGAGGCTTATATCTACAATCAGCTCCACCGCCAGGCAGCGATGCTCGCGTATCTCGACATCATCCAGTACCTGGCCGTCTTCTGTGCCTGCATGCTGCCGCTGCTGTTCCTGATTCCTCGTCCACCGAAGAATGCCAGCCCCTCAGCCGGGCACTGAGGGAACCTCTGAATTGAGTCCGGTTTTTATTAAGCGGTTTCAGCCATGCCGAAACCGACCTATCTGCCATGAGGCTTTAGCTGCCGAGGAAGTGCAGCATCAACAGCACAATACAGGGGTCTCTCCACTCCGGCCCTGCGGCCTCCGGTCGAGATGACGTGTCCCATATCTTATGGCGTATTGGAGTGACTCACCCCAAATTCACGTCATCTCGACCGAAGCGAAGCGCAGTGGAGAGACCCCTGTATTTCATCTTTGCCTGCCACGAACCGGTCCATCCTGGGCTGCCGCAGTTCTATACAACAGGGTGCCTTATACAGCCGCTATACCGGGCGCGGATTACGCTCCTCGAACTGCCGCTGGTGCCAGTACGGGTAAGCCAGCGGAACTTCGCTGGCCGCATCGAGCCTCTGCACCTGCTCGGGCGTCAGCTTCCAGCCTACGGCACCGAGGTTCGCCCGCAATTGCTCCTCGTTGCGCGCGCCAATAATCACCGTCGAGACCGTAGGCCGCCCCAGCACCCAGTTCAACGCGATCTGCGGAACCGTCTTGCCCGTCTCCTTCGCGATCTCGTCGATGGCGTCGACGACCTTGTACAAATGCTCTTCCGGCACCTGCGGACCGCTATCCGCTACCGTTTTGGAATTCAACCGGCTCTGTTCCGGGATGCCGGTCTCCCGCCGGATCTTGCCGGTCAACCGACCCCATCCGAGCGGCGACCAGACCAGCGCGCCCACCCCCTGATCGAGCGCCAGCGGCATCAGCTCCCACTCGTAGTCGCGCCCCACCAGCGAGTAGAAGACCTGATGGCCGACATACCTCGCCCAGCCGTAGCGCTCGCTCACGCTCAGCGACTTCATCAGGTGCCAGCCGGAGAAGTTCGAGACGGCGATATAGCGCACCTTGCCCTCGCGGACGAACTTGTCCAGCGTATTCAGCGTCTCTTCGACCGGCGTGGTCGCGTCGAAGGCGTGCAGATGATAGACGTCGACGTAGTCCGTCCCCAGCCGCTTCAGGCTGCGCTCGAGCGACTGGATGAGGTGATAGCGCGATGAGCCCACATCGTTCGGCCCTTTGCCCAGACGGAAGGTAGACTTGGTCGAGATCAGTACATCGTCGCGCTTGTAGTGCGCGAGCGCCTTGCCCAGAGCGATCTCGCTGTTGCCGTCGGAGTAGACATCCGCCGTATCGAAGAAGTTCACCCCGGCGTCGATGCAGATGCCGGTAATGCGGTCGGCCTCCGCTTGGGTCGTCTCCGACCAGGCCTTGAAGAACTCGTTGCTCGCGCCAAACGTCCCCGCCCCGAAGCAAAGCTCCGGCACCTTGAGTCCTGATTTACCAAGCTGCCTGTATTCCATACAACCTAAGATGCCATTGATCCCGCCCGGGGTTCAAGCATGTCATTCCTCGGGCTTGTCCACCTGGCTCTGGTAGATCTCTTCGACCCGTTCTACCGTGTCGATCTCGCTGACCGGCTTGTCGGTGCGGATGCGGATAATCCGTGGAAAACGCAGCGCAAATCCGCTGGCATGACGGCCGCTGCGCATGATGTTGTTGAAGGCGACTTCAAGCACCATCAGCGGTTCTATCGTCCTGAAGTGTCCCTGGTCTTCGAGCGTGTGCTCCATCATCCACGCGCTCATGCTCGCGATCTCCGCATCGGTCAGCCCGGAGTATGCCTTGCCCACATTCAACAACTCGCCGCCCTCGCCGCGCACCGCGAAGGTGTAGTCGCTCAAAATTCCCGCCCGCTTGCCGTGGCCGAACTCCGCGCCCGTCACCACCACATCGAGCGTGGCCAGCTCGCGCTTGAGCTTGACCCACGCCAGACCGCGCCTTCCCGGCTGGTAGGAAGAAGCCGCCGCCTTCAGCATCACGCCCTCGTTCGAACGCGCCCGCGCCTCGGCATAGGCTCGCTCGATGTCGTCGGCGCTCTCGACCAGGCGGCTGGGCGAGAGCATCAGCCGCTCCAAACCCTCGCCCTCCGGCTCTGCGAACATCACCCCCTGCGCGCCTCGTGTCCGCTCGTCGATCGTCAGTGGAGAGCGCACCGCCTCGACCAGCCACTCCACTGCGGCCTCCAGCCGGTTGCGACGCTCTCGCAGCGAAAGCTCCAGCAATAACTCTTCATTGGCGCACATCAGATCGAACGCCATGAAGACCACGGGAATCTGCTGCCGCACTTCGTTGGGGACGCGCTTGCGGCCAATCCTCTGCGCCAGCACCGCAAACGGCAGCGCCCGCGCTGTGGCGAAGTCCCAGCCAAGAATCTCTCCGTCGAAGATCAGTGGCTGCTGCACAGAGGCGAACGCCTCCTCCAACTCCGGAAAGCTGGCCGTCACGTCCTCTCGATTTCGCGAATAGATGGCGACGCGCCCAGCCTGCTCCGAGTCGCCGCAGTGCACCTGCGCCCGCATCCCGTCGTACTTGTCTTCGAGAAACGCTTCGACAGACACACCGACGGACTCGTCGCCCTTCTCCGTAAACCGCTCCACCGCCTCCTCAGGTGAAGCAACCGGGCTGGCCAGCATGAATCCCAGCGGATGAAACAGCCGCATCCGCGCCTCGGCCAGCGTTCCGGCAAAGGCCCGCTTCACCGCCGAGGCGAGATCCGCCTCCAGCATCACCGCGTGGCGAACCTCTTCGACCGGTACGGAGGCAGCGACCGCAATCGCCTCCTCCACCAGGCTCTGCTTCACTCCGATCCGCATATCGCCGAGCATCAGCTTGAGCAGGTACTTTGCCTCCAGCGGAGACGCCCGCCGCAACAACCCTTCCACTAGCCCGGCGCGGATCGCCGTCGTTCCGGCTACCGCCATCCCGGCAAACGCCGTCGCCACTTCTTCCAACGTCAACCCGACCCCAGAATCGGACGACGAACCAGGCCTCGAACTCTCCAGCAGATCGAACGCCGCCGCACCCAGGTCCCCGTGCCGCCGATACGCCGCCGTCAACTCCGCATTCGCTGCTCCGCTGATCGCCAGCAGCGCCTTCGACAACAAGGCCCCGCCCGCGTTCAGCTTCCGGTTATCCGCTTCGGCAAATGGAGTCCCCGCCAGATACAGCGCAAACAACCCGGCATCTTCGCTCTCCGGCGCGGCTGCATGGACAGCCGCAATCGCCTCGGCGATCGCCGCCCGCTTCTTCAGTCGGCCGGCCTCACTCGCCAGTTCTTCCGCCAACTCCGCCAGCTTGAGAAACAGAGCCATACCCTAAAGATGCTCCCCGCACCCGCAACGACAGGAGTAACATCTAAAGAGAGATGATTCCAGCGGCAAACCCGGTGATCCTCCCCAACGTGGCCCGATTCCCTGCCCGTCACGACTTTGCCTAGCTGCGCCTTTCTCTTAGCTGCTTCCCCCAAACAACTGCAACGACAAAAGACCTTGTTATGAGGATTTTTCTTTATGTTTGATCGCCTCGACCAACTCGAAGCCCGTTACGAAGACCTCGGCCGCCAGATGTCCGACCCGACCCTGGTGCAGGACCAGAAGAAGTTCCAGACCGTCGCTAAAGCGCATCGCGACATTGAGCCGACGGTCGAAAAGTTCCGCGAGTACCGCAAGATCAAGGATGGCCTTGCCGAAGCCCGGGCCATGCTCACCGAGAGCGACCTCGACCTCCGCGCCATGGCGCTCGAAGAGATCACCGGCCTTGAGCCCAAACTGGCGACCGTCGAAGAAGAGCTCAAGGTTCTTCTGCTGCCCAAAGACCCCAACGATGACAAGAACATCATCATCGAGCTGCGCGCCGGAACCGGCGGCGACGAGGCGGCGATCTTTGTCTCGGAGATGTTCCGCATGTATCTGCGCTTCGCCGAGCAGCACAAGTGGAAGGTCGAAGTGCTCTCGACCTCCGAGACCGGTATCGGCGGCGGCATGAAGGAGATCACTGCCATCTTCGAGGGCGACAAGGTCTACTCGCAGATGAAGTACGAGTCCGGTGTGCATCGCGTGCAGCGCGTTCCGGCGACCGAGACCCAGGGTCGCGTCCACACCTCGGCCATCACCGTGGCCGTGCTGCCCGAGGCCGAAGAGGTCGACGTCAAGATCGAAGCCAAGGACCTGCGCATCGATACCTTCTGCTCCTCCGGCCCCGGCGGCCAGTCGGTCAACACGACTTACTCGGCGGTCCGCATCACCCACATTCCCACCAATACCGTCGTCTCCTGCCAGGACGAGAAGTCGCAGATCAAGAACCGCGAGAAAGGCATGCGCGTCCTGCGCGCGCGCCTCTACGAGGTCGAGGCCGAGCGCATTCACCAGGAGCAGGCCAAGGATCGCAAGCAGCAGGTCGGCACTGGCGACCGCAGCGAGAAGATCCGCACCTACAACTTCCCGCAGAACCGCCTCACCGACCATCGCATCGGCCTCACCAACCACCAGCTCAACATGGTGATGGAGGGCCTGCTGCAACCCACCATCGACGCCCTGACCGCGCACTACACCGCGGAGAAGCTCAAGGCCGAAGCCACAGCCGCTTGACCGCGGTCTGCATTTTTCTGTCCCGGCTCTCTTTCGCCCGTTTGCAGTCCATCGCTGATAAGCTGGACGCCGATTGTCTTTGGCAATCGAGAAGCCGGGAAGGAGATCGCCCTCCGTGCCGTCTGAACCTGACATCACGATCCCCCGATTCCTTCTCCTCCTCTGTCTGCTATTCGTACTGCCTGCGCCTCTCTTCGCGCAGCGGCAGGGCGCGCAATCGTCGACAGCGCCGGAGCCTGCTCTCGACGCCTTGATCGTTCGCCTGCAAGCCAACCTCGACCGCTACAGAACACTGGTCCCCAACTTTTTTTGCGACGAGCACCTCGTCTCCGACATGTTCGTCCGCAACGAGCTGTACCGCCGCACCACGACCGAATCGATCTTTCGGCTGAAGCGTTCCGGCTCCAAAAGCCTGCACGCGATGTTCCTTGAATCCCGCCAGATAAAGACCGTGGATAAAAAGCCGCCAAAGGTCCAGGCTCTCCAGGGACCGGCCATCCTCACCGGCGCCTTCAGCAACGCCCTGACAGCCGTCTCTCTCGAATTCAAGAATTGCTACGACTACACTCTCACCTCCGGCAGAAAACTTCACCGCCGCCCCGTCCTGATCGTCGATTACACCCTGAAAAAAGAAGCGGCCCAAAGCGATAAGAACTGTCCCGGACCCGAGCTCAACCATGGACGGGCTTACGTCAATACTCAGACCATGCAGATCGTGCGACTGGAACAGACGACGCCTCACAGCGAGATCTCTTCCGGGATCTACGGCGAATGGACCTGGACGATCGACTATGACCAGGTGATCCTCAACAACAATCTGTTCTGGATGCCGAAGAAGATCACTTCGACTGCAAAGTCCGACGCCCTCAATGCAGAGTGGTTCTTCACTGCGACCTACCGCAACTATCACGAGCTGACCGTGACCTCGCGGATTCTTCCCAGCATCAACTACGACCCGAAGCAGTAGGAATTCTGCCCGAGGCCCATTGAAAACATATCCTATCGGTACGTCCTTTATGTGGATCGGGAGATCGTTAAATTCTCTTCGGGACCGCTGCGGGCACTCTTCATTCCTTTCATAAATACTGGTTTTATTGGCATTGATGCGGTCTTGGGTCTACTTGCATATATTTCCGGTTGACAACCCTGTCTTTTGGTACTACCTTTGTCCGCGTCTGAGCACCCTGATCTGAGCGGGTTCCCCGCAACCAAGGACAAATCGATGAAACGAACTTCCTGTGCCCTTCTAATCCTGTTCTGCTGCACCTTCACATTCGCGCAAAGCTCCGCCAAGCCGACCTACCTCGATCCCTCCAAGCCGACCGAGCAGCGCATCGCCGACCTGATCTCGCGCATGACGATCGAAGAGAAGGCCGAACTGTTGAACCATGAGAACAAGGGCATCCAGCACCTGAACATTCCCGCGTGGGGTGGATGGAACCAGACCCTGCACGGCGTCTGGTCGAAGGAGCCGACCACCCTGTTCCCCATGCCGACCGCCATGGGCGCGACCTGGGACCCGGCGCTGGTCAACAGCATCGCCAGCGCAATGGGCGATGAGGCGCGCGCTCTCTACAACGAAGGCGCCGAAGGCCCGCACGGCAAGCACGGCCTGGTCTATCGCTCGCCCGTCATCAACGTCAGCCGCGACCCGCGCTGGGGTCGCATCCAGGAGGTCTTCAGCGAAGACCCCTTCCTCACCGGGCGCATGGCCGTGGCCTACGTCAAGGGACTGCAGGGCGACAACCCTCACTACCTGAAGGTCGCGGCGACGGTGAAGCACTTCGCCGTCTATAACGTCGAGACCAACCGCCAGCGGCACTCCGCCAACGTCGATGAGCGCAACCTGATGGAGTACTGGCTGCCGCATTGGAAGGCAGCGTTCATGGAAGGCCACGCACAATCGGTGATGTCCTCCTACAACGCCATCAACGGCACGCCTGATGCCGTCAACAAATATCTGCTGACCGACATCCTGCGCGGCCAGTGGCACTTCGACGGCTTCGTCACCGACGACCTCGGCGCCGTACGGTTGCTGGTCACAGGGCACCACATCACCGAAGACCCGGTGGTGGCGACGGCGATGGCCATCAAGGCGGGCAACGACTCCGACGACGTCGAGTTCCAGACCAACATCCCGCTCGCCGTCAAGCGCGGCCTGCTGACGACTGCCGATGTCGATCGCGCCCTCACCCGCGTGCTGCGCGTCGGCTTCCGCCTGGGAGCCTTCGATCCTCCTGCCGACAATCCCTACTCGAAGCTCGGCCCCAGCGTCATCCGCTCGCCCGAGCACCTGCAACTCTCGCTGAAGACAGCGCTCGAGTCCATGACGCTGTTGAGCAACCGCCGCAACTTTCTTCCGTTGAAGAAGGACGCGGTCAAGTCCGTTGCCGTCATCGGCCCCGCGGGCGGCAACGACTACGAGACCGGCAACTACTACGGCAAGCCCGCGCGCAAGGTCAGTCCTACCCAGGGGCTTAAGGACCTGCTCGGCGCGAACGTCAATGTTCAGTATGAGCAGGGAACCAGCTTCACCGAGGGCCCGGATGCGGCCGCCATCGCCCGCGCCGTCGAGCTGGCCCGCAAGTCCGACGTGGTGGTGCTCTGCCTTGGGACCAATCTCCGGGTCGAAGCCGAGGGCCGCGATCGCAACGATCTCGACCTCCCCGGCGCGCAGAAGCAGTTGATGGAGGCCGTCTATGCGGCCAATCCAAAGACGGTGCTGGTGCTGGTCAACGCCGGTCCGCTGGCCGTCACCTGGGCGCAGGCTCACATCCCCGCCATTCTCGAAGCCTGGTTCCCCGGCGAAGACGGCGGCACCGCCATCGCCCGTGTGCTCTTCGGCGACTACAACCCTGGCGGCCATCTGCCCTACACCGTCTATCCCAACCTGAACGGCGTTCCCCCCACCAACGACTACGACGTCTCTGACGGATACACCTACCTCTACTTCAAGGGGTCGCCGCTCTATCCCTTCGGCCACGGCCTCAGCTACACGACCTTCGCCTACAAGAACCTGAAGCTCTCGCAGGCGACGATCAGCCCGTCGTCCAAGGTCGAAATCTCCTTCGACATCGAGAACACCGGCTCCCGCGCTGGAGCAGATGTGGCCCAGCTCTATAGCCACCAGGTAAAGTCGGTTGCCGTGCAGCCGATTCAAAGCCTGCGCGCCTTCGAGCGCGTGGAGCTTCAGTCGGGCGAGACCAAACACGTCACCTTCACCCTGCCCGCCTCGGAGCTGGCCTGGTACCACACCGCCCAGAAGCGATTCGCCGTCGAGCCCGGCACCTTTAATTTGATGATCGGCTCGTCGTCGCAGGACGTGCGCCTGCGAGCGAATCTGGAGGTAAAAGGCGGCAACGCCGCACCGGCGCGAGCCGCAAAATAACCTCTGCCTTTCACCCTCTTCCGTCACCCTGCTTGGCAGGCTTATTGCGATCGGCGACAATCGCAGTAAGCCGCCCAGCGGGCAGCACAAGGAGAGCAGAGCATGACCAGGCAGCAACTCGCAGGACGTATCACCCGCATCGCGCTTTCATCCGTACTTCCATCCGCGCTTCTGGTCCTGTTCGTTCTTGCCCTCGCCCTCTCGCCAGTCCAGACTCAGGCGGCAACCACGCCACCACCCTTCAACGGCATCGCCCACATCGCCATCCGCGTCCATAGCCTCGACGCCTCTCGCGATTTCTACAAGAAGCTGGGCTTCGACGAGGCCTTCGCCCTCAGCCGCAACGGCGCTGTCTACCAGTCCTTCATCAAGATCAACGACCACCAGTTCATCGAGATTTATCCCGCGACCGAAAAGAACCCCGACCTGGGCTTCCTCCACCTCTGCTTCGAGGGCACCGACCTGCAGGCCGTCTACGACGACTACATCGCCCGCGGCGTCACTCCCAACTTCAAGATCCGCAAGGCCGGCGCCGGCAATCTGCTCTTCACCCTCAAAGGCCCCATGCAGGCGAACGGGCCGCAGAACATCGAGTACACGCAATACATGCCCGGCTCGCGCCACTACAGCGATCGCGGCCAGCATCTGGGCGCGGACCGCGTCGGCACTAAGCTCGTCGCCGTCACGCTGGCGATGCAGGACCCCGCCGCCGCCCGCAGCTTCTACATCGACCGCCTCCAGTTCACCCCCGACGCGCACCACCCCATGATCCTCAACCTGCCGGGAACCTCCGGCGAGCAGGTCGTGATCGTTCCCGTCGCCAGCCTCGGCAGCAAGTCGAGCATCCTGCTCAGCTCGCCCGACATTCGCCGGACCGGCGAACTGCTCAAAGCCAAAGGCATCGACTTTACCGACGGGAATACGCTGACCGTCACCGACCCCGATGGCAACCTCATCCACATCGTGCCCGAGCGGCGAAGCTCCGCTCACGAAAAAATGCGATAGGGATGAGTCGTTAATTCGTTCCGCTTGCAAAGGGCCAGAGGCCAGCTGTATACCAACCTGGGGTGAAGGTCAGGGAAGGTCCGGTACAAAACCAAGCGCGGAAAAAGGTTCTGATGTAACGAAAGCGTACCTCAGGGGCTAAAGCCCGATCGCAAACGAAGCACTGATGGCACGGCTGAAGCCGTGCCCTTAACACGGACGGAGTTTTTCCGCAGCCTGTGAAGGCCCACTCCAGTCGCCCGGGGTCCCCATGACTCTCCGCCAGTCTCTCATCGAAGCAACGGCCACGCTGGCGACAGACCCGCGCCTCTCCGAGCAAGCCCGCCGCGACGCTGAACTTCTTCTGCTCCACGTCCTCCGGATCGACCGCGCCACGCTGCTCGCGCATCCCGACCGCGACATCACCTCACAGCAGCTCGAAACTTACGACGCCGCCATCGCCCGCCGGCTCAGCCACGAGCCCATCCAATACATCACCGGCGAGCAGGAGTTCTTCGGCCTCCAACTCAAGGTCACTCCAGCCACGCTCATTCCCCGGCCCGAGACCGAGCACCTCGTCGAGTCTGTGCTCAGCCGTCTCCCCCACAACCAGCCGCTCAACATCCTTGACGTGGGCACCGGCACCGGAGCC
>Ga0207705_10001824_pt1 | contig 16770 bp, 14 predicted proteins | sample KBSC13metaG_FD_184314 | JGI IMG/M metagenome (GOLD analysis project Ga0207705, IMG submission 184314) | Corn rhizosphere microbial communities from Kellogg Biological Station, Michigan, USA - KBS C1-3 metaG (SPAdes) (version 2) | ecosystem: Host-associated > Plants > Roots > Rhizosphere > Soil ...
AGTTCACGGGCGCCGGCGACCTGACGGACAACCAGAAGCAAGGCTTCCTCTCCAAGTACCTGGGCTGGCTATGGCCGTTCTAGGCGGAAGGTCATCATGAACACACGACATCTCCGGTCATCAGACAGCGGCCCCGGACGCCGGGCGCGGGCATGCCTGTCGCTGGCGCTCGCGGCGACGGTGCTGGCGGCGCCGCTGGCCACGCGTCCTGCCCAGGCGGCGGCGGTGCGCGTGAAGGAGCTGGCCGACGTGCAGGGCATGCGCGAGAACGCGCTCTACGGATACGGCCTGGTGGTCGGCCTGGCCGGCACCGGCGACACCGAGTACGTCTTCTTCACCTCCCAGTCCATCAGCGGCATGCTGGGCCGCCTGGGCATTCGCATCGATCCGCACGACGTGCGGGTGCGCAACGTCGCCGCCGTGATGGTGACGGCGCGCCTGCCGGCGTTCGCCCGTCCCGGCACCACCATGGACGTCAGCGTGGCGTCGATGGGCAACGCCCGCTCGCTGGCGGGCGGCGTTCTGCTGATCACGCCCCTGACGGGGGCCGACGGCCAGGTCTACGGGCTGGCCCAGGGGCCCGTGCAGGCCGGTGGCATCGAGGCCGCCGCCTATGGGTCGTCCTACCAGAAGAATCAGCCCACCTCGGGCCGCGTCCCCGCAGGCGCCACCATCGAGCGCTCGGTGTCGCCCAACCTGGACAAGGAGAAGCTGACCCTGGGCCTGAAGCGCCCCGACTTCACCACCGCCAACAACCTGGTCGAGGTCATCAACAAGGCGCTGGGAGAGGAGGCGGCGCGGGCCATCGATCCGGCGCAGGTCGAGATCAAGGTCCCTGCCGCGTACAAGGGCAAGACGGTCGGCCTGCTGACGAAGCTGGAGACCCTGGAGGTGCAGGCGGACGATCGGGCGCGGGTGGTGGTCAGCGAGCGCACCGGCACGGTGGTGGCGGGCGAGCGCGTCCGCATCCATCCGGTCGCCGTCGCGCACGGGGGCCTCTCCATCTCGATCCAGGCCGCCGCCATGGTGTCCCAGCCGAACGCGTTCTCGCAGGGCGGCAAGACGGTGCAGACGAAGCAGGCTCAGATCGACGCGAAGGAGAAGGAGAAGGCGATGGTGGCCCTGCCCGCCACGACCTCCGTCGAGGATCTGACCAAGGCCCTGAACCTGCTGGGCGCCACGCCGCGTGACCTGATCGCCATCCTGCAGGCGATGAAGGCCGCCGGCGCGCTGGACGCGGACCTCGAGGTGCTGTGATGGCGGGACCGGTACGCGGCCAGGCCGAAGCGTTCCAGCAGCTGGAGGCGGTCATGCTCCGCCAGATGCTGCAGTCGAGCGGCGCGTTCCGCGCCAGCGACTCGCCCGGTTCGCAGCTGCGCACCGACATGTTCGTCGAGACCCTGGCCGACGCGGTGGCGAAGGCGGGCGGGCTGGGCATCGCCCGGATGCTGGAGCGTCAGATCGGCGGCAATCAGGCGGCGGGGGGCACCGCCGAGGCGGCTTCCGGCCCGTCACCGTTCGCGGCGCTGATGCGCGGGGCGGCGACCGCGGCCAGCGCCCCGTTCACCACCGGCCCGGGCGCCGTCGACGACCTGGACGACGCGAACAGCACCGCGCCGTTGCCCGAGGATCCCACGGCGGCCAGCATCGACGACTTCCAGCCCGGACACGTGCCCCCCCCGCTGGGCGCGGCGCCTCCGCCGGCAGCCCCGGCCCCGGCGAACGGTGGCCCCGCCGGCCCCGGCGAAGTGACCGACCACGTGACCAGCGGCTTCGGCTTCCGGAACCACCCCATCACCGGCGATCATCGGTTTCATACCGGCGTCGATCTGCGGGCAGCGGAGGGTGCGCCCATCCGCGCCGCGGCGGAAGGCATCGTCAAGTCGGCCGGGCCGCGCGGTGGTTACGGGAACGCCGTCGAGATCGACCACGGTGACGGCACCAGTACGCTCTACGCCCACGCTTCCGCACTGCTGGTGAAGGAAGGACAGCGCGTCACGAAGGGAGAGCCCGTGGCGCTGGTCGGCCAGACCGGGCAGGCGACCGGGCCCCACCTCCACTTCGAGCTGCGACACCACGACCGCCCCGTCGACCCCATGGCGATGGTTCTGCCCAATCCGACCGGACGCGCCCTTAATACATACAGGGAACGTGTCGAAGAAAGGTCTGGAGGCACTCTCGCTGCCGTGAGTGCCAATGGAGGCGAGCCATGAAAGTCTCAGAAAGCACCCCGATTGCCGGTCCGGATCGCGCGCCTGCGCCGCAGGCGCCGCCGTCGTCGGCCGGCTCCGCGGCGGCCCAGGGCGCCCGCGACCGGGTCTCCGTCGACGCCAGCAAAGGGGCGGAATCAACCATTTCTTCGGCGCGGCGCTCTTCCGCCACGGACCGGGCCGCCCGGCTGCAGAAGCTGGAGTCGTCGGTCCGGTCGGGCACGTACGCGCCCGACCCGGGTCGGGTCGCCGAGCAGATCCTGTCCGACGCCGAGGTCGATGCTCGACTGCAGGCGATCATTGGTCATTAGCTGGGTCGATAGCGGGCCCACCAGGCCCCGAGGTCATGAATGAACAGCCTTTCCCGCGCCATTGAGCTGACCGAAGAGATCCGGGCCTCGCTCGAGGCCGAGGTCGCCGTCGCGCGCGAGGAGCGCGTGCTGATCCGGCGCATGGACTCGGAGGGATTGATGGCGCGCGCCACCAAGCGGGCCGAGTTCAACACCCGCACCGCCGCCCTGATGGTCTCGCTGGGGGAGACGCTGGGCGCCGCCGCCGCGGAGTTCGGGCTGACCGAGGTCACCATGGACGCCCTGCAGGCCCAGGCCCCCGCCGACGGCCGCAAGATGGCGACCCTCCTCGCCGAGGTGCGGGCTCTGGCCGCCAAGCTGGCGCAGCTCGATGCCCTGAACCGGATGCTCAGTCAGCGCGCGCTGTCGTACGTGCGCGCTCACCTGGCGGTCCTGTCCCCGAAGCCGGCCGCCTACGATCGGCGCGGTGGCGGCGCGAAGACCGATCGCACCTCGACCTTCGTGCGGGTGGCCTGACATGGCGGCGGATCTATTTTCTCTGCTGGTTCAGTCGGGCAACAGCCTGGGCGCCCACAGCGCCGCCATGTCCGTCGCCGGAAACAACGTGGCCAACGCCAACACGCCCGGCTACGCCCGCCAGATCGCGAACCTGGCCGCCAACCCGGGGGTCGGCGGCCTGGGCGCGGGCGCCGTCGGCACCGGCGTGTCGCTGGTGAACATCACCCAGGCGCGCGACCAGTTCGTCGAGCGCCAGATGCCGAACGCGCTGGCGGCGCAGTCGCGCTCACAGACCGAGAGCGACGCGCTCTCCGCGCTGACGGCGCTGAACCCCGACCTGGAAGGTGGCCTGCCCACCGAGATCGGCGCGTTCTACTCTTCATTGCAGACGTGGTCCCAGAACCCGGGCGACCCGGCCTTGCGTCAGAACGTGCTGGGCAACACCCAGGCGTTGGTCACCTCGTTCAACCAGACCGCCAGCGCCATCTCCTCGGCGCGCACGGGACTGGATGCCTCCATCACCGGCAAGATCAACGAGATCAACGCCGCCGCCAGGTCCCTGGCCGACATCAACAACCAGATCCAGATCACGAAGTCCGCGGGCGGGCAGGCGAACGACCTGCTCGATCAGCGCCAGACCGCCATCGATACGCTGGCGACGCTGACCGGGGCCACGCCCTACACGGACTCGGCCGGCGATGTCTCGATGGCGCTGCCGGGCGGCACCGCGCTGGTTGTCAACGGCAGCGCCGGGAGCTTCTCGGCCGTGCCTGATCCGGCGAACAACGGCCTCCTGAAGTTGCAGCTCAACCGGGCCGACGGCTCGCCGCCCACTGACTGGAACGGCACCTCCCTGGGCGGCACCATGGGGGGCCTGTTCGCCGCGCGCGACGGGGCGCTGAAGACTGCGGCGGACTCGGTGGACAACCTGGCCTTCAACATGGCCACCACGCTGAATACGCTGCAGCAAAACGGCTACGACGTGAACAGCAACCCGGGCGTGGCGCTGTTCATTCTGCCGGTCACGGCCCCCGGTGCCGCCGCCCAGATCAAGGTGAACCCGGCGCTGAACGCGGTCGGACTGGCGGCCGCCAGCACCATCCCCGCCGCCACCGGCGACAACACCAACGTGCTGGCCATGATCAGCACGCAATCGGCGCCCTTGCTCAGCGGCGCCAACCCCGCGGCCACGATGCAGACCATCGTCACGACGTTTGGCACCAGCGCGTCGCAGGCGGAGGCGCTGGCCGCGCACGACGGCGCCATGGCCACCAACCTGCAAAACCTGCGGGACGCCACCTCGGGCGTGTCCATCGACGAGGAGATGGTCAACCTGACCAAGGCGCAGCGCGCGTACGAGGCCGTCGCCAAGGTCATCTCAACCGCCAACCAGATGCTCGACACGCTGATGTCGATCGCTGGCTAAAGGCTCGAGCAGGAAGGAACAGCCAGCCATGCGCGTCACCAACAGGATGTCTTTCGATCAGGCGCAGGCCCAGATGATGGCGGCGCGCGATCGCGCCCTGAAGGCCCAGCAGCAGGTCACCAGCGGAAAGCGCGTCGACCACCCGGGCGACGATCCGGCGGCCGCGGGGGTCATGGTCTCGCAGGGCATCGCCATCCAGCGGCTCGACACCATCGACAAGACCACCTCCAGCGCGCAGGGCGAGGTACAGACCGCCGACGGCGCCCTGCAGAGCGTCTCGACGTTGCTGGCGCGGGCGCAGCAGCTGGCGGTGCAGCTGGGCAGCGACACGTACAGCGCGGCCGAGCGCTCTGCCGGTGCCCAGGAGATCAATAGCATCTCGTCGCAGATCGTGCAGCTGATGAACACCCAGGTGGCTGGCCGGTACATCTTTGGCGGCGCCAAGGACAGCGCCCCCCCGTTCGACGCCAGCGGCAACTACCTGGGCGACTCCAACGTTCGCCAGATCGAGATCGCCCCGGGGCTGTTGCAGGCCGCCTCGGTGCGCGCCGACGTGGCCATCAAGGGGACCGGGGGCGGCATCGACGTCTTCGGCGCGCTGGCCGCGGTGTCGACGGCGCTGGCGAACAACGACGGCGCCACCGTGCGCGGCGCGATCGCCGGCCTCGACACGTCGACCGATCAGGTCTCTGCGGCGCTCACCAGCGCGGGCGGAATCCTGTCGGCGTTCGAGAGCGCGCAGCAGATCGGCGGCGTGGCCAGGGACTCTGCCCAGAAGGTGCTGTCGGCCCAATCCGAGGCAGACGTCTTCGAGGCCACCTCGAACCTGACGATGGCCCAGCAGTCCTTGCAGGCGGCGCTGGCGGTGACCGCCCAGTCCTTCGGCGTCACCCTCTTGAACTACCTGAAGTAGGTGAGGACGGCGCCGGCTGGCGCAGGGCGCTCGGATGCACCGCGGGCGCGGGTCGCTCGATGCCTGGCTCGTGCATGGATGACCCGCGGGCACGGCTCCGTCGATGACCCGCACATCCCCGGTCGCCACCTCGCATCCTGCGAGGGATCGTCCAGCGGGACGACGCCCGCGCGCCGCGGGCCGCCAGGGTGGCCGCGCCCTCAGCGGAGCAGACGCGGAGACGCTACCGCAGATCCTGCAGCAGCGTTGCGTGATACGAGCGGATACCGCGGCGGAGATTGTCGTCGCGCATCGAGGCATCGTTCAGGCGCTGGTTGGCGTTCGCCAGCGCGAGGCCGCACTTTTCGGCCAGCCCGCGCAGCATCGGAACCTCGTCCTCGGGGATACCCAGCCCGGCCACCTGAAGGCGGTGGCACAGCTGGGCGGCGGCGGCCATCTGCTCGTCCGCCACCGACAGGTCCTCGCTGGCCAGCGCGGCCAGGGCCTTCTTCAGCATCTCGGCCAGTTCGAGAGAGGGCGCTTGTTGCATTGGCATGGCGGCGCTCGGCGGCTCAGGGGCGGGCTGTTTGCGTGGGCGGCCCCGACATGGCGGCCACCGCCTTCTGGAAGCCTTCCACGACGGGCGCGAAGGCGCGCTCGGCCTCGCGCACGTCCGCCGCCCTGCCGGTGACGATGGCGCGCATCAGGCGGGCCATGGTGAACGTGTACAGCTCGGTGAGGGTGGCGGCCATGGCGGGCGCGGCTTCGCGATTCAGCGTGCCCTGCAAGTAGGCCACGATCTGGGACGACTTGTCCAGCAGCGGGTTGGCCGCCCTGCGATCGCCCTTCTCGAGTTGCTGCATGGCCACGCGCATGTGACGCAAGGCAGTCTCGAACAGGTTGACCATCAACCGCTCTTTCGAGGCGGTGGCGTTCTTGACGGTGACGTAACGGTTGGCTCCGCTCATTTGGAACTCCCTGAGGACGAGGACGAGGACGTGCCGAGCCCGAGGCCGGACGCGCTCAAGAAGCTGCCGATGCTGTTGTAGTTGGAGATCAGGCTCTCCATGTTCGCGAACTGTCTCTGGAGCTGCAGCTTGTAATTATCGACGTGGTCCTGCAGCTGTTGATTCCGCGTGGCGATGTCTTTGATCGTCTTTTGTAGCGACGTGGTGCGCTGCACCAGCTGCCCGCTGAACGAGTTGGTGTACTGATTCGACAGGGCCGTCAGCTTGTCGGACATGCCGGTCGACGCGCTGTTGAAGATGGCGTTGACGGCGTCCGGATCACGCGTCAGGACCTTGTTGAACGTGGTGGTGTCCAGGGTCAGCGTCCCGTCGTTCTGCAGCTTCACGCCCATGTCGGCCAGCGTGCGCACGGTGCCCGACGGGACCACCTGGTACGACAGCAGGCCGTTCATGCCCTGCTCCAGGCCCCGCGCGGTGCTGCCGTCCAGCAGCGTGCCGTCGGGGGCGGGGTTGCTGGGGTCAGGCCGCAGCGAGGGTTGCAGGGCGGTGACGACGGCGTTGAAGGCGCTGATGAACCCCTGGATGCCGGCGGCGCTCTGGGCGGGGTTCTGGGTGATGACCAGGTTGCCGGCCGACGTGGTCTTCTGCGTCGCGGTCAACGTGACGCCGGGGATGGCGGTGGAGATGGTGTTCGACAGGCTCTCGACGGTCAGGTCGTCGACCTGGACGATGGCGTTGGTCGCGTTCTGGGTGACGGCCAGGCCCAGGCCCGTGCTGTCGGAGTCAATGGTCAACCCGCCATCGGCGGCGCTGCCGATCGGCTTGCCGGTGTTCCGGTTGGTCAGCGAGACGTACATGTGGGAGCCGTCGCTGACCACCGCGGCGCTGATGGGGGCGCCCGACGAGTTGATCTGCTTGACGACGCTGCCCAGGTCGCTGTTGGCGGCGATGTTGATGGTGGTCGCCACGCCCTGGATGTGCAGGTTCAGCGCGCCGCCGGCCACCGTGTCGTTGGAGGTAAGAAACTGCGTCGAGCGGGCGCGCGCCGAGGTGGCGACCGAGTTGACGGTGATGGCGTAGCTTCCCGGCAGGGCCCCGGCGCCGGCGACGGCCGTGACGCCAGCGGGCGTCTGGCTGATCGTGTTCGACGAGACGCCGCTGGTCCCCAGCGACTGGGCCGCGGCGGCCATGGCCTTGATCTTCGAGGACAGGTCCCCGATGGACGAGATCTGAGCGGTGAGGGCGGCCTGGTAGGCGGTGTTCGTCGTGATGGGCTGCGATTCCAGCGCCACGAGCTTGTCCACGATGGTGTTCGTGTCCAGCCCGGAAGCCAGTCCACCTGCCTGGAAGATCGCTGACGTCGACGCCATGAAGAGTGCCTCCTCGGTGCGGGAGCGCCCCGCCAGCCTTCCGGCTGCGGGGCGCTATTCCCTAGGGTCTGTTTTCGGTCGGTTAGCCGAGCAGCTTGAGGGCCAGCTGGGGCATCTGGTTCGCCTGGGCCAGGACCGAGACCGCCGACTGGCTGATGATCTGGGCCCGGGTCATGGCGGCGGACTCGGAGGCGACGTCGACGTCACGGATACGGCTGTTGGAGGCCGACAGGTTGTTCGAGGTCGTCTTCAGGTTGTTCATGGTGTGCGTCAGCGAGTTCTGCGAGGCACCCAGGGCGGCGCGGCTGGACACCATGGCGGCGATGACGTTGTCGACGCCGGTGATGAGCGACTGCGCGTTGGCGACGGTGTGGCCCGTGGCGCCACCGAAGTTCGAGATGGCCGTCTGCAGGGCCGAGTAGACGCCGTTCGAGCCGGTGTTCGAGCTGCTGATCTGGGCGTTGAAGAAGGTCGCCGACTCGCTCTGGTTCGCGTTCGCGCCGACCTGGAAGGCCGCCGAACCACCGGTGCCGGAGGTGATCACCGTGTTCGCCGTCGCCAGGTCCGTGGCGATGCCGGCGGCGGTCGTGTTGCCCGCTGCCGAAACCGTGAAGCTGACGCCGAAGGTCGAGAAGTCGAAGGTCTGGGACTGGCCGGCCGTCGGCGCCGTCGCGGCGATGGTCTGCGTGATGTTGCTGTTGTTGTGGTCCGTCATCGTCACGTTGCCGTTGGTGTCGGCGGAGATGTCGAACTGGGCACCAGCGGCCGCTTTGCTGACGTCGACGGCCGACACGGACGCGTTCGTCTCGGTCGCCAGCGCGAGGCCGGCCAGCAGGCCCGAGTTCGTGTCTTCCTTCGTGCTCAGCGCGCCGGTCAGCAGGTTCTGGCCGTTGAACTGGGTGCGGCTGGTGATGTTGTTGATGTTCGTGTAGAGGGCCTGGATTTCCTGGTTGATGTTGCCGCGGTCGGTGTCCGACAGGGTGGCGTTCGAGGCCTGGACGCCCAGGTCACGCATACGCTGCAAGCTCGAGGTGACCTCGTCCAGCGCGCCTTCCGCCGTCTGGATCATCGAGATACCGTCCTGGGCGTTCATCGCGGCCTGGTTCAGGCCACCGATCTGCGACTGCATCTTCGTCGAGATGGCCATACCGGCAGCGTCGTCCGCCGAGCTGTTGATCCGGTAGCCCGACGACAGGCGCTGCATCGAGGTCTGCAGGTCGTTGTTGGCGTTGAAGAGGGCGTGCTGGGCGTTCAGTGAGGCGACGTTGGTGCGGATGGACATAGACATGACGAGGACTCCTTTTTTCTTTCGTTTCTTTCGAGAACTTTTTGGCTCGTGGCCTTCGCATGAGGTTTCGTCACGGCCCTGGCGAACGATAAGGGGTAATTTTGCTTACGGACTTAAACCTATGGTGATGAAGAACGAGGCGCGGACGCGACGTGCGCAGGTCGGACGCTGAGCGCAAAGGTGCGCGCTGCTGGGCACGCTGATGGCCGGGGCGCGGTGCGCCTGGATGAGGTGAGAGGCAGGGCCGATCGCCCACGCTCCCGACGCGCGCGCGAAGGACGCCCGTGGTCGCGGGACGGCCGGCACCGGGCCCGGGCGACGGTCGCTCAGGCGAGACTCTGGCCCGGCGCCGTGGCATCCGCCTTCACGAGCTCGAGCATGTAACGGTCCCGGTCGCCCTGACCGTGGTTCTTGGCCAGCCTGAAGCCGGGGAAAAGCGCCTCCATGCCGGCGACCAGCTCGGGCAGCGTCGCGAAGTTCCAGCCGGAGGTGTTCTGCCAGCCGCCGCCCTCCGTCGGCTTCATTCCCCCCTCCGCCCGGCGGCACTCGATGATGATGCGGCGGCACTGCTGGCTGATGGCCAGCGCGTTGGCGCGCAGGTTCTTGGTGTGATGAATGACGGAGAACAGCAACACGGTGTCGAACGTGCCCGGGACGGGGCCGGCGTCGAGGTCGTGGTACCGGAAGGTCGCATCCGTTCCCAGGATGTGCGACAGGATGTTGCAGCCGCGAATGATCTTGGGATCCAGATCGATGCCGGTGACCTGGCAGCCACGGCGCGCCACGTAGGTGGATACGATCCCCGAGCTGCAGCCGACGTCCAGCACCCGTTCGCCAGGCGAAAATTCGATCCCATCCAGGTAGCCGCGGCGCGAGTCGAGCGACCGTTCGCCGTCGATGTAGACGTCCGCCTCTCGGATGGTGTGATAGATGGCCGCCTTCGCCGCCGTGGTGATCTGGTTGGTGAACAGGCGCGTCGAGGCCAGGTTGAAGGCGCCGTCGCGAAACAGCCCTTCGAAGTCGCGCTTCATGTCGAGCGCCGGGAAGTAGTGCAGGAAGCTCTTGAAGTTCCAGCGGCTGTACTTCTGTCGGACCAGCTCGTCGCACCAGTCGAAGAAGGCGGCGTTGCCCAGCTTGCGCATGGTTTCGTCCAGCAGCTCGGCCTGGTCGTAGTCGATGAGACGGCAAAGGCCGGTCACCTTGTCCATGCGGAGGTTCTCGGGGCGAAGGTCGGCGTGGAAGACGCCCAGCGCCTTCTGCTCGAGCACCGCGAGCAGGATGTCCCCCAGGGCCGGCACCTCGGTGGCCGGCAGGAACTCCTCCATCATGTAAACGAACGCGTCGCCCGCGGCGGCGGCCAGGGCCTCACGGCCGGTCGCATCGAGGCAGGCCTCGAGCTGTGCGCGTTGCGCGGTGCCGTGCCCCAGCAGGCGCGGGCAGGTCACGCAGTTCTGTCGGTTCAGCTGTTCGATGATCCGCCGTTCGCCATCCAGCGTGTTCTTCTTCAGCGGGTTGTGGCGCAGCTCGAGCTTCAGGAAGGTGGCGCCGTCGGCGCTGACCCCCAGCAGGCTGGCGCCATTGGCGTCCGCGCGCAGGCTGACGTCATCGAACGCGACGCCATCCAGCAGCAGGCGAGCGGCGCTGACGCGCACGCCCAGGGCCGCTGTGACGACGACGGGGGCCGGTGGTCTGGCGGCGCCGGCCGCCTCGCGCCGGCGGTACAGGTCGACCGCCAGCTGCAGGACCGTGATCGTATCGTCCTTGCGATCAAGGGTGCGCAGCACGTTCGCCAGCTCGACCAGGATGATCGGCTCCAGCGGCGCCAGATCCTTGGCCCGCAGGTAGGCGGTGGCCGCCTGGCTGAACAGCTTTCCCGCGGCGAAGCTGCGGGCCAGGCTCAGAAAATAGATGGGGTTCGCGGGGCTCAGCTTGGCGGCCTCCATGAACAGCGCGATGGCGCCCTGATAGTCCCGGGCCTGAAAGGCCTTCACCCCTTGCGTGTGCAGCGCCTCGTGGCCGGCCAGCCCGAAGTCCACGGTGTTCGTCGCCACAGGGGTCACGGGTGTGTGTCCGTGAGTGGGAGGACCTTGCATGAGCCCCCTATCGGTCCGAAAGGTGGGGGACTTGAGATTCGCGAAAACTGTCCGATGGAGGCCACCGTGGGGCAAGCAGCGATTCGAAGACGACTGGCCGTCGCCAGCGGTGCGGCTCAGGACCCGGCGCCGAGTGAACCGTCGCCCCGCGATTCACTCACCCTGGACAAGGTGATCGCGCGGGCCCGTCAGGCGGAGAGGTCCGGCGACAGCAAGACCGCCATCTCGCTTTATGCCGAGGCGGTTGCACGGGGCTCGGCCGCGCCCGAGGTGTTCAACGATCTGGGGACGCTCCTGGCGCGGGGCGGGCAGTTCCCGGCGGCCATCGTCCAGTACGAGACGGCCCTGATGCTGGCCCCCAGTTCGCGGGAGATCGCGAAGAACCTGTCCAAGGCCGTCGAGGCGATGTCCCTGAACGCGTTCCGGGAGAAGCGCTGGCTCGACGCCTCGGCCGGTTATGGTCGGTTGTGCGTTCTGGACCCGACCTGCGCTCTGTTCCAGACGAACACGGGCCGGGCGCTGTACGAGCTGAAGCTGTTGCAGGACGCCCTTCCTTACTTCAGGCGCGCGGCCGAGCTGGCCCCTGCCGATCCAGCCGTGCTGCTGAACCTCGGGGCGTTGCTGTACGAGCTGAACCAGCGCGAGGCCGAGCCGGTCCTGCGCCGGGTGCTGGAGCTGGCTCCGGACAACGTGCCCGCGCTGGTCAACCTGGGCGCGGTGCAGAACCGGCTGAACCAGTTGAACGCGGCGGGGGAGACGGCGCGCCGGGTGCTGGCGCTGTCGCCCGAGCAGCCCGATGCGCACGGCAACCTGGCCGCCGTCCTGAGGGAGCAGGGGGAGCTGCCCGCGGCCATTCAGCACTACCGGCGAGCGCTGGCCTCCAAGCCCGAGTCGTCGCTCATCTTCTCGAGCTATCTGCTGGCCAGGCAGGCGGACGCGACGGCGCGTCCCGCCGAGCTGCTGGCCGATCACCGGCTGTGGGAGGAGCGCTTCGCGAAGCCGCTCGATCCGGGACCGGCCGGGATGTTCGGCGCGCGCGACGCCGATCCGGCCCGCCGGCTGCGGGTGGGCTACGTGTCGGCCGACCTGCGCAGTCACTCGGTGGCATCGTTCATCGAGCCCTTGATCGGCGCGCACGACCGGGCCGCCGTCGAGGTGTTCTGCTACTCATCGACGATCCATGACGCGGTCACCGAACGGATCCGCACCCGCGCCGACGTCTGGCGCGAGACCCGCCATCTGGGCGACGCCGCGCTGGCCGACCTGGTGGTGCAGGATCGGATAGACGTCCTGGTCGAGCTGAGCGGACACACGGCCGACCACCGTCTGCTGTGCTTCGCCCGGCGGCCGGCGCCGGTGCAGGTGTCCTACTGCGGCTACCCGGGCACGACGGGGCTATCGGCCATCGGCTGGCGGCTGACCGACGCCATCGCGGATCCGGAGGGCGAGGCCGACAGCTGCCATGCCGAGCGTCTGTGGCGCTTGCCGAACGGCTTCCTCACCTATCAACCGGAGGTCGCCGACCTGCCTGTGGCCGGCCCGTTGCCGGCGGTGGGGCGGGGGACGGTGACCTTCGGCTCATTCAACAACCTTTCGAAGCTGAACGACGGCGTGCTGGATCTGTGGGCCCTGGTGCTGAGGTCGGTGCCGGGCTCGCGCCAGGGCTTGAAGTGTCGAGGCCTGGGCGACGAGGCCCCGCGGCGGCGGGTCGCGGAGCGTCTGGCCGCCGGGGGCATCCCGGAGGATCGCCTGGTCGTCGTCCCCTACACGCGGACCCGGCTGGAGCACCTGGCCATCTATAATGAAGTCGACATCGGGCTCGACCCGTTCCCGTACAACGGGACCACCACCACCTGCGAGGCGATGTGGATGGGGGTCCCGGTCGTGACCCTGCTGGGGGCCTCCCATCCGGGACGGGTGGGGGCCAGCCTGCTGACCAGGGTCGGCCTGGGCGACCTGATCGCCGGGACGCCGCAGCGGTACGTGGACGTGTGCGCGGGCCTGGCCGGCGATCTGCCCCGGCTGGCCAGTCTTCGCGCCGGGATGCGCAGCCGTTTCGCCGCGTCGCCCCTGGGCTCACCCGGGGTCGTGGCCCGCGACATCGAGGCCGCCTATCGGGCGATGTGGGCCGCCTGGTGCGCGACCGCCCCGGGCGCGGGACCGTCAGCTCAGCGTGGCGGCTAGGTCGGCGTCGAACGCCGCCTCCGCCAGGATCTGCTCGGCCAGCTGGGTGGCGTTCGGGCGGTAGGTTCCGCTCCGCACCTGCTGGGTCAGGGCATGAATCCTCATGGCCCGCTCACTGGCGGCCACGTTCACGCTGCTCGCGATCGAGGTCCGCAGGTAGTCCGACTGTGCCAACGTCGCCCGGTCGGTCGGCACGACCGGCGGGGCAGCGTCCTGGCTCCGTCGCTCGGGGGCGGAGGTAGCTGGCGCGACGACCGCGGGACCATTCACCTCGTTGGTTTTCATGCTCGTGCCTCCGTCTCTCGCCTCTTCCTACGAATGGGCTTCGACACGCCTGGCGCGCTCGATAAGGGCAACGCTGCAAAAAATTTCGCAGCAGCGGTTACGCGCGCTCTGCATCGAACGAGGCTTTGGCCAACACGTGACGATGCATGAGGAACCCAACCCACACTTCGCCCCACTTCTGTACTTGACGTTGAACGTCGGCTGAGTCTATATGCTGCGCCACGCGGATGAGCCCTCTCATCTTTAGGCCTCGACACAACACGCTCGCGCGGCTGAGTTTGATCATTCTAGCCGCGGGAGCAGGTGGTACTGTTGGCGGATTGATGCTCTGGGCGCGAACGCCGTACGCGCGCGCCATGGAGACGCCCGTCGAGCAGCCGCTTGAGTTCGACCACCGGCACCACACGCGGGACGAAGGGATCGACTGCCGCTACTGCCATAACACAGTAGACAAGGCGCCGTTCGCCAGCCTTCCACCCACGCAGCTGTGCCTCAACTGCCACTCGCAGATCTGGAACAAGAGCCCTCTGCTCGAGCCGGTGCGGAAGAGCTTCATCGAGGACAAGCCGCTGGTGTGGAACCGCGTCTACAAGGTCCCCGAGTTCGTCTACTTCAACCACTCCATCCACGTCGGTAAGGGTGTCGGTTGCGTGACCTGTCACGGTCGCGTCGACCAGATGGCCGCCGTCGAGAAGCAGACGCCGCTGACCATGGGATGGTGCCTCGAGTGCCATCGCAACCCGGAGAAGAACCTTCGTCCGCTTTCCGAGGTCACGAACATGACGTGGCACGCGGAAGGCGACGCCGATGAAACCGGTCGTGTCCTGGCCGAGAAGAACGACGTCCACACCCGCACCAGTTGCACGACGTGTCACCGATGAGCAGCCACGATCAGGAGCCTCTGCAGGATCATCCGGAAGATCACGCTCGGTCGGCTCTGTCCGGCAACGGCGCCTCCCCCGGCCCGGCGCGGCGGATCTCCCTTCCCATCGTCGATGAGGCCGTCGCCGCCACCGAGGCGGCCAGCGGCGCGGTGAGGGAGCAGCGGAAGTACTGGCGCAGCATCGCCGAGAGAGAGGGCTCGCCGAAGCTGGCCGCCGCCGCGCAGCGGGAGTTCCCGCCGGGCGCGTCAGAGCTGCCCGACGTCAGCCGGCGATCGTTCATGAAGCTGTTCGGCGGCGGTGCCGCGGCGGCGGGCCTGGCCGCTTGCCACCCCCCGCAAGAACAGGCGATCCCGTTCGTCCGCCGTCCGGAGGAGGTCACCCCGGGCAACGCGCTGCACTTCGCGACCGCCTACGGGGTCGAGGGCTTCGCCCTGGGCCTGCTGGTCGAGAGCCACGAGGGTCGACCCACGAAGATCGAGGGGAACCCCGATCATCACGACAGCCTGGGCGCGACCAGCCGCTACGAGCAGGCTTTGCTGCAGGGGCTTTACGACAACGATCGCGCCAAGCAGCTGAAGCACAAGGACGAGCCGCTCAGCTGGCAAACGTTCCTGGGCCAGATGGCGACGCTGTCGGCGCGCCACGCCGCCGACGGTGGCGCCAAGCTGCGCTTCTTGACGGAGCCGACCGCCTCGCCGCTGCACCTCGAGCTGCGCAAGCGGATCCTGGAGAAGTTTCCCAAGGCAAAGTTCACCAGCTACAGCTCGATCGCCGGGGACGGCGCGGCCGACGGCCTGCGTCTGGCCTACGGCAAGTATGTCGAGGCTCGTCACGAGCTGACCCGCGCGTCGGTCATCGTCTCGCTGGACGCCGACTTCCTGGGGGAGGGCCCCGAGTCGGTGCGCGCCATGCGGCAGTTCGCCGGGGGGCGCCAGCCCGGCGCGCCCATGAATCGCCTTTACGTGGTCGAGCCCGCCATGACCGTGACGGGAATGTCGGCGGATCATCGGCTGCGCCTGCGCGCCGGGGACGTGGCGGCCTTCGCGTTGGCGCTGGCCGCCGAGCTGGGACGCCGTCCCGGCTTCGCACAGTTGGCGGCGATCGCCAGCGGTGGCCATGGGGTGACGGCCGGTGATCCCAAGTGGATCAGCGCCGTCGCCTCGGACCTGATCAAGCACCGCGGCCAGTCCTTGCTGCTCGCCGGGCGCCGCCAGTCCGCCGCCGTGCATGCGGTGGTGGCTGCCTTGAACGCCGCGCTCGACAACGTCGGAACGACCGTCACCTATGCGACGCCGCTGCTGGCGGATCCGCTGTCTGGTCCGAAGGCGCTGGCGCCGCTGGCCGAGGAGATCGCCGCGGGTCAGGTCGACACGCTGGTCATCACCGCCTACAACCCGGTCTATACCGCGCCGGTCGACCTGAAGTTCGACAAGCTGCTCGCCCGCGTGCCGAACACGGTCTACCGAGCCGCGTACGAGGACGAGACGGCCGCCGTCTCCACCTACGTGGTGCCGGCCGCCCACCCCCTCGAGTCCTGGGGCGATGCCCGGGCCACCGACGGCACCATCTCCCTGGTGCAGCCCTTGATCGCGCCCCTGTGGGGCGGACACTCCGATATCGAGATCCTGAGCGCGTTCCTGGGGGAGGGTGACCTGGGCGCGTACGAGGTGCTGCGCCGCTCGTGGGCCGCCAAGCAGGCGACCGTTCCGGGCGCGACCGGCGAGTTCGACCAGATCTGGGAGAAGTGGGTCGGCGACGGCGTCATCGTCGGCACCGAGACCACTCCCGAGGCTGCCTTGACCCTGGATGGTTCGGCCATCCAGCAGGGGCTGGGCGCGCTGCTGGCCGCTGGACCCAAGGGCGCCGGCGTCGAGATCGCCTTCGTCCCCGACTACAAGGTGGTCGACGGCCGCTTCGCCAACTCGGCCTGGCTGCAAGAGCTGCCGGATCCCGTCCACAAGATCACCTGGGACAACGCCGCCCTGATCTCGCCCGCCATGGCCAAGTCGCTGGGCGTCGAGGTCGAGCGCGACAACGACAAGTTCTCGGTGCTGGTCATCGAGTACAAGGATCGGCGGGTTCACGCGCCGGCCCTGATCGCCCCGGGCCACGCCGATGACTCCATCACGCTGGCCCTCGGCTACGGCCGGACCGGTTCGGAGAGTGTGGCCAGCGGCGTCGGCTTCAACGCCGGCGTGCTGCGTGGCAGCGACGCGCCCTGGTTCGACCGCGGCGCCCAGGTGTCGCTGGCGACCGGCATGCACCTGTTCGGCCTGACCCAGAACCACTGGTCGATGGAGAACCGCGAGCCGGCCATCTCCACCAGCCTGGCGGACTTCGAGAATCCCCGCTCCGAGGCGC
>Ga0207705_10001825_pt1 | contig 16767 bp, 27 predicted proteins | sample KBSC13metaG_FD_184314 | JGI IMG/M metagenome (GOLD analysis project Ga0207705, IMG submission 184314) | Corn rhizosphere microbial communities from Kellogg Biological Station, Michigan, USA - KBS C1-3 metaG (SPAdes) (version 2) | ecosystem: Host-associated > Plants > Roots > Rhizosphere > Soil ...
CGGGGACATCGTCGCGCTTGCCGGCCTCAAGGACACGACCACGGGCGACACGCTGTGCGCCGCGAACGCTCCGATCATTCTCGAGCGGATGGAGTTCCCGGATCCGGTCATCGAAGTGGCCGTGGAGCCCAAGACCAAGGCCGACCAGGAGAAGATGGGCGTGGCGCTCAATCGCCTGGCTCGCGAGGATCCGTCGTTCCGGGTGACAACCGACCATGAGTCCGGCCAGACGATCATCAAGGGGATGGGCGAGCTCCACCTCGAGATCCTCGTCGACCGCATGAAGCGCGAGTTCAAGGTCGAGGCCAACGTCGGTGCGCCGCAGGTCGCCTATCGCGAATATCTCGCGAAGCCGGTCGACCTCACCTACACCCACAAGAAGCAGTCGGGCGGCTCCGGCCAGTTCGGCGAGATCAAGATCAACGTCATCCCGGGCGAACGCGGATCGGGCTTCCAGTTCTTCGACGAGATCAAGGGCGGCAACGTGCCGAAGGAATATATCCCTTCGGTCGAGAAGGGCCTGCGCGAGACCGCCGAGACCGGATCGCTGATCGGCTTCCCGATCATCGATTTCGAGGTGCACCTGGTCGACGGCAAGTACCACGACGTCGACTCATCGGCGCTGGCATTCGAGATCTGCGCGCGTGGCGCGATGCGCGAAGCGGCGCACAAGGCCGGCATCAAGCTGCTCGAGCCGATCATGAAGGTCGAGGTGGTGACACCGGAAGATTATCTGGGCGACGTCATCGGCGACCTGAACAGCCGCCGCGGACAAATCCAGGGCACCGACAGCCGCGGCAACGCCCAGGCGGTCGAGGCGGTCGTGCCGCTCGCCAACATGTTCGGCTACGTCAATCAGCTGCGCTCGTTCACCCAGGGACGCGCGCAGTACACGATGCAGTTCTCGCACTATGACGAAGTGCCGCAAAACGTCGCCGACGAAGTGAAGGCGAAGCTGGCATAAGCGTAATTTTGTAGCTATGGGCGCGCTCGCGATCAGGGCGGGCCGCCCGATTTCCTAACGAAGAAGAGGCGTAAAATGGCGAAGGCTAAATTCGAGCGCAATAAGCCGCACGTGAACATCGGCACCATCGGTCACGTCGACCATGGCAAGACGTCGCTGACCGCGGCGATCACCAAGGTGCTGGCCACGAAGGGCGGCGCCGAGTTCGTCGATTATGCGAACATCGACAAGGCTCCCGAGGAGCGCGAGCGCGGCATTACGATTTCGACCGCTCACGTCGAATATGAGACCGAGAAGCGCCACTATGCGCACGTCGATTGCCCGGGCCACGCCGATTATGTGAAGAACATGATCACCGGCGCCGCGCAGATGGACGGAGCGATCCTCGTCGTGTCCGCCGCCGACGGCCCGATGCCGCAGACCAAGGAGCACATCCTGCTCGCCAAGCAGGTCGGCGTTCCGACCATGGTCGTCTACCTGAACAAGGTCGACCAGGTCGACGATGCCGAGTTGCTCGAACTGGTCGAGCTCGAAATCCGCGAGGAGCTTTCCAAGCGCGACTTTGACGGCGACAACATTCCGATCGTCTCGGGTTCGGCCCTCGCCGCGCTCGAGGACAAGAACCCCGAGATCGGCGCCGAATCGATCGTCAAGCTGATGGCTGCGGTCGACGATTGGATTCCGACCCCGGAGCGTCCGCTCGACAAGCCGTTCCTGATGCCGATCGAGGACGTGTTCTCGATCTCGGGCCGCGGCACCGTCGTCACCGGCCGCGTCGAGCAGGGCATCGTCAAGGTCGGCGAGGAAGTCGAGATCGTCGGCATTCGCGACACCCAGAAGACCGTCGTCACCGGCGTCGAGATGTTCCGCAAGCTGCTCGATCAGGGCCAGGCGGGCGACAACATCGGCGCGCTTCTGCGCGGCGTCGGCCGTGAGGACGTCGAGCGCGGCCAGGTCCTGGCCAAGCCCGGCTCGATCACTCCCCACACGGACTTCAGCGCCGAGGTTTACGTCCTGTCGAAGGACGAGGGCGGCCGTCACACGCCGTTCTTCGCCAACTATCGTCCGCAATTCTACTTCCGGACGACGGACGTCACCGGCGAGGTCGTGCTCCCCGAGGGCACCGAAATGGTGATGCCGGGCGACAACGTGAACCTGGGCGTCAAGCTGATCGCCCCGATCGCCATGGACCAGGGCCTGCGCTTCGCAATCCGCGAGGGCGGCCGCACGGTCGGCGCGGGGGTTGTCGCGAACATCACTAAGTAATATAGGGCGCCAACCGCGCGATTCTGGATCAGGGTCGCGCGGTTCGCTTTTGAGTTTGTTGAATAAAGCGTGCCGCAGCTTCGGCTGGGGTCCGCAGGCTCTTTCGCATCGGTAGGGACATGGAAACGCAGAACATCCGGATTCGCCTGAAGGCTTTCGATCATCGAGTGCTCGATCAGGCTACTGGCGACATCGCCGACACGGCGCGCCGCACGGGTGCTCTCATTCGCGGTCCCATTCCCCTGCCGACGCGGATCGAGAAATTCACCGTCAATCGCTCGCCGCACGTCGACAAGAAGTCGCGCGAGCAGTTTGAGGTGAGAACCTACAAGCGGCTGCTCGACATCGTGCAGCCCACGCCGCAGACGGTCGACGCGCTGATGAAGCTCGATCTCGCCGCCGGCGTCGACGTCGAGATCAAGCTGGCCTGACGGCCGGCGCTCCTGAGGGAGTGAATTTGGGTGATACCGCCGGAGGTTAGCTCCGGGCTGCGTCCCCGCCGTCCCGTTTTCGCGGGACTCTAGCCCAGGCGGGGCACGCAAACATTTGGATGGGCTTCACGCACACGGGATTTGGCCTGTGTGCCTCTGTTGAGGAGTTTGGTCATGCGCACCGGCGTGATCGCAAAGAAGGTCGGAATGACCCGCCTGTTCCAGGCGGACGGTCGGCACGTGCCGGTTACCGTCCTGCAACTGGACGAGCTGCAGGTCGTCGGCCGCCGCGAGATGGACAAGGACGGCTACACCGCCGTTCAACTTGGCGCGGGCAAGGCGAAAGCCAAGAATGTCGCCAAGCCGCAGCGCTCCGCCTTCGGCAAGGCAAACGTCGAGCCCAAGGTCCGCGTCGCGGAATTCCGCGTCGAGGACGACGGCTTGCTCGACGTCGGCGCCAACATCAGCGCGGATCACTTCGTGCCGGGCCAGATGGTCGACGTCTCCGGCGTGACGCAAGGCAAGGGCTTTGCCGGCGCGATGAAGCGCTGGGGCTTCAGCGGTCTCCGCGCTACCCACGGCGTCTCCGTCTCGCACCGCTCGCACGGTTCGACCGGCAACCGCCAAGACCCGGGCCGCGTGTTCAAGAACAAGAAGATGGCCGGCCACATGGGCGCGCGCAATCGCACCCAGCAGAACCTCGAGGTCGTCCGCACCGACCCGATCCGCGGCCTGCTGTTCATCAAGGGCTCGGTGCCGGGTCACAAGGGTAGCTGGCTGACCGTTACCGACGCGATCAAGCTGCCGCGGCACGACAGCGCGCCGTACCCGGCGGGCCTGGTCGACACAAAGGCGAAGATCGACGAGTCGGATATTCCGGCAGCCGGCCTGGTCGATGACGCCGCGGTGCACGAGATGCCCGCGTTGCCGAGCGACGAGGAAGTCGCGGCGATCGCCGCCGAGCAGGAAGCCGGTGCTGCTGCTGACGCTGAAGCTGCTCAGGCTGCCGAAGCAGAAGCCGCTGACTCCGCGCAAGCTGCAGAAAATGAAAAAGCCCAAGCGGCTGAGGACAGCGCGAAGCCTGCCTCCGACGCCGGCGAGGGCAAGGAAGGCGAGTGATGAAGGTCAAGGTTCAATCGCTCGACGCCGGCCAGAAGAACACTGGGACGGGCGGCGACATCGAGCTCAAGGACGAGATTTTCGGGGTCGAGCCGCGTGCCGACATCCTGCATCGCGTCGTCACCTGGCAGCTGATCAACCGCCGCGCTCCGGCGCGCGCCGCGCGTGAGCGCAGCGACGTCGCCCGCACCGGCAAGAAGTTCGGCCGGCAGAAGGGCGGCGGCACGGCTCGTCACGGTGACCGCCGGGCCCCGATCTTCATCGGCGGCGGCAAGGCTCACGGCCCGCGCGCCCGGGTGTTCGTCTCGAGCCTCAACAAGAAGGTCCGCCAGCTCGGCCTCAGGATGGCCCTGTCGTCGAAGGCTCAGAGCGGCCAGCTGATCGTGCTCGACAATCTCGACCTCAAGGAAGGCAAGACGAAGGAGCTTCGCACGAAGCTGTCGAGCCTCGGTTTCGGCAAGACCGCGTTGGTGATCGACGGTGACGCGCTCAACGTCGGCTTCGCCCGGGCTTCGTCGAACCTCGGGAGCATCAACCTGCTCCCGGCGATCGGTGCGAACGTCTATGACATCATGCGGCACGACACTCTGGTGCTGACCCGCGCCGCGGTCGAAACGCTGGAGGCGCGGTTCAATGGCTAAGAAGCAGCAGAAAGCGGCCGACGCGCGGCACTATGACGTCGTGCTCGCGCCGCACATCACCGAGAAGTCGACGATGCTGTCGGAGGCCAATGCGGTGGTGTTCAAGGTCGCGTCCAAGGCCTCGAAGCCGGAGATCAAGGCCGCGGTCGAGGCATTGTTCGGAGTCAAGGTCACCGGCGTCAACACGATGGTGACCAAGGGCAAGACCAAGCGCTGGAAGGGCCAGCCCTATCGGCGCTCGGACGTGAAGAAGGCGATCGTCACGCTGGCCGAGGGTCAGTCGATCGACATTACCGAAGGGGCTAAGGCGTAATGGCTCTCAAGCAATATAAGCCGACTTCCCCGTCGCGCCGCGGCCTCATCCTGGTCGACAAGTCGGCGCTGTGGAAGGGCAAGCCGGTCAAGGCCTTGACCGAAGGCAAGCGCAAGACCGGCGGCCGCAACAACAAGGGCCACGTGACTTCGCGCGGCATCGCCGGCGGCCACAAGCAGAAGTACCGGATCATCGACTTCAAGCGGCGTACCTGGGACGTCGCGGCGACGGTCGAGCGGCTCGAGTACGATCCCAACCGTTCGGCGTTCATCGCTCTCGTTTCCTACGAGGGTGGCGAACAGGCCTATATCATCGCTCCGCAGCGCCTCGCTCCGGGCGACAAGGTCGTCGCTGGCAAGAAGGTCGACGTGAAGCCCGGCAATGCGATGGAGATCGGCCAGATGCCGGTCGGTACCATCGTCCACAACGTTGAGATGAAGCCGGGCAAGGGCGGCCAGATCGCTCGCGCCGCAGGCACCTATGTCCAGGTTGTCGGGCGCGACCGCGGGATGGTCATCGTCAGGCTCAATTCAGGCGAGCAGCGCTACATCCGCTCGGACTGCATGGCGACCGTCGGCGCGGTGTCCAACCCCGACAACGGCAACCAGACGCTGGCCAAGGCGGGCCGCACGCGGTGGCTGGGCAAGCGCCCGCTGACCCGCGGCGTCGCCAAGAACCCGGTCGACCACCCGCACGGCGGTGGTGAAGGCCGGACCTCGGGCGGCCGTCACCCGGTCACTCCGTGGGGCAAGCCGACCAAGGGTGCCCGCACCCGTCACAACAAGGCGACCGACAAGTTCATAATCCGGTCGCGTCACGCAAAGAAGAAGGGTTAAGCCATGGCCCGTTCCATCTGGAAAGGTCCGTTCGTCGAGCTTTCGCTGCTGAAGAAGGCGGAGACGGCCCAGGACAGCAACAAGCGCGCGCCGATCAAGACGTGGTCGCGCCGTTCGACGATCCTGCCGCAGTTCGTCGGCCTGACCTTCAACGTCTACAACGGCCGCAAGTTCGTGCCGGTGTCGGTCAACGAGGACATGGTCGGCATGAAGCTTGGCGAGTTCGCGCCGACGCGCACCTTCCACGGCCACGCGTCCGACAAGAAGGGCAAGCGCTGATGGCCAAGCAATCCGCACCGCGCAAGGTTGGCGAGAAGGAAGCGCTGGCCATCGGCAACACCATTCGCGGCTCGGCGCGCAAGCTCAACCTGGTCGCGGGCCTGATCCGCGGCCGCAAGGTCGAGGAAGCGCTGAACATCCTCAAGTTCTCGCCCAAGGCGATGGCAGAAGATGTGAGCAAGGTTCTGGCCTCGGCGGTCGCCAATGCCGAGAACAACCATAACCTCGATGTCGACGCCCTGATCGTTGCCGAGGCGAGCGTCGGCAAGTCGATCTCCATGAAGCGCTTCGCGACCCGCGCGCGGGGCCGGTCGTCGCGCATCGTCAAGCCGTTCAGCCAGATCCGCGTCGTCGTGCGCGAGCAGGAAGAAGCGTAACATGGGTCAGAAAACCTCTCCTGTCGGGCTGCGCCTGCAGATCAACCGGACGTGGGACAGCCGCTGGTTCGCCGAGGGCGCGGACTATGGCCGCCTGCTGCTCGAGGACCTGCAGATCCGCCGCTACATCATCGAGAAGCTGCCCCAGGCGGCGATCTCGAAGGTGGTGATCGAGCGCCCGGCGAAGATCTGCCGCGTAAGCATCTATGCCGCTCGGCCGGGCGTCATCATCGGCAAGAAGGGCGCGGACATCGAGAAGCTCAAGAAAGAGCTTCAGAAGATGACCAGCTCCGAAGTCAGCCTGAACATCGTCGAGATCCGCAAGCCCGAGATCGACGCCAAGCTCGTCGCGCAAGGTGTCGCCGACCAGCTCGAGCGCCGCATTGCCTTCCGCCGCGCGATGAAGCGCGCGGTTCAATCGGCGCTGCGTCTTGGCGCCGAGGGCATCCGCATCACCTGCGCCGGCCGTCTCGGCGGCGCCGAGATCGCCCGCACCGAATGGTACCGCGAGGGCCGGGTGCCGCTGCACACGCTGCGCGGCAACGTCGATTACGCGGAGGCCGAGGCGCACACGGCTTATGGCGTCTGCGGCGTCAAGGTGTGGGTCTTCAAGGGAGAGATCCTGGGTCACGACCCGCTCGCGCAGGACCGGCTGATGATGGAGGCCCAAACCTCCGGCGTCCGTCCGGCGCGCGAAGAGCGCGGCAACCGGTAAGCGCGAAGGAAGAGTAGATCATGCTGCAACCCAAGCGCACCAAGTTCCGCAAGGCCTTCAAGGGCCGGATCCACGGCAATGCCAAGGGCGGGACCGAGCTCAACTTCGGCGCCTTCGGCCTCAAGGCCATGGAGCCGGAGCGGATCACTGCTCGCCAGATCGAGGCCGCGCGCCGCGCGATCACGCGTCACATCAAGCGCTCGGGGCGCTTGTGGATCCGGATTTTCCCGGACGTGCCGGTGAGCTCGAAGCCCGCCGAAGTCCGCATGGGCTCGGGCAAGGGTTCGCCCGAATTTTGGGTTGCTCGCGTCAAGCCCGGCCGCATCCTGTTCGAGCTCGACGGTGTCCCCGGAAGCCTCGCCAAGACGGCGTTTGAGCGCGCCGCCGAGAAGCTGCCGATCAAGACCAAGGTCGTCGCCCGGCTCGGCGAGAGCCTGGCCGAGGAGGAAAAGTAACATGGCCGCGAAGGACAATCTGACGGTCAAGACCGACGACCAGCTGCAGACGCAGCTCGGCGACTTGAAGCGCGAGCAGTTCAACCTCCGCTTCCAGTCGGCGACCAACCAGCTCGAGAAGCCCAGCCGTGTGCGCGAGGTGCGCCGCACCATCGCGCGCATCAAGACGCTGCAGAGCGAACGCGCCCGCAGCCAGACGGCCAAGGCGTAGGGAGACTATAGGAATGCCAAAGCGCGTCCTCACCGGCACCGTGGTGTCCGACAAGCCCGACAAGACCGTGGTGGTCCGCGTCGAGCGGCGGGTGAAGCACCCGCTGTACGGCAAGATCATCAAGCTGTCGAAGAAGTACCATGCCCATGACGAAGGCAATGCCTTCAAGGCAGGCGAGCAGGTGCGCATCCAGGAGTGCGCCCCGCTGTCGAAGCTGAAGACCTGGGAGGTCTTGGACCGGATCGGCGCCGCCAAGGCGGTGACCGTCGAGATTGACGAGCCCGAAGCGCTCAACCCGCAGTCGGAGCCGTCGAAACCGGCCGAGGAAAAGGCCGAAAAGCAGCCGAAGAAGGCGACGAAGAAGGCCAAGGCCGAAGACGTCGCCGAAGCGGACGCCTGAGAAGAATTTGAGAGGATAAGGGTCGAACCATGATCCAGATGCAGTCCAACCTGGACGTTGCGGACAACAGCGGCGCGAAGCGCGTTCAGTGCATCAAGGTGCTGGGCGGCTCCAAGCGTCGCGTCGCCGGCGTCGGCGACATCATCGTCGTCTCCGTCAAGGAAGCGGCGCCGCGCGGCCGCGTGAAGAAGGGCGACGTTCACCGCGCCGTCATCGTCCGCACGGCCAAGGATATCCGTCGTCCCGACGGCTCGGTGATCCGCTTCGACAGCAACGCCGCGGTGCTGGTCAACAAGAATGAGGAGCCGATCGGCACCCGTATCTTCGGCCCGGTCGTCCGCGAGCTTCGTGCGCGCAAGCACATGAAGATCATCAGCCTTGCGCCGGAGGTGCTGTAACCATGGCCGCCGCCAAGATCCGCAAGGGCGACCAGGTCGTCGTCCTGTCTGGCAAGGACAAGGGCAAGACGGGTGAAGTCATCCGCTCGATGCCCAAGGACATGAAGGTCGTCGTGTCGGGCGTGAATGTTCACGCGCGCCACCGCAAGCCGTCGCAGACCAACCCGCAGGGCGGGATCGAGCGCAAGGAAGCGCCGCTGCATGTGTCGAACGTTGCCATCGCCGATCCCAAGACCGGCGCGCCGACGCGCGTCCGCTTCGAGGAGCGCGACGGCAAGAAGGTCCGCGTCGCGGCCAAGTCAGGAGAGTTGATCCATGGCTGACAAGGAAAAGAAGGTCGACGAGGCCGAAGCGCCCGCGACCGAGCAGGTTGAGGTCGAGCGGGTCGGCGAGGCCGAGAAGGCCAAGGCCGAGGCGATCGAAGCCTTGCCGAAGGTCGAAGAGGCTGCGGTGCCGCAGGCGGAGAAGCCGGCTGGCAAGCCTTCGAAGACGCCCAGGGATTATGCGCCGCGCCTGAAGTCCGATTACGAAGATCGCATCGTCAAGGCGATGACCGAGAAGTTCGGCTACAAGAACCGGCTCGAAGTCCCCAAGCTCGAGAAGATCGTCATCAACATGGGCGTCGGCGAGGCGACCCAGGACAAGAAGCGCGTGGAGACCGCCGCTGCCGAAATGCAGCAGATCTCCGGCCAGAAGCCGGTGATCACCAAGGCGAAGAAGTCGATCGCACAGTTCAAGCTGCGCGAAGGCATGCCGATCGGCTGCAAGGTCACCCTGCGCCGCGACCGCATGTTCGAGTTCCTCGACCGGCTGGTCACGATCGCGCTGCCGCGCGTCCGCGACTTTCGCGGGCTCAACCCGAAGTCGTTCGACGGCCGTGGCAATTACGCGATGGGCCTCAAGGAACAGATCATTTTCCCCGAGATCAACTACGACCAGATCGACAAGGTCCGGGGAATGGACGTCATCATCACCACGACCGCGAAGACGGACGAAGAGGCGCGCGAATTGCTGCGCCTGTTCAACTTCCCCTTCCCGGCAGAGGAGCAGCGGGAGGCCGCGTAAGCGGTCTTCCCCTTAGGAGAAGAACTTAAGTCATGGCGAAACTGAGTTCGATCAACAAGAACGAGCGGCGCAAGAAGCTCGTTCAGAAGAATGCGGCGAAGTACGCGAAGCTCAAGGCGATCGCGGACGACAAGACGCGCGACGAGACCGAGCGGCTGATCGCCCGGCTGAAGATGGCCGAGCTGCCGCGCAACGGGAACCCGACGCGCATCCGCAACCGCTGCGAGCTGACCGGCCGCAGCCGTGCTTATTATCGCAAGTTCCGCCTGTCGCGGATCATGCTTCGGGAGCTGGCCAACAAGGGCCTGATCCCGGGCGTCGTAAAGTCGAGCTGGTAGGAGGATCACGAGATGGCGATGACCGATCCTCTGGGTGACATGCTCACCCGCATCCGCAACGGCCAGCAGGCGCGCAAGGATTCCATCCTGACGCCGGCGTCGACGCTGCGCACCCGCGTGCTCGATGTGCTTCAGCGTGAAGGCTATATCCGCGGCTACACCGAGGAAGAGCTCGCGGGCCAGAAGGGCATCCGCATCGAGCTCAAATATTTCGAGGGCCAGCCGGCGATCCAGCACCTGGCGCGCGTGTCCAAGCCCGGCCGCCGCGTTTATTCGGCGGCGCGCGAGTTGCCGCGCATCCGCAACGGCCTCGGCACGATCATCGTCTCGACCCCGCGCGGCGTGCTGTCGGACGCCGAGGCGCGCGAGCACAATGTCGGCGGCGAAGTCCTGGCGGAGGTGTTCTGATGTCCCGCATTGGCAAGAAACCCATTGCCCTTCCGGACGGCGTTACCGCGTCGGTCGAAAGCGGCATGCTGACCGTCAAGGGCCCCAAGGGTACGCTCGCGATGCAGCTTCTCGACGATCTCGTGAAATACGACATCGCCGAGGGCGAAATCCGCGTGACCCCGATCACCGACGCGCAGCGCAACCGCGCCGCCTGGGGCATGCAGCGCACCAACGTGCAGAACCTCGTCACCGGCGTGACCGAGGGCTTCACCAAGGTGCTCGAAATCACGGGCGTCGGCTATCGCGCCCAGGCACAGGGCAAGAACCTGCGCCTGCAGCTCGGCTACAGCCACGACGTGAACTTCCCGGTCCCCGAGGGCATAGAGGTCAAGACTCCCGACCAGAACACGGTCGAGATCACCGGCATCGACAAGCAGAAGGTGGGCCAGGTCGCCGCCGAGATCCGGCGCTGGCGCAAGCCCGAGCCCTACAAGGGCAAGGGCATCAAGTATCGCGGCGAGTACATCTTCCGCAAAGAAGGCAAGAAGAAGTAAGCCATGGCCATACTCTCTCTCTTTGAGCGCCGCCGCCGCCGCGTCCGCACGGCGCTTCGCGCCCGCGCCTCCGGCAAGCCGCGGCTGTCGGTCCATCGTTCGGGCCGTCATATCTATGCGCAGGTCATCGATGACGCTGCCGGCACGACGCTGGCCGCTGCATCGAGCCTGGACAAGGATGTGAAGGGCAAGACCGGCGCCACCCGCGATAGCGCCGCCGCCGTCGGCAAGGCGCTAGCCGAGCGGGCCAAGAAGGCCGGCGTCTCCTCGGTCGTGTTCGACCGTGGCGGCTTCCTGTTCCATGGCCGCGTCAAGGCCCTCGCCGATGCCGCGCGCGAAGGCGGACTGGAGTTTTAAGAATGCAAGACGAGAACCAGCAGGGCAACGAAGCCAACACCGATCCGGTGGAAGCGGCGGCGGTTGCCGAAGCGACCCCGGCTCAGGCCGAGCAGGCTGCTCCGGAAGCGCCGGTTGAAGCTGCGCCGGCTGAAGCCGCTCCGGCGGAACCGCGCGGCCGTGGACCTCGCGGTCCGCGCGGTGGCGGCGGTGGGCGTGGTCGTGGCGGCGGTGACCGCGGCGGCGGACGCGGACGGCGTGACGATCGTCGCGGCCGTGGCGGCGACGACGATGGCGGCGAGGAGCTGATCGAGAAGCTCGTCCACATCAACCGCGTGTCCAAGACGGTGAAGGGCGGCAAGCGCTTCGGCTTTGCGGCGCTGGTCGTGGTCGGCGACGGCAAGGGTCGCGCCGGTTTCGGCCATGGCAAGGCGCGCGAAGTGCCGGAGGCGATCAGCAAGGCGACCGCAGCGGCGAAGAAGGCGATGATCCGCGTTCCGCTGCGCGACGGCCGCACGCTCCATCATGACGGGCTCGGTCATTTCGGCGCGGGCCGGGTAACCGTCCGCACGGCTCCGGCCGGCACCGGAATCATCGCCGGCGGCCCAATGCGCGCGATCTTCGAGAGCCTCGGCGTTGCCGACGTCGTGACGAAGTCGGTCGGAACTTCGAACCCCTACAACATGATCCGGGCGACCTTCGAGGCGCTGAAGGAGCAGACCAGCCCGCGCTCGGTTGCGCAGCGCCGCGGCAAGAAGGTCGCCGACCTGCTCGGCCGTGGCGGCGCCAGCGCCGCCGAAGCCGAGGCCCAGGCCGAAGCGATCGCGGAGTAAGCATGATGGCGAAGATCAAGATCACGCAGACCGGTTCGCCGATCCGCCGCGACAAGACTCAGCGTGCGACTTTGGTCGGGCTCGGCCTCAACAAGCTGCACCGGACCATCGAGGTCGAGGGCACGCCCGAAGTCATGGGCCAGGTGCGCAAGGTACAGCATCTGGTCCGCGTCGAAGAAGCGGCTTGACTTCCTCCCTCTCCCCTTGAGGGAGAGGGTTGGGGTGAGGGCCAGTGCGGTCTCGCACAACGGCCCCTCACCCTTCCGCTCCCTTCGGGAGTTCCTTCCCTCTCCCTCAAGGGGAGAGGGGTAAAAGCGCGACAAAAGCGAAAGCGAGTGCAACGACATGAAACTCAACGAAATTCGTGACAACAAGGGCGCGCGCCAGTCGCGCGTTCGGGTCGGCCGTGGCATCGGCTCCGGGCTCGGCAAGACCGCCGGCCGCGGCCAGAAGGGCGCCAAGGCGCGCTCGGGCGTGTCGATCAACGGCTTCGAAGGCGGCCAGATGCCGCTCCACATGCGCATCCCGAAGCGCGGCTTCAACAACATCTTCGCCAAGGATTATGCCGAGGTAAACCTGGGCGCGGTCCAGAAGGCGATCGATGCCGGCAAGCTCGACATCAAGGGCACGCTTGACCATGCGGCGCTCAAGGCTGCCGGCCTGGCGCGTGGCGGCAAGGACGGTGTGCGCCTGCTCGGCAAGGGCGAGATCAAGGCCAAGCTGAACCTCAAGGTCGCGGGTGTCTCGAAGGGCGCGCGCGAAGCGGTCGAGAAGGCCGGTGGATCGATCGAGCTGATCGAGCGCAAGAACCCGGCCGAGCTGGCCGCCGCCAAAAAAGGCAAGGTTCGCGCCAAGAGGCTCGCCGATCAGGCGACGGCCAAGGCCGAGGCCTGACAACGGCGGGAGCGCCACTATATAGCGTCTCATTCCCGCTCATCCTGAGTAGGGACTGAGCCTGCCGAAGGCCCGTATCGAAGGACTGTCCTTCGATACGCCGGTTCGACAAGCTCACCGGCTACTCAGGATGAGCGGTTCGACTTTCGAGGATTGAACCGTCTGATGGCATCTGCAGCCGAACAACTTGCTTCCAGCATCAGCCTCGCCAGCTTTGCCAAGGCGACCGAGCTCAAGAAGCGGCTGTGGTTCACGCTCGGCGCGCTGATCCTGTTCCGCCTCCTGTCGTTCGTTCCGGTGCCGGGCATCGACCCGGTCGCGATGAACGCGCTCTACCAGACGCAGAGCGGCGGCATTCTCGACGTCTTCAACACCTTCTCCGGCGGCGCGCTCGAGCGGTTCAGCATCGTCGCTCTGGGCGTCATGCCCTACATCACGGCGTCGATCGTGGTGCAGCTGGGCGCGACCCTTTACGGGCCGTGGCAACAGCTGAGGAAAGAGGGTGAGACCGGCCGCAAGCGGCTCAATCAATACACCCGCTACCTGACGGTCGCCATCACACTCGTGCAGGGCTATCTCGCCGTGCGGGGTCTCGAAACGCAGGGCGTCAAGCAGGGCATCAACGCGGTGGTTCAGCCTGGCCTGCTGTTCGAGATCGCAGGCACCATTAGCCTCGTCGGCGGGACCATGTTCCTGATGTGGATTGGCGAGCAGATCACCAGCCGCGGCATCGGCAACGGCGTGTCGCTGATCATCATGGCCGGCATCGTCGCTCGCCTGCCGCAGGCCGTAGCGCAACTGCTCGAGGGTAGCCGAAGCGGTTCTCTCAATGGCCTGCTCGTGGTCGGGATCATCGCCCTGACGATCGGCCTCATCCTGTTCATCTGCTTCATGGAGCGCGCGCAGCGCCGGGTGCTGATCCAATATCCCAAGCGGCAGACCGCGCGGGGCATTCAGCAGGAACGGTCGCACCTTCCAATCAAGCTCAACACGGCGGGCGTCATCCCGCCGATCTTTGCCTCGTCGCTGCTCCTGATGCCGCTCACGGTCCTCAACTGGGCCGGCAGCCAGACGAGCAGCGAAGGTAGCACGGGCGATTGGCTGATCACCATCAGCACATTCCTGCAGCACGGCTCGACAGCCTACGAGCTGCTCTACGGGCTCGGCATCGCCTTCTTTTGCTTCTTCTACACCGCGGTGCAGTTCAACAGCGAAGAAACCGCCGACAATCTCAAGCGGCACGGCGGGTTCATCCCCGGCATCCGGCCGGGCAAGGCGACCGAGCACTATTTCGATTATCTGCTCAACCGCATCACGGTGATCGGCGCCGCCTATCTGGTCTTCATCTGCCTGATCCCGGACATTCTCTCGACACAGGCGGGTCTCAACTTCCGTCTTGGCGGCACCAGCCTTCTGATCGTCGTTAACGTGACGATGGACACGGTCAGCCAGATCCAGAGTCACCTGATCGCGCATCAGTATGGCGACCTGATCAAGAAGGCGAAGCTGAAGACCACGCGCCGGCGCTGACGTTTCGGCAGGATGGGGAGCCTGGCTTGAACATCATTCTCCTGGGGCCGCCCGGCGCGGGCAAGGGCACTCAAGCGGCGCGGCTGCAGGCCAGCCGCGGCATGATCCAGCTATCGACCGGCGACATGCTGCGCGAGGCCGTCGCCGCCGGAACCCCGGTCGGGCTCAAGGCCAAGGCCGTGATGGAGCGGGGCGAGCTCGTCAGCGACGCGATCGTCAGCGCACTGATCGGCGAGCGGCTCGACGCCGCGTCCGGGCAAGGGGCGATCTTCGACGGCTTTCCGCGCACCCGGGCACAAGCCGAAGCCCTCGACCTCCTGCTCACCGAGAGGGGCCGCGGCCTGGATTACGTGATCGAGCTTGCGGTCGACGAGGATGCGCTGGTCAAGCGGATAACCGGCCGCTTCAGCTGCGCCAAATGCGGCACGGGCTACCACGATCAGTTCAAGCCGCCCAAGGTGCCGGGCGTGTGCGATGCTTGCGGCTCGACCGAGTTCGTGCGGCGCAAGGACGACAACGAACAGACGGTGCGCACGCGCATGGCCGAATATCGCGCCAAGACCGAGCCGATCCTGCCTTATTATGACGCGCGCGGCCTGGTCCGCCGCGTGGAGGGCATGGCGTCCGTCGATGAAGTTGCTGCCCAGATCGACGCCATTCTGGACGGCGCCGGCTGATCGCGGCATCCTTTCCCGCGAGGGGGAGGATCAATGAGATATCTTGCAGCGATTGCCTTGCTCGCCGCGTCTCCGGCGGGAGCCGAAGTTGTCAGCGCGTCGCCCAACGGCTTCGAGGTCCGGCAGACCGTCAATCTGGTCGTTGCGCCTAACGTCGCCTTCGCCGCCTTTGGCGACCTGCCGGGCTGGTGGGATCCGCAGCACACCTACAGCGGCAAATCGTCGAACCTCAGCCTCGATATGACGCCCGGCGGATGCTTCTGCGAGCGCTTTCCGGACGGCGGCGGGATCGAGCATATGCACGTGATTTATGTCGAGCCGGGCAAGCATGTGATTCTCACCGGCGCGCTTGGCCCATTGCTGTACGAAGCGACGACGGGAGTGATGGATGTTATGGTGAAGTCCGGCGCCGGCGGTTCTCAGCTGGTCCTGGATTATCGCGTCGCCGGCTTCGCCAAGGGTGGGGCCGACAAGCTCGCGGCGGGTGTCGACGCGGTGCTGGGGGAGCAGATGAAGCGTTTCCGAAGCTACGCGACGGCGCGGCCACGGACTTGATTCGCTTTGACTCTTGCAGCGTTGCGGAACAGTTTCGCAGCGTGCTTCAGGAGGGAAATCCATGCGCTACCTGATTTTGTGCCCCACCTTGGCGATTCTCTCGACGGCAGCCGCGGCGGCCGACAAACCTGATCCGAACAAGCCGGTGAATCCGGGAGACAAAATCATCTGCAAGTCGGAGATGTTCGTTGGCTCGATGATCCCGAAACGGGTCTGCATGACGCGTTCGCAATGGGAGCGGGGCGCGGAGGACGCGAAGGACGCGATCGAATCGCAGCGTCGTCGATATGAGAAGGGCTGGGCGCCGACGGGACCCGGCTAAGTCGAAAGTCTCTCGAGCGTAACGAAGCGGAACCCGAGGCCATTCTCGGTCTCCAAAATCTCTGAAGGTTCCCCTTCCTGCCAAGCGCCCCCGGGGCGCGGGTCGGGCATCAGCGTATCGCCAGGAATGTCTTCGAGCACTTCGGTGAGCTCGATCCGGTCGGCAAGCGGCAGGAACAGCGCGAAAATGTCCGCGCCGCCGATCACCGACACCGGCTCGTCACCCGCGAGCCGCAGCGCTTCTTTCACGTCCCGAGCGATTTCCGCCCCTTGCGCTGACCATTGCGGATCGCGGGTCAGCACGACGTGCCTTCGCCCGGGAAGCAGTCCGGGGAGGCTCTCGAAGGTCTTGCGGCCCATCACCATCGCGCTGCCCATGGTCAGTGCCTTGAACCGCTTGAGGTCCGCCGAAATGCGCCACGGGAGCTTGCCGTCGCGGCCAATGACCCCGTTCTGTGCTCTGGCGACGATCAACGTAATGGCGCGGCGATCCATAGCGCTGCTTTGACGCCGCTCGCGCCTCGTGCCAAGCGGCGAGCGCGATGGACGCGCAAGCGCAGCTGATCGCCGAGGCGCGGAGGGATCTCGGCCCCAAGGCGGTGATCACCGATCCCCGCGAAATCGAGCCATGGGCGACCGACTGGCGCGGCCGTGTTCACGGCGCGTCGCCGGCGATCCTCGCTCCCGCTTCAACCGAGGAGGTCCAGGCGATCGTGCGCCTAGCCGCGGAGCATCGCGTGGCGCTGGTGCCGCAGGGCGGAAACACCGGCATGGCCGCGGGCGCCACCCCGCCGCCGGATGGCTCGGCCGTCCTGCTGTCGATGCGGCGCATGAACCGCATCCGCTCGATAAGCGCCGAGGATCGGCTG
>Ga0207705_10001830_pt1 | contig 16744 bp, 13 predicted proteins | sample KBSC13metaG_FD_184314 | JGI IMG/M metagenome (GOLD analysis project Ga0207705, IMG submission 184314) | Corn rhizosphere microbial communities from Kellogg Biological Station, Michigan, USA - KBS C1-3 metaG (SPAdes) (version 2) | ecosystem: Host-associated > Plants > Roots > Rhizosphere > Soil ...
GGCCGCAGGATCGGGCGGCGAGATCGGGCCGCCAAGATCGGGCCGCGAGATCGGGCGGCAAGATCGGGCGGCAAGATCGGGCGGCAAGATCGGGCGGCAAGATCGGGCGGCAAGATCGGGCGGCAACGTCGGCACGGCCGGCCGTCTGCCCGGCGACGAGCCACCAAGCGTGAGGTCGCGGCGAGTCCCGTCAGCGTTCGGCGCCCAGCATCGCCGAATGATCCGCGCCAGGCGCCGACGAATGGCCGGTGCGCAGGCCCAGACGCGCGGCCGTCGTCGCGAACAGCCGTTGAATCGCCGCGGCGTACGGACCTTCGCCGCGGCCGCGCGCGCCGAAGCGGGCGTCGTACAGCGCACCGCCGCGGGTCTCGCGGATGCGGTGAAGGATCCGCTCCACCCGCAGCGGCATGGCCGCGCGCATGCGCTCCTCGAACACCTGCGCCACGGGGCCGGGCAGCCGCAGCAGCACGCATCCTGCGCGCGTCGCGCCCGCATCGCGCGCCGCCGTCAGCACGCGCGGGATCTCCTCGTCGTTCAGGCCGGGAATGATCGGCGCGACGTTCACCCCCACGGAGATCCCCGCGTCGGCCAGCCGCTTCACGGTCCGCATGCGGCGGGCGGGGGTGGCCACGTACGGCTCGACGGCGCGCGCCTTCTCCTCGTCCCAGAACGGGACACTGAGCGTGACGTGCACCGATGCCACGCGCGCCAGCTGTTGCAGGACGTCGATGTCCCGTTCGATCAGCGGCGCCTTGGTGATGATGCCGACCGGGTTGCCTGCCTCGACGCACACCTGCAGGCAGGCACGCGTCAGCCGGTAAGAGGCTTCGACCGGCTGGTAACAATCCGTGACCCCGCTGAACACGACCAGCTCCTTCTTCCAGCTCTTCTTGCGGAACGCCTCCCGCAGCAGCTCCGCCGCCCGCATCTTCACCATGATCTTGCGATCGAAGTCGGTGCCGGCGCCGAAGCTGAGGTACTCGTGGCCCGGGCGGGCGTAGCAGTACGCGCACGCGTGGACGCAGCCGCGGTACGGGTTCACGCTGTAGTCGAACCCCACGTCCGGGCTATCGTTCTTGGCCAGGATGGAACGCGTGCCGTCCTCATAGATCTCCAGCTTCATCTCGGGGGCGGCCTCCAGGTACTCCACGGAGGTGCTGGCCCAGGGGTTCGGAGGGTTCGCGATCGGGACCGGCCGCATTTCCTCAGCGTGAACCTGAACTGACGTTCAGTCAACCCCGGACTGCTGACGCAGGAGAAATCCCCCCGACACGATCGGCACAGACACCCTGTGGCCGTGCTTCGGGGTAAGACTGGCCGCCGGCCTCGGGCCCGTCCCTGGGGAGCCTTCTGGGTCGTTGACAACCCCGCGGCCTTGGGTTAATAACCCGCCTCCCATGCCCGCCACAGCACGAAGCCGCAGTACTTTTCAGGCCAAGGCCAACGCCGAACATGGCTGGTTCGTGGCCGACCTCGAGGGTCAGACCCTGGGCCGCGCCGCCACCAAGATCGCCGACGTCCTTCGCGGAAAGCACCGCCCCACGTTCACGCAGCACGAGGACGCTGGTGACTTCGTGATCGTGGTGAACGCCGACAAGGTCAAGCTGTCGAAGGACAAGTGGAACACCAAGCTGTACCGCGACCACTCGCTGTTCCCGGGCGGCTTGCGCACGCAGACGGCGGCGCAGTTGAACGCGCGCCACCCCGGTGATCTGGTGAAGCGCGCGGTGTGGGGCATGCTGCCCAAGGGCCCGCTCGGCCGCCGCATCTACAAGAAGCTCAAGGTGTACGCCGGCGCCGCCCATCCGCACACGGCCCAAGAGCCGCAAGTTCTGAAGTTTTAATAGCCCGGAAGTTCTAAAGGAGCCCCCGCGATGCCCGATCAGCACAAAGCCACCTATGCCACCGGCCGACGCAAGCACGCGGTTGCTCGCGTCTGGTTGCAGCCGGGCAACGGCAAGGTCGAGATCAACACGCGCACGCTGGAGGAGTACTTCGGCCGCGAGACCTCCCGCATGGTGTTTCGCCAGGCGCTGGAGCTGACCGAGACCACCAGCCGCTTCGACATCTTCGTGAACGTCTCCGGCGGTGGTCTGTCGGGCCAGGCGGACGCCATCCGTCACGGCATTTCACGCGCCCTGACGCGCATCGATCCCGCCTTCCGCCCGCCGCTGAAGAAGGCCGGCTACCTGACCCGCGACGCTCGCGCCAAAGAGCGCAAGAAGTACGGTCAGCGTGGCGCGCGCGCCCGCTTCCAGTTCTCGAAGCGGTAGCAGCGCAGCGGGGGACTTCGTCCCCTCCCTCTGTCGGAGCGAAAAGGCGCGGCGAAAGCCGCGCCTTTCGTTTATGGGCCAGGCGCGATCGCCGCGCGAGCGGCGGGGCCGCCGGCGGGCGACGGGGCCCGGCGGACTACGTCCAGAGGATCGAGCGCATCGACAGCGAGCCGAGATCGAAGCCGGTGATGGGGAAGGACACGCGATCGTGCTCGCCTGCGGCGCCCGCGGCGTAGAGCAGCGGCAGGTAGTGATCGGGCGTGGGATGCGACATGCGCCCCGCCTCGGTGGAGACGACCTGGGCCAGGAAGTTTCCGTCGCGCTGGCCGATGGCCTTGGTCACGTCCGCGTCGAAGGAGGCCGCCCAGGGCGGCGTCGAGACGTCGCCCGAGAAGGCGTGCGACATCGCGTAGCGCAGGTTGTGGGTCAGGTTGCCGCTGCCGATGATCAGCACGCCCTCGTCACGCAGCGGGGCCAGCGCGCGGCCCAGGTCCAGATGACCGGCGGCGGGCATCCGACCGTCGATGCTCAGCTGCACGACGGGCAGATCGGCCTGCGGTCGCAGGTGGTGCAGGACCGACCAGGTCCCGTGATCCAGCCCCCAGTCCAGCCGTACGCTGGCGCGCGCGGGGCCCAGCAGCTTCACCACCCGCTCGGCCAGGGCGGGCGCACCCGGGGCCGGGTACTGCATCGCGAACAGCTGGTCGGGAAAGCCGCCGAAGTCGTGGATCGTCTTCGGATGCTCATTGCCGGTCAGGAAGGTGCCAGCCACGTACCAGTGCGCCGAGACGCACAGCACCGCCTTGGGCGACGGCAGCAAGCCCGCCAGGGCCTGGAAGCCCTGGCTCCAGACGTTGTCCTCGATGGCATTCATCGGCGAGCCGTGGCCGATGAAGAGGACCGGGGTGCGTGAGGAACGGGGCATGGTGACAGCGGTATCCGACATGGCAGAGCTCCTGGCAGGCGGGACAGGCGATGAAGCGGACGCAGCAGACGACGCCCGCCGGCACCCCGCCAGCAGCGCGCCGCCACCGGCCAGACCGGGCGGCAAGGCGGCCGGGACGGCGGCCAGGAAGCGTCGGCGCGTGACGGGCATCGGGTTCGAGCTGCGCAAAACTATCATGGGATGCCAGCCGGCCCGTTTCGTCCCCGCGCGGGCCGGCGGCGCGCAAACACGAAGCCTCCCGGCATAGACTGGCGTGGATGCGACAGGTGCCCCCGCGACGACTGCTGGCGCGGCTGTTGTGGGGAACGCTCGCGCCCACGCTGCTGGCGCTGACGGCGTTCGGGCTGCTGGCGCACGAGGTGGCCCGGCGCGTCCTGGAGGACGAGCTGGGACGGCGGCTGGCGCTCGCGGCCGCCGGAACCGCCGGCATGATCCTGCCCGAGCAGATGGCGGCGCTGGCCGCGGAGGATGGCGCCTCGCTGACGCTGCGAAACGTGGAGCGGCGGCTGGTCACGGCGCGCGCGCGCTTCGACGTCCGCCGCATCGTCCTCGTCTCACCGCGACCTGGGGCCGGCCGCGCCGACCAGGACGGCGCGCGGGACAAGGACCACAACCACGCCCCGTCCCCCGAGCTGATCGCCAGCGTCGACACGGCCGGCCGCATCGCGCCCGGCGCCAGCGCCTACGAGCTGGGGGCCGATCGCCTCGAGCTGGCACGCGCCGCCGCGGGCCAGCCGACCGCCTCGCCGCTGTTCATCGGTCACGATCAGGTGCCCTACAAGCGCGGCTACGCCGCCATCCTGGATGGCGCCGCCGTGCGCGGGTTCGCGGTGGTCGAGGCCAACGCCGATTTCCTGATCCCGCTGGCGGCTTTCCGGCGCCGCTTGCTGCTGGCGGGGACCCTGGCGCTGGTGGCGGTGCTGGCGTTGACGGTGGTGCTGGCGCGCCGGATCAGCCAGCCGGTGGTGCGCCTGGCGGCGGCGGCCGAGGGGATCGGCCGCGGGGAGCTCGACCGCCCCGTGCCCGTCGAGACGAACGACGAGATCGGTTTCCTGGCGCGGACGATTGACCAGATGCGCGCCGCGCTGAAGGCGCGCGACGAGCGGATGCAGATGATGCTGGCGGGCATCGCGCACGAGGTGCGCAACCCCCTGGGCGGGCTGGAGCTGTACGCCGGCCTGCTGCGCGATGCCTTGCAGGATCGGCCCGAGCGGCTGGAAGAGGTGAAGCGGATCGAGCGCGAGATCAATTACCTGAAGGTCGTGGTGACGGAGTTCCTCGACTACGCCCGCCGGCCCGCGCCCGAGCTGGGGCCGGTCCGCCTGTTCGACCTGCTGGACGAGGTGCGCGAGCTGGTCACCGAGGACGCCGTGGCCGTGGTCGTCACCTGCCCCGCCGACCTCCGGGTACGGGCCGACGCCGGCCAGCTGCGGCGCGCGCTGCTGAACCTGGGACGCAACGCCGTGGCGGCGGCGCAGCGGCAGCATCCCGGCGGCGGCAGCGTGACCCTGCGCGGCCGGCGCGACGGCGCCCAGGTTCACGTCGAGGTCGAGGACGACGGCGCCGGTGTGCCCGCCGACCTGCAAGAGAAGATCTTCACCCCCTTCTTCACGACGCGCGAGAAGGGGACCGGCCTGGGCCTGGCCTTCGTGCGCGAGATCGTCGCCGATCACGGCGGCGCGATCCAGGTTTCGACTGCGGCGGGCGGCGGCGCCCGCTTCGCCTTCACGCTGGTCGCCGAGAACGAGAACGACAACGAGAAAGGCAGCTCCTCGCGATGACCGACCCGGCGCCGACCCTGCTGATCACCGATCCCAGCTTTCTTGGCCACGACACCGGGCCCGGGCATCCCGAGACGGCCGAGCGCCTGCGGCGCATCGTGCGCGGCCTGCGGCACGATCCGGTCGACGGCACGACCTGGGTCGAGCCACGCCCCGCCACGCGCGACGAGCTGATCGCCGTACACAGCGCGGTTCACGTCGACAATCTGGCCGCCCTGGACGGGCAGGACGCCCTGCTGGATCCCGACACCCCCGTATCGCCCGGCACCTGGCAGGCCACCGTGCGCGCCGCCGGCGCGGCCGTGGTGGCCGTCGAGGAGGTGTGGGCCGGCCGCGCGCGCAACGCCTTCGCGCTGGTCCGCCCGCCGGGACATCACGCCGAAGCGGCCGCGGCGATGGGCTTCTGCCTGATCAACAACGCCGCCGTCGCCGCCGCGGCCGCCCGCCGGCTGGGCGCGCAGCGGGTCGCCATCGTCGACTGGGACGTGCACCACGGCAACGGCACGCAGCACCTGTTCGAGGCGCGCAGCGACGTGCTGTTTCTCTCGAGCCACCAGTACCCGTTCTACCCGGGGACAGGCGCGGCCAGCGAGATCGGACGCGGAGCGGGCCTGGGGTACACGATCAACTGCGCGCTGCCGGCCGGACAGGCCGACGCCGACTACGGCGCCGTCTTCCAGGAGCTGTTCCTGCCGGCGCTGCAGCGCTTTCAGCCCGAGCTGGTCATCGTCTCGGCCGGGTTCGACGCGCATGCGCGCGATCCGCTGGCCGAGATGCGGGTCACCGAGCGCGGCTTCGCGGCCATGTGCACGGCCGTTCGTGACGTCGCCCCGGGCGGCAAGCTGGTCCTGGTGCTGGAGGGCGGGTACGACCTGGACGCGCTGACCGACAGCGCGCGCGCCTGCGTCGAGGTGCTGGCGGGCAGCAGCGACACGTTCCCGGGCGGCGTGGCGGCGCGGGCGCCGCAGGCGGTGGGCGAGACACGGGCGTTTCTGGCCCGGGCAGGTCACGCGGTCGTCCCATGAGCGAGGAGCCGGCCGGGGTGAGCAGCGGCCCGGCGCCTCCCGGCCCCGCCGCCGCCGTCGGTGCGCCCGCGTCGTCATCGCCGTCGCTGCTGGACCGCTGGCATCCGGCGTCCGGGCCAGCGGTGGCCTCCCTGTTCCATCGCCTGCTGGCGCTGGTGTTCCTGGCCGCCTGGCTGTCGCTGGGCGTGCAGGTGCGGCTGCTGATCGGCAGCCGGGGATTGCTGCCGCTGCGCGACTTCGTCGAGGCGGCGCGCGCCGAGGGCGTGCTGTCGTTTCACGCCTTCCCCAGCCTGCTGACCATCCACCCGAGCGACGGCGTGCTGCTGGCGGGGGTCGCCGCCGGCGTCGCGCTGGCGCTGGTCGCGCTGGCGGGCGTGCTGCCGCGCGCCTGCGCGGCGCTGCAGGTGGTGCTGTACCTGGGCTACGCGCTGGCCTGCCGATCCTTTCTGACCTTCCAGTGGGACAACCTGCTGCTGGAGGCGGCGTTTCTGGCGGCGTTCCTGCCGGCGGACCGCCCCGCGCCGCTGGTGCACCTGCTGTTTCGCGCGCTGGTGTTCAAGCTGTACTTCGAATCGGGGCTGGCCAAGTGGCAGTCGCCGCTGGGCGATTGGCGCGACGGCAGCGCGATGACCTACTACTACCAGACGGCGCCGCTGCCGACCTGGCTGGCCTGGTACGCGCACCACCTGCCCGCCGCCTGGCACCACTTCGAGAGCCGGGCCACGCTGGTGCTGGAGTTGCTGGTTCCGCTGCTGATCTTCATCCCGCGGCGGTTCGGGGGGCGGCCCGCCCGGCTGGCAGCCGCGGCCCTGTTCACCGGCTTCCAGCTTGTCAACGCGGCCACCGCGAACTACGGGTTCTTCTGTCATCTGTCGATCTGTCTGCACGCGTTTCTGCTGGACGACGGCGACGTGACCCGCGTGACCACGTGGCTGGGCGCGCGCCTGCCCGTGATGCCTGGGATGGCCGCGCTCCGCCGCTGGCGCAGCCTGGCCCGCCTGCCCGCGCTGCCCGCGCGCGGGCGGCGCGCGCTGGGATGGCTCGGCGTCGGGGCCTGGGCCGGCGTTTCCCTGACGCAGTCGCTGTTTCACTTCGCGCCCCCGGGCGCCCAGCCCGAGGCCTTGATCCCCGTCGTGGAGCTCGCGGAGACGTACCGGCTGATCAACACCTATCACCTGTTCGCCGCCGTCACGCGCGAGCGCATCGAGCCGGAGTTCCAGGTCCAGGCCGGCGCTGGCGACAGCGACGACTGGACGCCGCTGGTGTTCAGGTACAAGCCGGGGCCCGTCGATCGCCCCCCGTCCTTCGTGGCGCCCCATCAGCCGCGCGTCGATTTCCTGCTGTGGTTCTACGGCCTGTCGTTCGCCCGCCGGCAGCCCGGCTACGTCGCGGGCCTGCTGGGGGGCCTGTGCGACGACCCAGGAGCGGTGGCGCCGCTGTTCACCGGCGCGCTCCCGGCCGACATTCGGTCTGTACGTATCGCGTTTTGGGACTATCGTTTCACGTCCGCCGACCAGCGCCGCGCCACCGGAGCCTGGTGGGCCCGTCACCTCGTTCAAACCTCGACGCCCATCCGCTGCTCTCCCTGATTCGATGCGCAAAGCTTCCCTCGGCACGATCTTCCTGACCGTCTTCATCGACCTGCTGGGCTTCGGGATGGTGATCCCGTTCCTGCCCGGCGTGGCCCGCCACCTGGGCGCCAGCGACCTGGTCGCGTCGCTGACCGGCTCGGTCTACTCCCTGATGCAGTTCCTGCTGGTGCCGGTGTGGGGCAGGCTGTCCGATCGAGTGGGGCGCCGGCCCATCCTGCTGATCAGCATCGCGGCCACGGCGGCGGGCATGGTCCTGCTTGGCTTCGCGAACACGCTGTTTCTGCTGTTCGCGGCGCGCATCTTCACGGGCGCCGCCACGGCGAACATCGCCGTGGCGCAGGCTTACATCGCCGACGTGACGCCCCCCGAGGGGCGGGCCCGCGGCATGGGCCTGATCGGCCTGGCGTTCGGCCTGGGGTTCATCTTCGGGCCGTTCTTCGGGGGCGAGCTGGCCCGGTTACCGCTTTACGGCCGCCCCGGCGCGTTGCCGGCGTTCGCCGCCGCCGGCCTGTCGCTGATCAACCTGGTGCTGGCCACCGTGACGCTGCCCGAATCGCTGCCCCCCGAGCGGCGCGGAAAGGTCCGCAGCCACCGCTCCTCGCCCTTCGACCTGGGGGCGTTCAGGAAGGCGCTGGGGGCACCGGACCTGGGCCGCGCCCTGACCATCAACTTCCTGGTCGTGTTCTGGTTCGCCGGCATGGAGCAGACGTTTCGCCTGTTCACCGACGATGCCTTCCACATGACCGACGCGGCGACGGGCGGCCTGTTCGGGTTCGTGGGGGTCGTCGCCGCCATCGTGCAGGGGGGCCTCATCGGCAGGCTCACGCGCCGCTTCGGCGAGGTGCGCCTGCTGTCGGCAGGGCTGATCATCCAGATGCTTGGCTTCGCGGCGCTGGGCCTGTCGCCACGCATCCCTGCGCTGTCGTATGCGGTGCTGGTCGCCGCGTGCATGCTGATCGCCGCCGGCAGCGGCCTGGCCACGCCCAGCGTGTCCTCGTACGTGTCGCGCCGGGCGGGCAGCGACATCCAGGGCCTGACCCTGGGCACGCTGCAGTCGCTGTCCGCGCTGGCGCGCGTGCTGGGCCCCGCGCTGGGCGGCCTGCTCTACCAGACCATCGCCGCGTCCGCGCCTTACTTCGCCGGCGCGCTGGGTCTGGCGCTGGGCGCGTGGCTGGCGCTGGGGCTCACGCCGCTGGGTGGCGCCGCGAAGCTGGCCACCGCGCCGGCGGCGCCGCCCGCGTCATGAGCTGCGCGGCCGCGCCTCGTCGAGGACCGCCCGGACCTTGGTTGCCAGCAGCCGCGGGGTGATCGGCTTCTGCAGGTAGGCGAGACCGGCCTCGGCGACACCGTGCCGGACCACGCTGTCGTCCGTGTATCCCGACATGCAGATCACCTTCATGTTCGGGCGCAACGAGATGAGGCGCCGCACCAGCTCGGGACCGCTCATCTGCGGCATGACCACGTCGGTCAGCAATAGATCGATCATCCCGGGATGGTTCGCGCATAGCTGCATCGCCGCGTCAGGAAGGTGCGCCGAAAGAACGTGATAGCCGAAACGGGTCAGGATGTTGACGGCGACCGAGCGCACCTGATCGTCGTCCTCGACCAGCAGGATCGTCTCCGTGCCCTGCAGCGCCACCGGCAGCGGGGCCGCCCTGGGCTCGTCCACCGCGGCATCGACCCGAGGCAGGTAGATCTTGAACGTGGTCCCCACCCCCGGCTCGCTGTGCACCCAGATGTTCCCGCCGCTCTTCTGAACGATCCCGAACACCGTCGACAGCCCCAGCCCCGTCCCCTTCCCCTGCCCTTTCGTCGTGAAGAACGGCTCGAAGATGCGCGCCTGCACCTCGTGCGTCATCCCCGCCCCCGTGTCGCTGACCGCCATCATCACGTATCGGCCGGGCGTCATGTTCATCTGCGCCGCCAGCTCGTCGTCCACCACCACGTTCTCGGTCTCGATGGTCAACTTGCCCCCCGTCGGCATCGCATCGCGGGCGTTGACGACCAGGTTCATGATCACCTGCTCGATGTAAGACGGATCGGCCTTCACCCGGCCGCTCGCGTGGGGCGGCAGCAGCGCCATGTCGACGTCCTCGCCCACGATGCGGCGGATCATCTTGTCCAGCCCGCGCAGCACCTCGTTCAGGTCCAGGACCACCGTCTCGACGGGCTGCTGCCGGCTGAACAGCAGCAGCTGGCGCGTCAGCGCCGCGGCCTTCGAGGCGGCCTTGTGCACCTCGACCAGATCCTCCCGCAGGGGATCGTCGCCATCCAGCGATCCCACGGCGATCTCGACGTAGGTCAGGATGACCGACAGCAGATTGTTGAAGTCGTGGGCCACCCCGCCCGCCAGCCGCCCCACCGCCTCCATCTTCTGCGCCTGGCGCAGCTGCTCCTCGCTCTGCCGCAGGGCCTTCTCCGCCCGGGCGCGGCCCGCTTCGGCCTCCCGGCGCGCCGTGCGCTCCTGCAGCTCGCGCTGCACGGCCAGGGGAAGCCGGCCCAGCTTGTCCTTCAGCACGAAGTCCTGGGCGCCGGCGCGCATGGCCTCGACCGCCGTCTCCTCACCGATGGTCCCCGACACGATGATGAAGGGGACGTCCACCGCCCGCTCGCGCAGCACGCTCAGCGCGGCCAGCGCCCCGAACTGGGGCATGGACCAATCGGAGATCACGACGTCCCAGGTCTGGCGATCCAGGCTGCCCACCATCTGCTCGCGCGTGTCGACGCGCTCGACGGCGATGGGTTGGCCCAGGGCCCGCAGGGCGTGGGCCACCAGCTTCGCGTCCGCGGGCGAGTCCTCGACCAGCAGAATTCGCAATGACTCGGCGTTCATGACGGTCCCGGGAGCGGCGGGGTTTCGTTGAGGAGCAGCCAGAACAGCCCCAACGTCTTCGCCGCCTGGATGAACTCGGTGAACTCGACGGGCTTCCGCACGTAGGCGTTGGCGCCCAGGGCGTACCCGCGCAGGACGTCCTCCTCCTCCCGGGACGACGTCAGGATGATCACGGGCAGCAGGCGGGTCCGCACCTCGGCCCGGACGCGGCGCAACACCTCCAGCCCGTCGATCTTAGGCAGCTTCAGGTCCAGGAGCACCACCGTCGGCAGCGCGGCCGCTCGGGCGGCGAACTCCCCCTGGGCGAACAGGTAGTCCAGCGCCGCCGCGCCGTCGCGGACGACGACCACCTCGTTGCTGACCCCGCAGGTCTTGAAGGCCATCAGGGTCAGCTTCTCGTCGCTGGCATTGTCCTCCACCAACAGAATCGTCTTGCTCACGACGCGCTCCCACTTCTGGACGGCAAGGTGAAATAGAACGTGGCGCCCCGCCCGACGGTGCCTTCGGCCCAGATCCGTCCTCCGTGGCGACGCACGATACGCTGCGCCGTCGCCAGACCTATTCCCGTACCGGCGAACTCCGTGCCGCTGTGCAGCCGCTGGAAGGGCGCGAACAGCTTGGCCACGTAGGTCATGTCGAACCCGGCGCCGTCGTCACGCACGAAGAAGGTCCGCTCGGCCTGCCCCGAGACGGCCCCGAACTGGATGTGAGCGTCCGCCACCCGGGCCGTGAACTTCCAGGCGTTCCCCAGCAAGTTGTCCAGCAGGGCCCGCACCAGCCGCGGATCCGCCTCCGCCACGAGCTTGTCCTGGACCTCCACCTCGACGCGCCGGTCGGGATCGTCCCTCCGAAGCTGGGATACGACGTCCCGCACCAGCGCCGAGAGATCGGCCGATTCCGTCCTCACCTCGCTGCGACTGACCCGCGCCAGCGAAAGCAGCGCATCTATGAGCTCGGCCATCTTCTTGGCGTTGAGTACGATCTCTTGCAGCCAGTCCTGACCGTCGGCGTCCAGTTTGTCGCGGTAACCCTGCAGCAGCAGATGGGCGAACCCGTTCATGGCCCTCAGCGGCGCCCGCAGGTCGTGGGCGACGGAGTAGCTGAAGGCCTCCAGCTCGCGGCTCGCCGCCTCGGCCTGGTCGCGCGCCTGCGCCAGGGCGACCTCGACGCGGCGGCGCTCGGTGATGTCGCGAACGATCTTCGACGCGCCGATCAGACGGCCCCTGGCGTCGCGGACCGGGGAGCTGGTCAGCGAGACGTCCATGCGACGCCCGTCCTTGCGCACCCGCACGGTATCGAACTGCTCGACCCGCTCGCCCCGGGCCAGCCGCGCCAGGATCTCCGGCTCTTCGTGCTGCCGCTCCGGCGGGATCAGGGTGCTGATCGACTTGCCGACGATCTCGGCGGCCGTGTAGCCGAAGATCCGCGTGGCCGCCTCGTTCCAGCTGGTGATGATCCCATCCAGCGTCTTGCCGATGATGGCGTCGCCCGAGGACTCGACGATGGCGGCCATGCGGAAGCGCAGCTCGTCGGCCTGCCGGCGCTCGCTGATGTCGCGGATCGAGCTGATGACCAGCGGCTTGTCGGCCTGCAAGGGACTGAGGCTGACCTCGATGGGCAGCTCGCTGCCGTCGCGCCGCCGGCCGTACAGCTCCTGCTTGGCGCCCATGGCCCGCACCCGCGGCTGCTGCGCGTAATCGCGGCGGTGCGCCGGGTGTACCGCGCGCAGGCGCTCGGGAACCAGGATCTCCACCGTCTGACCGACCAGCTCGGCCCGCGCATAGTCGAACAGTCGCTCGGTCTGACCGTTCACGTACACGATCTGCCCTTCGGCGTCCGCGATCACCACCCCGTCCGGTACCGCCTCCAGCAAGGCGCGGAACCGCGCCTCCGAGGCGCGGGCCTGCGAGAGGTGAGCGATGGCGATCGCGGCCTCCTTGTTCTGCGTGACGTCCAGGACGAACGAGATCGCTTCGTTCGGCGGCTCGCCCAGCACGGCGGTGCCGACCATCACCGGCACCCGGTGCCCGTCCTTGCGCAGGTACTCCTTCTCGCGCACGGGCAGGGCGCCCCTGCTTCGCAAGATCTGGACGGCTTCCTGATCTCTCGGCCGCCACTCGGGCGGCGTCAGCCCCGTCCACAGGATTTCTCCCGACAGGATCTCGGCGCGCGAATACCCCAGCATGTCCAGCAGCGCGTCGTTGATCTCGAGGATCCGGCCCTCGAACGTGCCCACCACCACGCCGATCAGGCCCGATTCGAACAGCGCGGCCAGGCGGCCCTGGTGTCGGGCCAGGTTCTCCAGGGCGCTGCGCAGCTCGCCCTCTCGCGCCTGCAGCTCGGCATGGGCGCGCCTCCGCTCATCGACCTCCGCCTCGAGCACCCGGGTCAGGCGCAGCAGCTCGGCCGTCCGCTCGGTCACCTTCTGCGCCAGCTCCTGCCGCCCGCGGGTCACTGCCGCGGCCTGCGCCTCCAGTTGATGGACCATCGCATTGAAGTTGTGCCCCAGGCGGCCCAGCTCATCGCCCCCGGGGAAAGCAGGCACGCGCGCCGTCAGGTCGCCGGCGGCGACCGCCTCGGTGGCGCGCGCCAGGGCCCTGATGGGGGCCAGCACCAGCCCGCCCAGCAAGCCCCCCAGGACCAGCGCGCAAAGCAAGATGGCAGCGGCGAAGGCCCACTTCTCCCGGGCGACGTGGGCCAGCTGCGACGCGACCACCCGCTGGGGCAGCAGGTAGAAGGCCGTCCAGGGCGCCGTCTCGGCACGCCGGGCCACCACGTAGTCCCACTCCCCGGTGACGGCGCCAAATCCGCGGAAGACGTCAGGCCGCGGCGCCGCCGCCCGCACCTGCTGGAACATCTCGGGAAACGACCACACCTGGTCGAGCAAGGCCGCGGTGCGGTCGCCGAAGCGGCGCTCGGCGAGCAGCGCCTGCCGGGTCGGACCGTCGAGGGGGGCCGAGGGATGGAAGATCACCTGGTCGCTGAAGGTGTGAGCGATGCGGATGCCGTGGCGATCGAGCAGGGCCGCGTAGCTGCCGGGGCCCGCCAGGGCGTTCGCCGCCTTGATCATGTGCCACAGGGCCTCGGCGCGGACCCACAGCGCCGCCACCGCCACGACGGCGCCGCCTGGCCCGCGCACCGGCGCCAGATAGGCGATGGTCGCCGCCCCGCCCCCGCTGGCCTCGTCGACGAACACGTCGGAGATCACCGCGTGCCCCTGCGTCGCCTCGCGGACGGCAGGACGGGCCGCCAGGCTCTTGCCGACCAGGGGGCGGTCCGTGGCCAGGGAGACCACGCCAGCAGGATCCAGGACGGCCGCGCCACGAATGTCGGAATCGCCGGCGCACCAGGCCACGAGGACGGCCGCCGCGGCAGCGCGCGCGTCGTCCCGCAGGTCGGCCGACGCCGCGACGACGGCGGGCATTCGCGCCAGGCGCTGCGCAGACCGGCGGAAGTTGTCGTTGAACCCGTCCACCCGCCGCGCCAGCTCGTCGGCCCTGGCCGCCAGCAGCTTCTCCGTCGCGTCGACGAACTGCTGGCGCGCTGCCCTGGAGTCGTGCCAGGCCAGCAGGCCGAGCGGCAGCAGCGAGGCGGCGACGAGCAGCACGGCCAGCTTCGTCCGCACTGAACGCCGCGCCATGGCTGACAGCACTTTCACCGAACGCTCACGGGCCCGGGAGCGGTCCCGTGTTGCAAAGTAGCTTCGTCGACGGTGACCGCTGACCGCCGCCGTGCTGTCTCACCTTCCAAGGCACCCCTTTTCTGACCGGCCGGGAACGCCTACCCCGGCACCGTCGCCGACGGTACCATGGCCGCCCCTCGTCGCGGTGACGGCAGCGACGGCGGCTCGCAGAAAGGGTTACTGGAAATCCCGGGCCACGTCGGACACGAACGCGGGCGTGCTCATCGGCGACGCGCGGTGGACGATCCACAGCCGCACGCCGGGGACCTCGTCGCTGCAGAGCGGGATTCCCTCGCCCAGCGTCCCTTCCTGCACGGGCGCGGTCCTCTGTACATCCGGTCGCTGGCGCCGGCCGCCGTCGAGAGCGACCTCCAGCCCCACCGCGACCCGCGCCAGGAGGTCGCGAATCGACGCTTCCACCAGCTCGCCCGACGTCAGATCGGCGCCCACGCCCGCCAGCCGGCGCGCCAGCGCGACGCTGGCCGGCCGATCGCACGACAGCAGCAAGCCGAAGCGTCGCCGCCCATGCACGGGAAAGATGAAGAGGCGCCCGCCGGCCGCTTCGCCCCGCGCGAACGGCGCCCCGGGCAGGAAGCTCAACCCGCAGATGCGCGCGGTCACGCCCGAGACGGCGGCGGCCAGTTCGTGGGGAGACAAGAGGTCAGTCACGTCGTTCTCCTTCATCGGCGCCACAAGGCCCCCTACACCAGGCGGTGGCAGGTGGTCTTGCCCAGGTGAACCTCGGCAAAGCGGTCGGTCAGGTTCAACGTGCTCTCCACGCCACCCAGGAACAGGTAACCGCCCTTTCGCAGCACGCGCGCGATGCGATCGACGATCAGCCGCTTGGTCGGCACGTCGAAGTAGATCAGCACGTTGCGCAGGAAGATGACGTCCATCTCGGGTAGCGCCGGCCAGGGCTGGATCAGGTTGAGCAGCCGGAAATCGATCAGGCGGCGAAGCTGCTCCTTGACGCGGTAGTCGACGCCTTCCTTGTCGAAGAAGCGCAGCAGCATGCGCGCGGGCAGGCCGCGGTTCACCTCGAGCTGGCTGTACCGCCCCTCGCGCGCCTTGGCCAGGATCCCCGCCGAGATGTCAGTGGCGACGAAGCGCAGCCGCGACAGATCGAGCCCGGGCTGTTGCGCCGCGAGAAAGGCCAGGCTGTACACCTCCTGCCCGCTGGAGGCCGCCGCCGACCAGACGTGGATGGGGCGCGTCTTGCTCTCCGCCGCCAGCGCCGGGAAGACGTGCGTCTGCATCGCCTCGAAGGGGTGCCAGTCGCGAAAGAACGACGTCTCGTGCGTGGTCATCGCCTCCACCACCTGCTGTCGCAGCGCCTGCGTGCCGGGGCCGCTCAGACGACGGACCAGCTCGTCCCAGGTCGCCATGCCCTCCCGCTCGATCAACGGACCCAGGCGCGCCTGCAGCAGGTAGTCCTTCTGCTCGTCGAGCACGATGGCCGAGTTCTTGAGGATCAGGTCGCGCAGGAACTGCGAGGCCACCGCGGGCGGCGGAATCATGGCGTGCCCTTCCCGGTTCGGTTCAGGCGGGCGCGCCGCGCGATGGCGGCCGCCATCTGCGGCAGGGGCACCACCTCATCGGCCAGCCCCGACCCGGCCACGATGCCCGGCATCCCCCAGACCACCGACGTCGCCTCGTCCTGCGCCAGCACGTGCCCGCCCGCTGCCCGCAAAAGCTCGCAGCCGTGGAAGCCGTCGCGACCCATGCCGGTCAGGATCACGCCCAGGCCGCTGGCGCCGTACACCGCCGCGAAGGAACGGAACAGCGGATCGACCGCCGGACGACACGAGTTCTCGGGCGGCTCCTGATTCAGCGACAGCGTCACGCGCGCGCCGTCACGGACCAGCGTCATGTGCCAGTCCCCCGGCGCGATGTACACCGACCCCGGCGCGACCTCTTGCCCGTGCTGCGCCTCCATCACCGGGACGGCCGCCGTGCGACCGAGCCGATCCGCCAGCATCTTGGTGAAGACCGGCGGCATGTGCTGGACGATCAGCACCGGGGCCGCCAGGTTCGCGGGAAGGCGGGGGATCACCTCGGCCAGCGCGTTCGGTCCGCCGGTGGAGACGCCGATGGCGATGGCGGCGGCCGGCTCGCTGGCGCCCGTCCGCGGCGCGACCAGGGGCGCGGGGGGGCGACGGAGCGCTGCCGGCGGCGGGTCGGGAGGTTTGCGCACGGTGCGGCCCAGCGCCTTCAGCTTCTCGACCAGCTCGGCCGCGAAGGCTCCGGAGGCGCTCGCGCTGGGCTTGGCGATGTAATCGTTCGCTCCCCGCGCCAGGGCGTCCAGGGTAGCGTTGGCGCCCCGCTCGGTCAGCGAGCTGCACATCAGCACCGGCAGCGAGGGATGGGCCCGCCTGATCTCCAGCAGCGCCTCCAGGCCGCTCATCTCGGGCATCTCGACGTCCAGGGTGACCATATCGCACGGTGACGACTGCAGCTTGGCCAGGGCCAGCCTTCCGTTCGCGGCGGTCCCCACCACGCGCAACGCCGGATCGGCGTCGATGGCGTTCGTCAGCATGCGCCGGATGACCACCGAGTCGTCGACCACCAGCACCCGCAGCCGTGCCGCCGGCTCCGCGCTCGCGCTCGCGGGG
>Ga0207705_10001834_pt1 | contig 16707 bp, 10 predicted proteins | sample KBSC13metaG_FD_184314 | JGI IMG/M metagenome (GOLD analysis project Ga0207705, IMG submission 184314) | Corn rhizosphere microbial communities from Kellogg Biological Station, Michigan, USA - KBS C1-3 metaG (SPAdes) (version 2) | ecosystem: Host-associated > Plants > Roots > Rhizosphere > Soil ...
GACAGCCTGAAACTGGCCGTCGCGTCGTGCCAGCACTGGGAATTCGGCAGCTATGCGGCGCACCGCTACATCGCGCAGGCGGATCCGGACCTCGTCGCCTTCCTCGGCGACTACATCTACGACAACTGCGAGTTCGGGGGTATGGACATGCAACTGCGAGTGATGTATGGTATGGACATTGATAAGATGACATATCCCCGCCGTGGCCAACCTCGAAACCATCAACTACAGACCTGTTCGTGAAGTCGTACACAACGGCACAGTCACCTGGGTGCCCGACCCACTGGCTCGCCCGATAGACGCGCTACCACAGATTTTTTGGTCAAGCGGCGAGGCATGGCATGAAGCGAACCACTGGGCCCTAACGAAAGTCATGAGTACCAAAGGCGGTCACATTAAGACGGTAACGTCGTTAATGAAGCATTTGGCCGCATATGCGTCTTGGCTAGAAGAAACGAAACTCGAATGGTGGCACTTTCCAATACGCAAGCAAGATCGTGCTGTTCTTCGATATCGAGGAGATCTGATTGCGCAGAGAAATCGAGGTAGCCTTGCACCATCAACAACTCGATCAAGGATGGCAGCGGTAATTCAATTTTACCGACACGCTAAAATTCATGGTTTTATCCAAAGACATTCTCCATTATGGACAGATCGTTCGGTAGTTGTTCGCCATTTTGATGCTACCGGCTTCGAAAGAACATTTGTGAGCACGTCATCCGATTTATCAATTCCTAACCTATCCCGAGTCGGATTGCATTTAGAAGACGGGCTTACGCCAATAAGAAACGATGACATAAAAAAGCTGCTCGAACTTACTAAGGAACAAGGTCCAAGAGAAATTCATTTGATGCTGTTACTTGGGATTCTTTCAGGCGCGCGCATTCAAACTATTACTACCCTACACATTAAAAACATTGAAAACGCATACGCAGACGTCCAGACACCAAACATATACCGAATTCGCGTCGGCCCAGGCACCGGCGTAGAAACCAAATTCGACGTCAGCGGAGAAATTTTAGTACCTAAATTTCTTATCGATGAATTGAAGGCCTATGCCTACAGCATGCAGAGACTAAGACGCCAAGCAATTGCAGGAAAAGCGAATCGGAGTTTGCTATTTCTAACGAACAGGGGCAATCCTTACAAAAGCGGGACAATCACCCGCTTGATGACGGACTTGAGAAGACTAGCATCAAATGCTGGACTTCGTTTTATGAATAACTTTAAGTTTCATCAAACTCGTGCAACCTTCGGCACATGGCTTATGGGCGTAGCTTTAAAAGCGACCAATGCAAAAGCGGCTGTAAGTTTCGTTCGTGACGCAATGCTACATAAAGATGAAAAAACTACTTTTCTTTACGTTCGCTTTCTTGAGCGTGAACCTTTGAAAGCCGAGGTTGCCAATCAATTTAGTGCTATCTTCTCGGGTCTCGTCGGTCGTGATTGGAACGAGTATCATGCATGAAGATGGACAGAATCTCGATCTGAGCTTCCCTACAATTCCGGTTGGAGAAAAAGAAACACCCCTTAATCTGATTCGATTGCTCTACAAAGGCGGAGCATCTACTAGAATTGATAAAGCTGAAAAAGCAATTCGAGAAGGATTACTTGGCGAAGTTATATTCGACAGAATTCCGTTTATTCAGCTGTCGCACACGTACATAAGCGATAATCTCGCTGCCGGCGGTAGTGTACAAACGGCTCGTGTGCAGATCAGGGAACTTACTGAGTTCTTTAATTGGGCAGACCGCCATAGTGCCGAACTAACAGTCTCAGGCATAATCAATAGCTACCTCGAATGGTCAAACCATTTATTGCATCGTTGCAAAGTGGCGAAGAATATAAACCAACAGACTATATATTCACGAGCCCGGATGGTTGGTCAAATCATAGACAAAGCATTGGAGCGAACAAAGCCTATTCTTCGGGCCACAAGAATTAAAAGACCGAATCCTAGAAAAACGCCAAGAGGTGCAAAGGCAGACAAACAGAACTTGGACGAAACTTTTAAATTTGGACGATTAATACAAGATATCTGCGATGGCCTTCCTCTCGAAGTTATCTGGAAAGAACATCATATACGCATACAGCTGCAACAGGGCGGAGAACTGGAATACAGGTTCTCTAACAGAACGCTGACGACCGAAAAACGTCGTAGCGACGTTAACAAAGCAAACCTTGCGCTTGCAGCGTACAAGACTAATCAGTCACTAGATCACCGCTTCCGGCGAGACATGGTCAATCTTCGGATGCAAGCCGAGTTACTTATGTTCATGGCTCAGACGGGAATGAATTTAACGCAAGCGCAAAATATTCCCTTGTACAGATTCTCTTACTCGAGCGATATAGATGGATATAAGGTTCGAGAATATAAACCTAGACGTAAGGGTGAGGTACTTTTCGAAATCTTTAACGAATATAGAAGTCACTTCGAGCGATACTTAGAATGGCGAAGGAAAATATTTCCTGAAACTGAAAAGCGAATCTTTCCTTTCATAAGGGTTCACGGCGCTCACGAATCGGGCAGACTTCACTTCGGAGCACTTAAATCCGCTTGTAAATCATCTGGGATTAAGTGGATCACTCCGAGTGCTCTACGTAGCACTCGTATAAATTGGCTTTTACGGCGTAGTGGCGATCCGGATATAACAGCTGAGATGGCTCAACATCATGAGAAAACATTGTTGACTGTTTACGAAATACCATCACAACAGCGGGCAATAAGCGAAATCGTTCGCTTCCATGTAAGCAATGATCCAGCACTTGTAGACAAGGCGATTTTGCTTGCCGCTGCGCCCGGCGCATGTGATGGCATTCCAACGACATCGTCTGAGAAGCCAATATCTGCCCCTGAGCCGGATTGCCGAAGTCCTTCAGGGTGCCTTTGGTGCGACCATCATCGTGACATCGATACTCTTGACTATGTTTGGTCATTGGCATCGTTTCGACATTTAAAAATTATCGAAGTCGGAAAGGAGCCTTTGAAAAAAGGCAAAGGTCAATCAATGTCTCCAGCTGAACACTCAGTAGTGAGGTTGACTGAAAAGCTTAAATTTTTTCGAGAATCGAAATCAATACGTCGCGACTGGGTTGACGAGTCTTTAATGCGCATTGAGGAAGGCTACTATCATGATCAATGGTCTTATATAATCGAATCAATGGAAGGCGTACTTAAATGAATGCCGATTTTCAAGAGATGACCATTGGAATCGATAGGGATTTCATAAAAATTACATCGCCTAACTATCGGATTACGTCTTGGCCACCAGCTCGCGATTGGCCTGTAGTAGTCGATGAACATGGCACTATTATCTCTCGTTGGGGCGATCCGACATGGGACATCACATCATGGGTTGGACGCCGAAAGATTCTTAACTTTGGGGACGGCGAAGTTCGTAAGCGAAAGCAGTCGGAACCTCTTAGTGCCGAGAACGCTGACCTAATGAGAAAGATCGCAACCTGGCTCATCTGGGGACCGTTGAGAATAAGATCAGCAGCCACAATATATGCTCACATCTATGTTCTCAGGACTATTGTTTCCCTCTGCAATCGCAACGGCATTAGTGCTGATAAATTGATGCGCTTTCCAAAAGTCCTTGAACAAGTCCCAAACGTCATATCTGCAAGCAATTTCGATGCGGCGATTACGCTTCTCCATTACCTATATGATGCACGTGAATTTCTTGGCTTCACGATCGTTGATGCAAATGGTTTGAAACGGTTGGTTGAAATTGCGCCTAAACATGAAACCATTCAAACGCCCTATATCCCTCCCCGAATTTGGCTATATCAGATTGGTCGCTTGCGAGAATGCTTGACAGACTTCATTACGAATCAAACTCAGATTGAAGCGTGCTTTCAATTTTGTCTTAACGAATATGCCAAACAATACGGATCTCTCGAGGCTGCTCTAGCTCGAACAAACGAAAATTCACTAATGAGTCCTTTTAATCCGGAACTTAAATACAAAAAAGGGTTCCCTGGGACTTTTCATGAGGTCGTTGCTCGCTTCGGTCTTTCTGAAATCTTTGAAAAGTGGGTCGGTGGCTTCAAAGATAGATCACACATATCTGGACTATCTTCGTATTTTTCGATCGTCACATTCGCGAGTCTCCTATACATTTGCAATTTTACTTTGCAACGCAGGGAGGAGGTTGGCTCACTAAGAAGTAGCTGTTTGCTTTGGGATAGTGACGAAAAATTCGGTCGCGTACCGATTATCTGCGGCGAAACCACTAAGACAGATCCAGACTCGGATGCACGTTGGGTGGCAAGCCCTAGCGTTGAGATTGCGATCCAAGCTTCATCCGCCATCGCACACATGAGGATGATTTGCGATCGAGCCAATCCTAAAATTATGCCTAGCGATGCAGATCAAAGCGATCCATATCTGTCTAGCACGGCCACTGAGCCATGGGGTCTTGGTCTAAGGCATGCGCGAAATTATAAGATTCGAAGCGTTACAAAGGATTTGCAGGAAACATTGGAAAAAGTATGCTCGATGCTATTTGATCAGGAGCAGATGAAAATTACTGCTGAAGATCTGGCAATCGCGAAACGTCTTACAACTAACCTTCCAGAAAAAGAGTTTTTTGTAGGTGCGATTTGGCCTTTAGCATGGCATCAATATCGCCGCACCGGCGCAGTGAATATGTTTGCTAGCGGTGAAATTTCGGACTCGACGATGCAACAACAATTGAAGCATTCAAGTCGTCTAATGCCTTTATATTACGGAAGGAATCACAGCCGTTTGCGATTTAATAAAGAGGTGCAGACAGCAGTATTATTAGCAATGTATGAAGCTCAGGTGGAAATCGTCAAGGTTGCGGCCGCTGAAGACAGATTTTTTTCTCCTCATGCTCTGGAGCGCAAGGAGCATCTTGCTATAAATTTGCTTAGCGCGAAGGAAACCAATGAATTAGTTGCAATGGCAAAAAAAGGAGCTGTTAATTTTCGCGAACATCGTTTAGGTGGCTGCATGAAAGCAGGACTGTGCGAATATGGCGGGCTCGAATCGGTCGCACGCTGCGCCGGTGGAAAGGACCGAAAGCCCTGTCCGGACGTCTTGTTTGACCGCGCAAAGGAACCTCGGGTACGTGCCGAACTTCGCCGTGTAGTAGAAGAAATGAAAATTCTTCCGGCTGTACATCCTCGATACAATGCGCTTGCAGATGAGCGAACTGCGATGGAGAATTATTTAAATGCCCTCTAACACCAATGAGCAGAAACCCAGTGCTCCGCTGAGCGCAGAAAATCGGTTTCGCCAAGCATTTGAACGGTTGAAGTCTGGAGATACAACCGTTTTGAAATCGGGAACGCCCGTGACCCAAAATAATGTGGCGCGCGAAGCTGGTTGCGACCCATCAGCTCTGAAAAAATCTCGTTTTCCTGCACTTATTCGTGAAATACAAGCATACATTGAACTTCATCCTAATAATGATGAGCCTTTAAATCAGTCAGCTCAAAAAAAACTGAACGCGAATAGGTCAACTAAAGAGCGCCTTAAAGATACGATTCGACAGCGTGATCACGCTCAGTCGGCACTTGCGAGTGCAAATATGCGGATTATAGAATTAACTGAAGAAGTTCAATCATTACAACGACGACTGGATGATATGATTCCTCCGCCAAAGCGACTTTGATGCCCTTGTTTATCCTAGTCCAACTTCAACTAATCCTTCATGTTTGATAGTTAGTATTAGATCGTGCTGGACACAGAAGTGCCCACACCCTAGGCGACGGAACTGCTTCGCGATTTCGACCGCCCAGTGGCCAGATCTTTCGGGTAGAATGGTTTTGAATTCCCACCCAACTCAAAAGGAAAATATTGATGGCAAACATAGACCTGTCAGGCTACAACCTTGACGAGTTGAAGCGCCTGCAGCAAGATGTCGAGAATGCAATCAAGGGGCGTCAACAGCATGATGTACAGAGGGCACGCGATCAGATCTTAGCTATTGCGAAAGACGCTGGCATCTCGATAGAGGAACTGGTTGCTGTTTCTGCTAAAAAAGTGAAAAAAGGGAATGGTCGGAAAGTGCTGCCTCAGTACCAAAATCCGACGGACTTATCTCAAACATGGACTGGCCGTGGCCGCAAGCCGAAGTGGATTACTGATGCGCTGACAAGTGGATTAACGCTTGACCAATTTAGAATGAAATAGATCCTAGTGCAACGTACACTAGTTACCAAAACTTTTGAAAAGCGCGCCGTCTACGGCCTTCAGTTGACGGGTGCTACTACGGTGTTTTGTCGCCAACTAAGTATTCACCCAAAATTTACCGTGAATTCGCTGCCGAAACCTTTCATCAGGGCCGATCCGAGTCCAGCCATGCGATTCCTGCGCTTCAAGCGTTGGCTCACGGAGCTTAGGATCGTAGCCGACGGCATCGACACGTGCTGCACTTCGAGGAAGTGCCCCGCTATCGGAAGTGTTCCCTGTCTGCGAGATTAGGTTGCAGCCTGACAAGAGCTATGCTGTCGGATCTACGGTGGAGGCCGAGTCTTGCTCGGGCTTATGAGGGTACACGAAGCAAAAGCTGTGCTTCTTAGCCGTTGACATGCTTCATTTCGCAGGCTTCTTAATTTCCTCGGCAAGCTTTAGGAGCTGCACCATTTCCGCATTCGTGAAAGCAGCATCTTTAAGATGGCGAAGCAAAGCCATCGCCTCGGGTTGGTCATGCAGAAAGTCGACTACCTCAGGATCTGTCGAAGATGACAACCGAAAAAGGACGTCCGGATCAGCAGCAAGGACCCTCGCGAGAGCCTTTATGACCTCAGGGCGTGGGGGCCGCTCCTTTCCGCGCTCGATCCGACTTAGGTAGGCAGGCGAAATACCCGTCTTGCCCGCAGTTTCCCGCAAGCCAAGATCCTGGGCGACTCTAAGATCGCGAATCGTTTCGCCAAAGCTATTCATAGCGCAAATTTTATCTCATTGTTTTGTGTTGCGCAACATGAAACGACTTTGGTAGAATGTGGCATCTAGTAGTACCATATGCCTTTTCGTGTCAATCCTTGTGTGCTGCACGTCAATAGACAGTACCAGGCACCATCATAGGAGAAACCAAGTGCAAGGCGAAGAGGTGCTAACGATCAAAGACGTGGCAGCCCTGTTGAAAGTTGGTGAAAAAACCATCTACTCCATGGCTCAGAACGGAGAGCTCCCGGCATTCAAGGTCAGGGGGCAATGGCGTTTCTCTCGAAAGGACCTGGATGCCTGGATAGAGCTACAGAAGCATTCAACCCAGGACTTCGAAGAAGGACGAAAAAAATGAACCAAACATCAAATCGACGGAGCATTCCATGAGCCGGGAAAAAAATCAGGAGCATCCAGAGGGCACTATCCCAGCCGGGTATACGCTTGACTATGTAACCGGAAGGCAAGTCAAGGAAACACCCAAAGAGCTGGTCCGCCAGCGGGTGGTTCGTGCCCTTATTCACGAATATGGGTTTTCGCCCGAAGACATGGAAATGGATTTCTCCATTGGCGGACGCAAGAAGGTGGATATCGCGATCTTCCACCATGACAAAGAACACTCTATTGAAAACCTGGGCCGAGCCGTTCTCTGCCGACAAGAACCTAACATCGGCAAGAACACTGTACGTATCCGTGATTTTGAACAGGCCGCCAAAGATCTCGAAGAAATTGAAACTATCATGCACGAGGTCGAGCCTGTCCAGTACGGCTTGTGGACCAACGGCCTAGAGTTCTTCTTTGTCGAGAAAGAACAAAAGCGCTTCGAAACCAAGTGCATCCCAATCGGCGACTGGCCGATGGCTGAAGAGTCGGTTGGCACCAAGGAGGTTATGTCAGATGCTCACACCCGCGTCGCCGACAATGAGATGCTAAAGATCACCTTCCGCCGCTGCCATAATTTCATTCATGGCAACGAAGGGATGCCTAAGGACGCCGCCTTCTGGCAGTTCCTTTACCTCATTTTCTGCAAAATGCACGACGAGAACCTGCGGACCAAGCAGCGTCAGGCCTGGCAGCGTCGCTTCTGGGCAGGCCCCAAAGAGCAGTTCGAAGCCGAGGGTCGAAAAGCTATTCGCAAGCGGATCGAGGAGCTCTTCGTCGAGGTTAAGGAGCAATTCAAAAATATCTTCCGCGGCAACGAAGAAATTGCCCTCTCCGACCGTGCACTGGCCTTTATCGTTTCCGAACTGGCCAAGTATGACTTCACACGTACCGATGTCGATGCCAAAGGTGTCGCATACCAGGAGCTGGTGGGGGTAAACCTGCGCGGCGATCGTGGTCAGTACTTCACTCCGCGAGGCGTGGTGAAGCTGGTTGTTGAAATGCTTGACCCCAAAGAAAACGAGAAACTGCTGGACCCTAGTTGTGGAACGGGCGGATTCCTGGTCGCCACATTGGGCTACATGCTGAAAAAATTCCGGGATGAGCAAAACACCAAAGTTGGAAGCGAAAGCACAAACGAGTTTCTAAATATTTATGAACGGCTGAAAGAGTATGCGGCCGCTAACGTCTTTGGGGCCGACTTCGATCCATTCCTGATCCGTGCCGCCCAGATGAACATGGTACTGGCGGGCGATGGCCGCGGGCATATTTACAATATCAACTCGCTGGAATTTCCCTTAGGACATCTGGCTGATTTGCCAAGCGCCAAGAAGGAGATTCCGCTAGGGTCGGTGGATATCATCGCCGCCAATCCTCCGTTCGGCTCGGATATTCCAATTACCGACAAACATATTCTGGAGCAGTACGAGCTGGCCCATAACTGGGATCCCGATGGCGAAGGCGGCTTTCGCAATAATGGCGTACTTAAAGGCAGCGTTGCTCCCGAGATTCTGTTTATCGAGCGTTGTATCAAGTGGCTCAAACCGGGCACCGGCCGCATGGGTATCGTCCTGCCCGATGGCGTTCTCGGCAATCCGGCGGCGGAATATATCCGCTGGTGGATTATGCGTGAATCGCAGGTACTTGCCTCCGTCGATCTTCCTGTGGAAGCTTTTATCGCCGAGGCAAATGTCAACATCCTTACCAGCCTTCTGTTCGTGCGCCGCAAGAGCGAAGAGGAAAAACGCGCCGAGGCTCTAGGTGGAGTAGAGGAATATCCAATCTTCATGGCGGTAGCCGACAAGGTTGGGTTCGACCGTCGTGGCAACAAGCTCTACAAGCGTACGCCGGACGGCGAAGAGATCCTCGAACCCAGGCAGTTCACCGAGCGATTCCATCGCAAGAGTGGCTGGGTAGAGAGAACACTTACGCGGCAGGAAAAGATCGAAGACAACGATCTGCCACTAATCGCCCGGAAATATCGAGAGTTTCTAAAGGAATACAATGAGCTGCCACTCACCAGTGAGAATTCAGGCACTGGCCGCGGCCAAAAACAAAACGGGGAAAAGGTGGCGGCATAATGCGCGACCAGGACGACGACATCATTAAAGCCCAGCAGGATGCTGCCGAAGAGAACGGATCGGATAACTTTTTTATCGACATCCTGACCGGTAACAAGGAAAGCGCCTCGGCCAAGAAGCTGCTAGTGCAGAAGGTTCTGCGCCAGCTCATCGAAAGCTATGGGTTTGATCGGAACGACCTGGAGGTGAACTATAACCCCCAGATCTACGGCCAGGGGCGCAAGCGCATCGATATCGCGGTATTCCGTCCCAATGCGGAGCACAACAATGACAACCTACAACGGATCATCGTCTGCAAGAACCAGAAGAAGCGCGACAAGCTCCGTTCCATTACCGAGGCGGACGCCGACCTACGTGAGCTCACGGAACTGCTGGAGCTAATTCCTGGCGCGACGCTGGGCATGTGGACTAACGGCCAGGAAGAATTCCTGTTCCAGGTCCAACGCACCCGCTTCGAGGTCCGGCCCGAGCCCCTGGGTGTCTGGCCGGTTCCAGGCGAACGCACTGCCGATCTCGACCGCACCGGCGGTGTCATTCAGATCAGTGCCGAGGCGGAGGATCTGGAAGACGCCCTGATGCGCTGCCGTCAGTATCTGAACCGCAACCTGGGGCTCGACCACAAGGATTCGTTCAAACAGTTGGCCGTGCTGATGCTGGCCAAGATCCACGACGAGACGCTACCGACCGGCGAGCGCAAGTTCTGGATCAGGGGCGACGAACCTTTCACCGAGGCAGGCCAACAGGCCATTGCACGGCGCATCATTGCATCCATTGCCGCTGCCAAGGCCTGGCAACCAAACCTACTGACACGCGGCTGGGATCTGACGCTGGAACCAAATGAGATTGCCCGCTTGGTCATGGAACTGGCCCGCTACTCTCTGAGCGAAACCCAACCTCGTTACCGTACCGGGGCCTTCCGTGCGGTCGCCCGCAGCGTGATGGACGGCCGCGAGGGCCGCTACCCCACGCCGCTTAACGTGGCCGAAATGGCGGTGAATATGTTCGACCCGCAACCCGGCGAACGCATCATGGACTGCTCCAGCGGCACAGGCACTTTCCTGGCCATGACCGCCGTGCACATCTTCAAAAAAAAGCTCGCGGCCATGGGCACCACGCCTGAAGAGGCCACCAAAGAACAGATCCGCCAGGCGCAGAACGAAACCGCCTCCTGGGCGGCCAGCAATGCCCTGGGCTGCGACATCGATCCGTTTCTGGCAGTGGCCAGCCGCATGAACCTGCTGTTCACCACTGGCAACCCCGGCCGCGTATTCCGCATTGATGCCCGCACCTTCCCGGATGGAGATTTGGATGGCATCGAAGCCGCCCGTTCTGCCATGCCGCTGGGCAGCATGGACATAGTTTTGCTCAACCCCTGGTTCTCGACCCAAGATACGGTAAGCGACACCTCCATCCTGCAGCACTATGACCTGGGCAATATCTGGGAGCGCGACGATGAAGGCGGATTCCGCAACACTGGCGAATTGAACACCGGCGGTGTCCCTCCCGAGGTGCTGTTTATTGAACGCGCCCTACAATGGGTGAAGCCCGGAACCGGCCGAGTGGGAATCCTGTTGCCTGATGGCTTGCTGGGCAATCCCGGCGATGAATACGTGCGCTGGTGGATTCTGCGTCACTTCGAGGTCATGGCTTCGGTTGACCTGCCGGTGGAGCCGTTCAAAGTCACCGTGAAGGAGTATGGCCTGGCACCCGCCTTGCCCAGCTTGCTAGTGCTGCGTCGTCGCAGCCAGGAGGAGCTGATCAATACCGATCACCCGGAATACAAAGTCTTCATGGCTGTGGTGGGGCGGGCCGGAGAAGATACTCGTGGGAAGCTGTTTCAGCGTGCTCCTGATGGTGAAGTGCTGATCTTTGAAGAGAACGTCATTGAGCGAGTACGTAATGGCGGTCAGATTGAGGTACGGCGTGTCACAAAACGTGCGCCGCGTATTGATGACGAACTGCCGCTGGTGGCAGAGAAATATAAAGAATTCCGTGCGACCGGCGAGGTGACGCTATGAGTAGAAAGTTCCAAGTAAAAGCGATTCCAAGTACCTGGCTGGAAAGCACTGGGCGGCGGCTCGACTGCGGCCCTTATATGTCCGGCGCGGTCGAGATTCGCGAACTCCTAAAAAAACACAAAACTGATGTACTTCCCGACTTGACAGCAGGTCATGATGGGGGGATTTACAACGGTCCTCAGTTTGAACGGAATTATGTTGATGATGCACACTACGGTGTTCCGTTTTTAACCACCACTTTCATGATGCAGGCTGATTTGAGTCGGTTGCCTCTTCTGAGCAAGAAGGACGCGCACTCGAGAAAGCTCAACTACTTGCGGGTTCATGAGGGGATGACGTTAATTACGTGTTCTGGAACGGTAGGAAGGACCATCTATGCACGTGCGGACATGAATGACGTTTGGTCAAACCAAGATATCCTGAAGATCGTTGCGGATCCAAATCGAATACTCTCGGGATACTTGAATGCGTATCTCTGCACGAGATTCGGCGTCCCCTTTGTTGTTTCCGGGAAATACGGTTCGGTAATTACTCATCTTGAACCAAAGCATTTTGCCGACCTCTTGGTTCCACGACTCGGAAATATTATTGAGCAGAAGGCCCATGACCTTGTTGAGAAATCTGCTGCACTGCTCACCAAATACCAGGCAAACTTAAATCAGGCAACGGAGCTCTATTTCGATTCTGTTGGTCTGAAGGACATCAGTCCAAGCGATTGGCATTCTTGGGGATCAGATCTTGGTTTTACAGCTAAAGCGGGTGTCCAGTCTCTTCGCGCATTAAACTTTAACCCCCGGTTTAATCGGCTTTGCGAGAGAATCAAGCAGGGGCAATGGAAGCCTTTAGCCGAATTATGTCTCGACGGCACACTAAAGAGCGGACCTCGTTTCAAAAGAATCGATGCAGACCCTGAATACGCATATCAGTTGATAGGCCAAAAGCAGATATTCTGGTTGAGGCCCGAAGGGCGTTGGATTGCAAAGAAATCTGTCGGAACTGAAGTGCTTGTACAGGATGGAACTATCCTTGTCGCTGCCCAAGGAACACTGGGTGAAAGTGAACTGTTTTGTCGTTCTGAGTTTATTACTGGAGCCACCCTGGAGCGAGCGTACTCTCAGCATTTTCTGAGGGTTATTGGAGATGAAACTATTATCGAACGCGGGGCACTGTTTGCATTTATGCGTTCAGAAACCGCATTCCGGATGCTTCGCTCTGCCTCGACAGGAAGCAAACTCCAAGATTTTCACTATGCTGTTCTGCCGTCTTTACCGATCCCTTATCCAGATCAGGCGGTCCGTAAGAAATGTCATGACTTGGTCATGGAGGCTTATCAGTCTCGCGATGAGGCCATTAAGTTAGAAGACGAAGCACGTTCTCTCATCGAACGTACTATCGAGGAGGGAGGGCACTAATGGCGAAGGTCATACCCATCGGGCAACCCGTGAACGAATCTGAACGCCAGGCGATTGGTTTTCTTCGGGATCATCTGCCCGATGGCTGGCTGATCTTCCACAACTTCGAGATGCGCCAGGGTAATGAGGTGTTCGAAATCGACATCGCCATCCTCGCGCCTCACGCAGTGTATCTGGTGGATGTCAAAGGGACACGGGGCAACATCGATGTGTATGGCTCCAAATGGTATCCCGAGGGGCGGCAGCCCTTCTTCTCGCCGCTGGCCAAGCTGCGCAGCCATGCCAAGACCATGGCCACGATCGTCCGCGAGAGCAACACCGGCCTGATCGAGCTGCGCAAGGCTCATGTGCATGCCACCGTGCTGCTCACCGCCAATGACGCTGCCGTCTTTGATCAGGCCGGCATCGACAGTCCAGACGTAACCGACTTTAAGCATTGCCTGAAATACTTCCGCGACGCGAGCCGCATCCCCGAAAACCGGCTGGATAACATCAGCCGCTTCCACTCCCAGATCGCCAAGGCGATCACCGGCAATGCCAAGCCAAAGAGTGCGGCGCTGGTGTTCCGCGACTGGCAGGTGGAAGAGAAGCTGGGCGGCACCGACCGCTATACCGAGTACCGCGCCAAGCACAACCTGTTGGGCAAGAGCGGCGGTATGGCCCGTCTGCGTGTCTATCAGGCCGATCCGTACCAGGACGAGGCCGCTCGCAAGGAAGAATTCAAGAAGATCAGCAACGCCTATCGCGCCGTAGCAAACATGCCGACCCACGCCAATGTGCTGGCGGTAAAGGATCTGTTCATTTCCGACGACGAACATAATGTAGTGCTAGTAATCGAGGACCTGCCCGGCCAGGCCCTGCGCCTGCACATCAACAAGGCCTCTTTGGCGCTGACCTTTGACCAGAAGCTTCAGGTGATGCGCGACGTGCTATTGGCCCTGGACCATGCGCACCGGCATGAGGTGATCCACCGTAATCTCACACCGGACGCCGTTCTGGTGACCAAGGGCGGCCAGGCGCGCGTGACCGGTTTCGATTTTGCCCGGGTTGGCAAGAACCGCACCTCCACCATCGCCGATCAGGTGGTCGATGATCTGGAAGTCACCTATCAGGCTCCGGAGTGCTTCAAAGACCCGACCCAGGCCAGCATCGCCTCCGACCTCTACGCCGCCGGGCTGATCTTCTATGAGCTGCTGACCGGCGAGCTGCCCTTTGAAGGCGTCGACCAGATGATGGAGGCCGACGGCAAGTTTCCGATGAAACCCTCGGAGCACAAGCCGGATCTGCCCAAGGGGATGGACGAGTGGCTGCAGAAGTTCTGCGAGTTCGACCCCGAGGATCGGCACACCAGCGCGGCCATCGCCCGCAGGGCCTTGGATGACTTAATTCTGCCCGAGGCTAAGAACGACTCCACCCCGGATGCGAGCAGTCCGGTCGTAGTTGTGCCGCAGCTTCCAGATAATCTTATGGAACTGCCGCAAGATTTCATCCTGGCGGATCGCTTCCGCATTCAGAAGAAGCTGGGCAGCGGTGGCTTCGGCGTGGCCTACAAGGTGTTCGATTCCCTGGGCGATGTGGTGCGGGTGATCAAGCTGGTGACCAAGGACCGCCGTAGCGTGTACGAACGGCTGCGCCGCGAGTACAAGACCCTGACCAATCTGCCCGACCATCCGCATGTGGTGAAAGTGATCTGGGCGGACCGCATGGCCGATGTCAAACAGACGCCGTACATCGTCTTTGAGTATGTGGAAGGTCTGGACGTCTCCGATCTGATCGATGCCGAGGCGCTGTCGCTGGATGATGCAGTGCGCATCGTGCGCGAGGCTGCCGATGGGCTGGCCCATCTTCATAAGCACGGCGTTTACCATCAGGACGTCAAGCCCTCCAACCTGCTGTGGACCGATAAGGGTGTCCGCATCATCGATTTCAACGTTGCCGTCTCCGAGAACGACGAGGTTCAAGGCGGCGGGGGCACGCGTCGCTACCTGCCGCCGGATTACGACTACTCCTCCGAGCCAGATGCTTCGGATCGGATAGACCGCGACCTCTATGCCCTGGGCATCTCCTTCTATGAGTGCCTGACCGGCAAGTATCCTTTCGACGCCCCCACGCCGCCGATCAAGGCGCAGCCCAAGGACCCTAAGCAGTTCAAAGGCTGCGCCGACCTCAGCTCGTCGCTGGTCAATGTGCTGGCGAAGATGATCGCGCCTGAGCGCAAGGATCGCTTCGCTTCAGTTGATGAGTTCTTGAACGTTATTGCCGAAGTCAAGCGCCTGCGGGCAGGTAGCACCACCGGTGAGATCGGTGCCGGACCCAAGGTGGTGTCCAAGCTGGGCTTCGAGCCGATTAAGCCCAACACCAATCCCTTTGTCTCCCACCTGTTGACCCTCTACAGCCAGAGCCAGGTGTCCAACGCGGGCACCCGTGGCCTCGACGAAGTTGGCAAGGCCACCTATGTGTCAACCTATCTGGACGAAAAACTCAAGCCTGCGCTACTCAAGGGCGAGTTCCGCCTCGTGATCATCAGTGGTAACGCCGGTGACGGTAAGACTGCCTTCATTCAGCAATTCGAGGCTTTTGCCGAGAGCAAGGGCGCACATATGCAGCGCGGCGCAAATGGGGCTGTGTTCCAGCTCAAGGGGCATACGTACCAGAGCAACTACGACGGCAGCCAAGATGAAGGCGACGAGCGTAACGATGACGTACTGCAGAAGTTCTTTACTCCTTTCGCGGGCAAGGACGCCTCCAGCTGGCCCGCGAATCAGACCCGCCTGATCGCGATCAACGAGGGGCGGTTGGTCGATTTCTTCCTGGAGCATGACGAGGAGTTCCCGCTGCTCGCCAAGCAAATCCAGCAGGGTTTGGCCGGGGCCGCTCCGGAGGGCGGTATCGCGGTCATTAACCTCAACCTACGCTCGGTGGTCGCCGAACCCGAGGAAGGTCAGCCTTCGATCCTGGAGCGGTTGATCGCCCGCATGACGCAACAGGAATACTGGAAGGCCTGCGAGAAATGTGACCTCAAGGGCAAGTGCTTTGCCAACCATAACGCCCGAACCTTCCAAGACCCGGTTGCCGGACCCAAGGTGATTGAGCGCTTAAAGATGCTCTACACCATTACCCACCTCCGCGGGCGACTGCATATCACCATGCGCGACCTGCGTTCGGCGCTGGCATTCATGCTTGTGGGCACCCAGGACTGTGACGGCATTCACCAACTCTATCAGAACGGCGGTGAAGAGACCCAGAACCGCATTCTCGACGGTTTCTATTTCAACTCGTGGCTTGGCGGGGCGGAGGGATCCAATGATCGGCTAATTGCCTTGCTGCGCGAGATCGACGTTGCCGAAGTTAGCAACCCTGATTTGGACCGCGAGCTTGGTTTCCTTAATCCTAAGACCAAGACCATGAGCCGATTCTCGTTCGCGGAGCGGTCCGGATATGACAATGAACTCGTGGAGACGCTGTTTCGCAATCTGCCTCGCGACTATTCGTCAAAGAACCGTGCTCGATTGATTGCCAAGCACCGGAATTACCTCTCGCACATGCGCCGTCGCCATTTCTTCGAGCGGCGTGATATCGGCTGGAAGGAAATGCTGCCTTACGGAAGCATCGATCCCTTCCTAGATGCCATTGAGCAGCCGGGTGCGAAAAGCTCCGATGAGGTTGCCGCCATTCTCCGAGCCATTAACCGAGGCGAAGGCTTGAGCAATCCGACGCGACTAGGCGACCAGTTGGCGCTGCGAGTTCGCTATGTGGATAAGGGAACCATCCGCAGTTACCGCCTCTTTGGCGGCGACCATTTCACGCTCCGAACCGAGCAGGAAACGACGGCTCATCCTTTCCTCGAGTGCTTGTCTCAAGCGCTGGTACTGCTTTACGACTCTAATGACGGGCAC
>Ga0207705_10001838_pt1 | contig 16689 bp, 20 predicted proteins | sample KBSC13metaG_FD_184314 | JGI IMG/M metagenome (GOLD analysis project Ga0207705, IMG submission 184314) | Corn rhizosphere microbial communities from Kellogg Biological Station, Michigan, USA - KBS C1-3 metaG (SPAdes) (version 2) | ecosystem: Host-associated > Plants > Roots > Rhizosphere > Soil ...
CGCATTCCGCTCCGCCTTGGCGCGGATCACGATCGGAGACAGCGTGACCGTAGTCGTTCGGCGCGGCGGTGAACGCACCATCACCGTGCCGATCACCGGGTATGATCGCGTGCGTGTCGGGCTCGAAGAGCTTCCCGCGCTCACCGATGCCCAGCGCCGTGCGCGCGATCGATGGATGCACGGCGACAGCAGCGCGACGGACGGAACGCGACCGTAGCGGATCGCGTTGGCCGGTCATGGCCGAACATCTCCTCGTAAGCTCCCTCACCGTCCCGCTTCCCCGGGATCGCGTCTTCGCGTTCTTCGCCGATGCGGCGAACCTGCAGCGGATCACCCCGCCCGAGCTCGACTTCCGGATGAAGACGCCGTCACCGATCGTGATGCGCGAGGGAACGCGCATCGACTACACGATCGGGCTGCACGGCATCCCGATGCGCTGGCGTGCCGAGATCACGCGCTGGAATCCGCCGCACGAGTTCGTCGACACCCAGCTCCGCGGACCGTATTCGCTCTGGGTCCACACCCATCGCTTCAGCGAGACTCCCGGCGGGACGGTGATCGATGACGAAGTGCGCTACCGGCTCCCTCTCTCTCCGCTCGGGGATATCGCGCTTCCGTTGGTGCGCCGGGAGCTGAACCGGATCTTCGCCTATCGGCAGCGCGCCGTTCAGCGGCACCTCATAGGGGACTCGTCGCGGCAGGCGGGCTGACCACGCCGGCCGGCGCCGGACGCCGGACCACCGGCGGCCACTCGATCTTGTCGGAAAACTTCTTCCCGAACACCGCCTTCAACGCTTCGCGGGCGTTGTCCGTTCTCACTACAGCGTCCAGCTGCGCTCCGACGTCGAGTGGTCGGTCGAAGTCGCGATAGCGGCGGTAGCTGTGACAGAAGCACCACGGCCCTTTCCGGACGGCGTTGCCGAGCCAGATGTCGGGCAGCCCGATGATGGTGAACGCATAGAACAGGTTCATCGATCGGGTTTTCGGAAGGTCGCCGAGGGCGGTCCCGTGGGGGAGGGAGCCATGTTTCCCCCACTGCACGTCGAACGCGGGCGCGCCTTTCGCATGCCAGTCGGTGTGGAGGATCCGCCCGTGCCAGTAGGTCCAGAGATCGGTTGGGGCGCCCGAGAGCGAGTCGTAGCCGACCCACACGACCTCTTCGTCGGTCGGGACGGTGAAGGGGATCCAGGCGCCGTGTACGTCGTCGCGCCAGAGCAGGTGATAGGCGATGATCGGCCGCGTCGGATGGACGACCGCGACCACGCGTGAGAGGGGGAACCACTCGTCGCGCTGCAGGTATAAGACTGGCGCTAATCTGTGCGCGAGCATGGCGATGCTGTCGCCCTGCTGCGCGACGCCAGGAACCGGCGTCACCCCGCGTGGCGGGATGTGCGCATGTGGTCCGCAGGCGGCGAGTTGCGCGCCTCCGATGAGGGCAGCGAGCGCGAACGTCGGGTGAACAAGGCGCAAGTCTTTTTCCTACTTGGCGTTAGAAATCGGATCGGTTATCTTTTCCCGGGGGCGCGGCTAGCGCAGCCCTCGTGTTTCTGCACCGCAATGCCAGTTCAGGAGTTGCCATGAGAAAGCCACGTCCGGCGACGTACAATCCGGCACAAGCTCTCCATCTGATCGCCAGCGACCGCACCGGTTCGCCACTCAGCTGCCCTTCATGCTCAGGCCCGATCGAGCGCTCCCCAGACCAGGTCCCGCCCCTTCCTCGCTCGCAGGTCACGCTGCGCTGTAACAAGTGCGGCCGCGTCGCCCGATATATCGCCGGCGCCGCCTGACGATCATCATCGCGCCGGTGTGATCCTTCGCGGATCACACCGGCGCGCGCTTTCGATGCTCGCTGTGGGCAATTTGCACAAATCTTGCCCCGCCTGATCCCTGCACGCTCCGCGCGCTTGCCGTGCGCACGGCGGCGGCTTCGTCGTGGCGATCACGCAGGGAACGGCCGCACCAGTCGACGCGTCCCAACCTGCGCGATCAGGCAGGGGTCGATTCAGCAAGAGGTACGCTACATGGCACGCATCACTGGGACCGTGAAGTGGTTCAACGACGCGAAGGGTTACGGATTCATCTCCCATGAAGGTGGACCCGACGTCTTCGTCCACTACAGCGCCATTCAGGGAGGCGGCTTCAAGTCGCTTCAGGAAGGCGACCGCGTCGAGTTCGAGATCGTTCAGGGCCAGAAAGGTCCTCAGGCCGCGGACGTGACCAAGGCCGCCTGACCCCGCGCTCGAGACGAAAACTCCGAAGGCTCCGCACTCGCGGAGCCTTCTGCTTTTTGCACCATCATTGATTTCGCGCGCTGTCTCCCCGCGCGTGACACCGCGCACACGATTTCTCCCGCGCGGACGCATCGCTCACCAGCCCCGATCGCCGGTGACGACGCGCTGACCCGGCTCGTCTGATCTTCGTATGCACCGCTCACCGCTGGCGACCCGCATCGGACGTGCGCTCTCGGGGTGCGCGCTCGTCGCGTCCTCCGTCGCCACGCTCGCGCTCCCGAACGTCGCGCGCGCGCAGGCGAAGAGCTCGGCCATCGCCGTGCGTGGAACGGTGACCGGGGCGGACATCGTTCGCGCCGCGCGCGATTACCTCGGTGTGCGCTACGTCTGGGGCGGCGACACGCCGCGCGCCTTCGACTGCTCGGGGTTCACTCGCTACGTCTTCGCGCGGTATGGCATCGCGCTCCCGCGCACCGCCCACGAACAGGCCGCTGTCGGCGACGCGCCGTTTCCCGGCGATCTCCGCCCGGGCGACCTGCTCTTCTTCTCCGGCGGTCAGGGCGCGCAGCACATCGCGATCTATGTCGGCGGGGACACGATCATCCACGCCTCGAGCTCGTCGAAGCGCGTGAAGCTCGATCTCATCCGCCCGCACGGCGGCCGATGGGCGAAGCACAACTGGTTCCGCAACCGGCTCATCGCCGTCAGGCGCGTCCTGCCGATGGAAGGGACGTTCTACATTCCGATGTCGGCGACGAGAAGCGCTCCTCCGGCGACGATGGTGACCGCCAGCGACGGCGTGCCCTCGTTCCGGCTCGCCCCGACGGTCTACTGAGCGATGCCTCGCCTCCGCGGCCCGCGACCCCCGGAACTCCCCACGACTCTCGCGGGTTGTGACGTGGGGCACAACGCGGGAATGTTCGGGGATCGGCTCGGGAGGCTGCGCTCGATGAACCGCCTCGTGGTGCGATGATGGGAGAACTAGCCGTGTTGTTCACGCGCGAGCTCCCCGGTGGCGGCTACGTCGCCATCGAATCGCTGCCGGAGGAAGCGGGTGTCCATCGTGCCCGCGTCTGCGTCGAGCGCCGCACCGATCCCGATCGGCGCCTTGGCCACGTCCCGCCGATCATCGTGACGCTCGAAGGCGCATCGCCCGCCGAGCTGTTCGAGCAGCTCTATCGCATCGCCGTCGACAACGTCGAGATCGCGCGCGGGATCATGAAGTGGCAGGCCGCGCGCCGGAAAGGACTTGGCGGCGAGACCCACTAGCTCGTCTCGCCGCCGACGCTTGCCCGGATCGGCTGAACGCTAGCTCGTCAACCAGTCGAAACGCACGCCACGCCGCGACGCCTTCGGTGCGCGGGGGACGAACTTGTACAGCTGCGCCGGGCGACCGCGCCCCTCGCTGCGCCATTCGCGCGTCGGCATCACCAGTCGGGCGGACTGCAGCGCGCGGCGGAAGCTGGCCTTGTGGAGCGAGCGTCCCAGGATCGCCTCGTAGACTTCCTGCAGCTCGCTGAGCGTGAACGAGCCGGGAAGAAGGCGGAACGCGATCGGCGTCCGGTCGAGCCAGATCCCCGCCGCGGTCACCGCCTCGTCGATCTCGCGGCGCGCAGTCGCTCCGAGCGAGGCGCTCCGGTCGCGCGCGATCCACGAATCGTCGCCACCCTCCGGAGGGGCGACGAGGCCGGCGAAGAGCACCGTCGCCACGTCACCATCCATGCGCGTCCCGACCTGCTCGAGCCAGGCGACGCCGGCGCCGAGCGCGCCGCGCGCGATCCGCGACGCGGCAGCGTCGAGCGATTCACCCGCGCGCGGCGCGCCGTGCGGCAGCGCGCGCCGGCCGCGCTCCTCGTGCGGCGCGAAGACCGCCAGCTCGCCGCGCCCGGGCGCGAGCAGGACGACGTCGATGGCGATGGTGGCGCGCAGTCCGGCGCGGCCGCCGGTGGAGCGGGAAGGCATGAGCGCAATTAGTATCATGTCGATACTAATGTCAAGCGCCTGGCGAGCGCCCGCGAACGACGACGCCGCCGTCATCCGGCGGCGTCAGAACCTCGCTACTGCGTGAATCGCGCCAGCGGAGCCGCGGCGCGAATCGACCGGCCGATCACCAGGCGATCGTTCCCTTCTTCGTGGTGTCGACGTCTTCCTCGCCGCCGGCCTTGAAGAGGAACGCTTCCATGTTCTTCGTCAGGAAGGCGCGGGCCTGCGGGTCCATCACGTTCAGACCGTAATGGTTGATCAGCATCGTCTGCTGCTTCAGCCACTGCGCCCAGCATTCGCGGCAGATCCCCGCCTGCACCCGGGCGCCGATCGCCCCCGGAAACGGCGGACGATCGAACCCCTCGCGTGTCTGGCCGCAGCGGCTGCAGTGGACCTCGGCCATCAGCTCCTCGCGTACTCGATCTTGGCGAGACGGACGATCGAGAGCAGTCGGAGGTAGACCCAGCCGATGTCGAACTCGTACCACTTCGCCTTGAACTTCGCCGAGCGCGGGTCGGCGTGGTGGTTGTTGTGCAGCTCCTCGCCGCCGAGCCAGATCGCGACCGGGAGGATGTTCCGGCTCTCGTCCTTCACCTCGAAGTTGCGATAGCCGACCGCGTGGCCGACGCCGTTGATGATCCCCGCCGCCCAGAACGGGATCCAGATCATCTGCACGCCCCAGACGAGCGGCCCGACGAAGAGCCCGAAGAGCCAGATGTCGATCATCAGCATGACGAGGATCCCGACCCAGTTCAGCGGCGCGAACAGGCGGCGCTCGAGCAGGTCGTCCGGTGTCCCCTTGCCGTACTTCTCGAGCATCCCGGGCTGGCGCACCGCCTTCCGGTAGTAGAAGGCGCCCTTGATGATGATGTTCCGCAGCCCTTCGACGATCGGGCTGTGCGGGTCACCCTCACGATCGGCGAACGCGTGATGCTTGCGATGGCATGCGACCCACTCCTTGGTCACGATCGCCGTCGTCAGCCAGAGCCAGGCGCGCATCGGCAGTGCGACGAGATAGTGGAGCTTCACGCCGCGATGCGTCTGCGCCCGATGCAAAAAGAGCGTGACGCACACGTTGGTGATGTGCCCGGCGACAATGATGAAGAGCACCGGCTTCCACCAGTGCGTCCCCCAGCTTCCGAAATCCGGCATACCGCAGACTCCTCTCGGTTGTGACGCGGCCCGTGTACCGGCGCCGCCGTCGAGACGAACGGTCCAGTCGCGCAGGGGCGACTGGACCGCCGATCATCGTAATGTAGTAGAACCCCGAAGGGCCGCCAACGGTGCGACAGCGATCGATCAGTTGCGCGCGCTACTTCGTCGATGGGCTCCGCGGCGCCAGCGTGTTGAGGCCGCCCGTCGTCACCAGTGGAAACGCGTCCTTCGGCGGCGCGCTCCCCCACGTGTCGTTCGAATCGTTCACGTCGGGCACCGTCCCGTCGGGCCACAGTCGCGCCCCGACGACATTCGACGCGACGACGACCTGCGCCGTCACGCGCTCCTGCCCCGATCCCCAGATGTCGACCGGGATCGTCACGTTCCGGATGGTGCCGTCGGCCAGACGCAACCGCACCTCGAGCGGGAAGGGGATCGAGCTGTGCCGCCTGACGACGATCGACGCGACGGTCTGCCCACCGCTGCTCGCGTTGGTGACGTTCTCGATGCCGAGATCGAGGACGTCGTTCCCGTAGAAGAACGCACGCCAGTACCACGACAGGTCCGCGCCGCTCACGTTCTCGATCGTGCGGAAGAAATCGCCCGGCGTCGGATGCTTGTACGCCCAGCGTCGCGTGTACTCGCGGAATGCGCGGTCGAACGTTTCCCGCCCGACGACGTGATTCCGCAGCGTGAGCAGCACCGCCGCCGGCTTGCGATAGCCGATCGCGCCGAGTGCGGCCGGGTCGATGCGGTCCGGAGGCGTCATCAACGGCGCGGCGATCCCCTTCGACTGGATGTCGCTCCAGTTCTTCAGGTAGCTCGGCAGCACCGGCGTCCCCGGCGTCCGCAGCTCGTTGGAGAAGGTGTTGATGTAGGTGTTGAACCCTTCGTCCATCCATGCATAGCGCCGCTCATTGCTGCTCACGATCATCGGGAACCATTCGTGCCCGTGCTCGTGGTCGATCGTGCCGAATGCACCCTCCGCTTTCGGCGCGTAATGCACCATCACGAACATCGGGTACTCCATCCCGCCGACCGGCCCCGCCACCGATGTCGCCTGGGGATACGGGAACGGGTAGATCAGCGACGAGTAGGTGCGAATGGTCCACTGCGTGTTCTCGGCCGCGTTCTCCCACCCCGCGCCGGCGCGTGGCCAGACGTAGTACGCCTGCACGAGCACACCCTTGTCGTTGTTCGGGATCGGGCCCGTGCTCACGGCGTCCCATCGCATGTCGGGCGCGGCCGCCCAGGCGACATCGTGGACGTTGGTCGCGTGGAACTTCCATGTCTTCGTTCCCGGCGTCGGCTTCGGCTTCGACTCGTCGGCCGTTATGATCTGGACCACGCTCGTCGACGTCGCCGCCTGGGCGAGACGCTGTCGCTCCGTCGCCGTCAGGACGTCGCTCGCGTTCTGCAGCAGGCCGCTTCCGGCGACGGTATAGCCGGCCGGCGCGGTAACCGAATAGTCGAAGTCCCCATACTCGAGATAGAACTCGCCCTGGCCGAGGTAGGGATCGGTGTTCCAGCCGCGCACGTCGTCGAAGACCGCCATCCGTGGATACCACTGCGCGATCTCGTAGAGCGTGCTGTCGCGTCCCATCCGGTCGGAGCCGTGGTCGGGAACGTTGAAGCGGAAGTCCATCGCGATCGTCGCTGTCCCGCCCTTCGGCGGAATCGGCTTGTCGAGATCGATCCGCATCATCGTGTCGTCGACCTTCGACGGCTGTGACTTGCCGTCGACGGTGAGCTTCGTGATGTCGTAGCCGCCCTGGAAGTTGCGCGCTCCCCACCGACTGTCGGCCGGGTTGATCACCGACCCCTTGCTCCCGGGTCGATAGAGGTTCTGGTCGACCTGCAGCCAGACGAATCGAAGCGTGTCGGGCGAGTTGTTGGTGTACTTGATCGTCACGCTGCCCGCGACCGATCGCGTGGTTGTGTCGAGCGTGGCGTTGATGGTGTAGTCGGCGCGCTGCTGCCAGTAGTCGGGTCCGGGCTCGCCGTCAGCAGAGCGGAATCGATTCGGCCCGGGCCAATCCATGCGGTCGATCCGGGCGAACGGATCGTCCTCGGTGGTCGTGTAGGACTTCGCCGACGAGTGTCCCATCGGCTCGACCACGACGCGGGCCGTGTCGATCGGGACCGGAGTGACGACCTGCGTCTTGTGTCCGTAGCAGGCCACCGCTCCGACGAGCAGCAGTGCGGAAAGCTTTTGTCTCACGAATGCACCTGGCAGGAAAGTGGACGACGAAGCGCCGCCGTGATCTCGCCCGATCGCGGGCGTCGCCGGCAGGAGAAGGTTGGGGGCATGTCGCGGGTGATGGAAGTGCGCGCGAATCCTTCCGCACCCTTGCCTCCGCTGACAGCGCCCCATAGCGTCCCCCTCGCATGATGAATACCGGAGAGCCGGCAACGGGCCACGCGGGAAAGGAACAGGGCGGAGCGGCGACTGCGATCGCCGATCCGGCGCGAGTGCCGGGTGGCGGCTCGCGCGCCACTGCCGCCGGTACGGAACGCGTCGCGGCGCGCTTCGCCGCCGAACGCATCCCCGACTTCTATCGCCACGCGGCCGGTGGGCTCATCGCGTCGTCGATCGGGATCGGCACCTACCTCGGCGACCCCGACGATGCCGACGACGGACGCTACGAGGATGCGCTCCACGCGGCGATCGCGGTCGGGATCAACGTCATCGACACGGCGATCAATTATCGCTGCCAGCGCTCGGAGCGCGTCGTCGGGCGGGTCATCGCGTCGCTCGCGCGCGCGCGCGTCGCCAGCCGCGACGAGATCATCGTCTGCACCAAGGGCGGCTACATCCCGCTCGACGGAACGCCGCCCGCCTCACGCGAGGACTACAACGCGCTGATCGAGCGCGAGTACTTCGCGCGGGGCGTGATGCGACCGGACGAGGTGGTCGGCGGCGGACACTGCATGGCCCCGGGCTATCTCGCCGACCAGATCGCGCGCAGTCGCGCCAACCTCGGCGTCGAGACGATCGACGTGTATTACCTCCACAACCCCGAGCAGCAGATCCCGGTCGTCGGGCGCGAGATGTTTCGCGACCGGCTGGTCCGCGCATTCGAGGCGCTGGAGGCGCGCGTCGCCGCCGGCGACATCGCCGCCTTCGGGTGCGCAACGTGGAACGGGCTCCGCGTTGCGCCCGAGGCGCGCGACAGCCTCTCGCTCGAGGAGCTCACCGCCGTCGCGCAAGAAGTGGCCGGCGATGCGCATCACTTCAGGTACGTGCAGCTCCCGGTCAACCTCGCGATGAGCGAAGCGCTGCGCGCGCCGACCCAGCGCGTGGCCGGTCGCCCGCGCACCCCGCTCGACGCGGCGTCGGATCTCGGGCTGGTGGTCGTCGCCAGCGCGTCGCTGATGCAATCCGCGCTCGCCCGTTCGCTCCCCGTCGCGGTCCGCGATGCGCTGCCACGCTACGACACCGATGCCCAGCGCGCGCTCTCGTTCGTGCGCGGAGTCCCCAGCATCACCACCGCGCTCGTCGGGATGCGCGGGGCGCGCCACGTCGCCGAGAACATCGCGATCGCCGAGACCGTTCAGCGTTAGGCCCAGTCCAGCCCCAGCGTGGTCACGGAACCATCGTCGATCCGCACGACCGCGATGCGGTGGGCATTGGTGTCGGCGACGTAGACCACGCCGTCGCCAGCCGCGGCGCCCCCCGGCTCGCTGAGCCCGCGCACCCAGGTCGTGACCCGCTGTGTCTCAGGGTCCAGCCACTTGAGCGCATCCTTGTAGGAATCGACGACGAGCAGTCGGCCGTCCGGCATTCCGACGACCCCCTGCGCATGCTGCAGCCGCACCGCTGTCCCCTCGCCGTCGACGTCGCCAAAGTCGAACAGGCCGGTGCCGACGAGCGTGCTGACGATCCCCTTCGGGTCGATGCTCGCGCTCCTGATCGCACTGGTTTCCGAATCGGCGAACCAGATCGTCGTTTCGTTCGCGCTGATCCCCATCGGCTGCGCGAGCGCGGCCGTCTCGCGCGGGCCGTCGTGGATCTCCTCCGCGCCGCTCCCGGCGAACGGCCGCGCCGACCCCTTTGCCACGTCGAGGAGATAGAGGCGATGGTTCCCGGCCATCGCGATCGCGACGCGTTCACCCGCGCGCGCGAGATCCCACGGTGATGAGAGCGCGCCCGCCGCGGCGTCGCTCCGCGTCCGCAGCTGCTGCCCATTCCCGGCAATCGTGCGCGTCTCGCCTGTCGCCAGATCGATCGCGCGGATCGCGTGATTGAACGCATCGGCAACGAGCAGGTCGCCCCGGTCGAAGAGCAATCCCTGCGGATGGTCGAACTGCGGATCAGTGCCGTCGCGGTAGCCGCGCGCGCCGCCGTGCGTCGCGAGCACGCGCGCGCTGCCGCGACCGGCATCCAGCTCGGCGATCACGACGCGATCGTTGCCTGAGTCGGCGATGGCGATGGTCTTCTCGCGCACCGCCACTTTTCCCGGGTATCGAAGCACATCGTGGGCACGGTCATCGGCCTGGTGATGTAGCGCGTCCCGGCGCAGGCCCGCACCCGCCTTGGCTATGATCTCCTCGAGCGCCGGCGCGACCATCTCGGTGGTGAACTCGCCGGCGTGCATCCCCAGCACATACCCTTCGGGATCGATGACCACGATCGTCGGCCAGGCACGGACGGCATAGCTGCGCCAGACGCGGAACTGTCGATCGTTGACCACCGGATGCATCACACCGAGCCGGCGTGCGGCGTCGGCAATCCGCGACGTCTCCCGTTCGGCGATGAACTTCCCGCTGTGCACGCCGATGACCGTCAGCTCTTCGGCGAATCGCTCCTCGAGCTCCCGCAACTGCGGGAGGATGTGGATGCAGTTGATTCACCCATAGGTCCAGAAGTCGAGGATCGTCACCTTGCCGCGGAGGTCGGCGAGCGTGAGCGCTCGGCCGCCGGTCCCGATCCAGTCGAGACCTTCGGGAAACTCGGGGGCGCGTACGCGTGGGAGATCCATGGTGGCATGGGACTGGAATGACATCGTCTCGCTCGGCTTCTCGAGCGATCAATCTTCGCGCCATCGCCCGCCACGTCGGCGCGCAGGCATCGCGCTTCCGAAACTCATGCGATGAACGAGCATCACGCTCCCGGCGGCGGGTTCCGCAACCCCTGGCCGGGCTCCTCGCCCCATGGCTTCGCGGCACTGCTTCGCTGGACGGGGCAGCGCGCCGTTAGGCGGCTGCGCGGCCAGCGCGTCGCCGGGACCGCGCCGCTCGCGGTCGGTCCGTCCGCCGTCATTCATCCGCGCCAGGCCGACGGCGCGCTGCGCGCGACATGGATCGGGCACTCGACCGTGCTTCTCCAGCTCGGAGGCGTCAACATCCTCACCGACCCGATCTGGAGCGAGCGAGCGTCGCCCATCGGGTGGGCGGGACCGAGGCGGCTCGTTCCGCCGGCGATCCCGATCTCCTCGCTTCCGCCGATCGACGTCGTGCTCATCTCGCACGACCATTACGATCATCTCGATGAAGCGTCGGTACGCTCGCTGGCGAGCGCGCATCCGGCCGCGCGATGGGTCGCGCCACTCGGTGTCGGCGCACTGCTCACCGCGTTCGGCGTCGCCCAGGTTGTGGAGCTCGACTGGTGGCAGTCAACCGCCGCCGCCGATGCCACCGTCACCGCGGTCCCGGCCCAGCACTTCAGCGGGCGATCGCTGACTGGCCGCGACCGGACGCTGTGGGCCGGCTTCGCGATCGCGGCCGCGGGATGGCGCGTGCTCTTCGGCGGCGACACGGGCTATCATCCGGAGTTCGCCGAGATCGGACGCCGGCTTGGCCCCTTCGACCTCGCGCTCCTTCCCGTCGGTGCCTACGAGCCGCGCTGGTTCATGCGGCCGGTGCACATGGATCCCGAGGAAGCCGTCGCCGCGGCAGTCGATCTTGGTGCCGGCGCCGGCGCAGCCGTGCCGATCCTGCTCGCGACTCATTGGGGGACGTTCCGCCTCACCGACGAGGCGACGGACGAGCCGCCGCGCCGGACCGTCGACGCGTGGGCAGCACGCGACCTCCCCCCGGATCGGTGCTGGGTGCTGACGCAGGACCGGACGCGGCGCATCGCGCCGCGTCCGGCCAGTCGTGCCTAACGGTCGGCGGCGGCGCTCACCGGCTGATCGAGACCGGCGATGTCGTCACGTGCAGGTTGTGGTTCACGCGCAGCCCGGCGACGCCGTCGGTCGCGATCGTCCCGCTCTTCACCGCCCCGACCTGCTTGTCGTTGACCACGAAGCGGACCGAGTCGGCGCCGACGCGGACGGCCAGCCGGTAGGTCGCCTTCCCCGCGCTGTCGGCCTTCGGCACGGCGTCGTCGGTCCGCCACGCCAGGACATCGGTGGTCTTCGCGCCGTTGCGGCTCTTCACCAGGAAGGCACCGTTCCCCCGGACGAGGAAGTAGGTATAGCTCCGGTCGGGCGCGGTCAGATTCTTCCCGCCGAAGATGATCCCGTACCCTTCCGGGTGGTGCGGCGCCTCGAGCTGGGTGAACGTCGCGCTCGCGGTATAGGATCCACTCGCCGTATCCTTCGCCGAGAAGATGATGTGCGCCGGTCCGGTCGTGATCTCCCAGTTGCCGTTCTTCGTCGCGTAGCGCGCATTGGTCATCTGCGCGGTGGTGTCGTCGGTGATCGCGGTGAACCCGCTCGGCACGCCGGTACCCTGGACGGCGACGTCGGGGTCTGCCGGCGCGTGGGCGGTGGCGGTGTCGGTCGCGGGGGTGCGGCTGGCGCTGCACGCCGCGGCACATGCGGCGATGAGCAGCGTGGTGTATTTCGTCATGTTCTCCTCGAAAAAGGGTCTGCCGCCTCGAATATATGATCGCGCTCCACGCTTCGCAGCGACGCTCCGGTAGCCACCGCGTTCCGGCGTGCCTCGTCCGCGCCCTTCGCACCGGTTCGTGAGCGGGCCGCCTGCGGATGCGCGTCGGGTCGAGATGCCTGACGGTCGGTGGTGGCGCGTCGTGCGCCGCCACGAGATGGCGCGCATCCTCACCCGGCGCGACACCGGCGAGCGGCGCGTCTATCTCCTGTTCTTCGGCGACGACGGCGACTTTCGCCGCCTCGAGGTTGCCGCCGACGCCCCCGACCCGGCATCGCTCACCGATGCGGAGCTGGTGGTAGCGTGGCAGTCGGCGACATCTCACGGCTGATGCGACGCAACACTTCAGCTTGTGCGCGGAAATTGCGGTTCCGCCCGTTACAACCCTCACGAGGATAGACACACATGGCAACACGAGCCAAGTCGTCGCGCGGCGGCGCGAAGCGCGCCAGCAGCGGCGGCAAGCGTTCCGGCGCGAAGCGTAGCGGTGCCAAAAAGGGTGGGGCGAAGCGCGGCGCCAAACGCGGCGGCGCCAAACGCGGCGGCGCAAAGAAGAGCAGCGCCAAGAAGTCGTCCACCCGTCGTCCGAGTGCCCGCGGCGCAGCGAAGAAGAGCTCGAGCAAGCGGCCGACCGCGCGCTCGGGTGGCGCGAAGAAGTCGTCGGGCCGGAAGTCGTCGTCGAAGCGCTCGTCGAGCAGCGGCAGCAGCGGCTCGTCGCGGTCGCGGTCGCAGTCGCCGATGGCGCGCGTGAAGCGTGTGGGAGGCGCCGTGCTGCAGCAGGCGGCCGACGCCGCCGGCGTCGTGAAGGAGACGGTGGGAACCGTCGTCGAGCGGGTGCAGGAACGCTTCTAGCCCGCCGGCTGTGAAGGACAAGGAGGGCGCGCCGCAAGGCGCGCCCTCCTTGTTTTCGAACGTCACACCGTGCGCCCGCCACCGGCCTGCTTGACCTGCCTAACGTTCGAGTGGCGCGCCCTCGGCGCTGGCGATCGATGCCGGATGCCTTGCCAGCCAGTCGAGCACGAGCGCGATCACCCGGTCACGGCCGAAGTCGACGGTCAGCACGTGACCCCCTTCCTCGGTCCAGACCAGCTTCTTCTCGGGCGCGCCGAGCCGCGCATACTCGCGTGCCGCCGCATCGGGCGGGATCCGCTCGTCGTTGAGACCGTGGATGACGAGCGTCGGGACGCGGACGCGCGGCAGCGACACCTGCACCCGCCGGACGACCCGCGACAGCTCGAACAGCAGCCGTGGCGTGAGGACGCCGTAGCCGAGCGACTGTTCGCGCTCCGTCGTGTCGAGGATCGAGCGCTCCCCGCCCGAGCGGAAGTACGGCGTCACCAGCTCCCAGACCGGGTGGAAGCGGGCGACGATCCGGGCGCGGCGCGGGATGCTGACATAGGGCGCCACCAGCGCCAGCGCCGGCATCGCCGGCGTCTCCGCGGCGAGGATGATGCCTAACGCGCCCCCCATCGACAGCCCGACCACCGGCGACGGGCCGAAGCTCGCCGACAGCTCGGTGTAGGCCTCGCGCGCGGCGGTGATCCACGCCTTGGCGCGTGCCGCGCTGAAGTCGGCGAGCGTGCGGCCGTGGCCCGGCAGGAGCGGCGCACGCACGGTGTAGCCGGCGCGGTGCAGCGCGTCGGCCATATAGTGCAGCGTCTGCGGCGTGTCGCCGAAGCCGTGGAGCAGGAGGACCGCGCGACCCGTCGTCGCGTCGCGCGCGATCGGTCCGGCGCCGGGAACGATCCCGTCGGCACCCACCGCCAGCCTGGCGTCGACGGCGGCGGCGAGCACCGCGGCGGAGCGGCGCCCGCGCCAGAGGATCGCACCGGCGAGCAGGGGAAGGACAGCTAGTAGCGCCGGACCGATGGGTCGACCTCACCGCTCCAGCACACGCTGCCCACGGCCAGGTTGCGCGCGCGAACATCCGCCGCTGCGCGATTCGTCATCGTCCGGCCTCCCGGGAGCTCGTCGCGCTGAATATATGCGCTCAGGTGAGCGCGCGCCGCTCCCGGTCCGACGTGCCGTTGAGGTGCAGCATCGTCTCGCCATCGAGCCAGCTGTGATCGAGCTTGGCGGCGAGTCTTGCCGGCGGCTCGACGGTGATGACCGCTCCGTCGCGCGTCGCGAGCCCTTCGCCCACCAGCTTCGCGAGCACGAGCGACACGGATTCGCGCGTCGCGCCGACCATCTCGCACAACAGGCGATAGCGCGACGCGTCGAGCACCAGCGAACCGTCGTGCGCGGCGAATCCTTCGCTGTTCGCGAGGCGCAGCAGCGTCGACACGAGGCGCTGCTCGACGCTCAACGTCGTCAGCTCGCGCAGCCGCTCGAGCAGGCCGGCGCGCTCGCACATGACCTGACTCACCAGCGCGAGCGCGTGTTGCGGCTGCTCGCGTACGAATGCGCGGAAGCGCGCGCCACTGAGGTGCAGCGTTTCCGTCTCTTCGTCGGCGCGCGCATCGGTCGCGTAGCGCGCGTTCTGGGCGAGCCCCTCGGCGCCGAACGTCTCGCCCGGACAGGCGACACCGGGTACGAAGCCGCGTCCTGCGCGAACGCGGCTTCGGAGGACGACACGACCGCGCAGCACGACGAAGATTCCGTCGGCCGATGCGCCGCGTTGATAGATGACGAACCCGCTCGGCCAGGTGGCCCGCGCCGCATATGCCGCGATTGACGCACGCTCTTCAGCCGACAGCCGGCTCGAGCTGCGCGCGAGTACTGCTTCGACCATCCCCGCCCCTTGTGATTGGATCGACTCCGCAACTTTTTGCAATGTCCGGGCCGCTCTGGACTTCGTGCATGATTTTCGCTTCCTTGCGAGGATCCTCGCACTGAAGCAGACTCACGCGTGCCGCCGTCGACACCGCCCGAAGAATCCCGCGCTCTGAGCGCGCCGTCCGTGGTGATCCTCGGCAACGACGCGCAACTCGCAGCGCGACCCGCGACACCGGTGCAGCTGGCGCATGCGTGCCTCGCTGCGGGATACCGAGCCGTGATCCCGGCAAGCTGGGGGGACGAGCTGGTCGCCAGCGCCACGCTCGCCGCGCTGCGCGATCGCACGATCCGCCCCTCGATTCAGTGTGCGTGTCCGCACGTTGCGCGCCGCGTCCTCGGCGCCGGATCAGAGCTGGCCCCGCACCTCGTCTCGCTCGTCGCGCCGCCGGTCGCAGCCGCGCGCTATCTCCGTGTCCACTCCGATGTCGACCTGCGGATTGCCTACGTCGGCCGCTGCCCCGCTGCCGCCGACGATTCGATCGATGCGCGCCTGACCCCGGAGGAGCTCCTCGCCCAGCTGGGCGATCGCGGGATCGAGGTCGCCGCGCAGCCCGAGGTGTTCGAGTCGGTAATCCCCCCCGACCGCCGGCGGCACCTTTCGCTCCCGGGCGGTCTCCCCGCACCGGAGACGCTCTGGTCGCGCAATCGGATGACCGTCGAGACGATGAAGACGGGCGACTTCGCCGCGGAGCTCGCGCACCTCGTCCTCGGCCGCGCCGATGCGCTGATCGACGCCGCTCCCCTCGTCGGGTGTGCGTGCTCGGGTGCGGTACGCGGCGTCGAGGTCGAAGCGGCCCGCCTGACGGTGGTCGCCCTCGAGCCGCCACGCTCGGCGCATCCGATCATCGACGACGCCGGGGCGCTCTCGCTCGAGCTTCGGCTCCCTGCGCTCGCGCGGAACGAGTTCGATCTCCTCGCCGAGCAGGGGACGATGCGCGGGGCGGCGCCGGTTGCGCCGGCCACGACCGAAGCGTTAGGCGACGCGCCCCCGCCGCCGCCGGCCGTGCCTAACCGTCGTCCGCGGCTGACGCCCCCCGGCATCGCCGCGATCGGCGCGGCCTCGCCGCCTCCGCCTCCAGCTGGGACGCCACCGCGCCGGCGCTCGCCGATCGGAACGCCGCGCGTCGTTCCGGGCGCGGTTCCGGTGTCGAGCGACAGCGAAGGCCGGGTGCTGCCGCGGGCATACGTCGCGCGGCGGCGGTCGCCACGTGCCGGCGTCCCTGTTGTCTCCGACACCGCACCTGCCCGGACACCGTCGCCCGCCGCCGATGCGCCGCCGCCACGCCCGGCGCAGCGACATACGGTGCCGGACCAGCGCGGTCCGGAACCCACGCCAGCCGCGGTGGAGAGCGAGCGGCCCGTGTCGCGGAGCGTCGAACCGACACCCCCGCCGGCAACGCCACCTGCAACATCGACGGCGGCGCTGGTGCCGGCGATGGCGGCGACGCTTGGGCGCAGCGTCGCGGCGCTCCGGCGGTCGTGGGTCGTCATCGCCTGCGCGATCGCCGGGACCGGATTGCTCCTCGGTGCAGCGATCGGCTATGCGTTCGCTCACCGCGGCACGACGCCGGCGGCGACCACGGGCGCCCCGGACAGCAGTGTGTCCTCGGCCACCCAGCCGGCGGGATCGACGGGCGTGCGCGAATCGGTGTCGGCGGGTGGAATCGCGCCCGTGCCTAACGCTGCTCGCGGCGCGACCCGTCGGACC
>Ga0207705_10001842_pt1 | contig 16677 bp, 10 predicted proteins | sample KBSC13metaG_FD_184314 | JGI IMG/M metagenome (GOLD analysis project Ga0207705, IMG submission 184314) | Corn rhizosphere microbial communities from Kellogg Biological Station, Michigan, USA - KBS C1-3 metaG (SPAdes) (version 2) | ecosystem: Host-associated > Plants > Roots > Rhizosphere > Soil ...
ACCGTCGGCCAGGGCAAAACAGAAGGCTTCACCTCCGGCCCCGGCAAAGGAGTCGGCGAGGGCGAAGGCATCGGACGCGTCTTCTATTTCCGCCCCGGCCACGAAACCTTCCCCACCTACTTCGACCCCAACGTCCGGCGCATCCTCCACAACGCCGTCCTCTGGTGCGGCCACCGCAGTTGACTGTCTGAACCGGGATTAAAGGGATTTTGAGATTAACTATGATTTTCAGTCACGCAGCAATCCTGTAATACTCGCCATCGTATCTCCTGCAAAGGGATTAAGATGATTTTGGAGATGCAAAAGGATGGACGGATCAGCAATCTTAGTCCATCCTTTAATCCGTTTAATCCCAGTTCAGACAATCACACGGCCATGCCGCCATCGACGGTGAGGCCGCTGCCAGTCAGAAAACTGGCTTCGTCGGAGGCGAGGTAGAGGGCGGCGTAGGCGACGTCGTCCGGTCGGCCGAGGCGTCCGACCGGTTGGCGGGCTTCGAAGCTCTTGCGGGCCTCGACGGGGTCGGGGGAGCTATTGATGCGGTCTGTGAGGGAGGGCGTTTCGATCGTTGCGGGAGAGAGATAGACACAACGGATGCCCTCCCCCGCATGGTCGAGGGCGATGGCCCGCGTGAGACCGATGACGCCGCCCTTGGCAGCGGAGTAGACGGCGCGGTTGACGATTCCCATCATCCCAGCCACGGAGGCCATATTGATCAGCACGCCCCCACCCTGCGCGCGCATGATCGGAATGGCATATTTGCAGCCCAAAAAGACGCTGGTGAGCGTGGTCCCGATCTGCGCGCTCCAGTCTTCCACACTCGAATCCTCGACACGCCCCTGCTTGACAATACCCGCGTTGTTGAACAGCACATCGACACGCCCGAAATGGCTCTGCGCCTGTCGCAGCATCTCCTCCACGTCCTCGGCCTGCGACACATCCGCCTTTACAAAGAAGGCTTTCCCCCCGGCCGCTTCGATCAGCGCGACCGTCTCCTGCCCTGTCGTCGGATTGAGATCGGCGACGGCCACGGCCGCCCCCTCCTTCGCAAAGAGCTGCGCCGTCGCGCGCCCGATGCCCACTCCCGCTCCCGTAATCACCGCTGCCTTACCCGCTAACCGCATCATTTTCTCCTCCTTCCTCAAACAAAAATCACGCCCTGAGTCTGCATACGAAGTCATGACTTTAAGTGCAATGCCTTTCAAATAAGGCTCACGCATTGCCCCCACGCCGTCCAGTCACGCCGGGCTAAAGCCCTCCGCTAGGGGTTGCTTCGCAACCGAAGCCCCGCTAATGATCTTTGACAGCCTATTCCGCTAACTCTTGCCGGAGCGCCGCTCGATTTCTGAATTCGGTGCGCTCTCGCTACGCAGACTGGACTTATCGGATTAGGGCGGCAAAGATCATAAGCGGGCACAATCCTCTGCTGGAAGAAGGATGGATCTGTGTTTCAGGCCACTTCGTGCAAAACACCGTGAGGCCCAGAGCAAATTGGTTTACTCACAGAGTGCCCTGTGCCCGCTTTAGCGGGTCTTCAGCCGAAGGCTCCTAGCACAGGGCTTTAGCCCGGCGTACCTTAAGCGGACATACGATTGAGCGTCTCCAGTAACAGTCTCAGTTCGACTTCATCCCTATAGTACAAATCAGGGTCGTCTGCGAGAACCGGATCACGCTCGCCTGCTACGATCTTCAGTAATGCTTGCAGCAGAGGCTGACGGAATTGTGGCATTTCCGGATCGTTCTGTAGTTGCACCAGAGCAGTTGCCGCAGATGCGCCTTCTCCTCCTGCAATGGCCTGTGCGACAGGCGCAACGATCTGTCCACCCCAGTCTCTGCTTTCCCCTCCATCGCGTCGATAAGCCAGATAGGTTGTCATGGCTCCGTGGCGCGCCTTTTGTGCGGCTGAGGCGTTTCCAACGGCTCTCTCTAAATCGTGAAGGAGGGCAAACGTTTTCCACAGTTCAGCAGTGTGTCCAAAGGGCTCCTTGCATACTATTGCCCGCTCAAGTTCGCTTCGCGCCTCGTCGTAGCGTCGGAGAGCTATCAGAGAGTTCGCTGCATTGCTTCGAGTTCGCCCCTCCCTTGCTTTATCTTCAAGAGCGACATAGATCGTTGCCGCCTCCCGATAGAACCGCACCGCATCTTCACCTCGTTCCATGTCGTTATAAAGAGAACCGAGTTCCATTAATGTGCCTGCCTGACCGCTCTGATTCCCTAGTTGCCGTTCTATCCTCAGAGAATTCTGATAGGTCTTTTCTGCCTCGGGATAGTCCTTAACTTCTCTGTAAACCCTACCAACCTGATGCCAGGCAACTGCGACAGATTTGGGCTCACCAAGCTTCTCGAACGTGTCTCGGGCTTCCATATGGGCTTGCAGCGCCTCGGGGTAACGCATCTGATGCATTCGCACCGTCCCAAGTTGACCTTTAGATACGGCTAAACTTCTGAGATCATTGCGTTGTTGAGCATCTTGAATGCTCTGTTCATAGAGTGTTGCGGCTTCCTCCAACCTACCTAAATCCAGCAGGCAGTCTGCCCGGTCCTTGCGGGCAGTAGACACCATTCGAGAAGCAAACTGACTTCCCTCTTGCACCAGTTCGGCGAAGCAGCGTTCCGCGTCTTCGTGAAACGCCAGAGCAATCCCGCTCGCTCCGCTCCGAGATAGGGCACGTCCGAATAAGAAATATGCCACAGCCAAATCGTAAGCTGCTCCAGGATAGACATCTTTTCCGGTTGCTTCGCAACGTTTCACCAGTTGTTCTGCGACAACCACAGCCTCCTGGAAATTCCCTGTGTTTAACAAGCGTTCTATGTTGGCACTAACTGATTGGAAGACTGCTTGGCTCCAACCTGCGATGGATCTAGTCACTGTCCTTCGAATGCCTTCTGCCTGCACCTCGGTATTGCGACGACCCAGGTTTTGCGCCAGAGATTCTATAGCGATTGAGAAAGTCATCGTTTCTTCTGCCTGTGCGATAGTAGCATGGTACTGCAGAGCAGCCAGCAGGTTAGGCAGTTCCCAGGCAGCAAGACCAAGGGCGACCTGAGCGTTAGCAAACTGTTGATAGTAAAGGAACTCTGCCAACATCTGCATGGTATTGGCCCAACGCTCGCACGCCTCTGCCTGCTCCTGCGGGTTGAGTTCACTCAGCAGGGTCGGAGCCAGCGCCGGATCGAAGCGCAAGTAACCGTACTCCTGTGCTTCGACCAGTCCCACACCTTCCAGTTGGCGTGCCATCTCATAAAGCAGTTCGTCTGCTTCGATTTGCAGGGCTGGTTTGATCGCAGTCAGAGATCCCCCTCCTTGAAATACCCCAAGCGGTCGGATGAGTTTTCGGATCTCTGGAGAGAGGCGGTCAAGAGAGAGTTTGACACTGGCGAGGAGGGAACGCTCTCGATCGTTGGGGTAGCGAGCGTGCAGGTCTTGCATGATCCGGGTGAGGTTGGAGGAGGCATTCACCGCTCCTGCGCGAGCCACCTCCCTGGTGACGAGGACGAGTGCGCGCGCATGGCCGCCGACGGTATCGATCAGGCTTCGGATCTGGGTTTCATTCGCCTTCTCGTCGGACGCGCCAGGCAGACGCACATTCTCACCTAGGGTTCTGGCACCCAGTTCCAGAGCATCCGCGTCGGACAGACGGCCCAGGCGGATGGCGTTGCGGTCGAAGGGTTCGGGCAGAGTTTCGCGACTGGTGAAGATGAGACGGGTGTTGCCGACAGCGCGTAGCTGCTTGCAGAGGGAGAGGATCTTATCGAGGATCTCCGGTTCGAAGGTTGCGACGCCGGGAGATCCGGGAGAGGGAGGAAGCACCGATTCCAGGTTGTCCAGCACGATTACGGTGGACTGTTCGGTGAGGTCGCGTTCTACAAGATGTCGGCCTCGATCTCTGCTCTGGCCGGCTTTGGACTCGAAGTTGGGAATGAGTTGATGGCCTAGCAGAGCCAGCGCTTTATCTGCGGTGGCATCGTGTTCAAAGGAGATAAAGGCAGCCCGTTGGAATCTCCCCGAGGCAACGAGCCAGCGAGCGAGTTCTGCGGCAAGGGTGGTTTTGCCCTCACCGCCTTCTCCCAAGATCGATATATGCGGAGATGGAGCATTCGTGACGGGATCCGGTATGGTGGGCAAGCGCAGCATACGTTCGGCATACAGAAGTTCTCGGCTACGCCCCACAAAAGTCTGTTCTGGGACAGCAGGGAGGGTTCCCAGGCGTGAGACGGCCTCCTTAGCTTTCTGGCGTTGGACTTCTGCGGCAGGCACTTCGGCGACGAGTTGAGGATCGAACTCCTCCTGATAGAGCACCGGCACAAACCAGTCTTGAAGATGAAAGTCGCCAGCGAAGGTTTTGGCCCGAAACGTGTCACGTTGCAGAGCGCGTTGACCCGCCAGCATCGCCTGCCCGATCCGCTCCCCACGTAGCACCGAGTTGTAGAAGGCGGTCACGAATCGTTTGGCGGTTTCGACGAGGACGGAGTGGCTCATCGCGATGACGGAAGCGACGCCTCCCGCCAGCAGTTGTCCGGCAACGCTCGCAGTGGGATCTTTTTCCGTCACCGCGCTCTGGCAAGCGTCCAGAATGAACAGAGGAACTCGCACTCCGTGCAGAGCCTTCGCGATCTCCGCCGCGTCGATAAGTTCCGGTTCGCGCTGTCCCGGCGTGTTCGCGTCTTTGGGCGCTTCGAAGACGAGTTGGCCCAGGCCGTGGGTCGGATTGTAGACGCCATGCCCGTCGAAATGGACCACATGGTAGGGCGTTCCGGCAGCCTGCGCTCGTTTCAGCTCCTCTACCAGAGCCGGAAATGTCGGAGGCGTAAGCACCGTCAGTTGTGCCAGATCGCCCAGTGGGGACAGCGCCTCTACCAGCGGGCGGGCGCTGAGGCGATGGTCGATATAGCCGACGCCCTCTTTCTCCGGACGGGGACTGAGGAGCAAGATCCGCACGGGAGGGTTCGTGGTGAAAGGCTCCTGCCCCTCTCCCTTAGGCAGTTGACGACGGATGCGAACGCTCTGCTCCCCTTGAAAGAGATAGTTGTGATCGTCGTGGAGCAGTTCCCAGGGCAAGGCCAACAGCAAGGTCATCGCCTCATCGGCTTCCTGTTGGGCCGCGTCGGGGGTTCCTTTGAGAAGTTCACGCTCCATATAGACGGTGAAACTGCGAGCCGTGCCCTTATCCGCGCCATCCCAGGCGGCGAATACCGCTTGCCCGGCCGCGTTGTGCATCTCCGCAAAGAGCGCCTTGCCCCATTGGGGAAGCAGACGTTCGACCTCCTGAGCGCGTTGGAGATAGACGCTGGTGGGCCAGTGATAGTACTGTTCCAGATACCATTGCAGCTCGCCGGTCTCGATGGCTCCCAGGGGAGCCGTGAAGCGAAAGCGCTGACTTCGTGGCTTCGCTGCCGAGGGGTCCGCCGGATGATAGATCAACCGGGCAACGGCAGTGGCACGCCGCTTGCCCTCCTCTTGCAGGATGGTGGGATCGGTGAGTTCCAGGACGAGTTCCGCAACAGGGGCCGCCGGCTTCGGTTCGACTCTGGCAACACCGGTCGATGCACGTTCCCCGATCGCAGCGAGCAGAGCCGGCATGATCCTGTCCAGTCCACCCACCTCGCTCTCCATCGAGAGCATGATCGGCTCTCTCTTGAACCAATGCCTCCACACTTCCATTTTTACGCCGGGACACAGCAGAGCAATGACCTTGAATTCCGGACGCGCCTGCTGGCGTTTGAGGGCGAACTCCACCTCTTTCGTCACCCAGGGCGAATTGATAGTGTGTTCACTGATCACCACCAGCACATGGTCGGCATTCCGTATCGCCTTCTGGATCTCCCGATCCAGGATGCTCCCACCCGGCATTTCGCGGACATCCACCCAACCATCGACCCCCTCTAAAGCCAATCTTTGCTGAATCTCAAATACAAGCGGCTTGTCAGGCGAAGTATGGGAGATAAACACGACTTTTGCGGGCATAATGCTCTCCTGGATCGTTCAGACAAAAGACAAAGCAAAAAGGATGGGGCCAGTCGCATTAAAGCGGCAATACGTCGAGCGCGGCCTTCTGTGCCGGGGTGAGCGTGGAGCCGGGCAGGCGCGCCTCGCCGAAGGCGAAGCCACAGCGTCCCAGCAGATATTTCAGCGCGGGAATGGAGCCGACCTGTTTCAGCGCTCCCCGCAGGCGATCTACGTCGGATTGCAGGCTATCATCGCCGGCCCAGAGGGCCGCGAACTTCGCGGGCGCGACATTGGCGATCGCGGAGATAAAACCGTCCGCTCCGAGTTTACGGCCTTCGGAGGCGAAAGAGTCGCTGGCGGCAAAGACGACGTTGTCCGCGCCGAAACGCCGCACCAGTTCTCCGACCCGCTCCGCTTTACCGGTCGAATCTTTGGCTCCGGCGATGATGCCCTCCGCGAACAGCCGTTCCAGACAGGCAAACGAAACCTCGTTGGCAGCATACTGCGGAATGTTGTACGCGAAGACCGGGAGGGAGGTCGCCGCATGCACGTTGGCATAGTGCTGAAAAACCGCATCGTCCCCGGCAGGATAGTAGATCGGGGAGGGAAGAAACACGCCGTCGGCTCCGGCATCTTCCGCGGCCTTCGCCAGGCGCGCCATCTCCGCCGGACGCAGCCCCCACACCCCCGCGATGACCGGGATACGGCCCTTGACCGCCTGCACCGTCGCCGTAATCAGGGCGATCTTCTCCGCCTCCGTCAGATAGAGAAACTCTCCGGTCGTTCCGGCCGGGCAGAGGCCCTCTGCGCCGTTCTCGGCTAGCCACTGCGCGTGCGCCGCGGCCGTGCCCACATCCAACTTATCCTCGGCGTCGAACGGTGTCAGCGTCGCCACATAGCAACCCTTAAATCGTTCTTTCGCGCTGTTGCCTGTCATGCCCTGTCTCCCCTTACCCTCTGCGTCATGCTGTTTCTCTTATGTGACTGCAATTCCTGTCACACGCAGAACACTTCCAGTATATCGCTATAAGGAAAACGTGTCAAATGCTTTCCTGATCGGAGCAGGGCAGGAGTTGGCACGATTTGTGTTTAACAGAAAAGTAGTCCGCTGCGAACGGATAGCTAATTTTTACCCAGGAGAGATGATTTATGACGTCGGTGGACCCCAAAGTCTTTCGAACTTACGATATTCGCGCGCTGGTGCCCGATCTGGTGGATGAGAGCAGTATCTATTTCGGAAAAGTCGGTGCGGCCGATACCTATCAGGCTCCCCTGACGCCCGACGGCGTCGAGGAGATCGGGCGCGGTCTTGCGGACCTGTTCGGAGAGGCGACCGTCGTCATCGGCTACGATGCCCGTCTGTCCAGCCCGGAATGGGCTGCGGCCCTGGCACGCGGCATGAACCGACAGGGCGTCGATGTCATCGATATCGGTCTGGCTACCACCGACATGGTGTACTACGCCAGCGGGAAATGGAATCTGCCGGGCGTCATCATCACGGCGTCGCACTGTACCAAAGAGCTGAACGGTATGAAGATGGTCCGTGCCGGCGCGCATGTTATCGGCATGGGATCGGGTATGGAGGATCTGCGGGATCTGGTCGGCAGCGGCAAGTTCAAAGAGGCGCGTGCTTCCGGAAGCGTCACCCGGAAAGATATTCTGGAGGAGTACACCGAGCATCTGATGCAGTTCGTCGAGGTCGATAAGATCAAGCCGTTCAAAATCCTCGCCGATCCGGGCAACGGCGTCGGCGGTCTGCCCGCGCGCGCTCTCTTCGCACGGATGCCGCAGCTCGATGTGACCGAAATGTACTTCGAGCCGGACGGCACCTTCCCCAACCACCCCTCCAACCCCTTCGAGCGTGAGAACATCGAAGAGCTGATCCACCGCGTTCCCGCCGAAGGGGCGGACTTCGCGGTGGCGTGGGACGGCGACGCGGATCGCGTCTTCTTCCTGGACGAGACCGGCGAACCCGTGCCCGGCGATTTTGTGACCACCCTGGTCGCCCGCCACTTTCTCAGGCGCGATCCCGGAGCCGGCATCGTCTACGATCTGCGCGCCTCCCGCGCCGTCGATGACTGGGTCACGCGCCTGGGCGGCAGACCGATCGCCGAGCGCGTCGGCCACTCCTATATCAAACGCACCATGCGCGCCGAAAACGCCGTCTTCGGCGGCGAAGTCTCCGGTCACTACTACTTCCGCGACCACTTCTACGCCGACAACGGCTATATTCCCCTGCTCTCCATCCTCCAGATGCTCTCCGAAGAGAACATCAAACTCAGCGAACTGGTCGCGAGCCTCGGCAACTACTACATCTCCGGGGAGATCAACTCCACCGTCGCCGACACGCAGGCCACCCTCGAACGCGTCAAAACGACCTACGCCGACGGCAAACAGAACTTCCGCGACGGCATCACCGTGGAATATCCCGACTGGCACTTCAACGTCCGCCCCTCCGCCAACGACCCCGTCGTACGCCTGAACCTCGAAGCCAGTTCGCAAGCCGACATGGAGAAAAAACGCGACGAACTCCTCGCCCTCATACGCCAGTAAGCGGGGATTGTGATTTTTTTCTCAAAGTGTTGACAGGAGCGCAAATTCGGTGTTATGATGTGTTCAGATAGGTTGTTTTCTGGCTGAGACAAGGAGAGGTCTTATGCAAGTTCCGGATTTGCCCCCTGTACCACCCATGCCGCCGAAGGTCTGCGCGTTGTGCGGTGAGGCGCTGACGCCTGCCGGTGACTTCTGCCCGAAATGCGGGGCGGAGTCGATGAACCTGCGCGTGAAGCCGCCGCGGCCAGGGCTTCAGTTCACGCCCATCAATCACTTCTGGGTCGTTCTGCTGATCTCTGCGGTCGTCTTTGGCCTCATCTACCGCGGAACGGAACAGGCCGGCATGGTTCAGACCTATGGGATGTTCGTCGGTATCCCTCTGCTTATCGGCGTACTGGTGGCCTATCTCACCCGACCGCAATCCGGCGTAGGCACCACGATCAAGGTCGTGACGATTCTGCTCTGCGTCGTCTGTCCCCTGGTCGGAGAAGGCTCGATCTGTATTCTCATGGCCGCGCCTCTCTTCTATGCGTTCGCCGTGCTCGGCTACTACCTGGTCGCTGCCATCACGAAATCAGGCTCGCGTCGACGTGGCGGGCCGCTGGTCATTGCGGCCATTCCCTTTGTGATGGCAATGGTGACCAGCGATCGGCATCATATCGACAACCCGGCGACCAACACCGTGATCGATGAGATCTTCGTCGCCGCTTCCCCGGAGCGCGTGATGCAGACCATCGAGCAGACCAACGGGGTTCCACGCGACTTTCCCGTCTTCTTGAAACTGGGTTTCCCGCTGCCAAAACATCTGGAGCGTGATCCGAACGGAGTCACACGGATGGCTTTCGATCCGCGTTCGGAAGCCTGGCCCGGCCCGAATACGATCACCAGTCAACAGACGATCGACCCTGTGCGACGCACCATCACCTACGACATTCTGGAAGACAACACCAAACTGGCCCGCTGGCTGACGTTCCGCCGCACCGGCTTCGAGGTCGTGCCCCAGGCGGGAGGCAGCCTCCTGCGGCAGCGGACGGTCTATCTGCAGCGGATGCAGCCCGGTCTCTACTGGAACCATCTGGAGGACTTTGCGATGGGTCAGATGCATGGCTACGCCCTGCGGAATATCAAAGCGCTAGCGGAGAGCAGGAAGCCGTGATCTCTCGGGAGTGGCTGCTGTCCCACTTTCCGCAGTTTCGTTTCGGGCTGTTTCTGTGCGCTTTGGGGTACTGGGTCGTCGGCTACTACTGGTTCAAGCCGAAGGGACGGGAGTTTCCGCAGGCGGTGATGGCGGTCTGGACGCAGTTGAGCGTCGGAACGCTGCTCGACTATGTCGTCGTGCATCAGGGCTTCTGGAGTTACCGCCCGATGCCGTTCACGCTGTACGGAATTCCGATCGATCTGCATCTGGAGTGGGGACTCGTCTGGGGATTTTTCCTGACGTGGCTCTACTCGAAGCTGCGGCGTTTCTGGCGTGGCCCGCGCTTCCTGCTACTCTATCTCCTGGCATGGACGGCGTTTACGGTGGGGTTCGATGCGGTGGTGGCGCGCCAGATGCTGTTCCTTTCTCGCGCGGATGTGCGCTGGTGGCTGGCGGATGCGGCCTTTCTGTTGATCGTACAGGGGATCACGTTGGGCGTCTATCACACGGGGCTGTTTCCGTCGCCACGGCCCTTCTGGCGGCGGTGGGCCTGCTGCGCCCGCTCTGTGCTCTATGTCGGCAGCATCGGCGCCGTGTTCTATCTCCTGTTGCCCCAGGTCGTGCTGAGCCTCACGCACAACGAGCGTATTCGCCCTCTGTTCGCCCTCACGCATCCGTTGATGCTCACGCTGGCGGCGGTCTCCTTCGCTCTGGGCGCATGGGCGATTCTAGCCTTTGCCGATCCGGGCTACGGCACTCCGGTGCCGCTCGATCCGCCCCGGCGGCTCGTCTTGACCGGCCCGTACGCCTATGTCCGCAACCCGATGCAGATTGGAGGACTGCTGTTGGCCCTCCTGCTGCCGCTTCGGTACCCTACCCCCTACATGCTGTTCTACATCCTGGACATGGCCCTGGTGTCGCTCGTACTGTTTGCCCTCTTCGAGCGGGATGAGCTGGCGGAGCGATTTGGGGAGGAGTTTACTCCGTATCGCAAAGTCGTGCGCAACTGGATCCCCCGCCTCGTCCCCTATCGGCGGGAACCTGCCGTAGAAGCTGAAGCGAGCATGGAGGCAGGGACTCAGTCCTGATGATAGCCGGTGCCGTGGGTCTGGCTGCCGGAACGCAGGATCGACCACTTGCGGTACTGATACCAGGCAATCGGCAGAACGATGAGCACGGCCAACATCGCCCAGGCCCACGATTGAATCATCTTGTCATGGGCGTTCATCGGCTGCGGCTTATCGTCGTCGTCCGCGAACGCGAACACCGGCAGCAGGATCATTCCTAACGCAAACAGCAGGGATTGTAGGCGCTGTTTCAATTCTCCACTCCTTCTTCTATCATGCAGGGATTGAGCCGTATCAGAGCTATTCGTCATCGCCATTGGTGATGGCGGGCATGGGCAGACGGCGGCGGCGTTCGGGCGGCAGCAGGCGTTCGATGGTATCGTCTACCGTGATGATTCCGAGCAGGCGCTCATCGTCGCTGACCACCGGCACGGCGAGGAGGTTGTAGCGCCCGATGATCTGCGCGACCTGATCGGCATGGTCCTCCACATAGACGTGAATGACGTTCTTCACCACGATGTCGGTGATGTGCGTCTCCGGCGGCGCGATCACCAGATCGCGCAGGCTGAGCACGCCCACCAGTCGGCTCTCGTCATCGACGACATAGACATAGTAGATCGTCTCCGCTTTCGGAGCGAGTTCGCGCAGCCGATTGATCGTCGCTTCGCAGGTCAGGTTGGCCTCGATGGCGACAAATTCGGTCGTCATCAGCCCGCCCGCCGTATCCTCATCGTAGGCCATGAGGCCGCGCACGCCTTCGGCTTCATGCGGCTCCATCTGATCCAGCAGTTCGTCGCTGCGGGCGTTGGGCAGATCGTCGAGCAGGTCGGCGGCTTCGTCCGGCTCCATCTGCTCCAGAATATCGGTGGCCTTCTCATCATCCAGTACGGTCATGATCGAGACCTGCGTTTCCGGCTCCGCCTCCGCCATCGTGTCGGCCGCCATCTCCGGATCCAACGATTCGATCACTTCGGCGCCCTGCTGCGGGCTGAGTTGCTCGACGATGTCGGCGATATCGGCGGGATGCAGGCGCGCCAGTTTGTCGTGTGAGACTTTCAGCCGTATGCGTCCGCCCGCTGTGCCGGGTTCCAGGGTCTGCACATCGTCCCAGGCGATCAGGTTGGAGCGCAGGGGGCGTTTGATCAGTTTCGCAGCCCGTTCGATCGGCTTGCTGATCCCACCCAGGCGGCGCAGAGTCGCCCGCAGGCTGGCATCGACGCCCACCACGCAGTACTGTTCCCCGCACTGCGCCAACCGGACATCGGAGACCCGCACCACCCGGTAGTCCTGCACATCGACGATCTGTCGATCCAGCACGTCGCGCCGCAGCCGCAGATCGTCGTCGGCCGGTCGATACGGGACGATGGAATCCAGCGTCCGCTTCAAGTGGATGTCGCCGTAGATCTGTCCACTGCCGGTCGGTCCTTCCGGATCCGGATCGAACTCCAGCAGATCATAAGGAACGTAGAACTCCCCGCTGTCCGTCTTCACGATGACCGCATTGACGGCGGGCAGTCTGCCCCCCAGGACCGCCACCGCATCGATGATCTTACCGACGGAGACGCCATTGGGAGCCAGCACTTTTTTGTCGAGCAGTTGCGTGAGGTACTTCATAGCTCTATTATACAGGGACGTCGTTCGGGCGTCAACGCCCGCAGAGTCAAAAGAGGGGCCGGGCACACAGGGTGTCCAGCCAGTGACCGCTCTTTGCAGAGCGCTCAAAACAAGTAATGGGTGATCGTCGCTCGGAATGTGAGCACCTCTATAGTATAGTGACCGTCTATTAAGCCGTTGTTAAGAGACGATTAAGTTTGCGTTAATTTGTCAGGCGGGAGGCTCCATCTCCAACTCCTTTTTCAGCAGGCGCTTGACGACTTTGCCGGTGCCGCCGCGTGGGAGGGTGTCGCGGAAGAGGATGCTGCGGGGGACTTTGTAGTTGGCGAGGCGTTCACGGCAGAAGACGATCAGTTCGCGCTCAGTGGCGACCGTGTCGGGTTTGAGGACGACGATAGCGGTCACCTCTTCGCCGCGCAGGGCGTCGGGCAGACCGATGACAGCCACATCTGCCACCGAGGGGTGATGGAACAGCGCCTCTTCGACCTCACGCGGATAGACGTTCAGGCCGCCGACCAGGATCATGTCCTTCTTGCGATCGAGGATAAAGACATAGCCGTCGCTGTCGATCTTGCCGATGTCGCCGGTATGGTACCAGCCGCTGCGCATCGCCTCCGCCGTCGCTTCCGGCTGATTCAGGTAGCCCAGCATGACGTTGTCGCCGCGCACGACGATCTCCCCCATCTCGTCGGTGGGAACCGGATGGTCGTCGTCATCGAAAATGGCGATCTCGACACCAGGCAGGGGCACGCCGACACTGCCCACTTTCCGCACCCCTTCCAGAGGATTGACGGAGGTGGCCGGGCTGCACTCGGTCGGGCCGTCACCCTCCAGGACCGGCAGATGGAAGCGATCTTCCAGCGCGTGCAGTGTGGGCGCGGGAAGCGGCGCGCCGCCCGAGACCAGGATTCGCAGCTTCGATAGATCGTATTCGCGGTCGACCGGGAACTGCAACAGGCCATGAAAGATCGCCGGTACGCCGCAGAAGATCGAGATACCGTGCTTCTCCATCGTCTCGAAGGCGCGTGCCGGCGCGAAGTTCTCCATCAGCACGCTGGCTGCCCCGACCGCGAGCGCGGTGTGCATACAGACGGTCCCGGCGAAAGCGTGAAACAGCGGCAGGATCGTGATGAACCGGTCGTCGGGGAAAAAGTGAAATGCCTCCTGCACCTGTTCCACATTGCGCATCAGATTGAAGTGCGAGAGCATCGCACCTTTGGGGTAGCCGGTCGTGCCGGAGGTGTAGATGATCACCGCGCACGCCTGCGGATCACGCTCCGGTGCGTCCAGGACCTGTCCGGCAGCGAGGCCGGCTGCGCCCTGCCGCATCAGGTCCGCCAGCGCCACAAAGCCGGGAACAGTGTCCGCGACCGCCGGATCCGGCATCTCCTCCCGCCCGACGATGCTGACGACATGGCGCAGGCCGGGCAGACTCTGCCGTGCGGCCTGCACGATCGGCAATAACTGCGGCACGGTGACGATCGCCCGCAGATCACAGTCGCGCCAGATATAGGCCAGTTCGGCAGGCTTGAGCAGCGGATTGGACGGCACCACGACCGCTCCGATCAGCGCCGCCGCATAGTAGGCATAGACAAACGGCGGACAGTTGGGCAGCAGCAGACCGATCCGCTCTCCCGGCGCGATTCCCAGCGCCCGAAAGCCTGCCGCCAATCGCCGCACCGCGACCGCCATCTCGCCGAACGAAGTCGCATGGTCCCTAAAAACAAGAGCCGTGCGCTCCGGGTAGTCCTGTGCGCCCCGCTCGATAATGTCCGTCAGAAGCATCTTTGTTTGTTTCTCCACAAGGCAAATTCGTCCCGGTATGTTGCTCGCCAGCCCTCACACTTCCTCCTCAGGGCATCTTGGCGGGAAGGAAGGTGAAGGCTTCGGCGGCGATAAAGCCCCAGGGGCCGGTCTTGTGATCGACGATCTCCAGGGTGACGGTTTTACCGCGCAGCGCCTCGACGTTCCAGCGGACCTGGAAGGGGGCGTTGTCGTTGCGGGCGGTCATTCTGCGGATGAGGTGGGGGCCGTTCCAGAGGGCCACGTACAGATTGGCGGAGTCCGCGCCGCCGGATAGATTGAACTGAAGTGCGGTGGCATTGGCAGGAACCTGAAAACACTGGAAGAGGCGGCCTTGGTCGGCTTCTTTGTTCGCGCCGTAGGTTGTGAGCGCGGCGGCCGTGCCGGAAGGTTCGATGCGAAAGTTCGCCGCGTCTCCCTCTGTCGCCCACCCGGTCAGGTCGTTCGAGAAATCGCCGTTGGTAAGCTGCCGTTTGCTGGTGGCTGCGGTCTGAAGAAGGCGCTTCTCGGCATCGGATACCGTTCGTCGGGGATCTGCTGTCGGGGCAGCGTCGTAGGCAAATCCGAAGGTCTTTGCCGGGCTGTCTCTGCGAAAGCCGAACCAGATCTCCTGTCCCGGCCGGAAGGTCTCCTGAAGTTCGAAATTCTCGAAGGCGAGTCCCCCTGGAATGGAGCTGTTCCCGCCCCAATACGTCCCGCGCCCATTGACGCGACACCGAAGGGAGTCGTCGTAGGAGTCGCGCGGCTTGAGCCAGAACTGAGCCGTCCAGGGTCCGTCATGACGCCACGCGCCGTTGGGAAACGGCCAGACTTCATTGGGTTCAAACTCGTCGGGAGAGATCGCCACGACGATATCTCCGGCAGGCGTCTTGTGAAGAGTCCCCAGTCGGTAAGGGGCATGCTCTACAAACCCGTCCCCGGTATAGCCTGCGTACAGGTCCGGTGCGTTGACCGTGGAAGCATCGAGCCAGAGCGTCCGACAGCGCGACTGGTTTCCCATGGTGGAGGAGAGATCACAGCGCTGCATCGTGCTGCCGCCTGTCCCTGAAAAGGTGCGGAACTGAACGCGATCCGGCTGATTTTCGTACAGGGTCACCTCGATCACAGGAGCGGCCCCATTGACAAACCGCTCGACGAACAGGACAAAGGTCAGCGCGGAACCCTGCGCCGTCTGGTGTACGAGGCCGCGCACATCGCCGTTACTTCCGATGCCGCCGTCCGTCTGGCTGCTGCCGACCCAGAAGGGTTTGCCGGGCAGACCGTCTCCCCCACGTTCCAACTCGGATAGCCCCATCGCGCCCTGCACCAACGGCTGGACCGCGATATAGTTGAGGAGGTGGAACTTGCCGCCCTCCTGGTGGCCGACGCGGATGAGGCCGCGCGGCCCTCCCATCGGTCGCCCGTCGAGCGCGCTTGGAAAGACCGCGACACAGATCCCATTCCGTATGCCATAGATCAAGGGATCTCCGGCCTGCATCGGTCGTATGAAATCCGCACCGGCTACCGCCCCACACAGGCAGAGCAACAGAAGCCCTGAGAGCGCCCAGGGAAGCCAGCCTCGGCTCGCCAGAAGGTAGATCACGTTCTCTCGTTCCTCTCTAATTCTGCCGTCGGCGGCAGAATTCCGACGTAGTGGGCGCGGGGGCGGATCAGCTGATCGGCCTGATACTCTTCGAGCGCGTGCCCGAGCCAACCGATCGTGCGGCCCAGCGCAAACACCAGGAGCGCGGTTCCGGATGGCAGTCCCAGAGCCGCACACAGCGCTGCCAGCGCAAAATCGATGTTCGGTGGCTCCAGGGCTGCCGAGCGTGACGCCTCCGTCAATGCCTTTGCCAATGCTGCTCCCGCCGACTGTGGAAAGGCGGCCTCGGCAAGTTCCAGCAGTCGTCTGCCGCGTGGGTCGCCTTCGGGATAGAGTGGATGTCCAAATCCGGGCACGCGCTCCCCTCGCCGGATACGCTGCGCGATGGTGTTGTGCGCCTCCGCTGGCTCTCCGGTCTCCTGAAAGAGCGCTTCGACACGGGCGCTCATTCCGCCGTGCTTGCCTCCCTGCAGAGCCGCCAATCCCCCACAGACCACCATATAGGGCGGAGAGCCGGCGGAGGCCACACAACGCGCCGTAAAAGAGGAGACATTGAGTTCATGGTCCGCGCACAGGATCAGCGCCGCCGTGAAGAGCGCCTGCGCCTGCGGTTGGTGGGGAACCAGCACGCGCTGCAGCAACGCCGCAATGCCCTCGCCCTCCAGGAAACGGCTCTGCCCTGTCGCCAGCAGCGTCATACGCCGCAGGATACGCGCGCCCGTCAACGCCATCGGCTCCGGACGGAAGTCGTAGGCCGCCAGATCCTCGTGCGCCAGCAGCGGCAGGAGCGCCTGGCAGCGTTCTACCGGCGTCACTTCCTCCCGTAAGAAAGCTCCTATGGCCTGGAAGTACAGTGGCAAAGGCGGAAGCGGCGGCGCAAAGAGACGATCCGCCTTCTCCGCGTCTCCGGTCCAGAACAGCGCCGCGACCTGCTCTAGCGAATGCGTCCGGGCAAGCTCCAGCGCCTCCTGCC
>Ga0207705_10001844_pt1 | contig 16658 bp, 18 predicted proteins | sample KBSC13metaG_FD_184314 | JGI IMG/M metagenome (GOLD analysis project Ga0207705, IMG submission 184314) | Corn rhizosphere microbial communities from Kellogg Biological Station, Michigan, USA - KBS C1-3 metaG (SPAdes) (version 2) | ecosystem: Host-associated > Plants > Roots > Rhizosphere > Soil ...
GCCAGATGCGCAAATCGCTGCCGAGCGAATTGACGAACACCAGCGCCGGCCGGTGCGCGACATCGCCGGTCACCTCATAGTGCAGGGTGACGCCGTTCAGGCGGGCGAAGTGCATCACCGGGCTCCCGGGTGACGGTATCGGCGTTGGGTGGCGATGGGCATCATCGGCCTCAGAACGGATAGCCCTGCTTCGGGTCTTCGATGGTGATCCAGCGGAGATCGGTGAACTCGGCGATCGCGGCCTTGCCGCCGAAGCGGCCATACCCCGAGCCATTGACGCCGCCGAACGGCATCTGCGCCTCGTCGTGCACGGTGGGGCCGTTAATGTGGCAGATGCCCGCGGCCAGTCGCCCGGCGACCGCCATGGCGCGCCGGATATCGCGGCTGAACACCGCCGAGGACAGCCCGTAATCGGTGTCGTTGGCGATACGGATCGCCTCCTCGTCGCCGCTCACCCGGATCACCGGTTTCACCGGGCCGAAGGATTCCTCGGTATAGACGCGCATGTCCGGCGTGACCCGGTCGATGACGGTCGCCTCGACCACTGAGCCGTTGCGCTTGCCGCCGGCGACGACCTTACCGCCCTTGGCGGTGGCGTCGTCGATGAGCTCGCTCATCTTTTCGGCGGCGCCAAGGGTAATGAGCGAGCCAAGGACGACATGGCCGCGGGGATCGCCGGCCGGCAGGGCGCGGGCCCGCGCGGCGAGCTTGTCGACGAATTCGTCGGCGATCTTGTTATCGACGATCAGCCGCTCGGACGACATGCAGATCTGGCCCTGGTTCATGAAGGCGCCAAAGATCGCGGCGTTGACCGCGCCATCGATGTCGGCGTCGTCGAGCACGACCAGCGGCGCCTTGCCGCCGAGTTCGAGCAGCACCGGCTTCAGGTAGCGGCCGGCGGTCTCGGCGATGATCTTGCCCACCCGGGTCGAGCCTGTGAAGTTCACCCGGCGCACCGCCTTGTGCCGGATCAGCGCTTCCACCACTTCGGGCGCGTCCTTGGCATCATGGGTAATGACGTTGATGACGCCCTTGGGCAGGCCGGCTTCGACCAGTACCTGGCCGATCAACCGGTGCGTGCCCGGGCACATCTCGGAGGCCTTGAACACCACGGTATTGCCGCAGGCGATGGCCATGGCGACGGCGCGGGTGCCGAGGATCACCGGGGCGTTCCACGGCGCCATGCCGACGCAGACGCCGACCGGCTGGCGTACCGCCATGGCGAGGGTGCCCGGCTTGTCGGATGGGATGATCTCGCCGGTGATCTGGGTGGTCAGCGCCCCCGCCTCGCGCAGCATGTTGGCGGCCAGCATGACGTTGAAGCCGGCCCACGGACCGGTGGCGCCCGTCTCCTCGATGACGAGGCGGGTGAACTCCTCCACCTTGGCCGCCATGATGTCGGCGGCGCGCGTCAGGATGGCGCGGCGCTCGCCGGGGCCGGTCTGGGACCAGGCGGGAAAGGCGGCGGCGGCGCACTCTATGGCGGCGTCGACGTCGGCGGCACGGGCCGCAGCGGCGCGGGTCGCCGGCTTGCCGGTGAAAGGATCCATGCGGGTGAAGCTCGCGCCGCCCACGGCCTCGCGCGCCTCGCCGTCGATCAACAATCCAATATCCATGATGGTCTCCTCTTCGTCCAAAGCCGCAGGCCAGAGTGCGGCGCGGTCAGAATTTCAGTACCTCGGCATTGATCGAGGCCTCGAGGCCGCCGTCGGCGGCAAGGTTGGCGCCATTGATCCAGCGAGCGCCGTCGGAGCAAAGGAAGGCGACGACCGGCGCGATGTCGCCGGGGGTACCGGCGCGGCCGACGCGGGCAATGTCGCTATCGACGCGGGCATCGCCCAGGACTTCGCGGAATTGCCCGAGGATCGGGGTTTCGACCGGGCCGGGGCTGACGGCGTTGACGCGGATGCCGCGCGCCTTGAACAGCGGTTGATGGGTGGCACGGAAGGTCCAGAGCAGCAGCAGCTCCTTGGAAACGGGATAGCCTTCATCGTCCCTGACGCCATGATGGCGGACGATTTCGGCCACATCGGGGAAGCCGTCGACGCTGACCATGGAGAGGGCCCGGTTGAGGTTCTGCCGCCAGCCAAAGCCGGCGATCGAGGCGACGTTGACGATGGCGCCGCCTTCGCGGATGCGCGGTGCGGCAGCTTCGGACAGCGTCCGCAGGCCGTAGAAATTCACCGACAGGGTCGGGACGGCGCCGGTCTTGCCGGAGAGGCCCGCGATGTTGCACAGCGCATCGAAGCGGGCCGGCAGGCTGGCGACCACGGCCGCAACGCCCGCCCGCGACGACAGGTCGCCGCGGACGAAACCGGCGAGCGGCCCGCGCGCCTCGTTGCGGTCGATGCCGATGACCTCGGCGCCGAGCGCCTGGGCGAGGGTCGCGGTGGCGGCGCCGATGCCCGAGGCGACGCCCGTGACGATGACGGTCTTGCCGAGCAGCATGGCTATTCTCCTGCCTTGAGGGAGGGCAGTTTCAGGCGGTAGCCGACCGGCAGCAGGCGCAGTGACCAGCGGCTCTCGACGGCGCCCCACAGCCCCTTTGGCAGCAGCAGCGAGAACAGCACGGCGGCGGCGCCGAGGCCGACGAGGTACCAGACGCCGGCCGAGCCGAACCAGGTTTCGACGAGAAAGAAGATGACCGCGCCGATGATGGCGCCCTCGAAGGTGCCGATGCCACCGACCAGCACCATGAAGATCATGTAGGCGGTCCACTGCACGGAAAAGAACGATTTGGGCTGGAAGGTCACCGAGGTAGCGAGCCACAGCGCACCCGCCATGCCGGCGCCGAGCGCCGCCAGCACGAACAGGCCGCGCTTGGTGCCGAGCACATGGACGCCGACCGAGGCGGCGGCGCTCTCATTGTCGCGAATGGCCTGGATGGCGGCGCCGGTGCGGCTTCTGAGCAGCACGAACAGCACGCCGAGCAGCGCCAGCATGGCACCGAGCGCCAGCCAGTAGATGGTGTTGCGGCGCGTCACCGTGTCGTAGACGTTGAGGGAAATCAGCGAGGTGCCGGTTTCGCCGCGCACCAGCGTGTCGAGGTTGACCAGCAGGTGTGCGAGCTCGGCCACCACCCACATGCCGATGGCAAATTCCCCGCCGCCGAGCCGCAGCATCAGGAACGAGAGCGGCAGCGCCACCACGCCGACGAGCACCGCGGCCACCGCCAGCGACACGAAGGGGTCGAGCCCGGCATCGGCGAGGCGGATGGCGAAATAAGCCCCCAGTCCGAAGAAGGCCTGCTGGCCGACCGACACCAGCCCGCCGAAGCCGGCGAGCGCGTTCCACATGGCGGCGAGGATGATGTAGATGAACAAGGCCGTCAGCCGGTCGGTCGCGCCGGCACCGAGAAAGCTCGGGCCGAACGCCAGCGCGATGGCAAGCAGCACGACCACCCCGACCGCGGTGCGCGAGGCGGGCGTCCAACGTTCGACGGCGATGGCTTCTGACAGGCTCATGCGGCTGGCCTCCGGAGGGCGGCGGCGAGGCGGGCGCGAAACGTCGAGCCGGGCAGGAACAGGCGCGCGAACAGCACCACGAAGAACACCACGTGGCCGCCGATCAGGAAGCCCTGCGGCGCGATCTGGGCGCCGAGCGACTGGCCCAGCGCCAGCGCGATGCCGCCGAACAGGGTGCCCCAGACCGAGCCGGCGCCGCCGATCACCGCCGCCTCGAAGGCGAACAGCAACTGCGCCCCGCCGGCATAGGCGTCGAACGTCGCCCGGAGACCGAGCGCCGCGCCGGCGAGCCCGACGGTGACGATGGCGATGGCGGTCGCCACGGCATTGATCTTCCTGGCATCGATGCCGACGAGCCCCGCCGTATCGCCATCCTCGGCGGTGGCGCGGACGGCGCGGCCGAGCGGGGTGAAGCTCAGGAAGAGCTGCAGCAGGCCGAGCACCACGACGGCGGTCACGAAGGTCAGCACGGCCACCTTGCCGACCGAGATCTCGTCGGTGATCTGCCAGGAATCGTAGGAGAGGCTGCCGATATAGGGGGCGAGCGAGCGGGTGTTGGCACCGAATTGCTGGAACAGCAAATTGTCGATGACGATCGAGAGCCCGAAGGTCGCCAGGATCGGCACCAGCGTGCCGGCGCGATTGGCGCGTTCCAGCATCAGCTTCTGCAGCAGCCAGCCGACCACCGCCATCAGCGGCAGCACGATCAGCAGGCCGAGGAACGGCGACAGGCCGAAGCGGTCGCCGAGCGTGAACAGCATGAAGGCAGCGAACACGGCGAGACTGCCATGCGCGAGATTGATCACCTTCATGACCGAGAACATGAAGGAGAGACCGGCGGCGATCAGCGCGTAATAGCCGCCGAGCAGCACGCCCTGAATCAGTGCATCGATCACGGCAGGGCCTCCGCCGGCTGGGGGGTGCCGAGGCCGAAATAGGCGGCCGTCACGCGGTCGCGGCCAATGTCGGCGGCCTTGCTTTCGAGTACGACGCGGCCTTCGAGCATGCAGACGACATGGTCGGCGACGCTGAGGGCGCGGTCGAGATCCTGCTCGACCAGCACGATGGTAGTGCCGGAGTTAATGAGCCCGGCGAGCGAGGCATAGACACGGTCGACGATGGCTGGCGACAGGCCAAGCGATACTTCATCGAGCAGCAGCACGTCGGGGTTGCCCATCAGCGCGCGGCCGATGGCGGTGGCCTGCTGCTCGCCGCCCGACAGGGTGCCGGCACGCGCCTTGAGGCGCGGCTTGAGATTGGGGAAGGTGTCGAGCACGCGCTCGATGCTCCAGTCGCCGGCGCGGCGGGCGTGGCGGCCGAGCAAGAGGTTTTCCTCGACGCTCATGTCGGTGAACAGCCGCCTGCCTTCCGGCACCAGCGCGATACCTTCGGCGACACGCTGGTAGGACGGCACCTGGGTGATATCGCGATCGCCGAGCAGCACCTTGCCGGCATAAGGCAGATGCGCGCCGGCCAGGGCCCGCAGCAAGGTGGTCTTGCCGGCCCCGTTGGCGCCGATCAGGGCGAGCGTCTCGCCCGGATCGACGTGGAAGCTGACATCGCGCACCGCCTGCAACTGGCCATGGCGGACTTCGAGATGCTCGACGGCGAGGCGCTTCATTTCGGGCCTCCCCCGAGATAGGCGCGGATCACTTCCGGATCGGCCATCACCGCCGCCGGGGTGCCGTCAGCGATGATCTTGCCCGCATCCATGCAGATCAGCCGCTCGGCCACCTGCAGCAGCAGGTGCACGATGTGCTCGATCCAGACGATGCCGATATTGCGGCGGCGCAGCTCGAGAATGGTCGCGACCAGCTCGCTCGCTTCGGCATCGGTGAGCCCGCCGCCAATCTCGTCGAGCAGCAGCAGATCGGGCCTGGCGGCCAGCGCCCGCGCCAGTTCGAGGCGCTTGCGGTCGAGCAGGCCGAGCGTTTCGGCGCGGCGGTTGGAGACATTCAGCATGCCGCAGAGCTCGATGGCGGCGATCGCCTGGTCATAGGCCTCGACGCGCTTGAGGCCGGCGCCGTGGGCCGCGGCCACGAAAACGTTCTCGAACACCGTCATGCCGGAAAACGGGCGTGGAATCTGGTGCGTGCGGACGAGCCCGAGGCGGCAGCGCCCGGCGGCCGCCAGCCGCGTCACGTCGCGCCCCTTGAAGCTGACCGAACCGGTATTGGGCGCGAAGGCGCCCGACAGGACACTGAGCAGCGTGGTCTTGCCGGCCCCATTGGGGCCGACAATGCCGACCGCCTCGTGCTGGCCGACGACGAAATCGACGTCATCGAGCACCACCAGCGCGTCGAAGCGCTTGGTAATGCCGCGTGCGGCAAGGAGGGGGTCGGACGGCATGGGCGCTGCGTCGCCTGTGGTTGATTGCAATTAAAGCGGGCATAGACCCCTCACCCGGCCCTACCGGGCCACCCTCTCCCCGACGGGGAGAGGATCATGATAGGCCGTGCCCCGGCATTCCTCTCCCCGTCAGGGAGAGGTCCCGGCAGGGGGTGAGGGGTCTTTGCCGGTCGTTGCCCCGCTCAGGCGTTGTACGGCAGCAGCTTGGCCGCTACCGGCACGTTCGGGTCGTTGATGTTGTCGCACAGCACGAAGTCGAACTTGAACTTGCCGGTCGGATCCTTGATCCACTGGCCGCCCATTTCGGGGGTGACCGAGACGTTGGGCACCGGGCCCGAGGTGAAGTCGAGCTTGCCCGCCATGGTGGTGCATTTGAGCATCGACAGCGACTTGGCCACCGCCGCCTTGTCCTTGGGGTCGCTCGCCGCCTTGAGCGTTTCGAAGCCGGCATCGAGCAGGCCCAGCGACGCGCCAAGCTGCTGCTGCCACTGCTTGCCGGTCGCCGCCGTGTAGCCATCGGCCAGCGCCTGGCTCGAAATGCCGGTCAGCGCCGAGGCGTAGGGGAAGGTCGGGGTCCAGTAGGCCGCCCCGGCGAGATTGTAGCCGAGGTCGCCGAGGGCCTCGACGTCGGACGGGAACAGCCCGGTCTTGGCGATCTGAGCGATCTTGACCATCTTGGTGTAGCCCTGCTGGGCGGCCTGGCGCCAGAACGCGGCGAAATCGGGCGGGATCGGGAAAGTGTTGAAGATCTCGCACTTTTCCTTCTTGAACTGCGCGATCTGGGCCGAATAGTCGGTGGTGCCGTCCTCGTAGGGGCCGGGGTCCACGATGGTGTAGCCGCCCTTGGCCAGCAGCGGGGCAAGATTGGCGCGGACGGCGTTGCCATCGGCGTCGTTCGGATAGAGCACGCCGATCTTCTTGTTGGTCTCGATGCCGCTATGCTCCCACATGGAGAGGTAGGTCTTGGCGAACTCGTTGGTGCCGAACGAGAACAGATAGGTCCACTTGAACGGCGAGGGAGCGCCCGGCTTGGCGCCGCGGCCGAAATAGAAGGCTTCCCACGGCATCACCGTGCCGAGGCAGGGCACGCCGGCGCCCTCGCAGGCGTCGGACACCGGGTTCACCACTTCGGGGGTCGAGGTGGTGAGCATCATGTCGATGCCCTGGTTGTTGATCAAATCCTTGGCGAGCTGGGCGGCGCGCGCCGGATCGGACTGCGTATCCTGGTCGATGAGGGTGACATCGTAGGTCTTGCCGCCGATGGTGAGGCCCTTGGAGAGAGTCTTGCGGGCCGTGTCGAGGACAAAGCCGTCGCCTTCGCCGAAGCCGGCGAGTGCCCCGGTGCGCGGGCTGATGAAGCCGATCCTGAGAGTCGCGTCGGCAGCGGCGGCATAGGTGGTGTGGCCGCCAAGCGCCAGCGCCGCGCCGGTCGCGGCGGTCGAGACCAGGAACTCGCGACGGTTGAGACCAGCGCGCTGGGCAGTCGAAGGAACGGTATGCGGCATAGGACTTCCTCCCTCATGGCGATATTTCGCCTTGTTTTCGGAAGCCTACCCTGCCCCACCGATCCGGTTTCGTAAAATGATAAATTCGGCTAGAAGAATAACTTCTGAGTTATGAGAGCGCTCGTCTGACGATGCCTGAAATCGCCATCAAATTTCGCCACCTGACGACGCTGATCGAGGTGGCACGCCAAAAGAGCATCGGCAAGGCCGCGGGGGTGCTGCACGTCAGCCAGCCAGCGGTGACCAAGACAATTCGCGAGCTCGAGGCGGCGGTGGACGCAAAGCTGTTCGAGAAGGACGGCCGCGGCATCCGCATCACCCGCTATGGCGAAGTGTTCCTGCGCCATGCGGGGGCGAGCGTGGCGGCGGTGCAGCGCGGCTTCGACAGCGTGGCGCGGGCGCGCGGAGGCGATGGCGGTCCGCCGCTGCGGCTGGGGGCGCTGCCGACGGTATCGGCGCGCATCATGCCCAATGCCATCCGCCTCTATATCAGCGAGCGCACCGGCAGCCCGATCAAGATCGTCACCGGGGAAAACATCGTGCTGCTCGAGCAATTGCGCGGCGGCGACCTCGATCTGGTGGTCGGGCGGCTGGCGGCGCCCGAGCAGATGGGCGGGCTGAGCTTCCAGCACCTCTATACCGAGCAGGTGGTGTTCGTGGTGCGCAGGGGCCACCCGCTGCTGGCCGCCAAGCGTTTCGAGTTCGCCCGCATTCGCGAGTTTCCGGTGCTGATGCCGACGCGCGGCTCGATCATCCGGCCGTTCGCGGAGCGCTTCCTGATCAGCCATGGCATTCCGGACATTCCGGTGGAGATCGAGACCGTATCGGACTCGTTCGGCCGCGCCTTCCTGCCGCAGTCGGATGCGATCTGGATCATCTCGGAGGGGGTGATCGCCACCGACCGCGCGACCGGGGTGCTCGATTTGCTGCCGATCGATACGACCGAAACGCGCGGCTCGGTCGGGCTCACGACGCGCGCCGAAGCGCCGGAATTTCCGGCGCTTGACATCCTGAAGCGCACCATCTTCGAGACGGTGGCGGGACTCGGGCTATAGCGGGGGCAACGCTAGAGCGAGAGGCCTCACGCTCGCGGAGGTCCTCATGGTGAGCCTGTCGAACCTCGAGGACCGGGCGTTGCAGGTGTGGTACCTGCCCCGCCCTTCGACAAGCTCAGGACGAGGCCTCCGGGAGGAAGAAGCCCAGCACTGGGCCCCAATAGCTCAGGCCAAAGGCTCCAACAGGAATCCGGAAGCCGCAGCTATTCGTCGTCGCTGGCGTTGAGGGCCCCGGCGGCGGCCCGCTGGGCCGCCTCGACGCTTTCGAACACCACGCCGTCGAGCGGAAACACCGGCAGGCGGACGGCGAGGAAACGGAACCCTTCGGCGAACGGGATGACGACCCCCAGGGGCTCGCCTTCAACGTCGATGGCTATGGGCTTTTGCAGCGCGGGCTGCGCAATAGTGTGCTGCATTTGAAGACTCTCCGGCAGCGCGTCTCGGTGGACGCCTGGCTGATAGCGGAACAGTGAGACGGGGACGTGACGCCCGGGATCACATTCGTTTGCATCGGCAGCAGGCTTGCCCGGCCGATGCGGTCGCTACTCGCAGAGTTGCTTTGTGCCAACCGAGAATCCGCTGAACGGGCAATAGAGTCATCGATCTTGCTCCTTTCAGGGGGTGGACACCGGCACCGGACAAACGCCGGCACGTTCGCAACATAATCCCTCGGCGGGACCGACGCCAGTGCATCAGCCGCCAAAAATTTCGGCGAACGTCGAAAATTTCGCCACAAACGCGCGAGGCCGGATGAATCCGGCCCCGACTCAGCGGTGGGCAGCGAGCAGGCCGTTGATGCCGGCCGCCATGAGCGAGATATCGCTGCCGACGGCAACGAAGCCGAACCCGGCGGCAAACCAGCTCCTGGCGCCCTCGACGCTGTAGTCGAGCATGCCCGCGAGCTTGCCGGCGGCGCGAACCGGCGCCACTACGCTACCGATCGCGGCGCGGACCTGCGGCGTTTCCAGATGGCCGAGAAAGCCCATATTGGCGGCGAGGTCATTGGGGCCGACGAAGACGCAGTCAACGCCCTCGATGGCGGCGATGGCGCCGGCCTCGGCGACGGCCTGCGGGCTTTCCACCTGGACGGCGAGAAAGATGTCGGCGGCGGCGGTCTGTGGGTAGGCCTTGTCGCGGGCATAGTCGTTGCCGCGATGCATGCCGGAAAAGCCACGGACGCCGGCCGGCGGATAGCGCGTCGCCGCGACGGCGCGGCGGGCCTCCTCGGCGTTCTGCACATAGGGCACGAGGAAGGAGCGCGCGCCGGAATCGAGCAGCCGCTTCATCACCACGGTGTCGTTCCACGGCACCCGGATCAGCGCTTCGGTGGGCCCGCCCGAGCGGGCGGCGCGCAGATGCGCGAGGGCATCGGCCTCGCTCAGCGTCGAATGCTCCATGTCGATGAGCAGCCAGTCGAACCCCGCGCCGGCCGCCAGCTCGGTGGCCGTGAGGCTGCCCAGCGACAGCCACAGGCCGAGCAGCCGGTCGCCACGGCCGGCCGCCTTGAGGGGGTTGCGAGCAAGCATGAAACAACTCCGGCGGCAGGAGGGGTCGCGGCAGGGCGGGAAGAGCTGAGCTTAGGCCCGGGCGGCACCGGCGCGCAAGGCGGGCGGGGAGCCGGAAGTGGTCTGGGACCGGGTCCCGAAGGACCGCGGCCGCTTGCCTTGAAATCGATTGCATAATCTGTTGAGCTAGGCCGTTGCGGCGAGCGAGCCGCGGCGGCCGGAGGAACGGGTTTGGTGGAACAGCTCAAGCCGCGCCGTGGCCGGCGGAGCAAGGCACCGCCGGGCGTGCCGCGAGTCATGGCGCCGGGTGAGCGGCCGACGCTGCGCACCATCGCCGAAATGACCGGCCTCGCCATCACGACGATTTCGCGGGCGCTCAATAACGCCCCGGAGTTGGCGCAGGAAACGCGCGAGCGGGTGCAGCGCATTGCCGAGGAGATCGGCTATCTGCCCGACCGGGCGGCGTTGCGGCTGAAAACCGGCCGGACCAACGTGATCAGCCTGATCCTCGATCCGCACGACGAGATCCTGGGGTTTGGCCAATCGATGGTCGGCGGGCTAACGGCGGCACTGCGCGGCACCGCCTACCACCTCGTCATCACCCCCAATTTCCGCAACGTGGCTCCGATCGAGCCGATCCGCCATATCGTGCGCAACCGCATGGCCGACGGCATCATCTTTTCACGCACCGAGCCCGACGACGAGCGGGTAAAATTCCTGCTCGAGCACAATTTCGCCTTCGTCAGCCACGGCCGTACCGAGCTGCCGACGCCCCACCCCTATGTCGACTACGACAACGAGGTGTTCGCCTACGAGGCGGTGAAGCGCCTCGCGGCCAAGGGGCGCCGGAAACTCACGATCGTCTTGCCGCCGCCGAACTTCACCTTCGGGCGCCATCTCACCGCGGGCTTCCTGCGTGGCGTGGCGGAGACGGGCGTCGGGTACGAGTCCGATCCGGAGCTGTCGCTCGACCATTCCGCCGACGAGATCCGCGAAGCGGTGATCCGTCGACTGGCGCGGCCCGACGCCCCCGACGGCTACATCTGTTCGGGCGATGCGGCGGCGCTGTCGGTGATGGCCGGCATTACCGACAGCGGCTGGCGGATCGGCGGCGAGATCGACGTGGTCGCCAAGCAGACCTCGCAGATCTTCAGCCAGGTGCGGCCGAAGGTCGACGCCATCTACGAGGATACCGGGCTCGCCGGCCTGCAGATGGGGCAACTCCTGCTGCGCCGCATCGCCGGGGAGCCGCCTGAAGCGCTGCAGGTGCTGCAGGTGCCGGAAATCTCTTTCTAGGGCGTGGAGGTGCCACAAACTCGGTGCCGGCGGCCCGACCCCCACCCCCTGCCGGACCCTCCCCGCAAGGGGGAGGGAAATCCAGCCTCGCGGCTCCGGCGTCTCCCTCCCCCTTGCGGGGAGGGATGGGGTGGGGGTCCTGCCACAGGCATAGTGCCTGCCCTATCCCTTGATCCCCGCCGATACGACGATGGCATCGGTGATCCTGCGCTGGAACAGCAGGTAGACCACCGCGACGGGCAGGCCGGTGAGGATGGCGGCGGCCAATTGCCCGACGCCGAACAATTGCTGCGCCTGGGTGATGCCGACCGAAATGTTCATCAGCGGCTCCTCGGTGACGGCGAGGAACGGCCACAGGAACGCATTCCACGCGCCGATGAAGACGATGATGGCGAGCGCCGCCGTGATCCCCCAATTGACCGGCAGGAACACCCGCCACAGCAGGGCCCAGTGGCCGGCGCCATCGAGCAGTGCCGCCTCGCGCAATTCCTTCGGCACGCCGTCGAAGAACTGCTTGTAGACGATCACCGCCACCGGCGCGATCAATTGCGGCAGGATCACGCCGAGCCAGGTGTTGATCAGGTGCAACTGGTTCATCAGGAAGAAGTGGTTGATGATCAGCGCCTGGATCGGCACCATGAAGCTGGCGAGGATCATCCCCCACAGCAGCTTTCGCCCGCGAAACTCGAGTTGCGAAATGGCGTAGCCGCAGGTCGCCGAGATGAACAGCACGCCCGCTGTCACGCCGGTGGAGGTGACGATCGAGTTGAGGTACCAGAGCCCGATCGGGGTGTTGACCAGCACGTCGGCATAGCGCCCCAGCCCCTGCTCGAGTTCGGCAAGCGGCGGGCCGCCCGCCGCTTCGGGCGGCGGCAGCATGGTGGTGGCGATCGACCAGTAGAGCGGAAACGCCCAGATGAGCGCCGCGACGAGCCCCAAGAGCGACAGGGCACGCCCGCCCACGTCGAGCCGGCGCAGGGTGCGAAACCGCCGCTCGGCATCGCCCTCGCTCATTTCGGGCCCCGCGCCCGCAGGGCCTGAAACTGCAGCACCGACAGCGCCATGACCAGGACGAACAGCGCCACCGCGACGGTTGACGCATAGCCACCCTGGTCCTTCTGGAAGCCAAGGCTGTAGATGTACTGGACGAACACCAGGGTCGCATCGACCTGGCCGCCGCGCGACACGAGGTAGAGCTGGTCGAACAGCTTGATCTCGAGGATCAACTGGATGGTCAGCACCAGCGCCGTAACCGGCCAGATCAGCGGCCAGGTGATGGCGCGGAACTGCGTCCACGCCCCGGCGCCATCGAGCCGCGCCGCCTCGTAGAGCTCGGGGGAAATGCTCCTGAGCCCGGCGAGAAACAGCAGCACGTTGAAGCCGGCGGTCCACCAGACGGTCATCAGGGCCACCACCGGCAGCACCCAGGAAGGCGTCAGGAAGACGTGCATCGGCCGCCCCATGACGAGGGAAATCGGCCCCTGAAGCACCCCGGCAGGATAGTCGAGCATCCAGCTCCAGATGGTCGTGACGGTCGAAACCGGCAGCACATAGGGCAGGAAGAACAGCGCCAGCACCAGCCCCTGCAGCCGGCCCCTGAGCCGCACCAGGATGAGCCCGATGCCCAGCCCCACGGCGGTTGCCGGGATCGAGCTCAGCAGCACGAAATAGAGCGTGTTGAACGTTGCCCGGCCGAACCGCCAGTCGCGCAGCAGATAGAGATAATTGTCGAGGCCCACCCACTTGCCCGGCACGATGAGCTGGGAATCGGTAAAGCTCATCCACACCATCTGCAGGCTCGGATAGATGAACAGCAGGCCGTAGACCGCAATGAAAGGCAGCACGAAGCCGAGCGCGATGCGGTTATCGGGGAAGCGGGGGTGCGGCATGACTGGCGGTTCTTGGAGAGCCCCTGCCCACCTCGATGGACTCAAATGGGGGGCTCTGGCCCTTTGAATGGTCGCGTTTCCGAAACGGAAAGCCGCTTCGCATCGCTCTTTGAAACCCTCTAGCAGCCCCGGCCGGTCGCGGCCAGAGCAAACGGGGTGCGCTGTCATGGCGCGCCCGTCACGCCCGGGCCGTCGATTGGCGGCGACCCGGCGGAGGTATATGATTCGGGAATCCTTTGGGGATCCTACATGACCAGACCGATCGTAATCATCGCCGCCGTGCTCGGCGTCGTCTTTCTCGCCCTGACCGTCTGCTATCTCGCCCTGCCGGCCGGATCGCTGCCGGGCTTCCTGCCCGGCTATGAGGCGGGGGCCACCGGCCACCATTCGAAACACGCCATCGCGGCGCTGGTGGTGGCGCTGGCGCTGTTCGCTCTCGCCTGGTTCCAGAGCAAGCCGCGCCAGGCCTGACCTCATCGACCGGGCCGGCGACCATTCGTCGGCCCGGAATCTCTCAGAGCCCGACTTCCCTCAGAGATTGACCGCGATCAGCGCCACTATCCCGGCAACGGCGCAGTAGATGGCGAACGGTTTCAGCGACTTCGTTTCGAAATATTTGACGAGGAAGCGCACCGAAAAGAACGCGCTGGCGGCCGCGCATATCGCCCCGGCGAAGGCTTCGCCCACCCCCTCGCCGCCATTGGAGAACAGGTCCGGCACCTTCAGCACCGCCGCCGCGAGGATGATCGGGGTGGCCAGCAGGAACGAGTAGCGCGCCGCATTCTCGTCGCCGAGCCCACTCGCCAGGCCGCCGGTCATGGCCATCCCGGTGCGCGAAAACCCCGGGATCAGTGCCAGGCACTGCGCCAGCCCGATCAGTACCGCCTGCGGCCAGGTGAGGGCCGCCAGCCGCTTGTCGTCGGCTGCCCCGTCCTCGGCGCGGCGCCGGCGCGTCGCCTCCACTCCATAGAGCACCGCCCCGTTGAGGATCAGCGCTACCGCGACAACGCTCGCCGTGGCGAACAGCGCCTGCAGCTTTTCCTGCAGCAGCAGCCCGATGATGCCGGCCGGAATGGTGCTGACGACGATCAGCCAGCCGAGCCGGGCATAGGTATCCTCGGCCCGGATTTCCCGCTCCCTGAGCGAGCGCAGCACGCCGCCGATGATCTTCAGCCAATCGCGCCAGAAGAACCCCACCAGCACCAGCGCCGTGGCGAGGTGGGTGAGCACCAGGAAGGCGAGGAAGGCGTCGCTGCCGCGATCGAGCGGCCAGTGCAGCACCGCCGGGATCAGCACCGTGTGGCCGAGACTCGAAATGGGAAACAGCTCGGCAAAGCCTTGCAGCAGGCCGAGCAAGATAGCGTCGAAATAAGAGATCAATGCCGCTTTCCCGATTTATTGGCGAGCCGGGCGGCGCGCGACAGGCTTTCGACCAGGATGGCCACCAGCCCGACGAGCAGCGCCAGCCCGCCCCACAGCGGGGGGATGTCCATGATCTTCACCGCGCCGGCGACGATCAGGATCAAGACCGTCGCAAAGCTGGCCAGGCTCCCGTCATCGACGAACAACTGCACGATTTCGGTGAGCGCGGCCTTGAGCCAGTTCATTTGACCACCCGCAATGCGCCGCGGCGCAGCGGCCGCAGCCAGCGCACGGCGCCGACCGAGACCACGATGAACAGCACCAGGATGCCGAGCAGCGACAGGTCGCCGCCCGGCCAGTCGGCGCCGAGCCCTTCACCGGACCAGAACACCCCGAACGACGTCAGCATCAGTCCGACCACGAATTTCAGCATGTTTTCGGGGATTTTCGACAGCGGGCGATGTACGACGAGCCCGACGACCAGGATCACCAGCACGGCTGCCGCCGCGCCGAGGCTCGCATAGACCAGCATGCCGCGCCCGGCGCCCACCGCCACGACGATGAACACCACTTCGAGCCCTTCGAGCAGCACTGCGTTGAACGCCGCGAACGCGGCGCGCCGATCGGCATGGGCCGCGTGCGGATGCCGGCTCAGCTCGGCCCTCTCCCGCGCAAACGCCTTCTCCTCGTCGTGCAGCGGCATGAGGCCCGCGGCGCGCAGGATCGCCTTGCGCAGCCACCTGAGCCCGAACAGGATCAGCAGCGCCCCGATGACGAACTGCAGCACCTGCAGCGGCACCAGCTCGAGCAGCGGCCCCAGCACCGCGACCAGCACGCCGAGCACGATCAGCGCCAGCAGCGCCCCGCCGAGCGCCGGCCGCCAGCCGCGCGTCAGCCCGACGGCGAGCACGATGGTGAAGGCCTCCACCACCTCGACCAGCGAGGCAAGGAAGGCGGCGAGCACGACGGGCAGGATGACGCTGAGGGGCATTGCAAGCCAGGCAGGGGAATCGGACCCCTGCACTATAGCGCAGCTTCCGGTCTTGTGAGGGGCCTATCGCCGGCATCCCCGGCGAAATCCGGCATGGTGGCCGGGCCCACGCACTTCTCCCTCCCCCCTGCAGGAAGGGGGGCCCGTCGCCGCTATTCGAGCGGTGGGAGCCCATCTCGATTCAATCCGGACCGGAAACGCTCTATGATGGGGCAGCGCCCTCAACAGTGAGTCTGACGATGACGATTCGGCCCCTCTCGCGCCTTGCGATTCTCGCCTCCATCGCCTTCCTGCCGCTCGCCGGTGTGGCGGCGCCGGCCAGCGCCGCGGCTTCAGACGCCGCCATGCTGCGCTCCTATGTCGGCAGCTATACCGGCAGCGGCACCGTATCCGGTACGTCGTCGATGGCGCAGCGGGTGCGCTGCCGGCTCACCATGCAATCGCCGGCCGCCGGCAGGCTCAGCTATGCCGGCCGCTGCAGCGCCGGCGGGGTAAGTTTCTCGATGACCGGCGTCATCGAGGCGAAGGGGGGCAGGCTCACCGCCGCCATGTCGGGGAGCGGCGGCGGCATATCCGGCAGCGGCACCGTCACCGGCGCCCGCCGCGGCAACGGCGTCGCCTTCAGCTCGAAGACGCGCGAGACAAAGGACGGCCACGATCGCTCCATCAATTCGAGCTTTGCCCTCGCCGGCGGCGGCATCAACCTCGAATTCTCGATGCTCGACAACAAGACCGGCAAGACCACCACCGGCTCGATTGCCTTCAGCAAGGGCGGCGAATAGGAGGGGTTGGGCCAAGGCCCCTCACCCTTGCCGGGACCTCTCCCCGTCGGGGAGAGGAATGAAGAGGCACTGCCTTCGCGTATTCCTCTCCCCGTCGGGGAGACTTGGGAGCGCCCGGAAATCGCTCCGGCGGAGGGATTTCAGCGAGCAAGGCCCGGCAGGGCACGTGGCCCGATAGGGCCGGGTAAGGGGTCTATACGCCCTCAGCTCGTCATGGCGCCGCTGAGCAGCAGGTCGACGGCGTGTTCCATCGAGCCGGCCTCGGTCACCGCGCCGGCGTTGACGAAGAAGATCTCGTCGGCGTTGTCGATGGTGTTGAGCCGTGAGCCGATGGGCGATGATCACCTTGGTGGTCGAGGCCGGCAGCTGGCGCAGGATCTCCTCGAGCAATTGCTCGGTGACGGTGTCGATATTGGCCGTCGCCTCGTCGAGGATGAGCAGTTCGGGATCGCGCAGCACG
>Ga0207705_10001846_pt1 | contig 16650 bp, 16 predicted proteins | sample KBSC13metaG_FD_184314 | JGI IMG/M metagenome (GOLD analysis project Ga0207705, IMG submission 184314) | Corn rhizosphere microbial communities from Kellogg Biological Station, Michigan, USA - KBS C1-3 metaG (SPAdes) (version 2) | ecosystem: Host-associated > Plants > Roots > Rhizosphere > Soil ...
ACCTGCGGCCCGGCGAGCGGCTGTTCTACTACACCACCTGCGGCTGGATGATGTGGAACTGGCTGGTGACGGGCCTCGCCTCGGGCGCGACCCTCGTGACCTATGACGGCAATCCGGCCTATCCCGAACTGACCCGCTTGCCCGACCTGATCGACGCGGAGCAGATCGCCATTTTCGGCACCTCGGCCAAATATATCGATTCCTGCGCCAAGGCTGGGTTGCGCCCGCGCGCCACCCATCGCCTCGACAGCCTCCGGACCATCCTTTCCACTGGCTCGCCGCTGCTGCCGCAAAGCTTCGACCACATCTACGACGACTGGAAACGGGACGTGCATCTGGCCTCCATCTCGGGCGGCACCGATATCTGCGCCTGTTTCCTCGGCGGCGTGCCGACGCTGCCGGTCCGGCGCGGCGAATTGCAGGGCGCCATGCTCGGCATGGACGTGGCGGCCTTTGGCCCGGACGGGAAGCCGATCCTCGGCGTGCCGGGCGAAATGGTATGCCGCAACTCTCATCTGTCGATGCCGCTGGGCTTTTGGGGCGATGCCGATGGCAGCCGCTATCGCGCCGCCTATTTCGAGCGCTTCCCCGGGGTCTGGGCGCATGGTGACTTTCTCGTCGTCCAGCCCTCCGGCGGCTTCGTCATCGAGGGACGCGCCGACACCACGCTCAACCCCGGTGGCGTGCGCATCGGCACCGCCGAAATCTATCGGCAGGTGGAAGCCATCCCCGAAATCCTTGAGGCAGTCTGCGTCGGACAGGATTGGCAAGGCGACCAGCGCGTCGTGCTGTTCGTCCGGCTCCGGCCCGGCACCGAGCTGACCGAGGCGCTGCGGCAAACCATTCGCGCCCGCATCCGGGGCGGTGCCACCCCGCGGCACGTCCCAGCCCGGATCGTTGCGGTGACGGAGATTCCCCGCACCAGGTCGGGCAAGATCTCTGAAATCGCTGTGCGCGACACCCTCAACGGCAGGCCCATCGCCAACGACACGGCGCTCGCCAATCCCGAATGCCTGGCGTTCTATCGCGATCTTCCGGAACTCGCCGACGGGTAGCCATGGCACTGGGGGCGTAGCGTTTCCGGTTCGCAGAAACGCTACGTCCCGTCCCGGCCGCCCTGGGTGATCAGGCGGGCGCTGCGCTGCCCGCTGAGATAGATCCACAGCCAGCTCAGCGCCACGAACAGCCGGTTCTTCACCCCGATCAGGAAGTAGATGTGGGCCAATCCCCACGCCCACCAGGCAATGAACCCGGTGAGCCTGATCCAGCCGAAATCGATCACCGCCGCCCGTGCCCCGATGGTCGCCAGATCGCCCGCGTGGTGATAGCGGAACGGCATCGCCGCGCGGTCGCCCGCCAGCCGCGCCTTGATCACCGCGCCGGCGTGCCGGCCGCCCTGCTTGGCGGCATCTGCGACGCCCGGCACCGATCTGCCGTCCGGCTGGGCGATTATTGCCGTATCGCCGATGGCAAAGATCTCCGGGTGTCCGGGCACGCTGAGGTCGGCTTCGACCTTGATCCGGCCCGCCCGGTCGGCCGCCGCGCCCAGCCATTTCGCTGCCGGGGACGCACCGACCCCCGCCGCCCACAGCACGGTTCGCGCTGCGAGCCGCTCGCCATCGATCTCGACCCCGTCGGCATCGACGCCGGTCACCGCGTGGCCGAGCCGCACCTCGACCCCGAGCCGCTCCAGCGCCCGTTGCGCATAGGCCGAGAGCTTCGGCTTGAAATTGGCCAGCACCCGCGGTCCCGCCTCGATCAGCACGACGCGCGCTTCCTCGGGCCGCAGCTTGCGAAAATCCTGTGCCAGGGTGGAATGCGCTAGCTCGATGATGGCGCCGGCCAGCTCGACCCCGGTGGGCCCGGCGCCGACAATGGCGAAGGTCAGCAGCGCCTGCCGCTTCTGCGGGTCGGTCTCGCGGTCGGCCCGCTCGAACGCTACCAGCAGCTTGCGGCGCACCAGCGTTGCGTCCTCCAGCGTCTTCAGGCCGGGCGCGAACGCCTCCCACTGGTCGTGGCCGAAATAGGCGTGCTGCGCGCCCGTCGCGAGGATCAGGAAATCGTAGGAAAACGCGCTGCCGTCGGCGAGCGTCACGCGCCGCGCTGCCGTGTCGACGCCCGCGACCGCGCCGAGCACCGTCGTGACGTCACCCCGTCCACGCAGCAGATGCCGGATCGGCCAGGCGATCTCGGAGGTGCTGAGCGAGGCCGTCGCCACCTGGTAGAGCAGGGGCTGGAACAGATGATGGTTGCGCCGGTCGATGAGGGTGATGTCGACGCCGGCACCCTTGAGGGCGGCAATCGCGGCCAGGCCACCAAAACCGCCCCCGACGATCACCACCCGGGGTCTTGCTGCGGAAGTCATGTGTGCCTCCTTCGCATTCCCCCCAAAGATGGGCCAGGGACGGCGCCGGCTCAATCGGTCGCGCGGGCGCGCCAGCCATGCGCCGGAGGCATTGCCACGCGAGGCGCCATGCCGAGATGCGCGGCCTGCAGGCTATTCCGCCGCCTGGGCGCCCTGTTCGACGGCCGCCATGACGTTGTCGACCTCTTCGGCCTCCTCCGCCCGCGCGGTCGAGCCGCCGAGCCAGGAGGCGACGGCGGCGGCGAGGTAAAGCAGCGCCGAAATGGTGAAGGCGATCTTGATCCCCACCATGAACGGCCCCGACAGCAGCGCCGGGAAGAACCGCGTGCCGGTGATGACCGCCTGCTGGTCGGCGCTGAGCGCATGCAACGCCGCCGCCGGGATCAACTGCCCCATCGGGTTATAGCCGAGGAACGCCGCAAACAGGCTCGCCACCGGCGGCAGGTTCGCCACCTTGGTGGCCACGTCCTGCGCCAGCCCCTCGGCGACGAGGCCGGCCGACATGGTTTGCGGCAGGCTCAGCGCCAGCCCGAGAATCATCAGCGTGAAGAAGATGCCGATCGACAGCACCTGTCCGGCATTCATCGAGGTGGCGCGCACGCCCGAGGCTTGCCCGCGCTCGCTCGCCGGCACCCCGTTCATGATCATGGTCGAGTTGGGGGCGCTGAACATGCCCGAGCCGATGCCGTTGAGGAACAGCAGGCCGGCGAATACCGGATAGGCGAAATCCGCCTGGAGCAGCATCAGCCCGATGAAGGTCGCCGCCCCGATGATCATCCCAACGGCGGCGAAGGCGCGCTGCCCGAACCGGTCGGAGAGCGCCCCGGCGATCGGCGTCGTCACCAGGAATCCCAAGGTGATCGGCAGCATGAAAATACCGGCCCATAGCGGCGTTGATTCGAACGAATACCCGTGCAGCGGCAGCCAGATGCCCTGCAGCCAGATGATCAGCATGAACTGCAGCCCGCCGCGTCCCACCGCGCTCAGCAGGCTTGCCGACACGCCCGCCGCGAACGGCCGGATGCGGAACAGGTTGAGGTCGAACATCGGCAGCGCCACGCGCTTTTCGAAAAAGAAGAAGCCGACGAGGAACAGCAGCCCGACGATCAGTTCGCCCAGCACTTTCGGCGTGCCCCACGACATCAGCGCGGTCGGGGTGGGCTGGATGCCGTCATTGACCGCGACCAGCACCAGGATCAGCCCCACGGCGAACAGCAGATTGCCCCACCAGTCGATCTTGCCGTGTCGGGTCGGGGCATGGGTGTCCTTGAGGCTGTAGAACCCCCAGATCGTGCCGATCATCCCGAGCGGCACGTTGATCCAGAAGATCAGCCGCCAGTTGATGTCGGCGAAGAGGCCCCCGAGCAGCAGGCCGATGAACTGCCCACCGATCGCCGCCATGGTGTTGATGCCGAGTGCCAGCCCGCGCTGCCGCGGCGGAAACGCGTCGACGAGAATGGCGGTTGCCGTCGAGGTGATCATCGCCCCGCCCACCCCTTGCACGATCCGCAGCCATACGAGGTATGCCGCGGCGACGCCGTTGGTCGGCATCAGGCTCAGCGCAACCGAGGCGAGAGTGAAGATCAGGAAGCCGAGATTGTAGACCTTGGCCCGCCCATACATGTCGGCGAGGCGCCCGAAGGTCACCACCAGCACGGAGGTCACGACCATGTAGCCCATGATCGTCCACAACAGCGTGTTGGTGTTGCCCGGATCGAGCGGATCGAGATGGATGCCGCGAAAGATCGCCGGCAGGCTGATCAGCACGATCGAGGCGTTGACGACGGCGGTCAGCATGCCGACGGTGGTATTGGACAGCACCATCCACTTGTGGCGGGGCGGCAGGGCGATATCGGTCATCGAGAACTCGGCAATCAGGGCAGGGCAGGGCAGGGGACGGGGCAGCGCGCCTTCTCGGGCCGGAAGACCAGGGTTTCGCGGGGCCGGTGCGTCCAATTACGTTGCGAACTTATAATTAGTATGCTAACGAATGGCCATGCATAAATCAACATACCTGCCGCGCGAATTTACCAGTGATCTGGTGCAGGCGGCACGCCTCTGGCGCCGGCTGACGCGGGCCGTGATGGCCCAGCACGGCATCGGCGAAGCGGGTGCCCCGCCGCTGCTGTGGATCGGCCGGCTGGGCGAGGGTGTGCGGCAGAACACTCTCGCCGAACGCATCGGCATCGAGGGCGCGTCGCTGGTGCGGGTGCTCGATGATCTGGCGGCCGCCGGCCTTGTCACCCGGGAGCCGGATCCGTCGGACCGGCGCGCCAACCTGCTCTACCTCACCGATCGCGGCCGCGAGGTCACCGCCCGCGTCGAAGTCGAGCTGCAGGCGCTTCGCGAGCGCGTCCTCGGCGGCCTCGACGCCACCGACATCGCCGCCGCCCAACGCGTCTTCGCCGCCGTCAAGGCCGCGGGCGACCAGCCGGCAGTGGCGCTCGAACCGACGGACTGACCGCTCGGAACCGCGACCGCCCAAGCGGTTATCGTCCCATCTTGAATCAACATGGGAAAGCCCGGGCCCGCACCAGCGCTGTACGCCGCGGCTCTATCGCCCCTCCCCCCTGAGGGGAGGGTGGGCAGCCGGGTGGGGGTCGTCCCGTCGGCACCGGATGGGGTGGGGGTGTTTCGTGTGACACGACGATGGCGCCACCCCCGCCTGCCTATCCCATCGCGAGCCTTGCCCGCTGCTCCATCGCCCCGAACGAGAACCGCCCGATCGGCAGGGCCGTCGCGCCGGTCGTCGCCAGGTCGGCAAGAATCTCGCCGACCACACTCGCGAACTTGAAGCCGTGCCCGGAACAGGGCGAGGCGACAATCACCCCCGGCTCGCCCGGCAGGAAGTCGATGAGGAAATCCTCGCCCGGCAGTACCGTGTAGCGGCAGGAGATGAACCGGCTGCCGGCCGGCACGACGCCGGGCAGTCGCCGCGCCATGAAGCCTTCCGTCGCCGCCCGGTCGTCGGCATTGATCGGCGGATTGGGCTGCTCGGGATCGATCGCCTCCCTGAGATGAAAATGCTTGCCGACCTTCACCCCCTCGCCAAGGTCGGGGAAGCCGAAATAGGTGCCGTCCGCATCCTCGTCGACGAGAAAGCCGGGCATCCGTCCCAAGGCCGTCGCGAGGCGGTTGCGCGAGGGGTACCATCCAACCACCTGCTTGATCGGCCGCGCATAGGGCGCCAGCGCGCCGAGCAACCCGGCGACGTATGACCCCGCCGCCACGATCACCTTCGCCACCCGGCAGCGCCCGGCCTCGCTGACCAGCGTCACCCCGCCGTCGCCCGGCTCGATTGCCGTGACGCGCTCGTTGAAATGCAGCACCGCACCATCCTCGGAGGCGAGCTTCAGCGCCGCCGTGATGGCGCGCTCCGGCGCGAGGAACCCGCCCTCCGTCTCGAACAGGCCGACATCGCCGGCCCGCATGGCGAACGCCGGATAGCGGCGCTCCACCTCGTCCGCCGCCAGCAGTTCGTGCGCAATGCCGTGCACCCGGCAGGATTCCAGCGCGCCCCCGACCACGACGCCGTCGGGCCGCCCGATCTGCAGCACCCCGGTGATCGTCATCAGCGGCTCGCCGCTTCGCACCTCGAGCGCCCGCCAGTTGGCGAATGCCCGCCGCAGCAGCGGCACATAGGCGGGATCCTCGAAATAGCCGAGCCGGATCAGCCGGCTGTCGCCATGCGAGGAGCCGCGATCATTGAGCAGCCCGAACCGCTCGATGCCGATGACCCGCACCCCGCGGGCCGCCAGTTGCTGTACCGCGTGAGCCCCCATGGCTCCAAGGCCGATCACCGCAACGTCGTAATCGATGCTCATGTCACGTCTCTTGGCTTGCGAGGGGAAAGAATGCCCTCACCGGCCCTATCGGGCCACCCACTCCCCGCAGGCGGGCGAGGGGATTGCGCGCGGCACCACGATCCTCCCCTCTCCCGCTCGCGGGAGAGGGTGCCGGCAGGCGGGTGAGGGGTCTTTGCCGCCGCACCTCCGACGCTCGGCCCCGTCCCCTCACGCATGCAGCCCCGACACGAACTGGCGGAATCGCTCCGAGCCGCCGCCGCCGAAGACCGCATCGGGCGTCCCGTCGGCGTCGACCACGCCCTCGTTGAGGAACACCACGCGGTTGGACACGGTGCGGGCAAAACCCATTTCGTGCGTCACCACCAGCATGGTGCGGCCCTCTTCGGCCAGCGCCCGCAGCACCCGCAGCACTTCGCCGACCAGTTCCGGATCGAGCGCCGAGGTCGGCTCGTCGAACAGCATGACTTTCGGCCGCATCGCCAGTGCCCGGGCGATCGCGGCGCGCTGCTGCTGTCCGCCTGACAGATGGGCGGGGTAGAAATTGCGCTTGTCGGCGATGCCCACCTTGTCGAGCAGCGCCTCGGCCTCGGCCACGCATTCCGCCTTCGGGCGGTGCAGCACGTGCACCGGGCCTTCGATGACGTTCTGCAGAATCGTCATATGGCTCCACAGGTTGAAGCTCTGGAACACCATGCCGAGTTCGGTGCGAATGCGATCGACCTGGCCCCGGTCCGCCGGCTCCTGGCCGCCGCCGCGCTTTGCCCGCATGGCGATGGTCTCGCCCGCGACCGTCACTGTCCCGGCGTCGGGGATTTCCAGCAGGTTGATGCAGCGCAGGAACGTGCTCTTGCCCGAGCCGCTGGCCCCGAGAATCGAAATCACGTCGCCTTCTTGCGCATCGAGCGAAATGCCCTTGAGCACTTCGACCCCGGCATAGGCCTTGTGGATGCCGACAACCGAAAGAGCGGGGGTTTCGGTCATTTCGGTACCTCGGGAAGCTGGATCGGACCCGCGGCGTAGGCCGGCGGGGCCCCGGGCGTAACTGTCGGCCGCACCCGCAGATGGGGCGAAATGCGGTGTTCGAGCAGCACCAGCAGCCGGATGATGATGAAATTCAGCACCAGGTAGATCAGCGCCGCGCAGATGAACACCTCGAAGGTGCGGTAGGTGTGCGAGATGATGCGCTGCGCCACCCCGGTCACTTCCCACACCGTGACGAGGCTGGCGAGCGCCGTCGATTTCATCATCAGCACGATTTCAGTCGAATAGGCGGGCAGCGCCTGCCGCAGCGCGTTGGGCGCGATGATGCGGCGGAAGAGCGTGAAGCCCGACATGCCGATGGCGCGCGCCGCCTCGATCTCGCGGCCCGGCACCGCCTGCAGGCCGCCGCGCCAGATTTCCGCGGTGTAGCCGCCGGTGCACAGCGCCAGCGAGATCACGGCCGAATTGAACGGGTCGCGCAGCACCGGCCAGAAGATGCTCTGGCGCACTTCGATGAACTGGCTGAGCCCGTAATAGAGCAGGAACATCTGGATCAGCAGCGGCGAGCCGCGAAACACGAAGATGTAGGCGGCCGCCAGCCGTTCGATCGGCCACACCCCGCACACCCGCCCCCAGGTGACGAAGCAGGAGATCACCCCGCCGATCGAGATGGCGGAAAACCACAGCGCCAGCGTCAGCGGCGTCACCGCCAGCAACTGCCCCATAGTGTCGGCGAGGAACGCGAAATCCATCAGCCGCGTCCCAGGCCGCTGCGAAAACTCTTCGCCACGCGCTTTTCGGCGGCCCCGAACACCCGATCGGAAAGCGTCGTGAGGATCAGGTAGAGCGCCCCGCCGGCGATGTAGAAGGTGAAATAGAGCCGGGTCGAGCCGGCCGCCACCTGGCTGTTGCGCATCAGTTCGGCGAGGCCGGTGACCGAGATCAGCGCCGAATCCTTGAGGCTGAGCTGCCACACATTGCCGAGGCCCGGCAGCGAGAACCGCATTACCTGTGGGGCGACGATGCGCCGGAACCTGAGCCAGCGCGACATGCCGATGGCCCGCGCTGCCTCGATCTCGCCCGCCGATACCGCGAGGAACGAGCCGCGGTAGACTTCCGCCTGGTAGGAGGCCGAGATCAGCCCCACCCCGATGGCGCCGGCGGCAAAGGCCGGCAGGCCGATGAAGCCGTGTGCGCCGAACAGCGATCCGACCCACGACACCCCGCGCGAGCCGCCGAAATAGATGAGATAGATGATCAGCAGTTCCGGCACGCCGCGGAACACCGTGGTGTAGGCATCCCCGAGCAGCCGCGGCAGCCAGTTGGTGGCGAGCTTGCCCCAGGCGACCAGCGCTCCGATCACTGCCCCGACGGCGAGCGCCGTCAGCGTCACCGCCAGCGTCATCAACGAGCCGAGCAGCAGCAGGCCGCCCCAGCCGCCCTCGCCGAAGCCGAGCGCCGAAAGGCCGCTCATGGCGGCGACAGGGCGGGGTAGGGCGGACACGGCGTTGGATTTGATCGCCGTGTCATTCCCGCGAAGGCGGGAATCTCGGTTTCAAGGTCAGCCCGGTACCCGTCCGCAAACTGAGATCCCCACCTTCGCGGGAATGACACGGTGATATGGGTCGGGCTCAATTCTGCTGCGCCTCTGCTGGGAACGACCGGGCCAAGGGCCTCAGCCCCGGTCCGGTCGGTTGGGCTCAACGTCTTACGGGGCGACGTTGATCTTGAACCACTTCTGGCTCAGCTTCTCGATCGTCCCATCGGCCAGCGCCGCCTTGATCGCGTCGTCGAACATCGCCTTGAGGTCGGCATCGGACTGCCTGAGGCCGACACCCTGGCCCGGGCCCCAGATGCCGCCGCCGAACTGCGGGCCGGTATATTCGAGGCTCTCATTGCCCGGCGCCGAGAACGCCGCCTGCTCGGCTGTCGCGTCGTCGAAGCCGGCATCGATGCGGCCGGCCACGAGGTCGAGATCGCGCTCGCTGGTGGTCTTGTATTCGCGGATGGTGGCCACGTCCTTGAAGTTCTCGTCGAGGAACTTGGTGTAGACGGTTGCCGTCTGCACGCCGATCGTCTTGCCCTTGAACTGATCCTTGATCGGGGCCGCGGCCGCCTTGGCTTCCGCCGCGTCGCCGGAGATCTTCACTACGGTGCCGGTGCCCGGCAGCTTGGCGAGCGAGCTCCCCTTGACCGTTTCGAAGCCCGCCGGGGTATTGGCGTAGGGGATCGAGAAGGCGATCACCTTCTGGCGCTCCGGCGTGATCGACAGCGAATCCATCACCGCGTCGAACTTGTTGGAGTTCAGCCCCTCGATGATCGAGTCGAAGTCCGACGCCACGATCTTGCACGTCACCTTCATATGCGCGCACATGACCGCGGCGAGGTCCGCCTCGAACCCCCCGATGGTGCCGTCCGGATTGGTCAGGTTCCACGGCGGGTAGGCGCCTTCCATGGCGATGGTCACGCCCGTGGTCGCCCAATCCTTGGCGGTGGCGGGCAGGGCGCCGAACGCCGTGGCAGCCAGCAGGCCGCAGGCGATGATCTTGGCAAATTGCATTGGAGTCTCCCTTGACGATTACACCGGGCTTAAGGCGCCGGAGTTCTGGGGGCTAGAAAGCACGACGGTGAAACGAGCGTCAAACAATCTGTCGCAAACCGGTCGAGATTCACCGCGTGCTGCGCGCTTTGGGCGCATCGCCAGCCTTGCCGGGGCAGTTCGGACGGCGCGTTGATGGCGGATGTCAGCCTCTCGGCGCGTCGGCCGGACCGTCGACATAGCGCCGCTGGTAGCGACCGAGGCGCAGCCCGGTCAGCAGTTCGTAGCCGATGGTGCCGGCAACTTCCGCCGCATCGTCGACACTGATCGTCGTGCCGAGAATCTCGGCCATTTCCCCGGGCACCGGGAGCTGGCCGCCCAGATCGGTGATGTCGACGGTCACCAGATCCATCGACACCCGCCCGATGACCGGCAGCAGCTTGCCGCGGATCGCCACCTTGGCGCCCGGATGGGTATTGCTCCCCGACAGCGCCCGCATGAAGCCGTCGGCATAGCCGATCGCGAGCACCGCGATCTGGCTGTCGCGCGCCAGCGCGTAGCTCGCGCCATACCCGACGGATTCACCGGTGCGGGCTTCCTTGACCATCAGGATCGGCGCTTCGAGGGTCACCACCCGCGACATCGGGTTACGCCGCCCGTTGACCGCCCGCCCGCCATAGAGCGCCACCCCCGGCCGCACCATCTGGAAGTGAAAATCGCGGCCGGTCATCAACCCCGCCGAATTGGCAAGCGAGGCCGGAATATTGGGGAAATGCCCCATCAGCGACTGGAACAGCGCCAGTTGCACCCGGTTCAGTTCGTGGCTCGGCTGGTCGGCGCAGGCGAGGTGGCTCATGATCATCTGCGGCGCAAAGCCCAGCTCGCCGATGCGCCCGCTGACGATCTCGGTCTCGCTCAGCCGCATGCCGAGCCGGTTCATGCCGGTGTCGAAATGCAGCGCCGCCGGCAGTGCCTCGTTGCGGCTGAGGCACAGCGCCAGCCATTCCTCCAGCATGCCGAGCGAGGACAGGCACGGCATCAGCCGTTCGGCGACATAGGTGTCGCCGGCGCCCGGAAACAGCCCGTCGAGGATGAAGATGTGGGCATCGGGCAGGGCGCCCCGCACCGCCAGCCCCTCGTCGACCGTCGCGGTGAAGAAGAACCGCGCCCCCGCCGCATAGAACGCTTCGCTCGCTGCCACGATGCCCGTGCCATAGGCATCGCCCTTCACCACCGCACCACACAGTGCCCCGGCGCTGACATGTTCGAGGGCGCGCCAATTGCGCGCCAGGGCAGCAAGATCGACGGTCAGCCGTGGCCCCAGCCCGGCAGAGGGGAGTCTCAGCATCCCTATTCCATCCGCTCCGGCAGGTAGTCTTCCCGCGCCAGGTTCGAGAAGCGTGTCAAATTGGCCTCGAACTGCAGCTGTACCGTCCCCGTCGGTCCGTGACGCTGCTTGCCGATGATCACCTCGGCCCGACCATGCACCTTTTCCATCTCGCCTTGCCAGGCCAGATGTTCGGGCGTGCCTTCCCGTGGTTCCTTGTTCTTCAGGTAATACTCCTCGCGGAAGATGAACAGCACCACGTCGGCGTCTTGCTCGATGGACCCCGATTCGCGCAAGTCGGAGAGCTGCGGATGCTTGTCGTCGCGCGACTCTACCTGCCGGCTCAACTGGCTGAGGGCGATGATCGGCACCTCCAGCTCCTTGGCCAGCGCCTTGAGCGTGGTGGTGATCTCGGTGAGTTCCTGCACGCGGTTCTCGTTGGCCTTCTTGGACGAGCCGGAGAGCAGCTGCAGATAGTCGATGATCAAGAGGTCGAGCCCCTTCTGCCGTTTCAGCCGACGCGCCCGCGCGGCAAGCTGCGACACGGCAAGACCACCGGTATCGTCGATATAGAGCGGAATCTGCGCCAGCAGCGCCGAGGTGTCGACGAGGTGCGAGAACTGGCTCTCATGGATGTTGCCGCGCCGGATATCGGAGGACGAGATCTCCGCCTGTTCGGCCAGCATACGGGTGGCGAGCTGTTCGGCGCTCATTTCGAGGCTGAAGAAGCCGACGATGCCGCCATCCTCGGTCTTGCGGTGCCCGTCCGGGGTGGTCGAGCCCTTCCAGTTCCGGGCGACGTGGAAGGCGATGTTGGTGGCGAGCGAGCTTTTCCCCATCGCCGGGCGTGCCGCAAGGATGATCAGGTCGCTGCGCTGCAGGCCGCCCATCAGCCGGTCGAGATCGGTGAGGCCGGTTGAGGTGCCCGATAGGGTACCGTCGCGCTTGAACGCCTCGGCCGCCATCTCGATGGCTGCCGCCGTCGCCGAATTGAAAGACTGGAAGCCGCCGTCATAGCGGCCTTTCTCGGCCAGCTCGAACAACTGCTTTTCGGCGCCCTCGATCTGCAGCGGCGCGGTTTCCTCGACATCCGCGCCATAGGCGGTCGCGACCATCTCCTCGCCGATCTCGATCAGCCGGCGCCGGATCGACAGGTCGTAAATGGTTTGCCCGTAATCGGCGGCGTTGAGGATAGTGGTCGCCTCAGCGGCGACGCGCGCCAGGTATTGCGACATGGTCACGTCGGCCAGCAGGCTTTCCGGCAGGAAGGTCTTCACCGTCACCGGCGTCGCCGTCTTGCCGGCGCGCACGATCTTGCTGATCACCTCGAAGATTTCGCGGTGCACCGGCTCGTAGAAATGCTCGGCGAGCAGGAAATCCGAAACCCGGTAAAACGCCTCGTTGTTGACCAGGATAGCGCCCAGCAACGCCTGTTCCGCCTCCACGTTCTGTGGGGCCAGACGAAAGCTCTTTTCCTCGTCCGAGCGTAGGCGGTGGACGTTTTCGGCCATGGCGCTTGAGTCTTCCCCTCTCCTCTTTAACGTTCTCTTAACCCCGTGCGCCGCTGGCACAAGGGTGAGCCATGCGGCGCCGAGAATCGCAGTGCAGAGTCGACATTAGCGGGGAAAAAGTCCGCAGCAAGACTGTCCGCCCCTTCGCTTCCGAACCGAATCAGGGGTCGGCAAAAAACAAAGGCCGGGTTGCCCCGGCCTTTGCCAAACTCGTATCGGGCGACCGCTTATTCCGCGTCGGCTTCCTGGGCGGCCGAGCCGGCCTCGGCCTGGCCTTCGGCGAATTCGGCGGCGGCTTCCTCGTCGAAGGTCGGGACGGTGAGGTCTTCGCCCTTCGCCTGCCGCTCGGCTTCGTCCTCGGAGCGCGCCACGTTGACGGTGATCGTCACGGCGACTTCCGCGTGCAGGTTGAGCGGCACGACATGCAGACCGACCGTCTTGATCGGGTCCATCAAATTGACCTGCGACCGCGACACGGTGAAGCCATCGGCCGACAGGGCGTCGGCGACATCGCGGGAGCTGACCGAGCCGTAGAGCTGGCCGGTTTCCCCGGCCTGCCGGATCATCACCACCGACTTGCCGTTGAGCCCGGCGGCGACGCCCGCCGCGGCCTCGCGACGTTCCTGGTTGCGCTGTTCGATGAGATGGCGCTCGGCCTCGAAGCGTTTGCGGTTGGCTTCGGTGGCGCGCAGCGCCTTGTTCTGCGGCAGCAGGAAGTTCCGGGCGAAGCCGTCCTTCACCACCACTTCGTCCCCGATGTGGCCCATCCGGCCAACGCGCTCGAGCAGAATGACTTTCATTGCTTTTTCCTTGGGCTGTCCCGTCGGAAGGACGGTTAGGGGCGCCGGCCCATCCGGCGCCTCAACGCGATGAACCGGTTCAGTTCACCGCATACGGCATGATGCCGATGAAGCGAGCGCGCTTGATCGCCTGGGCGAGCTCGCGCTGCTTCAGCGCCGAAACGGCGGTGATGCGCGACGGCACGATCTTGCCGCGCTCGGAGACGTAGCGCTGCAGCAAGCGCACATCCTTGTAGTCGATCTTGGGGGCATTGGGGCCCGAGAACGGGCAGGTCTTGCGCCGGCGCTGGAACGGACGGCGGGCCTGCGAAGTGGTGAGGTCACGAATAGCCATGGCTTAAAACTCCTGGATCTCAGAACCGGCGCGGGCGGCGTTCGCCGCCAAAGCGGTCGCCGCGGTCCGGACGTCCGCCGCGATCGCCGTCGCGGTCGTCACGGTCACGCTTCTGCATCATCGCCGAGGGGCCTTCCTCGAGCTCGTCGACCCGGATGGTCAGGAAGCGCAGGATGTCTTCGTTGATGCGCATCTGGCGCTCCATCTCGGCCACCGCGGTGTGCGGGGCATCGATGTTGAGCAGCGAATAATGCGCCTTGCGGTTCTTGCGGATGCGGTAGCTGAGGGTCTTGACGCCCCAGTACTCGTTCTTGGTGACCTTGCCGCCATTATTGGTCAGGATTTCGGTGAGGGCGGTGGTCAGTTCCTCGACCTGCTGCGCGGAAACGTCCTGCCGCGCCAGAAAGATATGCTCGTAGAGGGCCATTGATAGCCTTCCTCCGTGAGGGTTTCACTCTGCATCGCCGGCGCGGAGCCTCTCTGAAGCCGGGAAGGCAACAAAGCAGTCTTCTAAAGAGCGGGAACACGGGAGGACGGGATTTTCACCCTGCCGCACCTTGCCCTGAAGCAAAGCACAACCCTCCGTTCAGCCCCCGGCCAAACGAATGCGAGGCGGTCAATAGGCGGAAACGCACGGAAACGCAAGGGCGGCGTCAATTGTGCACCTTGGCCGCCCTTCCTAGGCGGTCCGCCGCGCTGTGAAGGCGGCGGTCGCGGGTCCAGAGCCGGCAATCGGGGGTAATGAAGGAAGACGCGAGCAGGTGGGCGTCGATATAGCCGATGCCGGTTCCATGGAGCCGGTGCGCTTCGATGAAATTCAGTACTTCGCTATCCTCGGCAATGTAGGCCACGGTCAAATCGTCCAGTTGATCCAGCACCTTGCGACGGTCATGCAGGCTGCCGACCGCCAGTTCGCCGATGACAAACGGATGAACCAGGGCCTGTTGCCGGGCCAGCAGATCGTCGAGTACGGCGTTGGACGAGCGGAAATGATCGATCCAGATTGAAGCGTCTACCAGGATCATTCCGGGTCCGACCGACGCCTCGGAATGTCCTTCAGATCGGGCATGGTTCCCCCGAGCGCCGCCAGCCGTCGCCCCGCCTCGCGGGCGATCAGCGACTTGAGCGCTTCCCGCACGATTGCCGATTTTTCCGTAAGACCGGTATAGGCGGCGGCCTTTGCTACGAGCTCGTCATCGAGATTCAACGTCGTCCGCATTTTCAGCACTCCTGCCACATCAAAAATAGCATCGAATGATGCGCCTTTCAATGCATGCCTCGCTTGACTTTGCACCGAGCCCATAGCACCAGCGCAAAACTGGACGCCACGCGGCGGCCGGCTTAGCTTGCCGCGAAGCGGAGGACACCATGACCATACGTGCGTTCACCTTTCCCGGGCAGGGCAGCCAGACCGTTGGCATGGGCAAGGAGTTGGCGGCGGTATTTCCCGAGGCGCGGGCCGTGTTCGACGAGGTCGACGCGGCGCTCGGCCAGAAGCTTTCCGCCCTCATGTTCGACGGCCCCGACGACACCCTGCGGCTGACGGAAAATGCCCAGCCGGCGCTGATGGCCGTGTCGCTGGCGGTAGTGCGGGTGCTGGCGAGCCGGGGCGTCAGCCTGAAGGAGCACGCCGCTTACGTCGCCGGCCACTCGCTCGGCGAATACTCGGCGCTCTGCGCCGCGGGTGCCTTTACCCTTGCCGATACCGCCCGCCTGCTGCGCATTCGCGGCCAGGCGATGCAGCAGGCGGTGCCGGTGGGGCAGGGGGCGATGGCCGCTATCCTCGGCCTTGATCTGCCCACCGTCGAACGCGCCGCCGCCGATGCGAGCGACGGCGAGGTCTGCGCCGTCGCCAACGACAACGCGCCCGGCCAGGTGGTGATCTCCGGCCATCTCGCAGCCGTCACTCGCGCCATCGAGCTGTGCAAGGCCGCCGGCGCCAAGCGCGCGCTGCCGCTGCCGGTGAGCGCCCCCTTCCACTGCGCCCTGATGCGCCCGGCCGCCGACGCCATGGCGGAAGCCCTCGATCGCGTCGCCATGCAGGCGCCGGCGGTGCCGCTGGTCGCCAATGTCACGGCGCGCCCGATCACCGACCCCGCCGAAATCCGCCGCCATCTGGTTGAGCAGGTCACCGGCATGGTGCGCTGGACCGAAAGCGTGCACTGGCTGACCACCGCCGGCGGCGTCACGCAATTGCTCGAGCTCGGCACCGGCAAGGTGCTGTCGGGCCTCGCCAAGCGCATCGCGCCCGAGGCGACGGCAAGCTCGCTCGGGGCGCCGGCCGACATCGAGGCGTTCGTGGCGGCCGTCAATGCGTGAAGCGCGGGTCCGTCGAGGCCCGCTGCGCGGGCACCACAGGATGAGGTCGTGGCAGCAAAATCCGGACCTCATGGTGAGGCGGGAGCGCAGCGACCCTCGAACCATGGGCGACACGCGCCATCACGGCCGCAATTGAATCAGTGTCTTACCGGGAGCCGATAGATGTTTGATCTGACTGGCAAACGTGCCCTCGTCACCGGCGCTTCGGGCGGCATCGGGAGCGAGATCGCCAAGGCCCTCGCGGCGGCCGGCGCCAGCGTTGCGCTGTCGGGGACCCGGCTCGGCGCGCTCGAGGCAGTTGCCGCCGAGCTTGGCGGCAACCCGCCCGTCCTGCCGTGCAACCTGTCGGACCTCGATGCCGTCGACAAGCTGGTGCCGGCCGCCGAAGCCGCTTTGGGCGGCCTCGACATCCTCGTCAACAATGCCGGCATGACCCGCGACAACCTCTTCATGCGCATGAAGAACGAGGAGTGGGACGAAGTGCTGGCGGTCAACCTCACTGCCGCCTTCCACCTCACCCGCGCCGTGCTGCGGCCGATGATGAAGCAGCGTTTCGGCCGCATCATCAATATCTCCTCGGTCGTCGGCATTACCGGCAATCCGGGGCAGGGCAACTACGCCGCCAGCAAGGCCGGCCTCATCGGCATGGGCAAGGCGCTGGCGCAGGA
>Ga0207705_10001848_pt1 | contig 16642 bp, 17 predicted proteins | sample KBSC13metaG_FD_184314 | JGI IMG/M metagenome (GOLD analysis project Ga0207705, IMG submission 184314) | Corn rhizosphere microbial communities from Kellogg Biological Station, Michigan, USA - KBS C1-3 metaG (SPAdes) (version 2) | ecosystem: Host-associated > Plants > Roots > Rhizosphere > Soil ...
CAAACGGGTCGGCTTCTTCGTCAACCACGACCTCGCGGGCTACGAGGTGCCCGTGCACGCCGACATCCCGCACCAGGAAGTGATCTTCCTCGACGAGACTGACCCGATGGCGTCGCCGATGAAGGCGAAGGGCGTCGGCGAGCTGGGCATCTGCGGCGTGGCGGCCGCGGTGGCGAACGCCATCTACAACGCGACTGGCGTGCGTGTGCGCGACTACCCCGTCACGCTCGACAAACTGCTGCCGGGGATGCCCGCCGATAACGGTTAGAATGAAGGAGGCCGAGGAAGCGCTGCGCGCGAGCGCGATGCGGTTCCGGCGCCTGGCCGAATCGAACGTCGTCGGCATCGTGCGCTACCGCATGGACGGCAGCCTGATCGACGCCAACCAGGCTTTCCTCGACATGCTGGGCTTTACCCGCGAGGAGTTCGAGCGCGATGGCCTCCATTCGCGCATGGTGACGCCGCCGGAATGGCAAGCCGCGACGGCGCGCGTGCGCTTAGGCAAGCGCCGCGTGCACGAGGGTGTCGAGCCGGTTGCCGTCGGCGCACAGGGCGGTGCCGGCCGCGAAATCCGCCTCCTGCGCGAGGCGCGTGAGAACGGACCCGCTGGGCATCTCCAGCGCCACGCGCGCACCCCGTTCCCAGGCATGGCGCAGCGTGTCGGCCCACAGCACGGGCCGCGCCATGTTCCCGGCAAGGTCGGCGACGATGCGGTCGGCGTCGAATACGGCGCGCGCGCCGCTGCTGCTGATCCAGGTGATCCGGGGACGCTTGCGCGCCACCTGCGCGGCGGCGCAGGCCAGCGTGCGCGCCTGGTCGTCCAGCAGCGCGCAGTGCGACGGCACCGCCACGGCCAGGCGTTCCGCGCGGCTGGCGCCATGGGCCAGCGCCAGTGCGGCGGCGGCATCCAGCGCGGCGGTTCGACCCGCGACGACCAGCTGGCGTGGGGCGTTCAGGTTGGCCAGGTAGACGGGCGTATCCGGCCCGTGGACCTGCGCGAGCAGCGGTTCCAGCTGCTGGCGCGTGAGGCCGCCGATCGCGGTCATGCCGTAACCGGACGGGTAGGCGTCCTCCATCAGCCGGGCGCGCAGTTCGACGAGGCGCACGGCATCCGCGAAATCGAGCACGCCCGCGGCCACGGCGGCCGGCCACGCGCCGATCGACAGGCCGGCGACCATGCCAGGGGCGGCACCCTCGGCCGCGAGCACGCGCGCGAACGCGACGCCCGCGACGAGCAGCGCCAGCTGCACGGCGACGGTGGAGCGCAGCGCTGCGGCATCGTCCAGCGCGAGCACGTCGCGCCCGAGCGCCGCGGTCGCCTCGAGCAGCGTACGCGCCGTCTCCGGGTGATCGGGCAGCGCGTGCAGCATGCCGGGCTTCTGCGCGCCCTGGCCGGGAAAGGTGAACAATACGCTCATGTGGCCTCCCAGGGATCTGCGACGAGGCGCGGGCCGGTGTCGGTTTTCAGCAGCACGCCGTCGCCCCTCACGTATTCCGCCAGCGCGAAGCCGCCCATGCCCGTGTCCACCTGCAGGTCGATGCGGCAGGACTGCCGCTCCAGCAGTGCGGCCAGCGCGCCCAGCGTGACCTCCGATGGACGGCGCGGCAGCCGCACGAGCAGGTCGAGGTCACTGGCCGCGCGCAGCACCGGCAGGCCGCAGGCGAGCCAGTAGCCGGCGCCGCCGGCCGGGCCCCAGTCGACGTCGAGCGCGTCCAGGCGGGGTGCCAGCGCGTGCAGTGCCGTGATGCAGGGCGGGACGTCGCCGCCTGGCCGCGCGGGCAGCCGCTGCGCCAGCATCCGCGGGGTGACGATGTCGGCCACGTCGGCGAGCGCGATGAAGCCCTTGCAGCGTTCGTTGCGGTGCAGCCCGCGGGCGCCGACCGCGGCGATGCCGGGCGCGGTGGCTTCGCGCCGCACGACGAGCGGCGCCCGCGCATCCAGCCAGCCCGGACGCGCATCGGCGGCCAGGAACGCGTCCGGGCCGCGCGGGAACAGCAGGTCGTGCGGCCGGACCATGTCAGCCCACCAGTGCGCGGGTCGCGAAGAACAGCAGCGACGGCCCGAGCAGGCAGCCGAGGCCCGTGTGGAACGTGGCGACGAGCGCGCCGTAGGGGACGAGGCGGCGGTCGGTTGCCGCGAGGCCGGCGGAGACGCCGCTGACCGTGCCCGCGAGGCCGCCGAACACCATCGCCGACCGGGGCGTGGAGAGGCGCAGGAAGCGCGCCGCCATCGGCGTGCCGACCATGACCATGATCGCCTTGACGAGGCCAGTGGCGATCGACAGCGCCATGATCTCCGAGCTGGCGCCGATCGCGGCGCCCGTGACCGGACCGACGATGTAGGTGACGGCACCGGCGCCGATCGTCGTCATGCTGACGGCGTCGCGGTAGCCGAACGCCCATGCCACGCTGGCCCCGACGACGAATGGCAGCAGGGTGCCGAGGACCAGGGCGAGGGCGCCCACGAGGCCGGCCTTCTTCGCTTCCACGACCTGCACTTCGAACGCGGTGGCGACGATGGCGAAGTCGCGCAGCATGGCGCCGCCCATCAGGCCGACGCCGGCGAACAGCGAGACGTCGGCGAGGCCGTTCTTGCCGCCGGTCTGGATGCCGCCCCAGTAGGCGAGGCCCAGGCCGATCAGGATGGCGATGGCGGAGCCGTGCACACGGCCCAGGGTGAGGCGGCGCGACATCTGCATCGACACGGCCATCACCAGGCCCACGAGGGCGAAGGCGAGTACGAGGCCGTTGTGCTTGACGGTCTTTTCCAGGAGTTCGAGCATGATGGCCTCCTCAGGCGCGTTGCGTGGCGGCGCGTTCGGCGGCATCCGGCTCGGTGCCGGGTGCCGGGCGTTCGCCGCGGTTGATCAGGGAAATGCAGCCGGCGCAGGCGAGCACCGCGCCGAGCGCGGCGAGCAGGGCGACGGGGCCGCCGCGCAGGGCCGCCACGACGTTCTGCTGCGCGGCCATCGCGACGACGACGGGGATGTACATCGCGCCCCAGAAGCCAACGCCCATCTCGGTCTGCGGCGGCATCAGGCCGCGCTTGTGCAGCCACAGGCGCGCGCAGATCAGCAGGATCATGGCGATGCCGACCCCGCCGACGTTGGTCTTGGCACCCAGCAGCGTCCCGAGCAGGTCGCCCAGGAAGATGCCGAGCAGGTGGCATATCGCCAGCAATGCGGTTCCGTAGATAATCATGTCTGTCTCCTCTTTGTCCGGGGAAAAGTGACCGGCCGTGTGGTGTTGTTGTTGCGACCGGGGTACCGCGATGTTTTATTTAGTCGGCGTCCTCCCATTGTGCTGCGAGCAGCTCGCGCACCCTGCGCGAGGCACCGCGGTGTTCACCCCGCAGGCGGCGCTCCAGGCCGCGGCGCGGGTCGCCCTCGATGTCCGCCAGCGCCGCCTCCAGCGCGCCGTGGACGAGGGCGATGTCCTGCTCGTCCGGCAGTGCGAGATTCGTCAGCGGCAGGATCTGGTCCAGGATGCCGAGCGACGCGAAGCTCCTGAGGTCGTAGGCCATCGGTGGCACGCTGGCCGCCAGCTTTTCCAGTGCTTCCACCGAGCGCAAGGTGACGCGCGCGGCGGACGCCTTGCCCATCGCGTGCACGGCGACGGCCGGATCGTCCAGTGCGATGAGGCGGTCGGCCTGGTAGCCGTGCGCGAGGAACGCGCCGGACATCGCGAGGCCGACGATCAGCCCGATCACGGGGTGCCCGGCCTGGCGCGCATCGGCGTATGCCGCCACGGCGCCGGCCAGCGCCTGGTGGATGCCGTACGCCTCCTCGCGCCGGCCGTACGCCTGGCTCGGAACGTCGATGACGGCGACGATAGCCCGCTTGTCGTCCGTGTCCGCATCCAGCGCGATGACCTCGCGCACGGCGCTGGCGAGGCGCCAGCCTTCGACGAGGCCGACTTCGCCGTTGCGGGCGCGCGGGAACGCGTTGTCCGGGTCGGGCACGACGGCGATGTAGCGGGCGGGCCGGCCGGCCAGGATGGCGTCGCAGGCGTGCACCGTGGTCCAGTCGTGCGCGGGGTGGGCGCTGCCCGTGAGCAGGCGCAGCCACATGGCGCCGCGCGAGGCGTGATTCGTGTTCGCTGCCATCATTCCAGTCCTTTCGAGTAGAGGTCGCGCACGTCCTGTGCGGTGGCCTGGCGCGTCGTGTCGACGCGTTCCAGGCAGGCGAGGAAGTCGGCGGCGCGGTCGCTGCGGTGCACGGCGGGCAGGCCGCGCGCGAACAGGTCGACGAGGGTCGCGCGCACGGCGGCCGTGTCGTCGTCCACACAGGCGTCGGCCAGGCGGGCCGCGACGCGCTGCTCGCCGCCGGTCAGGCCCCAGATCAGGGCGCGCTGGCGGGAATCGAATTCGGCGGCACCCGCCTCCTGCTCGATGACCTGTGGTCCGTTCAGGCCGAGCCGGGCTTCACGCGTCATCACGAACCAGGAGCACAGGCCGGCCGCGATCGACATGCCGCCATAGCAGCCCACGCTGCCCGCGCTGACGCCGATGACGGGCACGTGGCGGCGCAGCGCGACGATGGCGGACTGGATCTCGGCGATGCCGGCCAGGCCCAGGTTCGCTTCCTGCAGGCGCACGCCGCCCGTCTCGAACACGATCACCGCCTGCGTGGGGATGCCCCGCTCATGGTCGCGCAGTGCGAGTTCCAGCGCGCCGGCGATCTTGGCGGCGCCGATCTCGCCCATGCTGCCGCCCTGGAAAGCCCCTTCGATCGCGAGGACGACGGTCGGTCGACCGTCGAGCCGGCCCTTGGCGACGATGACGCCGTCGTCGGCCTGCGTGACGAGGTGCTGCATGGCGAGCCACGGCGAATGCAGGCGCTCGAACGGGCCGGCGAGCTCGCGCATCGTGCCCGCATCGAGCAGCGCCTGGGCGCGGCTGCGCGCGCCGCGTTCGATGAAGCTGTCGCGTCCGAGTAGTTGTTCGACGCTCATGGCTTGCCTCCGTTGTTCGTGGCCTGTTCGTACGCCTGCTCGATGCGCATGCGCACGACACCCGGCGTGGCGCCGTTGTCGTTGATCTCGATGCGCGCCGCCGGCAGGTCGCCCGTGCCGAACACCCGTTCCAGCAATGCGTTCCAGGTGGCGCCGTAGCCGTCCACGGACGTCTGTACGGCGATCGTCGTGCGGCCGGCGGTGCCCGGCTCCAGCAGCACTTCCAGGTCGCCGGAGCTGACGACGCCGCAGACGGTGCGTCCCGGCGCCGGCTGGCCGGCCGCGAATTCGTAATCCAGTCTTTCCATGATGGTTCAGTCTCCTCGTTGGATCCGGTCCAGCAGCAGCGCAGCCGCCAGCAGGTCGGCGGCGCCGCCGGGCGATACGTGCAGCCTGCGCATGCCGCGTTCGAGCGCATCGAATGCGCGCCGGCCGTTGCTCGTGGCGATGCCGCCGACGGCCAGCACGCGGCGCGCGCCATGCTGCACGGCGGCCAGCGCCTTGCGCCCGCCGCGCGCCAGCAGGCAGGTGTCGTCCAGGGTTGCCATCACGGCGAGCAGGGCGTTCACGCGGGCGTGGTGTTCGGCGTCGCCGCGCACCCGCGCCAGCGCCAGCATCGGCAGCGCGTGTTCGACCACGTGCGGGAAGCCGGCGCGGGCCTGGCCGCGGGCGCCGCCGACGCCGTGTTCGATGCACGCCTGCTCACCCTTGTGGCCCGTGCGCAGCGGCGCGCCGGGGTCGGTAATGGCGGCCAGGCGACCGGCATGCGCGGAAATGGTGGCGGCGTCGTCGCGCGCCGACGCGGCGGCCGCCGTCACGAGCAGGCCGAGCGCCCAGATCGCGCCGCGGTGCGTGTTGACGCCGCCACTGGCCGCCATCATCCGCTGTTCCGCGTCACGGCCGATAGCGCCGATCCGGCGGCGCAGCACCGGCGCGTCGTGCGCATCCTGCTGGCCGGCCAGCGCCATCTGCTCGAACGCGGGACGCAGCGCGCAAGCCGAGGCGCACATCAGCGGCCACGAAAGATCGCGGTGGGCGCCGCTGCCGCGCAGGTCGACGAGGCCCGGCTTCGGCGTCAGCATCGCTTCGTCGACGAGGGCGGCGACGGCGTGGTCGGCCAGCCGGCGCGCGACGTCGGTTGCCGGGATGAGGATGGGATCGCGCGCCGTCATCACCAGCTCCTGAATTTGGCCGGGGGTTCGTACAGGCCGCCGGACCAGTCGACCAGCTCGGCGATGCTCTTCGCCGCCAGCAGCGAGCGGGTGGCGTCGGCGCGGCGCACGCCCATGTCTTCCGGCAGCGCGATAAGGCCTTCGGACCGCATCCGGGCCGTCTGTTTCGGGTCGTGGGTGAGGCCGATCGGCGTCACGCCCGCGACGGCCGCCAGCATCGCCTTTCTCTCTTCCAGCGAGCGTGCCTTGTACAGGTAGGCGATACCTTCTTCCGTCAGCACGTGCGTGACGTCGTCGCCATAGATCATCACGGGCGCCAGCGGCATGCCGGACGTCTTGCCGACTTCCACGGCGTCGAGCGATTCGACGATCGTGGGCTGGCTGCCGTCCTGGAAGGTCTCGACCATCTGCACGACCAGCTTCTTGCCGCGTGCCAGGGGATCGTCCGTCTCGACGAGGTCGAGCCAGGCGGGCGTCGCGTGGCGGCGGCCATGCGGATCGTGGCCCATGTTCGGGGCGCCGCCGAAGCCGGTGAGGCGGCCGTGCGTGACCGTCGACGAGTTGCCCAGGCCATCCATCTGCAGGGTGGAGCCGATGAACAGGTCGACGGCATACTGGCCCGCCAGCTGGCAGAACGCGCGGTTGGAACGCATCGAGCCGTCGCGGCCGATGAAGAACACGTCGGGTCGCGCCGCCGTGTAGTTTTCCATGCCCAGCTCGGCGCCGAAGCAGTGCACGCTCTCGACCCAGCCCGATTCGATGGCGGGGATCAAGGTGGGGTGCGGGTTCAGCGTCCAGTTGCGGCAGATCTTGCCCTTCAGGCCGAGTTGCGCGCCATAGGTCGGCAGCAGCAGTTCGATGGCCGCCGTGTTGAAGCCGATGCCGTGGTTCAGCGACTGCACGTTGTGGCGTTCGTAGACGCCGCGGATCGCCATCATGGCCATCAGGACGTGCACGGGCTTGATCAGGCGCGGGTCGCGCGTGAACAGCGGCTCGATGTAGAACGGCTTGTCGGAGCGGACGACGTAGTCGACCCACGCGCCGGGGATGTCCACGCGCGGCAGGTCCTTCGGATCGTCGACGATCTCGTTCACCTGCGCGATCACGATGCCGTCGCGGAACGCGGCCGCCTCGACGAGCGCCGGCGTGTCCTCGGTGCTCGGACCCGTGTACAGGTTGCCCTGGCGGTCGGCCTTGTAGCCCGCGACCATCACGACGTTCGGCGCGAGGTCGACGTACAGCCGCGCATACAGCTCGATGTAGGTGTGCAGCGCGCCGACCTGCAGGGTTCCCTCCTGCAGGAACTGCGAGATGCGCAGGCTCTGCGCGCCGGCGAAGGCGAAATCCAGTTTACTCGCGATGCCGCGCTCGAACAGGTCGAGGTGTTCCGGCAGGCTCACGCTGGGCATGATCATGTGCAGGCGCTGGATGCGGTCCGGGTCGACCTGGACGAGGGCGCGGGCGAGGAAGTCCGCCTGCTTCTGGTTGTTGCCCTCGAGGACGACGCGGTCGCCGCTCGCGAGTAGCAATTGCAGCGCGTCGACGATGCGCTCGCTGTCCAGGACGGGACCGTCGGCCAGGTGGCTCACTGCCGCCATCCTGCGTGCTTTTTCGCGGCGCCGCGTGTCCCACTGGCGCGGGGCGGGCGTGGTGCTTTCCATGTTGTCTCCTTTGTATGGAACGTCGGTACCAGATTAGGCACGACGGAGGCGCCGTTCAATCAACGCGACGCGCGAATGTTTACTCTCAAGTTAATGATTGCGGTATGCTGGCAGAGGGAGTCGCGCGATGATCGATGAAGAGATTACGTTAAAGAAACTGGAAGTGTTCCTGGCGTTCATGCGCCTGCACAGCCTCGCGCGCGTGTCGGAAGAACTCGGCCAGAGCACGGTGAGCGTCCACCGCGCGCTGCATACGCTGGAAGAAGGCTTGCGCTGCCCCCTGTTCCGGCGCGAGGGCCGCAACCTGGCACCGCTGCCGGCGGCCTATGCGTTCGCCAAGTACGCCCAGCGCGCCGTGAGCGAGACGGAAGAGGGCGTGCGCAAGGTGCGCGAGATGGCCGGGTTCGCGGGTGCGCGCCTGAAGATCGGGTCGCTGTATTCGCTCACCCTGCGCTGCATTCCCCAACTGCTGATGGGCCTCAAGCTGCGCCGGCCCGAGTTGCAGATCGACCTCACGCTGGGCTCGAACCAGGAATTGCTGCGCGGCCTGGACGAGGGCCGGCTGGACGCCATCGTCATCGGCCTGCAGGCCCCGATCGACGATGCCGCCTTGCTGGCCGTGCCGCTGTTCGAGGACGAGATCCACCTGGCTGCTCCCCTCGGCTCGCCGTACGCGGACCGTGGCCACGTGGACCTGCGCGACCTGTACGGCGAAAAATTCATCACGCTGGGCGGCGGCTTCGTCACCTCGGACAGCTTCGACCACGCGTTCCGCCAGGCCGGCTACACGCCGGAGACGATCATGCGCGTGGGCGACATCTTCTCGCTGATCAACCTGGTGAGCGGCGGCATGGGCTACAGCCTGCTGCCGGGCCGCGTGGCGGAATTCAGCACGCGCATCCAGCTGATCCCCCTCGACGCGCCGTACGCATCGCACCAGACCATCAGCCTGCTGCTGTCGAAGAGCCGCGAGCGCGACCCGAACCTGCTGGCGCTGGCGGCCGAGTGCCGCATGTACGGCAAGGGCCGGCCGCTGGGCGGCTAGCCGGCTGTGCGGATGCGGACGCCGGCGTCGCGACCGGGCGCGGCGCCGGGCAGGCAGCCCAGGCCTTCCAGCGTGCGTTCGACGGCATCAATCAGCGGCGTGTGCGGCTCCGCGCCGAGGAACGCGACGAGGCGGGCATTGTCCGTGCGCACGCTCTCGCGCCAGAGATAACGCATTTCCCACAGTTCGCGCAGCGTTACGTTGAACGGCGTCGCCAGCCGCACGAGCCACCACGGGAACGCGGCGACCCTGGCCGTTCCGCCATGGCGCGCGACGACGCTGCGGATCGCACCGGTGATCGCGCTGCCGTCCGCATCCCAGTGGCCGGCCATGTGGAAGCGCGCAAAGCGCGGCAACTCGACGCGTCGCTCGATCAGCGCGGCCATCGTGGCGGCCACGTCGGGCAGGTAGGCCCACTGGTGGCCGACGCCGGGCCGGTTCGGATCGGCGATGCGGCGTACCGGCTGGCCCGGTGTGACCATGCCCTGCGCGAACCAGCTGTTGCCGAGTTGCGGACCGAAGAAGTCGCCGGCGCGCACGATCAGCACGCGGCCGCCCTGGGCTGCGTGCTCCTGCAGCGTGGATTCCATGCGGACCCGCAGCGCGCCCTTGCGCGTGCGCGGATGCTGCGGCGCGTCCTCCGCGATCAGCGGGAAGGCGTCGGGGCCGTAGTTGTACACCGTGCCGGGCAGGACGATCAGCGCGTCGTTGGCGCTGGCCGCGGCGAGCGTGTTGTCCAGCATCGCCGGCACCAGCGATGCCCAGTCGCGGTAGCCCGGCGGATTCACGGCGTGCACGATCACGCTGCAGCCTTGTGCTGCGCGCATCACGTCGGCCGTCTGCAGCGCGTCGCCCGCGACCCAGGCGATGCCGTCGGCATCCACCGTCGCGCGCGCCAGGCCGCGCTTCAGCCCCCGCACCTGCCAGCCCGTGCGCGCCAGCCTGCGTGCCACCTCGCCGCCGATACCGCCGCTCGCGCCCAATACCAGTGCCGTCTTCATGTCGTTCTCCCTGTCGGTGAGTGAAAGTGTTGACAGAGTAACGGGCTGTCTGGCTCAATGGAATTGCATATCACATACCAGCAGCTATACATTTACGTATAACCATGAGCATGAACATCGAATGGGAGTTGTACCGTGCCTTGCTCGGCGTGCTGCGCGAAGGCTCGCTGTCCGGCGCGGCGCGCGCACTCGGCGTGGCGCAGCCCACGGTTGGGCGGCATGTGGCGGCGCTGGAGGCGGCGCTCGGCATCGTGCTGTTCACGCGCTCGCAGACGGGGCTGCTGCCGACCGAAGCGGCACTGGCGCTGCGCATCGACGCCGAGGCGATGGAGAGCACCGCTGCCGCGCTGGAGCGCAAGGCATCGGGGTTCCGCGACGGGAAGGAGGCCGTCCGCGGCACCGTACGGATCAGCGTCAGCGAGGTCGTCGGCATCGAAGTGATGCCGGCCATCGTGGCCGACCTGGTGCGGCGTCATCCGGCGCTGGAGGTGGAACTGGTGTTGTCGGACCGCATGCACGATCTGCTGCAGCGCGAGGCCGATATCGCCGTGCGCATGACGGCGCCGCGCCAGGAACAGCTGGTGGCACGCCGCATCGGATCCGTCGAACTGGGCATGCACGCGAGCCGGGACTATCTCGTCCGCCGCGGCACGCCCGCCACCGTGGCGGACCTGGCGGCGCATGCCGTGATCGGCCACGACCGCGAGACGCCGTTCCTGCGCGCGGCAGCGAAATCGTTGCCTGGCCTGTCGCATGGCCACTTCACCGTGCGCACGGACAGCAACGCGGCCCAGCTGGCGCTGATGCGGGCCGGCGTCGGACTGGGGATCTGCCAGGTGCCGCTCGCGGCGCGCGCGCCCGCGCTCGTGCGCGTGCTGGCGGACGCATTGACCCTGCGGCTCGACATGTGGGTGACGATGCACGAGGACCTGCGTGCCAGTCCGCGTTGCCGGGCCGCGTTCGATGCGCTGGCGGCAGGTCTTGAAGCGTATGTCGGCGGGGTTCAGGCGGCGTAGGCGTGCGCGCCCGGCACTGTCAGCGTGACGGCCGTGCCCAGGCGCGGCCCGCTGCAGATGTCGAGCTTCGCCTCGATGCGCACGGCGCGTTCGCGCATGCCGACGAGGCCCCAGTGGCCGCTGGGTGCGCCGTCGCGCCGCACCGGCCCGGGCATGCCCCGGCCGTCGTCGGCCACGCACAGGACGAGCGCACGGCGGCCATATTCCAGGGTCACGTGCAGGTGCGCTGCGTGCGCATGGGCGAACGCGTTGCGCAGGGCTTCGCGCGCGATTTCCGCGATCTCGTCGGCGACGGGCGCGAGCAGGGCGCGGCGCTCGCCGCTCACGTGCAGGTCGACGGCGAGAGCGCCGTACGCGAGCTTCAGCTTCGCGATCGCGTCCGTGAGCACGTCTTCCAGCACGTGGGCGTCGCCGGCGCGCAGTTCCTGCAACTGGTCGCGGCCTGCGCCGATGGCCAGGCTCGCGTCGTCCAGCACGTGTTCCAGCTGCCTGCGCGCGCCGGCGTCCGGCGGCAGGGTGGCGGCGACGGCGTCCACGCGCAGCACGAGGCCCTGCACGGTCTGCAGGAACGTGTCGTGCAGGGTGCGCGCGATGCGTTCGCGTTCGGCCGTCTTCACTTGCAGCCGCTCGGTCAGGCGGCGCGTCACGTAGCGCAAGCGGTAGCGGTACAGCAGCACGCCGATCAGGACAAGCGCGACGGCGCAGGCGAGGCGGAACCACGTGGTCTGCACGAGCGTCGGCGCCACGCGCAGCGGCAGGGATGCGACGACATCGCCCGGCACGCCGTCCTCGTTCACGGCGCGCACGCGGAACACGTAGTCGCCCGGGCCGACGTTCGTGTACGTGGTCGCGCGGCGGGTGCCGCCGTCGAGCCACGCGCCGTCGACGCCGTCCAGCCGGTATTCGAAGCGCACGCGCTCCGGCATGCGCAGCGCGGGCGCCGTGTACAGGATGCGGAACTGGCCGGCGCCCGCCGGCAGCTCGATCTTCCCGCGCGCCGGCCAGCTGCGGTCGCCTGCCTCGACGCCGAGGACGACGGCCTGCGGCGGCATGCGGTTGCGGCGCAGCTGCGCCAGGTCGATGCGCGCGACGCCGCCGGACGCGGTCAGCCACAGGTTGCGGCCGTCGGCGCTGACGATGCCGGGCCAGCGATTCTCGAAGGCCGCGCGGCCGGGATAGCCGTCCAGCGCGTCGAACAATTCGTAGCGGAGCTGCACGTCCGGATTTTGCATGGCCTCGCGCCAGTCGGCGGCGCGTACGTGGACGAGGCCCGCGAATCCGTTCAGCCAGCGGTCGCCGTCCGGCGTGACGACCATGCCGGACAGGTTGCGCAGCACGCCGGGGTCGCGGGTGCGCAGCGGGCGCAGCACGCCTTCGCGCAGCACGGCGCCGCCGCCGGCGCCGCTGACGAATAGCGTCTCGCCGGGGAATATGCTGCTGGCAACGCCGATGGGACCGAGATCGTACGAGGCCAGTTTATCGTCGAGGTCGTGCACCAGCTTGCCGTCGCCGGTGGCGAACCAGCTGCCGGCGCGGCCGGACGTCGCCGACTGGTAGATCTTCGGCGGCAGGTTGAATGCCGCGCGCGGCAGCCAGTGGCCGTCGCGCCAGCCGATCAGCGCGGTCTCGGGCGATGCCGTCCACAAGACCTTGCCGTCGTCCAGGAAACCGATCAGGTGATGGTCGCGCGGCTTGCCGTCGGGACCGGGCGGCAGCGGGATCTCGTCGACGCTGGCGCCACGGCGGCGCCAGACGCTGCGCTTGCCGCCGAGGAGTACGCCGCCGTCGAGATCGTTCCTGATCACGCTGATCCACGGCCCCGGTTCGGCGCCTGGTGCCGCATCGGGCGCGAGGCGCCACAGGGTGCCGGTCTGGACGTCGGACGCCAGCACGCTGCCGCCGTCGGTGGCGAGGCTGTAGCGGACGCCGTTGCCGGGCAGGCCGGCCGTGAGCAGGCGGTTGCGGCGGAAGCGGTCCAGGCCGTTCTCCGTCGCCACCCAGACGTCGCCCTCGCGATCTTCCAGCATCGCGACGGCGTCCTGGCCCGATACCTGGGACGGTTCCGCCACGCGTTCCGTGATCGCCGGGCGCACGGGCCAGCGGGTTTCCGTGCGCCGCGCCGCGTTCGGCACGCGGCACACGGTCTGCGGGCACTTCGGCAGCCAGAGCGTGCCGTCCGCGCCGAACTGCCCGGCCACGCGCGAATCCGCCGCGGCAAACGCGGCCGGGCGCCCGGCGCCGGTGGCGTCCACGAGGCGCATGGTGGCATCCGTGCCAATCTGCCACAGGCGCCCGTCCGGGGCCAGCAGCGGCATGCCGCGCGTGGCCGCGACCCGGTCGAAGCGGCCGGCGGTCCGGTCCAGGCGCCAGGCCCCGCTGTCGTTGAACGCCCACAGGCCGCCCGCGCCGTCGGCGACGAGCCTCTGGATATTTTCGCTGACCCAACCCGGGCTGGTGGGCACGACCTGCCAGCGGCCGCCGACGAGATGCATCACGCGCTTGCCGAGGCTCCACAGGCTGCCGTCCGCATCCACCGCGAGCGCGCCCACGTCCTCGACCGGCGCCGGCTGCGGCGGCAGGTCTTCGAAACGGCCGTCCGGATGCAGCACCGAGACGCCTTCGTAGAAGTAGGCGATGACCAGGTCGCCGTTCGGCGCGGCGAGCAACGCGTGGATCAGGTCGCGCGTGCGCACGCGCGACGCCGGCAGTGGATAGTGCTCGAAGCGCAGGCCGTCGAAACGGTACAGGCCGTCGATGGTCCCGAGCCATAGCCAGCCGTCGCGTGTCTGCGCCATCGTCTGGACGCCGGGCGGTGCGCCGTTGGACGCCGTCCATTGTGTGTGGTGGTAGTCGGCGAAGCCTCCCGCCCCGACGGCGGCCGGTATGCCGGCGACGAGCAGGGTGGCGGCGAGCACGGCTGCGAGACGATGGCGGAGCGGCATGGCGGTGCGTTCAGAGATCGAAGAAGCCGCGCTGGACCGCGAGCGTGACGGCATGCGCCCGGTCGTTCGCTCCCAGCTTCACGAGGATCGTGCTCATGTGCGTCTTGACCGTCGTCTCGCCGATGCCCAGTTGCCCGCCGATCGCCCGGTTCGAATGGCCGACGGCGGCCAGGCGCAGGACGTCCAGCTCGCGCGGCGACAGCGCGTCGCCGGCATTGTGGATCGCCACCTCGCGCCGCAGCGCCTGGGGCAGGACGTGCGAGCCGGCGTGCACTTCGCGCACCGTGGCCGCCAGTTGGCGGCCCGGCACGTTCTTCAGCAGGTAGGCCGACGCGCCCGCCTTGAGGGCGGCCGCGATGCGGGCATCGCCGTCATAGGTCGTCAGCACGATGAGGCGCGCGCCGGGATGCAGGCTGCGGATGGCGCGGATCGCTTCCAGGCCGTCCTTGCCGGGCATCTGCAGGTCGACGAGTGCCACGTCCGGACGCAGCCGGGTGAACAGGTGGATCGCTTCGTCGCCGTCGCTGGCTTGCGCGACGACTTCGATGCCGCCGTGCGCGGTGAGCGAGGCAGCGATTCCTTCGCGCATCATCGGATGGTCGTCCGCGATCAGCACGCGTAACGGCAGGGGAGTGGCAGGGTGCATGCGGTGTGGCCTGGCATGGGAGCGATGCCGATTGTAAAACATTTATGGTAGCGCATGTCAATATGGTTGGATCAGGCCCCTGCGCGCCGCGACGCAGGCCGCCTCGGTCCGGCACGACACGTTCAATTTCGACAGGATGTTGTTGACGTGGTATTTGACCGTGCCGACGCCGATGTTCTCCGTGCGCGCGATCAGCTTGTTGCTCAAGCCGGCCGCGAGGTGGGCGAGGATTTCCAGCTCGCGCCGCGACAGGCGGTTGGCGTCCACGCGCTGGGCCAGTTTTTCGGCCAGGCCCGGGGCGAGGTAGCGGCGGTGGGCGGCGACCTGGCGCACGCAGTGCACGACCTCGTCGAGCCCGGACTGCTTGAGCAGGTAGGCGCTGGCGCCCGCCAGCAGGCCGCGGTGCACGTCCTCGTCGCCGTCGTACGTCGTGAGGATGACGATGCGGGCGTCGGGCACCCGCGCGCGGACCTTGCGGATCGCCTCGAGCCCGCCGCCGCCCGGCATGTTCAGGTCCACGAGCATCACGTCCGGCCGCAGGCGCAGGTATTGATCGACGGCGGCGACGGCGTCGACCGCCTCGCCGACCAGCATGAGCGTCGGCTCGGTGCGGATCAGTGCCGCGAGGCCCGCCAGGATCAGCGGATGGTCGTCGGCGATGAGCAGCGTGATGGGGCGCGCGTCATCCATGGCGCGTCTGCCGTTCGGGGGAAAGGCGCGCCGCCGGCGGCGGCGGGTGGATGGTCATGGGCTGCTCCTCGTCCGTTTGTCGGCGGCGCGGACGGGAATGCCGCGCCGCCGGATGCATTGTCGGGACGAAGACGGGCCGGGTCCAGCTATACGAACGGATATGAGCCGGTCCGCAGGACGGCACTCACCCCTGTTCCGCGCGCAGTCCCAGGTGCTGGACGATGAACCGGCTTTGCAGTTCGTTGGCGCGCACGACCTGGGCGCGGACCTGTTCGTGCAGGCCGATGCGCACGGGCGCGAGCGCGCCGACTGCCTGCACGACGCCGGTTTCGTCGGCGGTGGAATGTTTGTCCATGGTGATCTCGCAATGGGATGACATGGCGAGTCTAGCGGCGGGGCGCCGCGCGGACACTGGTCCTAGGGCCAGGCGGGGGAGATCAGGCGGCGGCGCCGGGCGGCAGCGCGCGGCCGCCGCGACGACGGCGGGCCATGCCGAGCGCGCCGAGGCCCAGCACGAGCAGCGCGGCCGTGCCGGGCAGCGGCACGTGCACGTTCATGGCAAGGCCTTCGATGACGTCGTTCTGGACGGTCTCGCCCCAGTGCATCGCGAACGAGCTGTAGTCCAGCAGTTCGGAGCCGCTCAGGTTGAGCGAGAACGTGAGGGTCCTGGCGCTGGAGTTGACGGTCCACACGCCGGCCAGGCCCGTGTCCTGGACGGTGGTCGACTTGGTGTTCACGGCGACTTCGTGGTTCTCGCGGTAGCAGTTCACGCCGCAGGCGCTGGTGACATAGCTGTTCGAATTCAGGATGTTCGACGCATTGGTCGCGCCGTTCAGCGCGTACAGCTTGAACGTGCCGCCCGTATTGCTCCAGCGGTTGTTGAGCGCGAGGCCATAGTCCCAGACCGTGCCGGTGCTCGCGTTGTCCGTCGCGTAGTGGTCGGCGCTCGTGCCGGCCGCGTTCCACGTGTCGGACAGGAACACGTCGCCGTAGCCGATGCCCTTGTTCGTCGTGTTCGTGAGCGGATCCTTGCCCCACGAGAGGGTCGCCGACTTGGCGGCCTGGCCGGCGAAGTTCGTATTGATCGTGATGGTCAGCACGTTGCCCGCGCGGGCGATCGCCGCGCTCGAGATGTCGTACGTGCTGCCGCCGATGACGTCCGCAGGAGCCTGGTTGTCCGCGCCATAGTAGGCCGTGACGCCGGAATCCGTGATGGTAGCGCCCCAGCACTGGCTGGCACCAAGTACAAAGGCAGCCGCTGCGGCCATTCTGATCGCGTTTTTCACAGATTCTCCCGGAGGGGTTGTTCGACTGATAGTTGGTAGCAGGAATCATGCCACAAATAAACTTAACTTGTAAATCAATTATTTAATATCAATAGAGACCGTGGGCGAACTACAACTGTAAAGCTGGCCGACAGGCTGGCAAACCGGGGCGTGGCGCCGCCGCCATGCGTAAAGGTTTTCTCTTGCGTAATCCAGGCTTGCGCTACGACAATACGTGATTGACCTAGACG
>Ga0207705_10001849_pt1 | contig 16625 bp, 15 predicted proteins | sample KBSC13metaG_FD_184314 | JGI IMG/M metagenome (GOLD analysis project Ga0207705, IMG submission 184314) | Corn rhizosphere microbial communities from Kellogg Biological Station, Michigan, USA - KBS C1-3 metaG (SPAdes) (version 2) | ecosystem: Host-associated > Plants > Roots > Rhizosphere > Soil ...
GAAGCACCCGACCGCGAGCAGCCGCCGCGTGTGCGCGATGGCTTCGGCATCGAGCTGCGTGCGCGAGCGCAGCCCGACGATGTGCGCGTCGGTGATCGCCTCGAACAATTCAGCGCGCGGCAGCGCTTTTTCGTGGTGCTCGATCTGACTGTAGCCGGCGGCGTGGAATGCTTCCACCGCACTCGGATGGATACCCTCCAGCAACACGATCTTGATGTCCTTCTTGGGGAACGATGTCTTCATGGGGCCGGCGCGTCCGCGGAGTGAGGTGCTAGGCTAACGGGATTCAATCTTCCAATGAAATGCCGCGAATGGACATGCCGAGCAACCGCCGGGGACTCTACCCCGAGATCCAGCCGTTCGACAGCGGCATGTTGCGCGTGTCGGACTTGCACACGCTGTACTACGAACAGTGCGGCAATCCGCACGGCAAGCCGGCGGTGTTCCTGCACGGCGGCCCCGGCGCCGGCTGCAATGCCAAGTGCCGCAGGTTTTTCGATCCCAAGGTCTATCGCATCGTGTTGTTCGACCAGCGCGGTTGCGGGCGCTCGACGCCGCACGCGGAGCTGCGCGAGAACACGACGTGGGACCTGGTCGCCGACATTGAACGCCTGCGCGAGCACCTGCGCATCGAGCGCTGGCAGGTGTTCGGCGGATCGTGGGGTTCGACGCTGGCGCTGGCTTACGCGGAAACGCATCCGGAACGCGTGACCGAGCTGGTGCTGCGTGGCATCTTCATGTTGCGGCGCGCGGAGCTGGAATGGTTCTACCAGAAGGGCTGCGACATGCTGTATCCGGACGCGTGGGAGAAGTACCTCGCGGCGATTCCGGAAACCGAGCACGGCGACCTGATCATGGCCTACCACAAGCGACTGACATCGAGTGCTCCGGAAGTGCGGCTGGCCGCTGCCCGTGCCTGGTCGGTGTGGGAAGCTTCGACGAGCTTCCTGTTCCAGAACGACGGCTATGTCGCCGCCAGCGCCGGCGACGAATTCGCGCTGGCTTTCGCGGGCATCGAGAATCACTACTTCGTGAATCGCGGCTTCTTCGATCACGACGACCAATTGTTGCGGGACGCCCATCGCCTGCACGGCATTCCCGCCGTGATCGTGCAGGGCCGCTACGACGTCGTATGCCCGATCCGCAGTGCGTGGGACTTGCATCGCGCGTGGCCGGGCGCCGATCTGCGCATCGTGGCCGATGCGGGCCACTCTGCGTTCGAGCCGGGCAACACGCACGAACTGATCGGCGCGACCGACCGTTTCCGCGAACGTTCGGTCTGAGCCCTGCCGCGCGGGTTTCTTCTGATTGACAGTCGTGTGCGCGTCCGTGGTGCCGTGCGGCCGTGGCTCGGGTATCCTTGCGCGCATCATGTCCGTACTGAAATCGCTGAAACAGTGGCCGGCGCTGGTCGCCGCGGTGTTGCTGGCAGGCTGCGCGTCGAACCCCGCGCCCGTGACCAACTATTCCTTCGGTGGCAGCAATCCGCCCGCGGCTTCGTCGACGGTGGCGCAGCCCGCGGCGATCAGCAGCGGCGTGCAGACCTACGGCCTCGGCGGGCATGCCAACGGAACGCTCGGTGCGTCCGGCTACACCGTGGCGCACGGCGACACCTTGTACAGCATCGCGTTCGCCAACGGCATCGATGCGCGCCAACTGGCCGCGCTCAACAACATCCCGCCGCCTTACGTGATCCATCCGGGGCAGGTGCTCAAGCTCAAACCATCGGCCTCTGGGAACATTGCCGCCGGTACGGCGGTGCCAAGTAACGCCGTGCCCGCGCCGGCTCCGATGGTTGCACAACCGGTGACGCAGGCGCCTGCCACGGCGCAGCCTGCCGCGCCCGTGTTCGGTCCGGTTACCACGCAGTCCATGACCGGAACCGGTGTGGCACCCGCGGAATCGGAGTCGATCGCGACGGCGCCCATGCCGTCCGTACCCCCGGCCACGACGGCGGCCGGGATTCCGCAACCGGTTGCCCAGCCCCCGGTCGTACAGCCCGCGGTGCCCATGCCCGCGCCCGGTGCGGCCCGCAGCGCCGGTGGCATCACCTGGCAGTGGCCGGCGAGCGGCAAGGTGATTGGTGGATTCCAGGCCGGCGGCGGCGGCGACGGAGCCGGGCTCAACATCGCGGGCAACATGGGGGACCCGGTGCGCGCAGCGGCGTCAGGCACCGTGGTGTACAGCGGCAACGGCCTGATCGGTTATGGTGAACTGATCATCATCAAGCACAACGACACTTTCCTGTCCGCTTACGGCCACAACAGCAAACGACTGGTGAAGGAAGGCGATCGCGTCAGCGCGGGGCAGGAAATCGCGCTGATGGGCGCGAGCGGTGCGCCGCGCGTGGAGCTGCACTTCGAGATCCGCAAGGACGGCAAGCCCGTTGACCCGTTGGGCTATCTCCCGCGGCAGTAATTTAAAGGGGACGGAGGGAATTAAGTCGCGACTTAATTCCCTCCGTCCCCGATAACGAACGCCGCGACCACGTTGCGGCCTTCGCTGGCGAGGATGTCCCAGGTCCGCGCGGCGGCAGCATTGTCCATCACTTCCACGCCGATGCCGCGCTGCAGGAATGCGGCCAGTACCGCCTGTGAGGGAAACCGCTGGTGCGCGCCGGTGCCGAGCAGTACCACGTCGGGTTTGAGCGCGACGATCGGTTCGACATGATCCGGCGTCATGCCCGCCACGTCCGCAACGTCCCAGTCGTCGATGACCTTGTCGCGCGTCAGGATGATGCTTGCGCTGAAAGCGCGATCCACGATGACGACCGCGTGCGCGTCGGCGCGGCGCACGAACAGGTAATCACGCGGGCGTTCGAGATTCAGTTCCACGATGCTTCATTTCGGCAGCGCGATCTGCGGCTGCTCCGCGTTGCGCCGGAACAGCACCGCGATATGGCCGATGGTCTGCACGGTTTCGGCATGGCTCGACGCGATCAGCTTGTCGATCTCGACCGCGCGCGCGACGCGGTCGCCGCCGCTCAGCCTGACCTTGATCAGCTCGTGGTCGTCCAGCGCCTGTTCCAATTCCTTCAGCACGCCCGCGGTCACGCCTTTGCCACCCATCAGCAGCACCGGCTTCAGCGGATGCGCGAGGCCGCGCAGGTAGCGGATTTGTGAGGAGGTCAGGGCCATGCTTCAAGTCGCGCGACAGGGGCAGGAGGACTTGTCAGGGTATCATGGTGGCCATTGTTCCCGATCGAGGGTGGCGAACGTGGCCGCCCGTGGAAAAGCTCCGTGCCAAGAAGCAAAAGCAGCGCGCGTTGGTTGAAGGAGCACTTCGGCGACGAATTCGTGAAGCGTGCGCAGGCCGAGGGTTTCCGTTCGCGCGCCGCGTTCAAGCTGGACGAACTGCTCGGCCGCGACAAGTTGTTGAAACCCGGCATGGTGGTGGTGGACCTGGGCGCGGCGCCGGGCGGCTGGTCGCAACTGGTGCGCCAGAGGCTGGGCGACAGCGGCCGCGTGTTCGCACTGGACATCCTGCCGATGCAGGGCATCGGCGGGGTCGAATTCATCCAGGGCGATTTCCGCGAAGATGCCATCCTCGACGCCGTGGCGGCGAAGCTGGACGGCACCCCGGTGGACCTTGTGCTGTCGGACATGGCGCCCAATATCAGCGGTATAGAAGTATCGGATCAGGCGCGCATGATGCATCTGGTGGAATTGGCCGCAGAATTTGCCTCCAAGTGCTTGAAACCTGGAGGGTCTTTGCTGGTCAAACTCTTCCAGGGCCGTGGTTTTGATGAGTACGTCCGCGACTTGCGCGCGGGCTTTGCGCGGGTGACACTGCGCAAGCCCAAGGCGTCGCGGGCGCGATCACGCGAGGTGTATGCGTTGGCGACAGGATGGAAAGGTGAGAAATGAATTGGTTCGAGTCCCGTTCACTGGACATGATTCACGCTGCGCCTGTCGGCGTGTCTGACGGAGGTGCGCGCGCATGAAGCCCCCGATGAGTGAGCTCGCCAAGCAGGGCCTGCTGTGGGTGGCCGTGGCGGTGATCGTGCTGCTGGTCTACCAGAGCCTCAGCCCGCGCCTCGCCGGCAGCGAGCAGCAGATGTCCTATTCCGAGTTCGTGACGCAGGTGAAGAACGACAACGTCGCTTCGATAACCGCGAGCGCGAATTTGCCCACCGTGGTGACCGGCAAGCTCAAGGACGGCAGTTCGCTGCGCACGGTGCTGCCGGTGTTCGGCGACGACCAGTTGCAGCAGACGCTGGAATCGCACCGGGTCAAGGTGACCCAGAAGCCGGGCGACAACGGCTTCTCGCTGTGGCGCCTGCTGCTGGATTGGGGCCCGATCCTCATATTCATCGCGATCCTGATCTGGTTCATGCGCCAGATGCAGCAGGGCGCGGGTGGACGCGGCGCGATGAGCTTCGGAAGATCGCGCGCCAAGCTGCAGGGCGAGGACCAGATCAAGGTCACCTTCAATGACGTGGCCGGCTGCGAGGAAGCCAAGGATGAGGTTTCCGAGCTGGTCGACTTCCTGCGCGACCCGTCCAAGTTCACCAAGCTGGGCGGCAAGATTCCGCGCGGCGTGTTGATGGTCGGTTCGCCCGGTACCGGCAAGACGCTGCTGGCCAAGGCCATCGCGGGCGAAGCCAAGGTACCGTTCTTCTCGATCTCGGGTTCCGACTTCGTCGAGATGTTCGTCGGCGTCGGCGCCGCGCGCGTGCGCGACATGTTCGAGCAGGCCAAGAAGCACGCGCCGTGCATCATCTTCATCGACGAAATCGACGCGGTCGGCCGCCATCGCGGCGCGGGCCTCGGCGGTGGTCATGACGAACGCGAGCAGACTTTGAACCAGTTGCTGGTCGAGATGGACGGCTTCGAGGGCAGCGAGGGCGTGATCGTGATCGCGGCGACCAACCGTCCCGACGTGCTCGATCCGGCACTGCTGCGCCCGGGTCGTTTCGACCGGCAGGTCGTCGTGCCGTTGCCGGATCTGAAGGGCCGCGAGCAGATCCTGAAGGTGCACATGCGCAAGGTGCCAATCGCCACCGACGTCGATGCGCTCACCATCGCACGCGGCACGCCGGGCTTCTCCGGTGCCGACCTTGCCAACCTGGTGAACGAGGCTGCATTGTTCGCGGCGCGCGAGAATGCCCGCGACGTGCGCATGGATTTCTTCGAGCGCGCCAAGGACAAGATCATGATGGGCTCCGAACGGCGCTCCATGATCATGAGCGAGGACGAGAAGAAGCTGACCGCGTATCACGAATCCGGTCACGCAATCGTCGGTCTGTCCGTGCCCGATCACGATCCGGTGCACAAGGTCACGATCATCCCACGCGGCCGTGCGCTGGGCGTCACCATGTTCCTGCCGGAACAGGATCGCTACAGCCACAGCAAGCTGTCGCTGGAAAGCAGGCTGGCCAGCCTGTTCGGCGGCCGCGTCGCCGAGGAACTGATCTTCGGCAGCGAGAAGGTCACCACCGGCGCCTCCAACGACATCCAGCGCGCGACCGCGCTCGCCCGCGACATGGTCACGAAGTACGGGCTGTCTGCCGCACTCGGACCCATGACCTACGCCGAGGAAGAGGAAGAAGTCTTCCTTGGCCGCTCGGTGTCCCAGCACAAGAATGTGTCGGATGAAACCGCGCGCAAGATCGACATCGCGGTGCGCGAAGTCATCGACACAGCGTACAACCGCGCGCGTCAGATCCTCACCGACGACATCGAGAAGCTGCACGCCATGGCCACGGCGTTGCTGCAATACGAAACCATCGACAAGGAACAGATCGCCGCGATCATGCAAGGCCGCGAGCCCGGCCCGCCGCGCGACTGGCATCCGCGCGACAGCAACACCGGCATGGGCGGCGGCAAACCCGCGACCGCGCCGGGCGTCGCACCGGCGCCTTCCAGCCATCCGGCCGGGCAGCATTGATTTGCGTTCATCCGTGATGGCCGCATCACCGAATGCTGCAGTGGCCGGAATGTTCTTGGATTCTGGAACACCACCTCGGCCATTACAGCCGCCATCCATGGCCAAGAACTCCGTGGCCTGACTTTCCAACAGCCGCTTCGCTTCCATCGAGCATGAGAATCAGGGCCGCCTTCCGGGCGGCCTTCTCATCTCCGGGGCCTGTGCGTGTAGCATTCCGGCGACGGGAATCCTTGATCGCGCCCGGACGCACCGGACGGAAGTGGAGCCGTCCAACATGAGTGACTGGATCGGACCACTGAAGCAGTCTTTCGCAGAGCTCCGCCGCCGCCGCGTGTTCCGCGTGGCGGCGGTTTACATCGTGGTGAGTTGGGGACTGATCCAACTGGCTGGCGCGACGTTCGAACCGCTGGGCCTGCCGTTGTGGACGAACCGGTTGTTGATCGTGCTGCTCGCGCTTGGATTCGTGCTGGCCTGCATATTGGCGTGGGCGTATGACATTGGCACCCACGGCATCGAGCGCACACCCGCGGCGCCCGAGGCATGGCCTCCGGTGAACGACACGCAAGCCGCGGCACCCGATGCTTCGGTCGCGGTACTGCCTTTCGCCGACCTGAGCGAAGCAAGGGACCAGGATTATTTCTGCGACGGCCTGGCCGAGGAAATCCTCAATGCGCTTGCTTCGATCCAGAACCTGCGAGTGGCTTCGCGCACTTCCTCTTTCCGCTTTCGCGGCCATGACGTGGACGCGCGCGATATCGGCCGCGCGTTGAACGTGGCGGCAATCATGGAAGGCAGCGTCCGCAAGGCGGGCGACCGCGTGCGCGTGACCGCCCAGCTGATCGACGCGGGAAACGGCTATCACCTTTGGTCGGAGAATTTTGACCGCGAGCTCGAGGACATCTTCGCAATCCAGGAGGAGATCGCGCGTAATGTCGCGCGCGCGCTGCGCGTTTCGATGAAGGGCGCCGCGAAGCTGGATCGCGATTGCAGTTGCCACGCACCGCGCGACATGCGTGCTTACGAGTTCTATCTGCGCGGCCGGCAGATCCAGTCCCTGAAGAGCAGCGACAACTGGACGAAGGCGCCGCAGATGTTCCGCCGGGCCATCGAACTCGATCCCGACTATGCGCAGGCCCAGGCAGGCCTCGCCGATTCGCTGGCCCAATTGCTGATCTGGCGGATCATCAGACCGGAGGATGCACTGGACGAGGCCATCGCCGCCGCCAAGCGCGCGTTGGAATTGGCCCCGGACCTTGCCGAGGCGCACGTGGCGCGCGCCAACACCTTGTCACTGGCTGGAGACAATGGAAGTGCAGTCGCTGCCTTTCAGCGTGCGATCGAACTCAACCCGGAGCTCTACGAGGCGCATTACTACTTCGGAAGGCATTGCTTTGCGCGAGGGCAGCATGAGCGCGCGATCGGGGAGTTCGAGGCCGCGCATCGCGTGCGGCCCGACGAGTTCCAGGCGTTGACGCTGGCTTCCAATGCAGCCGATGCGCTGGGCGACAAGGTGCGCGGCGATGGGCTTCTGGGACGCGCCCTGCCATCGGCGCTGGCAGAGATCGCGGCGGATCCGGAAAACGGCCGGGCCCTTTATCTCGCCGCCGGCATGCAGGTGCGGCTGGGCGATGCCAAAGGTGCCCGTCGCAACATCGAGACCGCGTTGCGTCTACAGCCGGATGATTTCGGCACGCTTTACAACGCCGCTTGCACCTATACGCACCTGGGTGACAATGAGCGTGCGCTCGACATGCTCGACCGCGCGCTTTCCGCGGGGCACGGGTTCCGTGAATGGATCGAGCATGATCCCGATCTGGACAGCCTGCGCGGATTGCCGCGCTATCGCGAAATCATGGCCCGTCTTGAAACCACCGGAAATTGAAAACAACGCATGTTCGACACCGTCCCCGCACTAGATTGCAACGGCCGCGCTTTGCGGCTGGACCGCCCGCGTATCTGCGGCATCCTCAATCTCACCGATGATTCGTTTTCCGGCGATGGCTTGCGTGGCGATGTCGAAGCCGCGGTCGCGCAAGGCGTGGCGATGGTGGAGCAGGGCGCCGACATGCTGGACGTCGGCGCGGAATCCACGCGTCCGGGGGCGACGGCGGTCGAAGCCGCGACCGAAGCGGAACGCGTGGTGCCCGTGATCGAGGCGCTGGCCAAACAGGTCGAGGTTCCGATTTCCATCGATACCTCCAAGCCGGAAGTGATGCGCGCCGCGATTGCCGCGGGCGCGGGTTTCATCAATGACGTATGCGCGCTGCGCCGGGAGGGTGCCCTGGATGCCGCGGCGGAACTGAAAGTGCCGGTATGCGTGATGCACATGCAGGGCGAGCCTGGCACGATGCAGGACGATCCGCATTACGACGATGTCGTCGGCGAGGTGCACCGCTTCCTCGCTGAGCGCGTGTTCGCCTGCGAGATGGCCGGCATCGACAAGCGGCGGATGCTGGTCGACCCGGGCTTCGGTTTCGGCAAGACGCTGGAACACAACCTTGCATTGTTGCGCGGACTCGAACGTTTTCGCGACCTCGGTGCCGGTGTGTTCGTCGGGGTTTCGCGCAAGGCCATGATCGGCACGCTGACGGGGCGCAAGAGTGGTGCGGAACGCGCGGCCGGGTCGGCTGCCGCCGCCATGATCGCGGTGCAGCGCGGCGCGATGATCGTGCGCGTGCACGATGTCGCGGCGACGCGAGATGCGCTGAACGTGTGGAAAGCCGTGCACGAGGGCGACGTGCCTGCCAAGGCTGAACCCAAACCCTTCGGTTCGCAGCGGTTCAGTGACGATTGACGCGGGCACCACGGGCGCGCGTTATCCTTCCTGTCTCGCACTTTTCAGGTGACCGTGAACATGCCCGACTCCCCGGCTTCCGCACCTCGCAAATACTTCGGTACCGACGGCGTGCGCGGCGTGGTGGGCGAGTGGCCGATCACCGCCGAGTTCATGCTGAAGCTGGGTCGCGCGGCGGGTGTGGTGCTTGGCAACGGGAAGCGGCCGCTGGTGTTGATCGGCAAGGACACGCGCGTCTCGGGCTACATGTTCGAGGCGGCCCTGGAAGCCGGTCTGGTCGCGGCGGGTGCGAACGTCGGCCTGCTGGGTCCGCTGCCGACGCCGGCCGTCGCGCAACTGACGCGCGAGCTCGGCGCCAGTGCCGGCATCGTCATCAGTGCTTCGCACAACCCGTACCAGGACAACGGCATCAAGTTCTTCTCCGCCGAGGGCGAAAAGCTCGAAGACGCGGTGGAGTCGGAAATCGAGCGCGAAATCGATGGCGCGTTCACCACCGTTGCACCGGAGCGCCTTGGCAAGGCCCGCCGCATCGACGATGCGGTCGAACGCTACGCGCGTTTTTGCCTCGGCACCCTCGCATCGCCACCCGGTCTTTCCGGCACGCACATCGTGCTGGATTGCGCGCACGGTGCGACGTACATGGTCGCGCCCAAGGTGTTTGCCTCGCTCGGTGCAAGGGTGACGCGTACCGGTTGCGAGCCGGACGGCTTCAACATCAATCGCGAGATCGGTTCGACCCACCCGGCCGCGCTGCGCGGCGCGGTGATCGAGCAGCACGCGGACCTTGGTATCGCCTTCGACGGCGATGGCGATCGCGTGCAGATGATCGACCGCAACGGCGAACTGGTGGACGGCGATGACCTGTTGTACGTGCTGGCGCACGACTGGCTGGCGGCAGGCAACCTGCGCGGGCCGGTGGTCGGCACCCTGATGAGCAATTTCGGGCTTGAGCGCGCGCTGACCGGCGCCGGCGTGCGTTTCCTGCGCGCGAACGTCGGCGATCGCTACGTGCTGCAGCAGTTGAAGGAACACGGTGGCGTGCTGGGGGGCGAAACGTCCGGGCACATCCTGTGCCTCGATCGCGCCAGCACCGGTGACGGCATCGTGTCCGCGCTTGCCGTGCTGGACGCGCTTGCGCGCGCCGGCAGGGATCTCTCCGAAGCGCGTTCCGGTTTGGCCAAGCTGCCGCAGATCACGCGCAACGTGAAGGTGGCGGGCGCGAAGGGTGCCATCGCAACGCCCCACGTGCAGCAAACGCTGGCCGAAGTGCAGCAGGTCCTGCGTGGACGTGGTCGGGTGGTGCTGCGGCCGTCCGGCACCGAGCCGCTGGTGCGCGTCACCATCGAGGGCGAGGACGCGGACGAAGTCCAAGCGCTCGCCGCGCGGCTCGCCGACGCGGTGATGACCGCTTCAAAAAAGGGGACGGAGGGAATTAAGCGAACTTAATTCCCTCCGTCCCCTTTTGGAGTTACGCCATCTGGCTGGCCGCGAAATCCCAGTTCACCAGGTTCCAGTACGCATCGACGTACTTGGCACGGGCGTTGCGGTAGTCGATGTAGTACGCGTGTTCCCATACGTCGCAGGTCAACAGCGGGCGATCGCTGCCGGTGATCGGCGTGCCGGCGTTGGACGTGCTGACCAGGCCCAGCGAACCGTCGGCGCGCTGCACCAGCCACGCCCAGCCGGAGCCGAACGTGCCGGTCGCGATCTTGCCGAATTCCGCCTTGAACTTCGCGATGTCACCGAACGCCTTGGTGATCGCGTCGGCCAGCTTGCCGGATGGATCGCCGCCGCCCTTGGGCGACATCGAATTCCAGTAAAACGTGTGGTTCCACGCCTGCGCGGCATTGTTGAACATGCCCCCCGTGGCCTTCTTGACGATGTCCTCGAGGTTCATGTCGGCGAAGTCGGTGCCCTCGATCTGCTTGTTGAGGTTGTCGACGTACGCCTTGTGGTGCTTGCCGTAGTGGTAGTCCAGGGTCTCCTCGGAGATGTGCGGGGCCAGTGCGCTGCGTTCGTAGGGAAGCGGGGGAAGTTCGATCGCCATGGAGTGCTCCTTGGAGTTTTGGGAATCTGTTTTGGAACCGGGGAATGGCAGCATGCGTGGATGGCGCGCTGGTACAATACGCAGCCTCGGCACGACACCATCCTTCATTCTAGACCGATCTCCCATGGACGTCATTGAACGCATCAAGAACACCCTTTCCGAACACCCCATCGTGCTGTACATGAAAGGCACGCCCGATTTCCCGATGTGCGGGTTTTCCATGCGCACGTCGCAGGCACTCACCGCCACCGGCGCCGAGTATTTCTCGGTGAACGTGCTGGAAGATCCCGAGGTCCGCGCCAACCTGCCGCGCTACTCCAACTGGCCGACCTTCCCGCAGCTCTACATCAATGGCGAGCTGATCGGCGGTTGCGACATCGCGCTGGAGCTGTACGAATCCGGCGAGCTGCAGCGGATGGTCGCGGAAGCGGCGAAGCAAGCGACCGCGCAATGACATTGCCCGTCACGCGCCTGCCGGCGGACTGGACGCCCGCCGCGGCGTCGCTGGCGGGTCGTGTCATCCTGATCACCGGCGCCGCGGGAGGATTGGGCCGCGCGTCGGCACTGGCCTGCGCGCACGCAGGTGCCACGGTGTTGCTGGCCGACCGCAAGGCGCGCACGCTGGAACCCGTGTACGACGAAATCGCCGCGTTGCCGAACGTCGCGCAACCGGTGTTGCAGCCCATGGACCTGCAGGGTGCGACACCGCTGGAATACCAGACTTTCGCCGAATCGATCGAGCGGCAACTCGGGCGGCTCGACGGCGTCGTGCACGCGGCGGTGAAATGCGAAGGCCTGACGCCGCTCGGCGTGCTGTCACCGGAGGAATGGATCAGCACGCTGCACGTCGACCTCTCTGCACCGTTCCTTTTGACCCAGGCCTGCATGCCGCTGTTGTTGAAGCGCGAGGACAGCGCGGTGGTGTTCGTGCTGGACGATCCGCGCCGCATGGGCAGCGCGCATTGGGGCGCCTACGGCGTCGCCAAGGCAGGGCTGGAAGGCCTCGCGTCGATCCTGCATGAGGAAACCGACGAGAGCCCCATGCGGGTGCACGCGTTGTTGCCGGCGCCGATGCGCACGGCGTTGCGCCGCACCGTATGGGCCGGCGAGGATCCTTCCGCCGTCGCGACGCCCGATGTCGCCGCGCAGGCCGTACTCTATTTGTTGTCGCCCGACGCGAAAGCCGCGCGCGGCAAGGTACTCGATCTACGCGGTTCCGGGGAGTAAGCGGTGCACCAGCAGATGACCCTCGTGTCGGCGTGCATCACCCTGTTCCTGGTGCTCGACGCACCCGGCAACGTGCCGTTCTTCCTGTCGATCCTGAAGGACGTTCCACCCAAGCGCCGCCGCTGGGTGATGGTTCGCGAATTGCTGATCGCCTTGGGCGTGCTGGTCGCGTTCCTGCTGGGCGGCCGCGAATTGTTGTCGGTGATGCAGTTGCGGCAGGAGGCCATCAGCATCGGCGGCGGCGTGGTGCTGTTCCTGATCGCCATCAAGATGGTGTTCCCGCCGCGGGACGGCGGCATCTTCGGGCCGGTGGGGCAGGGCGAACCCTTCATCGTGCCGCTGGCCATCCCCGGGATCGCAGGACCTTCCGCGATGGCGACGCTGCTGCTGATGACCAGCGCACAACCCGGCCGCCAGGTGGAATGGGGCTTGGCGCTGCTGATCGCATGGCTCGCCACCGCGGCGATCCTGCTGGGTTCGACGTGGCTGTTCAAACTGCTGGGCGAAAGCGTGCTCGCGGCGATGGAACGCGTGATGGGCATGCTGTTGATCGCGTTGTCGGCGCAGATGATCCTGGGTGGCGTCGAGGCTTATCTGAAAGCGGGTTGAGCGAAGGAAATATCTCGCATGAATGATGTTGGTCACGCAACGCTGACGCGGCCTGCAACCGTGAACGCCCAGATCGTGCCGGCCGGTACGCTGGACGTGTTGTCGCGCGACGAGATCGCGCGCCTGCGCGATGCCACGTCATCCGGGTTGCACGTGCTGCTGCGCTCCTGCGCACTGGCGGTGTTGACCTCGGGTGCTATGCAGGACAGCGCGCGGGCGATGTTGGACCAGTATCCGGATTTCGATATCCAGGTGCTGCAGCAGGATCGCGGCGTCAAGCTCGACTTGAAGAACGCACCGGCGCAGGCGTTCGTGGACGGCAAGATCATCCGCGGCACCAACGAGCTGCTGTTCGCGGTGGTGCGCGACATCGTGTACGAATCGACCAAGCTCGAATCCGGCGAGTTCAACCTCAAGGATTCCAGCGGCATCACGCACGCGGTGTTCGACATCCTGCGCAACGCGCGGGTGCTGCGCGCGCGTTTCGATCCGAATCTCGTGGTGTGCTGGGGCGGCCATTCCATTTCGCGCGAGGAATACGACTACACCAAGACGGTGGGTTACCAGCTCGGCCTGCGCGGCATGGATATCTGCACTGGCTGCGGGCCGGGCGCGATGAAGGGGCCGATGAAGGGCGCGACCATCGCGCACGCGAAGCAGCGGCATTACGAGAACCGCTACATCGGCTTGACCGAGCCCAGCATCATCGCCGCGGAATCACCGAATCCGATCGTCAACAGCCTCGTCATCCTGCCCGACATCGAGAAGCGCCTCGAAGCCTTCGTGCGCGTCGGCCACGGCTTCATCGTGTTTCCCGGCGGCGTCGGCACCTGCGAAGAAATTTTGTACCTGCTCGGCATCCTGTTGAATCCGGTCAACGCCAACGTGCCGTTTCCGCTGGTGTTCACGGGGCCCGAGTCCGCCGCGCAGTATTTCGAGCAGATCGACAAGTTCCTGCGGCTGGTCCTGGGCGATGCGGCCGCGAAGCGTTACCAGATCATCATCGAGGATCCGGTAGCGGTCGCGCACGCGATCCAGCAGGGCATCGAAGTGGTGCGCGACCATCGCGTGGAAACCCACGATGCGTTCTTCTTCAACTGGGAATTGAACATCGATCTGCCGTTCCAGCAGCACTTCGAGGCGACGCACGCGGCGATGGCAGCACTGGACCTGCACCGCGGCCGCGCGCCGCACGAGCTGGCGGCCGATATGCGCCGCGCGTTCTCCGGCATTGTCGCAGGCAACGTCAAGGAAGAGGGCATGCGGCAGATCGAAAAGAATGGTCCCTACGAAATCCACGGCGATCCGGAATTCATGCACGCGCTCGACACGCTGCTGCAAAGTTTCGTGGCGCAGCAGCGCATGAAACTGCCGGGCAGCAAGTATGTGCCGTGCTACAGGATCGTCGGGGAAGGGCGGGCCTGATACGCGCAAGAGTCGCCGGAAAAGAAGAAGCAGGCGCTTCGCGCCGACCGGCTCCTGCAGAGCGGCTGTTGCAGGAGCGCGCCTTGCACGCGATCGGCACCTCGGCATCCGCTATGCTGCACGCGATGTCTTCCATCCGTCCACTTTCTCCTGAACTCGTCAACCAGATCGCCGCCGGCGAGGTGATCGAGCGGCCGGCGTCGGTGGTGAAGGAACTCGCCGAGAACAGCCTCGACGCGGGCGCGCGCCGCATCGACATCGAGGTCGAGCAGGGCGGCATGCGCCTGATCCGCGTGCGCGACGACGGCGCAGGCATTGCGGCGGATGAATTGCCGCTGGCGCTGGCGCCACACGCGACCAGCAAGATCGCGAGCTTCGATGACCTGACGCGTGTCGCGAGCATGGGTTTTCGTGGCGAGGCGCTGGCGTCGATAGCGTCCGTATCGCGCATGTCGATCACCTCGCGGCGCGCGGGTGACGACCACGGCACCCGCATCGAAGCGCAGGACCCGCAAACGCCGCAACCCGCCGCGCATCCGGTCGGCACCACCATCGAAGTGCGCGACCTGTTCCACGCGGTGCCTGCGCGGCGCAAGTTCCTGCGCGCCGAGCGCACCGAGTTCGGGCACATCGACGAGCTGGTGCGCTCGCTGGCGCTGGCGCGTCCGGATGTCGAATTCCGGTTGGCACACGGCGGCAAGCCGGTGCGCATGCTGAAACCCGCCGCGGACGAGTCCGCGCAACTGCAGCGCGCGGGCGATCTGCTGGGTTCCGCATTCGCGCAAAATTGCCTGCGCATCGAGCACGCGGCTGCGGGACTGTTGCTGCGCGGCTGGATCGGCTTGCCCACCGCTTCGCGTGGGCAGGCCGACCAGCAGTACTTCCATGTCAACGGCCGGCTGGTGCGAGACAAGAGCGTCGCGCATGCGGTGCGGCAGGCGTACGAAGACGTGCTGTACCACGGCCGCCACCCGGCCTTCGTACTGTTCCTGGAACTCGACCCCGCCGGGGTGGATGTCAACGTGCATCCGGCCAAGCGCGAAGTACGATTCCGCGATGCGCGCCTGATCCACGATTTCATGTTCCACGCGTTACACGATGCGGTCTCCGGCACGCGCGCCGGCGAAATGGTGCCAGGGACAATTTCTTCCGATGGCCGTCAACCCATTGCGCTCGCCATGCGCAAAAATGTCCCTGACACCATTTCGCGCCAATTCGGTCTTGGCGTGCGCGAGGTGCCGGCCGATCCTTATGCCGCGTTGCTGGGCGATCGGGCCGCATCGTCTGATCCCATGCCTCTGCCGGATGCAGAAGCAGGCGAAGCGCCGCCGCTCGGCTATGCGCTGGCCCAGCTCGCGGGTATCTACGTTCTTGCCGAGAACGCGCACGGTCTGGTGCTGGTCGACATGCACGCCGCGCATGAGCGCGTCACCTACGAGAAGCTGAAAACCGCGCGGGATGCGCATCAGGTACGCGCGCAGCATTTGCTTGTGCCCGAAGCCATAGCGGTCAGCGAGCGCGAAGCTTCGGCCGCCGAAGAACATGCCGAAACGCTGGCGGGTTACGGACTGGAGCTCGATCGCTCGGGTCCGCGCCAGGTGACGGTGCGCCGCATCCCGGCGATGCTGGATGGCGCCGACGCGGCACAACTCGCGCGCGACGTGCTGGGCGAACTCGCCGAACACGGCAACTCGCGCAAGCTGGAAGAACTGCAGAACGAATTGCTGTCGACCATGGCCTGTCACGGGTCGGTGCGCGCGCATCGCCGCCTGACCGTTCCTGAAATGAACGCGTTGCTACGCGAAATGGAAGCGACCGAACGCTCCGGCCAGTGCAATCATGGCCGGCCGACGTGGACGCAATTGTCCATTGCCGAGCTCGACAAACTGTTCTTGCGGGGAAGATAGCGCGGCAATGAGTACCGACAACACCTACGCGCAGGAAATCGAACGCTGGCGCAAGGCGCGCATCGCGCGTCTGACCGCGCCGACCGGATGGCTGAGCCTGATCGGCCTCGAATGGCTGAGGCCGGGTGCGAATCGTCTCGGCAGCGCGGTGGACAACGACATCGTCTTGGCCAGGGCGCCGTCGTACCTCGGCACGATCACGTGGGCCGAAGACGGAATGCTTTCGATTGCGCTTGATCCGGCCAGCGGCGCGACCATCGACGGTGCGCTGGACGCGAATGCGGTGCTGCTGGACGACAGCCACGCCACGCCGACCACGGTCGCCTTCGGCAGCGTCAATTTCATCGCGGTCGACCGGGACGGACGCAAGGGCCTGCGGGTGCGCGACAGCGAAGCGGAGACACGCACGCACTTTGCCGGCATCGAACATTTTCCGGTCGATTCGGCGTGGCGGATCGTCGCGGATTGGCAGCCGCTGGATCCGCCGTTCCAGTTGGCGACCGGCACCGTGATCGGCACCATCGAAAACTATCCTGCGCCCGGCAAGGCGGTGTTCGAACGGGAAGGCCGACGGTTCGAGGTGTATCCGGTCATCGAGGTGCCCGGCGACACGCAACTGTTCCTGATTTTCGCCGATGCCACCTCCGGCAAGGAAACCTATGGCGCGGCCCGTTTCCTGTACGCTGACATGCCCCGCGACGGCAAGATCGTGCTGGACTTCAACAAG